>OERF01000285.1_pt1 | contig 11849 bp, 13 predicted proteins | sample 1539921 | NCBI WGS metagenome assembly OERF01 (sample SAMEA3891883, study PRJEB23780) | metagenome | biome: terrestrial biome; feature: animal house; material: Caecal content | place: Italy | collected 2015-05-05
CATCTTTCTGTGCGGAAATCAATACCTTTCCGGGAAATATCCAAAGAAAATTGAAAAGATTGGAGAAAGAATCAATTTTAAACCGTTGAGTAGTCAAAAAATTGTGTGCAATCTATACAATTTGCAGAGAAAAGTTTTCCGAAACTTTCCCTTGCCAAAATGTGTTCCCAATGGTATGATACAAAATTGAGGTGAGTATATGCGAGATTTTCCAATTTTCTCCACGGAAACCGGAGTTTCCAGTTTGACTTTGAAAGAGATTCCCTATAAGAAGCAGGCATATATTCGGATTCAGGATGTTCAGCCCGGGGCGCTGCAGGAGCACCTGCGGGAATGTGTGCAATTCTGTAAAGCGGCTGGAGCAGAACAAATCTTTGCCGCCGGACACCCGGAGTTGGAGCTTTTCCCGCTGCATACAGCCATCTGGAAGATGCAAATTACGGCCTGGGTGAATCCGCAGAAACTGGAAAATCTGTTTCCAGTGACGGAAGCCACGGCAGAGTCCTGGAGAGGGCATTATAATCGGTTGATGGCAGAGGTGGATAATACTGCTACGCTGGAATCGCGGGATGTGCCCCAATTGTATACCGGTGCTTACTTTGTTCACCACCAAGGAGAACTTTTGGGAATTGGTTGGCTGGAAGATACCACGCTGTTGGCGGTGGCGGCGGTCAAACCAGGCGCTGGAGAGCGGGTGATGCATACGCTGATGTCGTTGGTGGAAGGGGCGCAGATGGAGCTGGAGGTAGCCTCCACCAATACCCGGGCGGTACGTCTGTATGAAAAGCTGGGCTTTCTCAAAACCGGGGAGAGCTCCCGCTGGTATCGGGTGGATTCCTTATTGGGGTAGATAGTACTGGATTTTCCTGGGAAATGGCGGGAAATTAAAAATGTAATCCTGTATAGCAAAAAGACTTGACATCATGCGGCGTATATGCTATAATGCCCCAGTGTTAAGGAATCCTACTTTACGGAGAGATGGCTGATGGACGCATTGGAACTGGTTTTGCTGTATGATTATTACGGCGGCCTGCTGACCCAAAGAATGCAGGAATGTTTTGAGATGCGTTACAATCAGGATCTGTCCCTGGGGGAAATCGGCCAGATTCTGGGAATCAGCCGCCAGGGTGTCCATGATAATCTTAGCCGAGCAGAAGCCCTGCTGCGGAACATGGAGGAAAAGACCGGCTGTGTACGCCGGGATCGCAGCTGCCGTAGGGCGGTGCGGAGCATCCTGGAAGCGGCACGGCCGCTGCTGACCCATCCGGATGAGAATGTTTCAGCCCCGGCGCAGAAGATCGTTTCCATTGCACGGGAACTTGAGGAGTAACTATGGCATTTGAAGGCTTAACTGAGAAAATTTCTGCCACCTTCAAAAAGTTGCGCGGCAAAGGCCGCCTGAAAGAAGCAGACGTAAAAGAAGCCATGCGGGAAATCCGGATGGCACTGCTGGAAGCGGATGTCAGCTATAAGGTGGTAAAAGACTTTGTCAAGTCCGTCACGGAGCGCTGCATCGGCGCGGATGTGCTGGAATCCTTGACACCTGCCCAGATGATTGTCAAAATTGTCAACGAAGAGCTGTGCAAGCTCATGGGCAATGATACCAAGCACCTGAACATCAACCCCAACGGTCCCACTGTGGTGATGCTGGTGGGTCTGCAGGGCGCTGGTAAAACCACCAATGGTTCCAAGCTGGCAGGACTGCAGAAGCGGCAGGGGAGAAATCCGCTGCTGGTAGCTTGTGATATTTATCGTCCTGCTGCCATTGAGCAGTTGAAGGTCTGTGGTGAGAAGCTGGGAATCCCGGTTTTTGAACGGGGAACCCAGGACCCAGTCCAGACGGCAAAGGAAGCCGTCCTCTATGCCCGCCAGCGTGGCTATGATATGGTATTCTTGGATACTGCCGGTCGGCTTCATGTGGATGAAGCGCTGATGAACGAGCTGAAGAACGTCAAGGCGGCTGTCAAACCCGATGAGATCATGCTGGTAGTGGATGCCATGACCGGTCAGGATGCCGTCAACGCGGCCCAGAGCTTCAACGAATGGCTGGATATTGATTCCGTCATGCTCAGCAAGCTGGACGGCGACGCCCGTGGTGGTGCTGCCCTTTCTGTTAAGGCCATCACTGGTAAGCCCATCAAGTTTGTGGGCATGGGTGAAAAGCTGGAAGACATTGAGCCCTTCCACCCGGATCGGATGGCAAGCCGTATCCTGGGTATGGGCGATGTGCTGAGCCTGATTGAAAAGGCGGAAAAGGCTTACGATGCCAAGAAAGCCGCCGAAATGGAGCAGAAGCTGAAGACCAATCGCTTCACCCTCCAGGACTTCTATGACCAGATGGTTCAGATGAAGTCCATGGGTTCCATGGAAGAACTGCTGGCCCAAATGCCCGGCGGTGCCAACCTGAAGGGTGTCAAGCTGGACGAGAAGGCCATGGCTCACACCGAAGCCATCATCCTGTCCATGACCCCCAAGGAGCGGGAAAAGCCGGAAATTATCGGTGCCAGCCGGAAAAAGCGGATTGCCGCCGGTGCTGGTGTCCGGGTGGAGGATGTGAACAAACTGCTCAAATCCTTCGAGCAGATGCGCAAGCTCATCAAGCAGTTCTCCGGCCCTGGTATGGGAAAGAAACTGAAGCGGATGCGGGGCCTTGGCGGCTTCGGCGGAGGCTTCCCAGGACTTTAATTGGTTCGCTGAAAGCAAATTGCTTTGCGATATAGATTAGAAAAATTTTGGAGGTGAAACTCTCATGGTTAAGATCAGACTGAGAAGAATGGGCGCTAAGAAGGCTCCTTACTACCGTATCGTTGTTGCCGACTCCCGTTCTCCCCGTGACGGCCGCTGCATCGAGGAGATTGGCACTTACAATCCCCTGACCGAGCCTGCTACCATCACTGTCGATGCCGAGAAGGCTCAGACCTGGATCAAGAACGGTGCACAGCCCACTGACACCGTCCGCGGCCTGCTGAAGAGCGCTGGCGTGCTGTAAGATCCTTAAAGGAGAATTCCGCGATGAAAGAACTTTTGCTGTATATGGCAAAAAATCTGGTGGATGATCCTGAGGCAGTTACCGTTACCGAAATCGATAACGAGGACGGCAAGGTGCTGGAGCTGCGTGTTGCCGAAGGTGACATGGGTAAGGTGATCGGCCGCCAGGGACGGATCGCCAAAGAGATCCGTACCATTATTAAGACTGTTGCCCAGCGCACCGGCGAGAAGGTCACGGTCGAAATCGTAGATTGACGATGATGCGTGACGATTCCGTCACGCATTTTTCGTTGCCCAATATAGATTAGGAGCGTACAATATGAAACTCCCATTGATTGAAGCTGGTGAAATTGTCACCACCCACGGTGTCCGGGGTGAGGTAAAGGTGCTGACCTTCCTGGATGACCCTCAGATGCTGTGCGAATTTGATCGCTGCTGCATAGATCATACAGAGTATACCATGGAGTCTGTCCGTGTACAGAAAACCTGCAATCTGGTAAAGCTGAAAGGCATCGATACCATGGAAGCAGCCCAGGCTATGCGAGGAAAGGTGTTAAAGCTGTACCGGGAAGACATTGATGATGATATCATTTTCGCCGCCGAGCTGGTGGGCGTGGAAGTCTACGCCGGGGAAGAAAAAATCGGAGCCATTACCGAGGTGCTGGATTATCCTGGCAACAGTGTGTATGCGGTCAAAGGCGAATACGAATATATGATTCCTGCGGTTAAGGAATTTGTCCTGTCTACGAATTTGGGAGAAAACCGGATGCAGGTAAAGCTGCTGGAAGGGATGCGCACCGATGAGGATTGATATTCTGACCCTCTTTCCTGATACCCTGGGAGATGTGTTGTCGGAGAGCATTCTGGGTCGGGCCCAGGAGCGGGGGTACATTCAAATTAACGCTCACCAAATCCGGGACTACACATCCAGCAAACAGAACCAGGTGGACGACTATCCCTACGGCGGCGGGCGGGGCGCCATTATGCAGGCGGACCCTCTGTATCGCTGCTGGGAGACTGTGTGCGATGAAGCCGGAGGGCCGGTGCATACCATTTATCTGTCCCCCTGCGGCCATACGTTCAAGCAGGCCGATGCCATCCGCCTGAGTCAGATGGACAATCTGATTCTGGTTTGCGGACATTACGAGGGCATTGACCAGCGCTTTATTGATGAGTGCGTGGATGAAGAAATCTCCTTGGGAGATTTTGTCCTGACCGGCGGCGAAATCGCTGCCATGGCAGTAACGGATGCCGTATGCCGGATGGTACCCGGGGTTCTGGCTGACCCAGAGTGCTTTGAGGACGAAAGCCACTTTAACGGTCTGCTGGAATACCCCCAGTACAGCCGCCCGGCAGTCTGGCACGGCAGGGAAGTACCGTCTATACTTCTGTCAGGAAATCACGAAAAAGTCCGCCAGTGGCGGCGCAAGCAGGCCCTGCGCCGAACCAAAGCCCGCCGTCCGGACATGTATGAAAAGCTGGATTTAAGCTCCAAACAGGATCGGAAACTCCTGAAGGAAATGGAGGCAGAGGACCATGAACAAGCTGGAAACTTTGAAACAGTGGGTGAAGGAAAGTAACCACATCGTCTTTTTTGGCGGCGCCGGAGTGAGTACGGAGTCGGGGATCCCGGATTTCCGCAGCGTGGACGGCCTGTACCACCAGACCTTCCGCTATCCGCCGGAGACCATGCTTTCCCACACCTTCTTTGTGCAGCACACCGCCGAATTTTTTGACTTCTACCGCAAAAAGCTCATCGTTCACGGGGCCAAGCCCAACGCCGCCCATCTGCGGCTGGCGGCCCTGGAAAAGGAGGGCAAATGCAAGGCGGTGGTCACCCAGAACATCGACGGCCTGCACCAGGCCGCGGGCAGCAGGACGGTGTATGAGCTCCACGGCTCCACCCTGCGCAACTTCTGTACCCGGTGCGGCAAATTCTACGGGGTGGACTTCATCGAGGAAGCGGCCGGCCACGGGGACGGCGTGCCCCATTGCACCGAGTGCGGCGGCCTGGTCAAGCCGGATGTGGTGCTGTATGAGGAAGGCCTGGACGAAGCCACGGTGGAAGGGGCCATCAAGGCCATCGGTCAGGCGGACCTGCTCATCGTGGGCGGCACCAGTCTGGCGGTGTACCCGGCGGCGGGTCTGCTGCGGTATTTCCGGGGCGATGAGCTGGTGGTCATCAACAAGCAGCCCACCCCGGCGGACGAGTCCGCCAGCCTGGTGCTGCACCTGCCCATCGGGCAGGCACTGGGCCCGGATGCTGTAAAACCGGAGAATCCCGAAACCCCGTGATTTGCACAAAGAAACGCGAAAAACTTGGGCAATGTGCGGATTTTTTTGGCGTTTTTTTACAAAAAGACTCTTGGCTTTTTTGTCTGGTTCTGTTATGATAGAAATATAGTCTGCATGAACTATCGGAAAGCAGACATGTGGAACAGCAGGGGGGCTGGAAGGTATGGCAAGTGCGTTGACAGACTTTGTGAAAAAGCGGGAATTTCTGGTTTGCATGGACTCAGACGGCTGCGTGATGGACACTGTGCGCATCAAGCACTGCACCGTATTCTGCCCGGAACTGATCCGTGTGTTTTCGCTGGATGAATATGCCGATATGATCACCTCCGCCTGGAAGGAGATCAACATCACCGGCATCACCCGGGGCATCCCCCGGTTTGAGAGCGTGGTGCAGATCTTTGACCGGCTGAAGAACCGCGGGGTGGAAGTGCCCGGGTCGGAGGATATCGCCGCCTGGGTGCGCACCGCTTCGGAGCTGAGCACCGCCAGCCTGCAGCAGGAGATGCTGCGCACCGGCAGTCTGGCACTGCGCAAGCTGCAGGAGTGGAACAACGCCTGCAACCGCCGCATCCAGGCCCTGGAACCCACCTTTGAGCCTTTCCCCGGGGTGGAGACCAGCCTGCGCCAGCTGCACGCCGTGGCCGACGTGGCGGTGGTGTCGGCGGCCAATGAGTCCGCCATTGAGAGCGAGTGGACCCGGTACGGGCTTTCCCGCCACGCGGACGTGATCTTCGGCCAGGAGGTGGGCAGCAAGGCCAACTCCATCGCCGTCATGCTGGCCTGCGGGTATGAGAGCCGCAAGGTCATGATGGTGGGCGACGCCATGGGCGACGCCCAGGCCGCCGCCGCCAACGGGGTGGCCTTTGTGCCCATCCTGCCCGGTAAGGAGGCCGAAAGCTGGCGCCGCCTGCAGGAGGAGGCCCTGCCCAAACTGCTCCACGGCACCTTCAATCCCACCTACCAGAACGAATTGCTGGCGGCGCTGCGCAGTGCTCTGCACGGCTGATGACCCCGGCTTTGTGCAAGGCCCCCGCCCGGGGCCTTGCGTTTTTTATGGCATTTTCCGGGATTTTCAGATACAATTCGGGTACAATCGCTCCATATGATAAAGGATAAGGGGGCTTGTGTGGATGAATCGGATCCTGATTGTGGAAGATGAACAGACCATTTCCCGGCTGATCGAAGTCAGCCTGACCCGGGCCGGGTATGCATGTACCGTGGCCAACGACGGGGTGAAGGCCGCCGACCTGATCCAGGACAATGACTTTGACCTGGCGCTGCTGGACATTATGCTGCCCGGACTGGACGGCTACGACCTGCTGGAATACCTGCGGCCCATGGGCACGCCGGTGATCTTTATCACCGCCAAATCCAGCGTGAAGGACCGGGTCAGGGGGCTGAGCCTGGGAGCGGACGACTACCTGGTCAAACCCTTTGAGGTGGAGGAACTCATCGCCCGGGTGGAGGCGGTCCTGCGCCGCACCGGCCGGGGCGGGCAGACCCTGACCGCCTTTGATGTGACCCTGGATCTGACCGAGCGCCGGGTGATGCGCGGCGGTGAGCCGGTGGACCTGACGCCCCGGGAATTCGCTTTGCTGGAACAGCTCATGCGCAACCGGGGGGCGGCGCTCTACCGGGACGTGCTGTATGAGCGGGTGTGGGGCGGCGAGATGGCCGATACCCGCACCCTGGACCTGCACATCCAGCGGCTGCGCAAAAAACTGGACTGGCACGACAAGATCGAGACGGTCTATCGTGTGGGATACCGGCTGAAAAAAGAGTGAGGTGCATCCCCGGGACGCACCGGAAGGGAACCGCCTATGCGATTTTCGGAAAAACTGGTCTGCACCATCCTGCTGGTGGTGGTGACCTTTTTCGCCCTGGGGGGCAGCGCCCTTCTGTACGGCGATTTCCAGGACCGCCTTTCCTCGTTGGCGGACCAGGAGCAGAACCGCCACGATATGCTCTGCTATACCCTGGAAAATGAGATCCTCTCCCTGCACCGCCAGGGGGAGGCCGTGACCGAATCCGGCCTGGGCAGCTTCTGCGCCGACCTGCTGGAACCGGCGGAAGGGGGCACGGCCCAGCTGGCCGCCCTCTACCACACCGACAGGCAGATGGGGCAGGGGGCGGTGTATTCCTGTCTGCCCGCGGTCTGGGGCGCCAGTATGCTTCCCGGCAGCGGCCAGCAGGCCATCCTGCGCAGCGGCGATTCCCTGTGGCGGGTCTACTGCACCGACCTGCTGGACGGGTGGACCCTCTACTCCGCCTATGATCTGTCGGAGGCCTTTGCCGCCCGGTCCCGCAGCTTGCAGCGGTTCCTGCTGCTGGAGGCGGCGGTGGTCATCGGGGCAGCGGCGGCGGCCGCCATCTTCAGCCGCAAACTCATCCGGCCCCTGGCCCTGCTGAACCAGGCCAGCCGGCGCATCGCGGCGGGGGACTATGCCCTGCGCACCAACGTGCGCACCGACGACGAGATCGGCCAGCTCAGCGAAAGCTTTGACAGCATGGCCGCCGCCGTGCAGGACAAGGTGGCGGCGCTGGAACTTTCGGTGCAGCAGCGGGAGGACTTCATGGGGGCGTTTACCCATGAACTCAAGACCCCCATGACCGGCATTTTGGGCTATGCGGACCTGTTGCGCAGCATGCAGCCAGACCCGGCGGAACAGCGGGAGGCGGCAGGAGCCATCTACCATGAGGCCCACCGCCTGGAAAGCCTCAGCGGCAAACTGCTGCAGCTGCTTCACCTGGACGAGGAGGAGCTGGCCCTGGGTCCGGTGGCCCTGGACCGGGCGGTGACCATGGCGGTCAAGGCCGCCCGCCCCGCCCTGGAACAGAACGGCCATGCCCGGGTGGAGACCCTGTCCACCGGACTCTGGGTGCAGGGAGATACCGACCTGCTCTGTGACCTGGTCCTCAACCTCATCACCAACGCGGCCAAGGCCGGACCCGGGGGGACCATCACCGTTTCCGCCGAACAGGCGGGCCGGACGGTGCTGCTCCGTGTGCGGGACCAGGGCTGCGGCATTCCCGCCGACCAGCTGGCCCGGGTCACCGAGCCTTTTTACATGGTGGACAAGTCCCGCGCCCGCAAGCAGGGCGGCAGCGGGCTGGGGCTGGCGTTGTGCAGCCGCATCGCCCAGGCCCACGGGGGGACCCTGACCATTGACAGTGCCCCCGGCAAGGGGACGGCGGTCACCGTCACCCTGCAGGCAGTATCAAAACCGGAAGAAGGGGGTGCCGTATGAAGCGGAACCGGAAGCGGGGCTGGATGCTGGCTTTGTGCGCCGCCGCCATCGTGCCCCTGGCAGCCATCCCCCTGGGATGGTTTGCCCTGACCGACGCGGCCATGGTGGGCCAGACCCACACCCAACAGACCCCCTACACCTCCCTGGTGCCCACCGGGGACGACTACTATCTGCTGCGCCAGCTGAACACCCGGGTGGAGCTGGCCTGGCGGAACTACAACGGCCAGATGTATTCCACCGAAGACGGGGTAGAAGGGATGTACTTTTCCGGCGCCACCTACTCCGGCGGCATGACCTACGCCGATGCGGATATGCAGCAGTACCGGGATGAGGTTCTCCAGACCCTGGTGGATGGAGGCGTTCTGCCCCAGGCCTGGTGGGACCAGGTCAAGGAAGAGATCGACTACTGGGCGGCCCCTACCTATTACAGCACCGATTCCCTGGGCTTTCTGCGGCTGAAAACCTATGTGGGGGAAAATTCCCAGACCTGCCTGCTGAACATGGAGGTGGACAGCCGCACCGGCAAGGTGGTGGCGCTGTGGATCAGTGCCCTGCAGAGGCATGAGATCGACCCTGCCGTTGCCCTGCCCGCCTGGGTGGAACTGAACGAGCTGGACGGGCTGGGGGACTGGACCGTGCCGACGGGCACCGACTATGAACAAAGCGGCCTGTACAGCGAGAACGGACAGGCCCTGATGACCTGCGCCACCGGGGAGGATACTTTCAGCAGCAGCGGCGAGACCCGGCAGTTTCTCAGCCTGCAGCTGGGACCTTACACAAAGGAGGTGAGCGGATGAAACACCTGCTGATCCTCGGGCCGGCGCTGTTGCTGGTCTTTCTTACCGCCTGCGGGAGCGCGCCGTCGGACACCGCCACCACCGAGACCGCTGCCACCGCCGAAACCGCCGCCACCTGGACGGTGGGGAAGATGGAGCCGCTGTACAGAGCCAACAGCCAGGGCTATTACCGGACAACCTACCGGGAGCGGGAGGGCGGTAACACGGTATATGCTTACGACCTGATCACCAGGGTATCCTTTGATACCCTGGAAGAGGAAGTCCTCTGCCATCTGCCGGGGTGTGAGCACGACACCCCGGATTGTGTGTCCTACATCAACATCCAGACCTCCGATGTCATCCTGGCCCAGGAGGACGGGTCGGTGCTGGTTTACCACGCCGCTTTCTCCGACCAAAGCGGGCAGAACATGCTGGAAAGCTACCAGGAAATTCTCAACGATCCCGCCCGACTGGAAGAAGCATATCCCGGAGAGGCGGGGAAAGCCTATGTGCAGGACTGCATCGACATGCTGCAGCAGCCCAGCTATGTGGACCGCATCAGCGCCGACGGCCTGACCCGGGAGAGGCTGGTCACCCTGCCGGAAGGGGTGAACCCCGGGCTGGTCTGCCGGGACGAAAATGCCCTGTACGGGATCGTGAAAGAGGGCATCTTTGAAGCGGCCACCAACATCTACGGGGTGCGCATCGGTCTGGACGGGCAGGTGGATACCTTTTCCATCCCCGACCCGGACTACACCACCCTGCTGGGCGGCTGGAACGGACAGCTGGTGCTCTGCCATACCCGCAGCCCGGTGGACATAAACACCATGTACCTGTACGGCAACTACGACGGCTATTATGCCCTGATAGCGCAGGATACCCATGACTGCTGGCTGTATGACCCCGCCACCGGAGCGGTGGACAAGATCCGCCTGCCCGACCAGAATGTGGAGCTGTGGCAGGTGGTGGGGGATCAGCTGCTGTACAGCCGCAAGGAGGCGGGCCGGTACACCCTGTGCGCCTACGACCTGATGACGGGGGAAGCCCGTGCCCTGTGCGAGGAAAGCAACATGGGGACGGACGCCTCACCGGTGCAGAATCTGGGCGGGATGCCTCATTTTGTGGTCAGCTATCTGAACGGAAGCATCACGACGGTGGAACTGTCCACCGGGTTGACCTGGTCCCAGGCCGAACTGGGGGAAATGGCCGAGGAGATCCCTGCCGGATTCTATGTGAACCGCCCCGTGTGCGAAACCGCCGACGGAAACCTGTTGCTGGAACTGTACAGCAACAGCTACCGGAACCCGATCTACCTTATGGTGCCCAGCCCCGTCACGCCGGAGGAGGACGCGGCGGATGTGTCCGCCTCCCTGCAGGCAATACAGGACTACTTGCAGGTAACACAGGACTACGAGGAGGCCGCGGAGGAACCCTCGTCTTGACGGCGGCGCAAAATACATTTACGGCGGGTGCCGGCACCAGCCGGGACAGGAAAATTCAGCCGCCTGCCCATCCTGGCCCAGTTCGACTGCTGCCACACCCATCCCATGCTCACCCTGCCCCTGGGCTGTGAGATGGAGCTGGATGCGGGCGCCAAGACCCTGCGCCTGCTGGAATCCCCCGTCCGCTGAACCCTTTCCCCAAAAATCTGCCGCCGGGGCCCGGGCCCCGGCGGTTTTTGCGTATAGAAAGGGAAAAAATCTCCAATGTTTTCCTTGTGTTCAAAATGACTTCACGGGCTGTTCATTTTTCAGGTGCATGCTATACCCATGGGCCGGAAGGCCCATTTCAAAAGAGAGGATTGTTTTTGTATGCAGGAGACCAAGAAACCCCGTGATCCCAAAAAATCTCTTGGGATCAGTTATCTGGTGATCTTCCTCATCGTGCTGCTGTTCAACACCCTGGTGTTCCCCATGATGCTGCGCGCCGGGGTCCAGCAGGTGGACTACGGCACCTTTTTGCAGATGCTGGAGGAGGACAAACTCAGCACCGTGCAGATCGACGATGAGAAGATCTATTTTATCGACAAGGAAAACAACAGTTACGAGACCAACGCCATTGCCCAGGACCTGAAACTGGTGGACCGGCTGGAGGATGCGGGCGTCAAGTTTGACAAGGTCATCAACGACCCCGGCCCGCTGGACACCATCCTGAATATCATCCTCATGTTCCTGCCCATGATCCTGCTGGTCACCTGGATCAGCTACATGATGCGCAAGCGAATGAACAACATGGGCGGCCCCAACGCCATGATGTTCGGTACCGGCAAATCCGGCGCCAAGCAGTATGTGGTGGAGGAAGGCACCGCCATCAAGTTTGCCGATGTGGCCGGCGAGGACGAAGCCAAGGAAAGCCTGCAGGAGATCGTGGATTTCCTGCACAACCCCCAGAAATACGAGACCATCGGCGCCAAGATGCCCAAGGGCGTGCTGCTGGTGGGCCCTCCGGGCACCGGCAAGACGCTGCTGGCCAAGGCCGTGGCCGGCGAGGCCGACGTCCCCTTCTTTTCCATCTCCGGGTCTGAGTTCGTGGAGATGTTCGT
>OERF01000286.1_pt1 | contig 11813 bp, 9 predicted proteins | sample 1539921 | NCBI WGS metagenome assembly OERF01 (sample SAMEA3891883, study PRJEB23780) | metagenome | biome: terrestrial biome; feature: animal house; material: Caecal content | place: Italy | collected 2015-05-05
TGAGCTTCAAAAAAGCCACGAAAAAGCCTCACTTATTATCATCTTTTCCATTCCTAACACAAAAGAGGACATCATGGAGTTTATGATATTGGCTGCAACCAATATTGATATTAAGCAAGGCGTTGATGATGAGGTTACAAAGGCATGGATAGCGAAACTAGACCAGGCCTATCAAAAAGCCCGTATCTCCATGAGCAATCACCCATACTTTGCACAAATCGAAAGTATCTATCAGCAAAAACAGAAAGAATTAAAAATTAAAAAGCTTCAAAAAATACTGCTTATTGTTGGCGGCATTGCAGGCTGGCTCTTCTTGCTGGGATTGATTGCAAATCCAATGGCTACATTGGGCATCACAGCAGGTATCCTAATTTTGGCCATTGTTGTAGTAATCTTGGTTAAGCGAATGTAACCAACATGAACGGAGGAAAGGAAATGGCACTGTTTCATAGAAACCATAAAAGTGGCAGTTTGATGGACGAGATCCGCTGCGATGAGCCATCCTATCTGATTTGGAAATGGCATCCGGCCGGGATCGCCCCTGGCAAGGGAACTAGAGAGAACGCCATCCGCTGGGGGTCTTCCCTGCGGGTCAGGGACGGTGAAGTTGCAGTATTCGTGTACTCCCAATACAACGGAACCCAGCAGGAATACATCGAAGGCCCCTGTGACCGGATTCTGGACACAGAGAATCTTCCTGTCCTTGCCAGTCTTGTAGGACTGGCCTATGGGGGCGGCACACCATTCCAGGCCGAGGTCTACTTTATCAATCTGGCCCAGATTCTCCAAGTGAAATTTGGTGTGCCATTCTTTGATGTATATGACCCAAGATTCACGGATTTCGGCGTACCTGTGGCGGTTCGTGGCACAGTCAGTTTTTCCATCTCGGATTATCGCGCCTTTGTGAAGCTGCATCGTCTCGGCACCTTCCATCTGGAAGATTTCCAGCGGCAAATCCGGGATACAGTTAGCCGTTATGTCAAGGATATTGTAGCCAACGCCCCCGCTGCCCACAATATTCCGGTGATCCAAATGGAAAGCAAAATCGCCCCCATCAATGACGAGATCGAGTATAATCTCGGCCAGCGACTGAAAGAAGATTTTGGCGTAACCGTTTCCGGTGTGGATATCGGCGCCATTGAAATCGACAAGGCCAGCGAGGGATATCGTCAGCTGATGAAAGTCACCCGGGATATGACTGCCGCCAGGACCCAGGCTGACACACAGGATTATACCGAGCGCCTGCGGATGCAGCGCGAGGAGAGCCAGTATGCGATACACAAGCAAACGCAAAGCGCCCATCTGGGAGCCTTCCAGGTGGAAAAGCAGGCAGAAGTCGGCGTTGCCGGCGCTCAGGCACTGGGCCAAATGGGAAACAGCGGAGCCGGCGGTGTAATGGGGGATGGTCTTCATACAGCCTCCATGATGGCCGGTATGGCCATCGGCGGTGCCGTGGGCCAAAATATTGCCGGTGCCATGAACAGCTTCATGCAGGGTACTCCTCCAGTTTCTCAGGCTCAGCCGCTCAGTACAACACCTCCTCCGATTCCCTCTGTCGTATTCCATGTGGCTGTCAACGGACAGGCAACCGGCCCCTATGATCTGCCTTCCCTGGCAAAAATGGCTGCTGCAGGGCAGCTCAATGTCGACAGCCTGGTTTGGAAGGCTGGCATGGATCAATGGGCAAAGGCAGGAACCATGGACGAGCTGAAGCATTTGTTTGCCGTCATTCCGCCCATCCCCCAGGTGTAAAGGAGAGATAGAACATGAAACAATGTCCAAACTGCGGAGCTGAGCTCTCCGACGATGCAGTATTTTGCTCCTATTGCGGCAGCAGACTGGAAACACCACCACCCGAGGCAGCAAAAACGGAGCCCATACCGACCAATCCTACTCCTGCCACCCCATTCAAAACAGGGCGGCAGATGGCAGACCGTCCCGTGGAGGTCGGTAAATCACAATTCAAAAAGAAAGGAAAATCTCCCCGGAAAAAGGGCCGAACCCTTGGGATTGCCTTGATTGTGCTGGTTCTTGCCATCCTCCTGGCTGAGGGTGAAAAAGCATCTGAGGAGACTCCGGCAGCAGACAGTACTGCCCTGTCCGCAGACAGCGCGCTGATGGAACCGGAATCTTCCTCCGTAGCCTCCTCTTCCCATGCAGAGGACCGGGCCGAAAAAGACGGCTTTGATTCCAAGACCAATGAATCCTACGCTTTCGCATCATACGTTATTGAGATTCCATCCTATTGGGATTCTGCGACAGAAAACAGAATCAACGACGGTATCCAGCGCTACGCTGAAACTGGCGGAAAAGTGGCAATGCTTCAAATAACTGCGGGCGAAGATCCTGATCCGAATTATCCGGTTACCTTTAAAGGTCTAATGGCAGATAATGACAACATGATTGTTTCCATTGAGAAATCCGCTTTTGATAAGGTGACCGATTATGAAATTATTGACACTGGCATCATAAAAGGCATCCTGTACAAGGGGAACCTCAAGGATGAAAACAGCGGTGTATCAAGCTATGGAGAATGGTTTGCTTTTCCATCTGAGACTGACCGTAACTGGTGCAATATTGTTCTCGTTCAAAGTAATAATACAGACTACTCTTACACGGAAGATTTCATAAAGATGATTCAGTCCATACGAATACTTGAACCTTCCAGTAATGGAACAGCAAATTCTTTGGAGGAGTCATCAGAATCCTCTGATTTTATTTCAGACTATGAACTCGCCTTTGTTCGTGATCTTCCCAGTTATGACTTATACATCATGTTTGATACTGATACGCAAACAGCTGCACAATTTGGAACCGATGATACATACTTATATAAAGGTCCTTATACAGGTGATTTCTCAAGTGGTGTAACGATTGCTTGGGACCATGGTGAGTTTACAGAGAAATTCGTATATCAGGAAGGCAGCCATAATGGAACATTATATGATGGCAATGGATTTCCTTGGGAATATTCCAGATGTGATTTAAAAACAGCTCAAGATATTCTAAGCACACGAGAATAGAATTAAAAAGCTGCCCCTTGAGCTGAATCTATAGGTATCAAATATGACTATCCCGTCTAGGACGGTCATCAAAGGGCCCAGCCCTTTGAGCCGGAAGAATCCAAAGAAACCGCGCTGGGGTTTCGTGGCACACGACTTTGGTTACAAAGTCTAGTGTGTTATACCTTTGTGCAGCAGACGGCAGCTGAGTGGAGGTCCACCCTGCTTTCCTGGCGCACAAGGTGCCCCTGCGGGGCAGCATAAGCGACAAAGAAAGGCTGACAGTTTGTGCCTAAAAGCACAGGCTGCCAGCCTTTTGCTGTCTGCGGAACAAAGGTATATAAAGCCCCGCCGCAGCGGCATCAGTCCCTTTCTTTCCGGTTTTTACGGATGTCGGATTGTTCCTTGCACCGGGTACTGCAAAAATCCATATTGTCCGGCTTGCCCAGAAATACCTCCTGGCAATGCTTGCACACCCGCAGCGGCTGTTCGTTGTCTACCAGCACGAATCTGAACACCATCTGGATACCCAGCAGCAGGGAATGAAAATCCCAGTAAATGGAGGGCTTGTCCAGTAGTTCAATGTGGTAGCTGGGGGCAATTCAGCCGAGTACATCCGTGGTCTTTTGTTGCAGTTTCTGCGTGGCCCTATGGATGAAATGGAGGATGAAACGATCCTGTGCCAGAATAAATCCATAATGCAACATCCATTTTCAAAGTGTACCTGGCTGACTTGTTCCCTTTCATTTTCCCGTTTTTTATGTTATAATTGACAAAATTTTTACTTCAGCAGCCTTTTGCGGTATACAGTTTATCTCTTTTTTTATTTATGTAAAACCCACATTTTTGTATCTCTCTGGGAGGAATCTCGATTCATGACTTTACTGGAATTGCAGTACTTTGTTGCAGTTGCCCACGCGCTGAATTTCACCAAGGCGGCAGATGCTTGTTATGTAACCCAGCCTGCCCTAACCCGTTCCATTAACCGTCTGGAAAAAGAGCTGGGGTGTGCCTTGTTTGAACGCACGACTCGGAGCCTGAAACTGACCGGTGCCGGAAAAGTCTGCCTGCGGGAAGCGGAGAAAATCCTCCAGCAGTGCACCCAGCTCAAGCTGCTGGTGTCCGAGGAAAATTTCCGTCAGCGCTTGATGCTGCGGGTGGGTTATATCTCCTACTCTCACCTCCATCATTTTAAAAAGAGGCTGGCCCAGGAGGGAGAGTTGTTTGATCTGGACACTGTATACGACACCTTGAAAAACCTGGAGGATCAGCTTTCCCAGGGCAAACTGGACATCATCCTCCATCCCCAGACGGGATACAAGGAGATTGCCGGGTCCCGCAGCTTTGAAATGGTCCGAAGCGGGCTGTATGTCATGATGTCCCTGTCTCATCCGCTGTCCTCTCAGTCTTCGGTCCGGATGGAGCAGCTGCGCAATGAGCCTTTTATCGCCTGGGATACTGAGGATATGCCGGGTATCTCCTGGGGCCACACTGAGATCTGTCGGGAATACGGCTTCACCCCCCGCTATGTCGGTTCAGGCAAAAAGATCGGCGACGTATTGACACTCCTGGATCGCTATCGTGCCGTCAGCTTTGTAGCCCTCACCCTTTCAGAAACAGTTCCGGAAGGCTACGTTTCGATTCCCATTGAAGATTCCCCCCAGTGCTTTGGCATTCTTTGCGTTTGGATGGCCTCCAATACGTCGGAGGCCATCCGTCGCTTTGAATCCCTGCTTATTCCCTGACCGTCTTTTTTATTTATTACAAAAAATCATAAATCGCAAAAAAGATACGTCGTTTTGGCATTTTTCTTCTGTGTCGAAGCATGTTACAATAGGTTCAGCAAGATCAGCTTTCTACCTTCACGCTGCGGCCAATCCTTGGCTTTGACATTGGATTGATGTGGAGGCTGCCCGAGGTCCAAGGCACATTGGAAAGCATCAAACTGCAGTTCCGGGGCAAGTTCTTCGCCTGGCGTAACCGGCTGCACGACAACAAGAAAAAGGAGAATGACACGATGAAGTATCAAGCTTTAGCCAAGCAGATTCTCGAACTCGTGGGCGGCCCCGAGAATGTGAGTTCTGTGACCCATTGCATGACACGTTTGCGGTTTCATCTGAAGGACGACTCCAAGGCGGATATGGCCAAGATTAAGACTCTGTCGGGTGTGGCAGGGTGCGTGAACAGCGGCGGCCAGTTCCAGATCATCATCGGAACTCATGTGGAAGACGTTTTCAACGATGTAGTGGCCGAAGGCAAACTGGCCACCGAGCCTGTCATCAACGAAAACCTGGACGCCAAAAAGGTTTCTCCTGTGGCGGCTTTCTTTGATACCATCGCCGGCATCTTCATGCCCATCGTGGGCGCTCTGGCCGGCTCCGGCATGGTCAAAGCGATCCTGACCATCTGCACCACCTTTAACTGGATCAGCACCGATTCCCAGACCTATACCCTGCTGTATATGATCTCGGATATCGTGTTCTATTACCTGCCTTTCTTCATCGCTGTTTCGGCCGCCAAGAAGCTGAAGTGCAGCGCTTTCCTGGCCCTGATCTTTGCAGGCATGCTGGTGCACCCCACCTTCCTGGATCTGAAGGCGGCCGGAGACCCTGTGGCCTTCCTGGGCATTCCTGTCAAGATGGCTACTTACACCACCAGCGTCATCCCTATCATCCTGATCGTGTTCTTCCAGTCCTATGTGGAGGCATTTGCCAAGAAGATCTCCCCCAAGGCTGTCAAGGTGTTCTTGGCTCCCCTGATCACCATCCTGATTGTAGCACCCGTTGGCCTGATCGTTCTGGGACCCCTTGGCAGCATTGTCGGCGGCTACCTGGCCAGCTTCTTCAACTTCCTGAATGATTACGCCAGCTGGCTGGTTCCCACCTTGGTTGCTTCCCTGTATCCCCTGCTGGTCATGACCGGCATGCACTACAGTCTGGCTGCGGTCCAGGCCACCCAGCGCGCTGCTGTGGGCTACGCCACCATCTTGGCCCCCGGCGCTCTGGCTTCCAATATGGCCACGGCCGGCGCCGCCTTGGGAGTCGCCTTCCGTACCAAAAATACCGACCTGCGGTCTCTGGCTTCTTCCTGCGGCATCACCGCCCTGTGTGGCATCACCGAGCCGGCCCTTTACGGCGTCAACATGAAACTGAAACGTCCCCTCTACGCCACCATGATTGGCGGCGGCCTGGCCGGCCTCTACGCCGGCATCACCAGCATCAAGGCATGGTCTGCCGGCACCTCCAATATCTTCTCGGTGCCCATCTACATTGGCGGCGAGAATATGAGCTCTTTCTACAACGCTTGTATCACGGTGGCCATCGCTATCGCGGCCAGCTTTATCCTGTCGATTATCCTGTACAAAGAGCCGGCACCCGCTGCTGATACTCAGTCTGCCCAATAACATTTGATCCGCCGCATCACCTTTTTCGGGGTGGTGCGGCGTTGTATAAGGAGGATTCCTATGGCCTTTCCCCAGCAGTTCCTGTGGGGCGGCGCTCTGGCCGCCAACCAGTGTGAAGGCGCCTATGACCTGGACGGCAAAGGACTGTCCATTCAGGATGTGATGCCCAAAGGCGTGCGGGGCCCTGTCACTCAGGAGCCCACCCCTGATAATCTCAAACTGGCCGGCATTGATTTTTATCACCGTTACCGGGAAGATATCTCCCTTTTGGCTCAAATGGGCATCAAGGTTCTGCGCCTTTCCATCGCCTGGTCCCGCATTTTTCCCACGGGTGAAGATGCTCAGCCTAATGAGGCGGGCCTTGCTTTCTATGACTCGGTTTTTGATACCTGCCATCAATACGGGATCGAACCGCTGGTGACCCTTTCCCACTACGAGCCGCCCCTGGCCCTGGCCCGCAAGTATGATGGCTGGCGCAGCCGGGAGATGATCGGCTGCTTTGCCCGGTATGCAGAAACTGTATTCCGCCGTTACCAGCACAAGGTTCGTTACTGGCTTACCTTCAATGAAATCAATGTAACCGTTCTTTCTCCACTGCTGGGCGGCGGCATCCTGACGCCCAAGTCACAGCTTACTGCTCAGGACATGTACCAGGCAGCCCACCATCAGCTGGTGGCCAGCGCCCTGGCCACCCAAATAGCCCGTCAGATCAACCCTGATTTTCAGATCGGCTGTATGGTTGCTGCCACTCCCCGCTATCCAATGACTTGCAATCCGGACGACATCATCGCCGCCATGGAAAGCCAGCAGGAAATGAACTATTTTCTTCATGTCCACTGCACCGGGCAATATCCTTTTTATGCAAAGCGAATCTTTGAAAAGCTAGGCGTCACTCTCTCCATCACAGAGGAAGACCGGGAAATTCTCAAAAACACCGTAGACTTCATCTCGTTCAGTTACTACAATAGCAAAACGGTGGCCAAAGACGAATCCCAATACCAGTCTTCTTCCGGCAACATTCTAAGAGGCCTGCGCAACCCTTATGTTCCCTACTCTGAGTACGATTATCCCATTGATCCGCAGGGCCTTCGGTATATGCTGAACGAGCTGTACGAGCGTTACCATCTGCCCCTTTTCATTGCAGAAAATGGCATTGGACGCAAGGAGAGTCTGGTGCCCGGTCCTGATGGGCTCCCCACCGTTCTGGATGACGAACGAATCGCCTTCACCCGCAGCCATCTGCTTGAAGTGGAAAAGGCCATACAGGACGGCGTTCAGGTGATAGGCTATGCGTCCTGGGGCATCATCGATTTGGTCAGTGCTGCTTCGGCTGAAATGACCAAGAGGTACGGCATGATCTATGTGGATCGCCAGCAGGATGGCAGTGGTAGTTTCCGGCGCTATAAAAAGAAATCCTTCGACTGGTACCGCCAGATAATCGACAGCAACGGTACAGCTCTCCATGATCCTGTTTAATGGATTTTTCTATTCGTCCCACTCGTAAAGGAACTGGCTCCTGCTGTTCTGCTCCGGATGTATCAATAACTGAATATGCGTAACACCCGGAAATCTTCTCAAGCACGCCATATTAAACTTGATTCGATTCTCCCACACTGTAACCGCAGGTTCTCTTGTGTGTGCAAACAATTCTGCCTTTGTTACCTGATATCCTGCCAGGTCAATGATCTCCTCTGCATCGTCACCTACCTCCTGCAGGAGGGTGCTGTCCGAAAAATAGTGTTCAATTTTCTTTGTTTCCATCTGCTCTGTTCGTTCCTCTCAAAAGATCATCGATTGTCATTTGCAGCTGCTGCTGACTTGGAATGGAATACTGCTCGATACCGGGAGCCAAAATACTTTGGGCCTGGGAATGCCACTGCGTGTTTGGTGCGATGTAATAGAAGCCATTCTCCACAGTGTGCTCATAGAATTCCTCGCCAAAGTCATCTTCCCATTCCTCAGGAAAAAGTGCAACTTGTTTCCTTTGCTTTATATCATCCCCTTCTGGTGTAAGTAGCATGGCAGGCACAGCATTTGGTAAATTAAACACAATAATCTGCTCTCCCCGGCGGCTTGCCCATGTCCCGCGGACCTTGTAAATATAGTCCGGATTCCATTTCATGATCGAATAGAGTGCATTTCCGAAATGTTGACAATTCAATGTCTTTCCGTACAGCGGTTTTTCCGGATCAGGTCTCCAGCGGATGCTGTGGGCGTCGGATTCCCTGCATGGACGAATCGCAAGTTTTCTTTCTGCCGGATGAAGAAGCAGCTGAATGTAGGCAACGCTGTCAAATTTCTTCATGCAGAATTTATTGAATGCAATTCGCTCCTTGTAGATATTCAGCGTTGGTCCTTCGTAGCGGATTTGGAGGAACTGCCCTCTGACAACCTGATACCCCTGCAAGTCAAATGCACTGAGCGCCGATTTTTCAATACGCTTCGTTTTCTTTGGCTGATAAATACTGTTGGAAATATCGTAATAAGTTCCGGGATCATCATTGACCCAATGGTGGTTAATAGGGATGAACCCCCGGAAGATACCTTCGTCAATCACATACATGACCGGCAAACTGCCGTGCATATGGTGCTTTCTGTTTTCTATCAGGATCTGCACATCTTCAAATTTTTTCTCCGAAATGATGGCTGCATGCTTCCCGGTGTACAGATACTGGTCTCTGTCCTGCCGATTTTTTCTGTGCTTATGCTCGTACAAATCTGCCGTGAAGGTTTTCCAGGTGAGGACATTTCCACAGTAACGTTCATTTGTGAGAATGTACCCGATAGAACCAGCGTTCCAGTCTGTTCCACCTGATTTTGTCTTTACTCCCACATCTTTCAGAAATACTGCGATCTGTTCCATTGACCACCCCGCAAGATAGGCATCATAAATAAGGCAGACAACCTTCGCTTCCCATTCGTTAATTACCAGCGGAGCGTATTTGATGTACCTGCCGGTAACATCTTTTTGACGATCATATCCCAGGGGCGCCGGGGTAAGCAATTTCCCGTCTTTGAATCGCTGCTGTAAAGACCAGTTCATTGCCTCGCTCTTTTTCACTGACTCCTCTTGCGCAAAGGTAGCCAGGAAAGAAAGCATAAATTCCGTGTTCTCGGCAAGTGTATAGAGATTATCCGTCTCAAAGAAAACGCCAACCGGCGGAACCTGGCCTTTCAGCATACGGATGAGGGAAATACAGTCAACCAGATTTCTTGCAAATCGGGAGACGCTTTTCGTGACAATCAGATCGTATTCCCCTCGCTTGCATGCCTGTATCATCTCATTAAACTGGTCTCGATTTTTCAGAGATGTTCCGGAAATCCCCTCATCGGCATATATGTGCTTCAGCTCCCAGTTGGGATGGTCCAATACCAGCTGCCTATAGTGGGACTGCTGTAACTCAAATGAGGATAACTGCTCATCGTTCTCGGTGGAAACACGGCAGTAGGCGCATACTCGAAAAACATGCTCATCCCCATACAGATTGACTTTCGGTTTCGCCGGGATATACATCTGATAGCGTTTTTCTTCTCTCTGGTATACCTGGCGAAGTTCTTCTTTTTCCCGATCCTTCGACATGTGCTCACCTTCCACTACTCTTCTCAAATTCCGGAAGCAGCCAATACCATGCGCTATCACGCTTGATCGAGCGGATCTCCAGCTGCTTTTTGACTTGATGAATGGTTCTCTCACTGATGCCTTCGCTTTTTAGCCTCTCGAGGATATCTGTCGCTTTTGTTGGACCATTTGCCAGGCATGCCTTCAGCAGATTGGATGCAATCAGCTGCTTTGTGGACTTATCAGACCGGGGGCCAAATGGCTGCTCTAGCCACTCCACCCGACCATGCTCATCGAGGGTGAAGTACACGTCCTTATTTCTGGATGTCAAACTGCTTTTGATATGGTGGATAACTACAATCTCCTCATCTTCGGGCATCCTTTCAATATGCAAAACACTTCTGGCTGTAGCAACAAGATCGATACTGCCAAGACTGCGGTACAGTTCTTTTGAGCTCTGTTTCTTATTGAGATGACCAATCAGGACCACAGCGCAATCGTACATGGTAGCCCAGGATGCTAATTGACGAAGCATCTTTCGCATAGCTACCGCGCTGGCAATGTCCGTTTCTCCCAGATACGCCTGAACCGGGTCTATAACAAGGAGTTTTGCGTTGAAGTCAGCAATCGCCCTGCGTATCTTTTCATCGTCAAGTGTCAGCCAGTCTGTTTCCTCATCCAGGAAGGCAACATTATTGCAATCTGCACCGGCATTCAGCAAACGCGGCTTGATTGTATCGCTAACTCCATCCTCTGAGCACTGATAAATAACATGAATCGGCTTTTTGATCTTCATTCCATCCGGTGAACTGTTTCCGCTGGAAACCGCTGCAATGAGGCTCATCATCAGGGTTGATTTCCCACATCCCGGATCACCTTGCAGCAATGTCACCTTCCCGTAGGGGATAAATGGATACCAAAGCCAGTCAACCGCTGTCTCGGTGACCTCAGAATACAGCTTCAGTTTCCCATCGCACATTTCGAACATTCAGATACCCCTCTCCGAGTACACGAAAATTCTTATTCTGAAGGACGTTACCACTATGATAATTGCAAGCTTGCAAGTGGTCTACCAACTGAGGGTTACATTTTTTTCAGCAAGTAACTGGCAGTTACATTTCCATCAAGATTGTACAGACCCGGGGGGTGTCAAATTCTATGCAATCTTGCAACCTTCCCCAAAGATCAGAGTAGATTTTCTATTCTGGAACCAATGCAGTCGATCACCTTGGTGTTTTGAAAAAAGGAGGATAATTCTCATTGATCGACATTGAAAGTATTGGATCCAGGGTAAAACTTCACAGATTAGCAAACAATATTTCACAAGAAAAACTGGCAGAGCTGGCACAGGTGAGCCGTGTCCATATCAGTTATTTAGAGCGTGGGGAAAGAATTCCCAGCATGGAATCCTTTGTCAATATTGCAAACGCTTTGAATGTCTCGGCAGATGAACTTCTGGCAGACAATCTTCTTGTTGCGGCCCACAACATGGATGCCGACGAATTGGATATTTTATTTGATTGCTCTGTCAATGAGCGCCAGATTCTGTTGGAGAACATGCGGTCACTCAAAAAAACTCTGCGGAGCTATCGCATTTCCAAGTAAATCATAAAAGACAGCACCAAGGTGTAGACAGGCACTCCGACTTTCGGAGTGCTGTCTATGTGGTGCTGCCTTTGAATAAATACATAGAGCGGTTATAAACTTCCGAACTTATTCGGTCGTTTGTAACCGCTCTTTTTGTTTTTCTTCAGGAAAACAAATCATTTCACGGTGATGAGCCATCGAAACAATTTTTGAAAAGAAAGGATTCAAAAAATGAACAAAAGTGAGCAACTGACCCACCAAG
>OERF01000287.1_pt1 | contig 11736 bp, 13 predicted proteins | sample 1539921 | NCBI WGS metagenome assembly OERF01 (sample SAMEA3891883, study PRJEB23780) | metagenome | biome: terrestrial biome; feature: animal house; material: Caecal content | place: Italy | collected 2015-05-05
TCCCTTTACACAGCGGAAAAGTTATGTTAACCTAAAAGGGCGAAAGCCAAGGTTACCGGAAGAAAGGAGCAATGACGCGTAACATGGCAAAACGATTGAACGGCGAAGGGAGTCTGCGCCGCCGGGCGGATGGCCGGTGGGAATACCGTCTCATGGACGGATACCTGGAAGACGGCCGTCCCAACACCGTATCCTTCTATGGAAGAAGCCAGAAGGAAGTCCGGGACAAGCTGGAAAATTACCGCATCCGGCACATCTACGGAATTGACACCCGTGTCAAACACACCTTTGCAACCTGGTCGGAAATCTGGTTTCAGAACCACCAGGACAATATTTCCCCCACCACCCGAGAAAATTACAAGTACATCCTGACCACCCTAAAAGCCCATCTGGGCACCCGGAAACTGGACGGCATCAAAGCCTTCGACATTGAGCAGCTGCTGAAGGAGCTGAGAAGGGAAGGGAGGTCTGACTCCTACCTTGCATCCTGCCGGGGCATGCTGTATCAGATTTTCAACAAGGCGGAGGCCAACGATCTGATTCTCAAAAACCCGGTGCGGTTCGCAGACAAAATGCGCTCCAGCCGGACGGCTCCCAAACGAAAGGATGCCTTCCATGCCGAGGAAGTCCGGCGGATGATGGAACAGCTTCCCCACGATCTGCTGGGGGAGAGCATCCGGCTGATGCTGGGCACCGGGATGCGGACTCAGGAGCTGCTGGCACTGGAACCACGCCACATTGCCCAGGACGGTTCCATGATCTCCATCCGCCAGGCGGTGAATCTGGTGAAGGGAACGGTATCCGTGGGGCCGCCCAAGTCCCGGGACAGCTACCGGGATATTCCGGTGCCGCCGTCCCTGCGTCCCTGCGCCATGGCTATCCGGAACACGGAGAAAAAGTACATCTGGGAGGTAGGGGTGAAAGACCAGCCCTGCAACCCCTCCCACTTCCGGAAAAAATTCCGGGAGGCACTGAAACAAATTGGGGGCGTGCGGCTTCTGACGCCACACTGCTGCCGACACACTTACGTTTCCCAGATGCAGGCTCTGGGGGTGGATCTTCCCACCATTCAGAGCATTGTAGGCCACGCAGACCTGGATATGACACAGCATTATTTGCATGTTCAGGATTCCATCCGGCAGGAAGCAGTAAATAAGTTCAGTAAAGCCTTCGGAAACCAGGAAACTGCGTAGTTTTTTGGCAAAAAAGTATTTGGGTCATATTTGGGTCAGATGGTTGCCACCCCCGCAACCGGGGGTGGTAAATCGGAACTTTTTGTCTGCTGGATAAAAAGAAAAAGTTCCGAAATCCTAAGATTTCGGAACTTTTCTGGTGGAGATAAGCGGGATCGAACCGCTGACCTCTTGAATGCCATTCAAGCGCTCTCCCAAACCTATCGGTTACACACCCCTCATGAGACATTATGAGGGGATTTTTGCTGTGGGGATAAAAAGGGGATCAAGGATAATACACGCTGCATCCTGACAGGGAATTTCCAAGTCTTCAGCCGGATACTCTATGCAATATCCTTTCTGTAGTGGACTCCAATGCTCCGTTGAAAAACTTATCCAGCACGGCCTTAAACCGCATATCCCTGGTCACAAGCCAAAAAAGCGTCATGGATGCCTGAATCTCGTACCGACAACCGTAATTCCCGATCTGCTCAATGGGTTTGTCTGTTTTCAGCAGGATTTCGGTTGCCTCCAGGAGTTTTCTGGATAATATTTCATGATTCCAATAATCCAGGGCTTCTTGCCTGTCCCGGAGAGAATATATATCACTATTATGGAAACGGATGTCGGGCGTGTGTATGAGGCGTGGAAACAGAATATCTTCCGGTTGTTGATATATTGGCGCTTCCAAATTACCTGCTTTCAACATCTCAAGTGCTTTGGGGTACCACCTTTCCAGGGCATTCTCAAATCGATCCAGCGTATAGGGCAGATTACCAAGCCGAAAAATTCGGAAAGGGCCTGTGAATTGACCATGTTGATCTACATAAGTATAGAGGGTTACTTCCAGATCATCTTCGATGCCAAAACCGTCTTCATCTGCCCAGTAGCGCCCGTCCGGCTGGATCTGCCAAAGCATAATCCAACGGTCATTTCGCTGCTCAAAGCTGGTTCTAAACCGAATTTCCGGTTTCATTGCATTGGGAGATACCTGGCTTGTCCAGAAATCTTCTTTTATAATGCCGGGAAAATTCTGGATGGTTCCTGTACTATCCACAAGTACTGTTCGAATCCCATGCTGCTCATCAACGAAGTAAACAGGATCATCTCTTCGCCCAAAAGTCACCATGTTGGTCAGATATGGTTTGGGGAACGTCTGTTGTACAGAAGAAAGGTTGTGATCTTCCGCTCCTGATGCAGGAAGATTCTGCTTTTCCGAAATAGAGTTAACCTGTTTTGTGAATAGTTTTCTTAAAAAATTCATTTCTACCCTCTCCCATAATAAACCTGCGGATGTTGTTTCATTCCCTCTGCATTGGGGTTCACTTCTTTTGATGGTGCAGCACCACAAAACCGGTTTTGCCGCTGTAATCCATGGCAATCAAGGTGCGGACAACTCGATCCGAGTGGGCGGCCCTCCAGCAGTCCACATACTGGTCTGAATCCATGGGATGCGCCACAACCTCGCAGTCGATCTGGTAGATGTTACTTTCCTGGTCGTCCTCAGTTGGAATACAGATCAGCTTTCCGCTGTCTAATCCCAGACGATAACCCAGAATTTTTCCTTTCCCGTCTGAAGTAGTACACAGATAGGTTTCAAAATCCTCCAATTTCAGTTTTTTCAGCTTCATTGTAGCCAGCATCGCATTGAGCTGCTGCAAATCTGTTTCTTCCCGCTCCGGGAAATCAAACGTGATGGTAATCATCTTTGGGCCCTCCGATAGTGTATTCTTAAAGTCCAGATATGCCTGATGATGTGCAGGTACATCCATTTCCTCTTTACCCGTCGAGGCGATTTCACCTGGCGGCGCTTGCTGCTTCTTTTAAAACAGACAACCACCTGTCGAAACTGGGGATAGATTTTTCCAGACCAACGTAAATTTTAATTCGTGGAATCTTAGCACCGTGGCGGCAGGAGAGCAGGACGACTTCGTTTCCCATTTCATATACTGCGATATGACTGGTGCTGTCCCACAACCGATCTGCATAATCAAAGGTTGGAATACTGGAATAGGAGAATAAAAACTTCGTTCCGTCCATGTGTTCACGGATTTCGTAGTCATCCGGATATTCTGCAAGGGTCTTCCCCTTCACAAAAGACAAGTCCGTAAATTCCCGCCCCTTAACCTGGTAGATGCAGCCCTGGATACCATTGTTCCAGTCATTGCGCTCTATCTCATAGGCCTCACGGAATTTTAATTCCCTGTCCATAGAAACAGGGCCAAACCAGGAGTAGGTGGTATTGGGCTTGGCGTTCAACTGCACGTTCCCCTGCAGTACGATTACTGCCTGCTTTGCATCCATTTTGTTTCCTCCTCTTCTGATTTCTTTCCATGCTTTGCTCAGTTTTTTGAAAGCGGCTGCATTCTTAACCCTTTGCAGCCGCCATAAATTGCTGCACGAACACTTCATTGACCTCTCCATAAGCATCATGCTCGTCTTTCAGCCAGCTTCCGACAATCACACCATCACAGCGGCTTAGCGTCTGTGCCACCGTCTGAACGGTGACCCCCGCACCGGTAATCAGAGGAAAGTCTCCCAGCGTGCTGCGGAAAAGATCAATTTTCTCTTGGGGGGTATCCAGTCCGGTGCCTGCCCCGGTGACCACCACAGCATCGCAGCGGGTCATGCCGATTTTCAGATCTTCCTCTACTGTTCTGCCAGACTGGATCGGCTGATACTTGAACCGGACGCCACCAAAGACCAGTGCCTTACTGTTGGAGCGCAGGGTGTCAAGGCTTTTGACAAAAGCCGGCTCCCGATGGGGCCTGAGGTGTCCGCAGACAGAATCAATTTGAATAAATTTGGCTCCGTAGGTATCTGCCAGGGAAAAAGCGGATTTGGTATCTCCCAGAATGTTTACACCATAGATGCGGTCCGGGTAATTTTCTTTCAGATACTCCAATGCCCATTGGCAATCGTTCGTGCTGCCAAAATAGTTTTCCACCAAAACCGCATCTACACCATTCTGGTAGAAAATGGAAATTTCCCGCTTGGCGCGCTCCTGAATGTCCTCAGCGGTGGTGCCTTTCAGGTGCAGCATGGCAATCACTGCTTTTTTGTTGGGAAACAGTTCCTGAAATGTCATATTGGAATCCTCCTTCTGTGACAGTATCTTAAATGGATTCAGCGCTTTCGGCTGTTATAATCCTCGTCCACCGCTTTGCGCCACTTGTTGCCCATGATCCCGCAGCGCATTTCACTGACAGCACAGGCTACGCTGGCGAAGGTTGCCGCAGTTCCTGCCGCATCCGCATGGTAGTTGACGCTGCGTTCCGGGGCAATGCCCATGGCACCGGCGGTCTTGACCGCATCCATATTGGCCCCCAGGAAGAGGAACTCCCAGCCTCTTTCCCGGCAACGGTTGATCATAGCCTTGACCGTATCCAGGCGGTATTCCTTGCTGGCATTCTCCAGCCCATCGGTTGTGATCACAAACAGGGTCTTTTCCGGACGCTGGCTTTCCAAAGTGTGGGCCTGGGCGTTTTCCACCTTGGTGATGGTACGGCCTACTGCATCCAGCAAAGCGGTGCAGCCCCGGACATAGTATTCCTTGGTGGTGATGTCTGCAATGCCAGTCAGGGGAATCCGGTCGTGGAGCAGCTCGTAGCCATCGTCAAAGAGAACGGTGGTCACGATGGCTTCGCCGTCTTCCTTGCGCTGCTTGTCCAGCAGGGCATTGTAGCCACCCACAGTGTCGCTTTCCAGCCCCCGCATGGAACCGCTGCGATCCAGAATAAATACCAATTCCGTCAAATTCTTCTTCATAACAAAGCCCTCCATATTCTGTAATTCAGTGTTTTGCTGTACTGACAGGATACCACAGGAGGGCTTTCTTTTTGTCGCCTGGGAGGGGACATTTAGAGAGAACCTAACAAAGGCTGGTCAAACTGAAACAAAATTGCGTTGATCTCAAAGATGTCGTAGCTGCCCTCGGAAATGAAATACTCCAGAATGATGTCAAATTTGCTGGTGTGAGTCAACGCCAAACCGGCCTTTCCCAGCAAATCCTTTGTCTCGTCTAAGGAAAGTTCCAATGCCACACACAGAGCCAGAACCGTCTGCTTGGTGGGTTTGTAATTCTTGTTGCTTCGGATTTTGGAAAACAAGCGGCGATCCAGATTGGCCCGGTTATATATCTCCGAGTCCTTTTTCCCCCGCTCGTCAATCAGCCGCAGCAGACACTGGGAGAAGGTTTCCTCTGTCTGGGCCAGCAGATCCGATAACCTGCGATGAGGGACTGATTTCGGTGCACTGGTTTCTTGCCTTGGGGCTGGGCAGATATATGCAGCAACGCCGGTCATTCCCAGGGGCTGCAAATGGGGGTAAGAACTGCGTTCCTGGACATATCGATCATCAATAAACCGCTCTACCCGCTGGGCCAGTTTTTTCGACAGACAGAAAGAATCTTCGTCATAGACCACGATGTACACCGTCATGTCGTGTTTCAGAAGAAAAGAACTGATTGCAGTGATCGCTACCTGTAAAGCCTCTTCCTTGGGGTAACCGCAGGAACCGGAGGAAATCAGGGGAAAGGCGATGGACTTCAGCCAATGTTTCTTCGCAAGATTCAGACTTTTTATGTAGCAGGAACGCAACTGGGCCTCCTCGTTCTGACTGCCGCCCTGCCATACAGGTCCAACTGCATGAATGACATACTTGGCAGGAAGGGAAAAACCCGGCGTCATCACCGCATTGCCTACTGCACAGCCTCCGATTTTCTGGCAGGCTTTTTCCATTTTGTCATAACCCGCCCGGTCAAAAATGGAACCGCAGACACCGCCTCCAGGGCGCAGGCTGCTATCGGCTGCATTCACAATGGCGTCAGTTTTCATGTGGACAATGTTGTCCCGGACAAACAATAATGGCATTTCCTGTCACTCTCCTTGGGATATTAATGGTTTATCTGGTGTCAACCTTTCAGCGCCTCACAGAAGCTCCGGTAAAGCGTCAGATCCACATCGGCAAAAATTACTTTCAGCGGATAGTCCGGATGTTCCTGTTTCCACTGCCGTATGGAACTGACCGCAATTTCGGTGGCTGCCTTCTTGGGATAGCTAAACCTGCCCACAGAGATGGCGGGAAAGGCCATGGAGTGAATATTCTGCTTCGATGCCAAATCCAGCGCGTTTTGATAAGTCTGCGCCAGCAGCGCAGCATCGTCCTTTACGCCGTAATGGGGCCCCACCGTGTGAATCACATACTTTGCAGGCAGACGATAGCCGTCGGTGAGTTTTGCTTCCGTTACCCCGCAGTCTCCAAGACTGTGGTACTGCTCCAGCAGCTGGGGACCTGCGGCGCGATAGACAGCAACACTGTCCTCAACGGATTCCGTGGCGGCATGGACGATGCAGTCACAGGGAATCTGGGTAATATCCCGCAGCTGCACGCAAATACCGTCCGCGCTCATTTCCTGGCGGAAGGAATGCGCTTCCTTTCTTTCAGGAATGCCGTTTTGCTGAAAGTCTTCCCGCAGAGCCATCAGAATTTTCCCCAGACGGTTTTCTCCTTCGCCGGTTTTCAGGTCAACCCCCCAGAAGGTATCGTGCCAGGTATTTCCCTCGACCAGCTCTGCATCTCCGGTTTCCACCAGAAACTGTGCCAGATGAGGATTCTGGGTAAACTTCGCCCGGAGGATTTTCTCCATTTCCTGGACCTTTACATCTTCCCAATCGGACCGCCGAGGAACCTTCCGTCCCAAAATCTTGGAATCGTTGGAATTCAATTCCGTAAAAAGCAGCCGATCTTCCACCTTTGCACACTTTGCCGCCTGATAGGCTGCCTCGGAACTGAGGTATTCCAACCCGTCCACCTGGACGCAGGCAGGGTAGAAGTTGCTTAAATAGTCATATTCCTGTCGAAAACGTTTGATTTTTTGCTCCATAAACCCCATCCTTCCCCAGTGTTTCAGAGGTTATGTTCCTTGCCAGTACAGGATTCCTGATTCCAGAAAGGCAGATCTTTCAGAATGTTCCAGCACTTGGTTTCAATGTTGGCAACATCTTCTGTAACATGAATCTTCTCCTGCTCGTCGGCGTATACTACCCGGGTCATCTTGCCGTCACCCAGAAGGAAGAACCAGCGATGTCTGCGTTTCTCGTAGAGATAATCGAAGCTGTCAAAACAGGGAAACAATTCCGAGTAATAGACAACGTTTCTTCCGTAGATATCTGTGTATACCCCTGGAATTTCCGCTTTTCTCTGGCAAAGTTGCTCCCAGCTTTTATATGTTTTCCCGTCAGCGATGAAATTGCCGGGGTAGGAGAAGTTTCTTGTAGATTCATTGGGGATACGGATTGCTGTCGGTTGTCCATCCGGATTCGTTTCTGTGCTGACCCAGCGGATGCTTTGGGCGGAACCAACAAACAATTCATGCCGGGCTGTAGCTCCGACTCTGTATGCCTGGGGCTGCATATGCAAGTTTTGCTGAACTTTGTTCCCGCCAAATAATTTCTTTGAGTGAAACATATGCTTTCCTCCCTGAAAAATCATGTAGTAGTGTAATGGTTCATGTCAGAAAATCTTTGATGAACCAGTTTGCTCAGATCCAGCTGCAATTCCAGCTCAATGGGGCACAGAACGTTTCTCAGCACCTGCAGCTGCGCAGCAGAATAGCTGCCTGGGCGGAAATAGGCCATGGTAATGTGGGGTGTCAGGCCATATCCCAGGGGAACCACAGATTCCAGCGCAGTATACATGTCATCCAGGCGGAGGGCGGTTTCCTCATCTGTCGGAGCAAGCCCCAGGACAATGCTGGTGTTGACCATATTGAACAGCCAGGTGGTTTTCATCCGCAAAGACGGCATATTTGCCCACTGGGTCAGCAATGCTTTTGCCTTTTCCCCCGTTTCTTCCATCCGATGGCACAGATCCGGCGTTTTTTCTGCTCCGTTTACCAAATCATGAAGAGTCATGTGAAAGGTATCGGGGTTCAGCGACTGGCTGAGCATCCCGCCAGCCGCATCATATAACTGCCCTTGCAGAATTCTCAGATCTTCTTTTACCCCATCGTCCAGAAGGAACACCACCGTATTTCCATAAAAGGGGAGAAAGTTTCCATCCCGGTCCACTTTCTTCAGCAGGTTGGGATTGGTCTGAAATTCTCCATATTCCGGCAAACTCCGGGAAATATAATCCTCCAATAAATTCAACATAGCAAACCTCCCTTGCAGAAACTTTCCTATTTTGGAAAGCGGTAATATCCCCTGGAGATGTACTGACCGGTCTTGATGGAAATTCCCTTCACACAGATATGGCTTTCCCCGATTTCTAGTTCTATTGCATTCCCTTCCGTCCAGGAAGCTGGTTGGAGGGGTTCCTCCGGCTTCAGTGTGGTGGGGTGAATGGAACCGGTATTGATGTACAGATTTCCGATCGAATCCTGTTCAACACATCCGGATTGGCAGTTCAGGGACACATGGGTATGCCCGGACAGGAAGAAGATATCCCTCTGGGAATCGAGGATTCCCTGCAATTTCTTATCCAGGTGCAGATAGGGCGGGTCCCCCGGCTGGTGATAGGGCCTGTGTTTTGCCAGAGGAGCATGGCACAGGATAATCCGGTTCTTTGCCCTGCTGTGATTCAGCCGATTGGCAAGCCACTCCAGCTGGGAGGCTTCCGGGAAGCGGAATTTCCGCCAATGGGTCACCGCATTCAGTCCGAAAATCTCCGTATCTCCCAGAATAGCAGAATAGGCACCGCTGCTGTCTGCCTGGCAGAAAATCCCCAAGTCGGCAGCCCGGTCCAGGAGCGCCTGCTGCAGTGACGAATAATCATCGATTCCCTGGTATATCTGAGGCAGGGGAGAAGCGGGATAGTCGTGATTCCCGGCAACAGCGAATACGGGTGTGTGGGGAATCACCTCCGTGACGCACTGCCAGAAGCGCATAAACTGCTCAGGGGTACCATCATTGGTGATATCCCCGGGGATGAGTACGCCGTCCCACCCCTTACCCATGGAAAGGGCTTTGCGAATCTGCCAGGGCTTGCTGCTCAGATGCAGATCAGACAGCACCAGAAAGCGCTGCGCCGTCTCTTTTGGGGATAGATCACCTGGCATCGGTATGGGCACCAATACAGCGCTGGTGGTTTCCAGATCGGCAGAGACTGCCTTCATCAGCACATGTGTGGCCTCATCCGGGACAGACCGACCACCGGTCATGTGGTAAGTGCCCACCCCGTTTGGTTCTATCGGGAAATGGGCAAAGGACGTCCAGTTGGGAAGCGGGCCGTTTTCGTCTGCCCAATACAGGCTGGCGGCCAGGAATCCTCTCGCCTTCAGCTGGTAGAAGCCATCGGCATATCCGGGGCAGAGCTGCTTGATTGTTCCTTTCCTTTTTGGGCAGCACAGTTAAACACACTGCCAGATGACATGATCCGCTTCCCAGGCTTCCGGAGGCGACAGCTTTTCCAGCATATGAGAAATCACCGTTTCGGGAACTGCCGCTTCCCGGTTGGCGTTGCGGCGGAGCTGTTCCTGCCAGGCGGTTTCCAGATATACAATCCGGACAGCGGCGCCGTAGCTTTCAAACAGCTGTACCTGACTTTGCTGGGTCTGGGGAGTCAGATTGGTGGCGTTCCAGACAAAGGAACGCTTCTGCCGCAGCAGTTCCCGGGCCTGCTCCCGGGCCAGATCCAGGACTTTGCTCTGATTATCCTGGGGTGAGATACCCTGCTCCTTGCGGATGACATCGAGAGAAACCATAGGCAATCGGGGGCAGTGCTGCTGAATCCAGGTATCCTTGCCTGTACCGGGCAGACCGGACAGCAGAATAACTTCGCCCCATGTGGTATCATACAGTTCATATTCCGGATGAATTTCCTTTCCGGACAGATAAGCACGAGCGGTATGCCGGGAAGGGAAGGGATAGGGGCCATTCAGGCATCCGGCCTCCTGTGCCAGTTCCCGGCAAAGCAGCACCCGTTCTTCAAACTCCTGCTGATCCTGACAGATTCTTCCCCGGGCATCCGCCTGGGCCAGGGTACACAGCCAATCCAGGCAGAAGCCAGGGACCTGCTGACCGTTTGCGGCAATCCGCCGCAGCAGCCGCACTCCATCAGGATGACTCACGGCGTAGGCCGGGACAGAATGATACCGGATGAGCAGGCACACCGCTTCCCGCAGGCGCTGCTTCTCCGGGGTTCCGCACAGGCAAAAGTCAAGCCAGAGAGACGGACGTGCCATTTCTGCACTTTTGCGGCTGTGGCCGGGAGAAACCCAGTTCCCATCCTCCTGCCGGGTGACGGCTGCTTTTCCAATGTCGTGGAGGGCCGCCGCCAGGTACAAAATGGTCTGAGTCGTCTCGTCCGCATTTCGGTAAGCATCCAGAGACTCCAGCGCCTGGCATACCATTTGGGTGTGCCGCAGCACGTCGCCCTCGGCGTGCCACTGGGGATTCTGGGGTGTGTTTGCCAGTTCCGCCATCCAGTTCCCCAGAATGTGGGATAGTTCCACCCCGCTCACCCCTTTCCAGGCAGCCGGGGCAGGTAGAGTTCATCCATGGAAATTGACAGCCCGTTGGGGACAATGGGCCGGTCCAGCCAGTGGGTGGACGACATTTCCACAGTTTGCGTGAAGGAGGGACGGACAAATTTCAATCTATCCACCACCTGGCCGTTTTCCTCCACCTTTATGTAAAGTCCCTCCATCAGATTCGTGTCATCGGTCTCCCGGCACTGGCGGTCCGGGTCCAGACCCAATTTCTCACTGGCCTGACGCAGGGTTTCCGTCTTTCGATTGCTGATATAGTTGGAAGGCCCCAGCAGAGAAACCAATTCCTCTTTTGTCCGGAAGATTCCCTCCGCCAAAACCGGAACGGAAACCACCGGCAGACCTTGCAGCATCTCATGCCGCCGAGCTGTGGACAGGAAAATCTCTTCCTGCCGGTCAAAGATGTCAAACTCCAGAAAATAGTGGGGCAGCTTGTCGTAATATACTGTATGCTTGGCATACAGCCATTCTCCATAGAGAATGTACCGGGTACCCAGCACCTCAAAAAAAGCATCCTGGTGAATCCCGGCCCACTGTTTCATCAGGTTATAGTGCCGCTCCCGGTATCCCCCGGTGAGGTAGTGGCCCCGGCTTTGCAGCAGCAGCGTTCCGTCTTCATCAAAGGAGATGGCGCTGTTGGCTCCATCCACCTTTTCTTCCACCACCAGATGCTTTCCCTGGATGCAGGAAAAGGGGATTTGGGACAGGTCCTCGTCTCCGGGCTGAAGGCGGGAGCCTTCCAGGTGCGGGGTCCGGGGATATTTTTTCAGATTGACAGGTTCCATGGACGCTCTCTCCTTACTTGGAAGCAATTAAAATCAGGTGACCGTTGACCCCGTCAAAATGCAGCCTGGTGCAGCCTGCATTGGTAAACAGTCTGGTGAGAATGTCCTTGGTCAGCAGGTGAATATGCTCCGGGTTGTCGTCGGGGTGACTGGGGACCGACACCACCACAAACCGTTTTGCCAGCCGGACAGCGTTGGCAACGGCCTGGTCAACGGCGGGGTTAGGGTCCATGATCTCCACGTAGTCAGCCACCGGGTAATTGCCCAGCTTGGTGGCGTCGCTGTTGAA
>OERF01000289.1_pt1 | contig 11718 bp, 9 predicted proteins | sample 1539921 | NCBI WGS metagenome assembly OERF01 (sample SAMEA3891883, study PRJEB23780) | metagenome | biome: terrestrial biome; feature: animal house; material: Caecal content | place: Italy | collected 2015-05-05
GCCTACCACCGTGCCCACCGAGCCCCAGGTGTATCGCAACCCCCTCAACGGTGAGATTCTGGACGCTCCCTTTACGGGCCGGATCTTCGCCAACACTGTCAGCAACATGCAGGAAAACCTGCCCCATGTGGGTGTGATCCACGCTGATGTGCTGGTGGAAACCTTTGTCAACAAGAACAACATCATCCGCTGCCTGGCTCTGTCCTCCGACATTTCCAGTGTGGAGGCCATCGGTTCCACCCGTTCCACCCGGCCTATCTTCAACCAGCTGGCTCAGCACTATGACCTGATTCTGTCCCATGCCGGCGGCTCCGAGCAGGCTCTGAACGACGCTGCCAACCGGGGCATTGAACACTTCAATATTGACGCCTGGGAAGTGGCCTCTCAGGGCACCTCCTACCGGGATACCGAGTACAACCGTACTTACGAAAATACCCTTTTCGGCGTTGGCTCCGGCATTAAGGCCTACGCCGAAGCCCAGGGCTATCCCACGAGCCTGGAGCGGGATTACGGCCTGACCTTCACCGAGGACGGCACCCCTGCCAACGGTGAGGACGCCGGCAAGATCTCCCTGACCTTCACCTACGGCGAGGCCAAGAAGGAAACCGTCATGACCTACGACGCTCAGGCGGACAAGTATGTGTACAACCAGTACGGCCAGGTGATGACCGACCAGATCACCGGCGAAACCGAGATGTTCACCAACGTGCTGATTATGAACGCCAACATCACCACCGACGGCATCTACTTTGTGGCTGACTTTAACGCCGGCGGAACCGGTTACTACGCCAACGGCGGCAAGATCATCCCCATCAACTGGACCTGCGCCGGTGACAAGGAGCCCTTCGTCTTCACCACCCAGGACGGCACTGCCCTGGATGTGGGCGTAGGCAACACCTACATCGCCATCTGCACCCCCGAGTCCCCCGTGATATACGAAGCAGCATCTCCCGTTGCTGCGGAAACCCAGGCTGCTGAGGGATAAGTAAAAACTTATGGAAAACCCGGAGCAAACTGCTCCGGGTTTGTCTGTTTCCGGGATGGATTTGTGCAATATTAGCATTTTGCATCGAAATTAACAAAATTTTTATAGCTTTTTTACACATTTCACAGTTTACATCCGGTTTCAGCTATAGTATAATAAATCCGTACGGAGTTATCGAATCTCGTACATATGATGTCAAATTTGCTGCATTGCAGCGATTAAAATGGAGGAATCATCATGTCTGTTAAAGTTGCAATTAACGGTTTTGGCCGTATCGGCCGTCTGGCTTTCCGTCAGATGTTCGGTGCTGAGGGTTTCGAAGTCGTTGCCATCAATGACCTGACCTCTCCCAAGATGCTGGCTCACCTGCTGAAGTACGACTCCACTCAGGGCAACTACGCTGCTCAGGGTCACGTTGTCGAGGCTGGCGAGGATCACATCGTTGTCGACGGCAAGAAGATCACCATTTACGCTAAGGCCAACGCTGCCGAGCTGCCCTGGGGCGAGCTGGGTGTTGACGTTGTTCTGGAGTGCACCGGTTTCTACACCTCCAAGGCTAAGGCTCAGGCTCACATCGACGCCGGCGCCAAGAAGGTTGTTATCTCCGCTCCCGCTGGCAACGACCTGCCCACCATCGTTTACAACGTTAACCACGAGACCCTGACCAAGGACGACCACATCATCTCCGCCGCTTCCTGCACCACCAACTGCCTGGCTCCCATGGCTAAGGCTCTGAATGACCTGGCTTCCATCGAGTCCGGCATTATGTGCACCATCCACGCTTACACCGGCGACCAGATGATCCTGGACGGCCCCCAGCGTAAGGGCGACCTGCGTCGTTCTCGCGCCGGCGCTGTGAACATTGTTCCCAACTCCACCGGTGCTGCCAAGGCTATCGGCCTGGTTATCCCCGAACTGAACGGCAAGCTGATCGGCGCTGCTCAGCGTGTTCCCACCCCCACCGGCTCCACCACCATCCTGAATGCTGTGTGCTCCAAGTCCGTGACCGTGGCTGAGATCAACGCTGCTATGAAGGCTGCTGCTACCGAGTCCTTCGGCTACAACGAGGACGAGATCGTTTCCTCCGATGTTATCGGCATGCGTTTCGGCTCCCTGTTCGACGCTACCCAGACCATGGTCTGCGCTCTGCCCGATGGCAAGACCCAGGTTCAGGTTGTGTCCTGGTACGACAACGAGAACTCCTACGTTTCTCAGATGGTCCGTACCATCAAGCACTTCTCCACTCTGCTGTAATTAAACAGACAGAACTTCGCCGCCGTCCTTCGGGACGGCGGCTTTTTTACGGGCAAAAAAGCAGGCAGGGGTGCCCCCTGCCTGTCAGTCCGGAAGTTTGGTATCTTCTATTTTCGCTAAAAGCAGATTGATTTTCTGCACAATCAGATAGGTACAGGAAATCACAAGAGAAATCAGCAGGGTAATGGCAGTATACAGCGGATGGAAATAGGAATTGAGAAATTCATCGCCACCGGGAATCATGGCACCCACAGCTGCGCCTAACAGCAGGTTCCCGATCAAACATACAAAAAAGCTGATAACTCCGATAAAAATAGCCTTAAGTACTGTTTTCAAAGAAAACACCTCCATACGTTTTTCTTTTCAGTCCCGCCATATGGATACTATATCAAATATAGCGCCCACTTGCAAGACAAATCCCGTTAACGCAGCAAACAAGTGAAAAGATAACCGCCCCGCTTTTAAAAGCGGGGCGGTTTTTCAGATCATCTGCTCCGGGTGGAAGACCCGGTCGAATTCTTCTTCCGTCAGATAGCCCAGCTTTACACAGGCTTCTTTCAGGGAAATATTCTCGGCATAGGCTTTTTTCGCGGTTTTGGCCCCGTTTTCGTAGCCGATGTAGGGGGTCAGAGCCGTGACCAGCATGAGGGAGTTGTGCAGATTCCCATCCATTTTCTCCCGGTTGGCCTGAATGCCGGTGACGCAGAAGTCGTGGAAAGCGGTCATCCCTTCCGCCAGCAGCCGGGCGGATTGCAGGAAATTATAAATCAGCACCGGCATGAACACATTCAGCTGGAAATTTCCCTGGCTGGCAGCCATGCTCACCGCCGCATCGTTGCCCATCACCTGGACGGCAATCATGGTGATGGCTTCGCACTGGGTGGGGTTGACTTTTCCCGGCATGATGGAAGATCCCGGCTCGTTGGCGGGGATGGTGATTTCTCCCAGTCCCAGCCGGGGACCGGAGGCCAGCCAGCGGATGTCGTTGGCAATCTTCATCAAATCGCAGGCCAGAGCCTTCAGGGCGCCATGGGCAAAGACCAGCTCACTTTTGGAGCTGAGGGCGTGGAATTTGTTGGGCGCAGTGACAAAATTCTTGCCGGTGAGCAAAGACACCTGCCGGGCCACTTCCGTGTCAAATCCGGCAGGGGCGTTCAGCCCCGTACCCACGGCGGTACCGCCCAGGGCCAGTTCCTTCAGGGCAGGCAGGGCCTGCTCCAGCAGCTGGCCGCACCGCTCCAGGCTGCTGCGCCAGCCGGAAATCTCCTGGGAGAAGGCGATGGGGGTAGCATCCTGAAGATGAGTACGTCCGGACTTGACAATGCCTTCATTTTCCTTTTCCAGCGTTACAAAGGCGGCAATCAGCCGGTTCAGGGCCGGAAGCAGCCGGTCTTCCAGGCTCTCCACCGCGGCAATGTGCATAGCGGTGGGGAAGGTATCATTGGAGGACTGGGACATATTCACATCGTCGTTTGGATGCAGCAGCTTCTTTCCTGCCAGTTCATTGCCCCGGTTGGCAATGACTTCGTTGGCGTTCATATTGGACTGGGTACCGGAGCCGGTTTGCCAGACCACCAGGGGAAAATGCTCTGCCAGAGTGCCCGCAATTACCTCATCGCAGACCTGGCAAATGGCGTCCTGCTTTTCCTTGGTCATTTTTTCCGGTTTCAGGGTGTGATTTGCCAGGGCAGCGGCTTTTTTCAGAATGCCGAAACTGCGGATAATCTCCCGGGGCATGGTTTCCAGCCCCACGCCGATGGGGAAATGCTCCACAGACCGCTGGGTCTGAGCGCCCCAATATTTATCAGCAGGCACTTTGACCTGCCCCATGGAATCCTGCTCCAAACGATATTCCATACGCTCTCCTCCTTGTGTTTTCTTGATGATACCAAGGCGGAGAAAAAATGTCAACTAGCGGAACGTCTTACCCCTGAAAACCATAGGTTCCGCTGAGGGGGTCCTGGAAAATGGGAATCTGGGGCGGCAGGAAGGTAACCAGGGCAAACACCACCAGAATCAGCACAATTAACCCAGCCGCGACTTTATTGGGAATCCGGCAGGGTTTTCCCTGGGTAAGGGTTCTGGTTTCAACCCAGAAGCCCGCTCCTGTGGCCAGGAAGAAGATGGCAATGTCAAAAAGCATCCAGTGCGTCCCCAGAGCTCCGGTATAGATGTAATAAACGGCCGGAATCAGCGCCAGCGCCGTAAGCAGGCCCTTTAGTTTTGCGCACCAGAACCTGCCGATTTCCTTGCCGATGCTCCGGTACTCTGCCAGGGCAAACACCGCCATGGGCCACAGCACCAGCTTCATATGCTCCCAGACCGATTCATTTACCGGGGCAAACAACGCAACCAAAGGACTTTCCCCGGTCCAGGCAAAGAGAAAATGCAGCAGCGTGCCCACCACAGAGACGAAGAAAAATCCCACCGTCTGCCAATAGGTCAGGGATTTTTTCATGGAAACCACCTCCAATATCCAAAATACGGAAGTAGTATATTCCAAAGCCCCCGGAAATTATGCCAAAGACACCCGACCTTTTCTGCACCTGTGAAAAGCTTCACAATAAATTCACAGCTGTATTATTGACCACCTGGTCTTTTTTGATTATAATAGACCACAAAGTCTATAACGGAGGTTGGATATGAAAAAGGAGGAAAAAACCCAGCGCACCAAAGAGCGGATTCTGGCGGCAGCCATTGTGGAATTCGGCACGAAAAGCTACGACAGCGCTTCTATCAACACCATCTGTGCCGAGAGCCAGATATCCAAGGGGCTGCTGTATCACAATTTCAAAGGCAAGGACGATCTGTACCTGCAATGCGTTTCCCTGTGCTATCAGGAAATGCTGTACTACATTCAGCAGCGGGAACCCGCTCCCGAGGATTTTGACATTCCCAAATGGCTGGCCATCCGTCAGAGTTTCTTTGCAGAACATCCCCATTACAGCAACATTTTCTTCAACACTGTTCTGCAGCCGCCCAAACACCTGATTGGGCAGATTCATGCCATCCGGAAGGATTTTGATGCTTATTATCAGCAGCATCTGAAAACCTTTCTCTGCAGACTTTCTCTGCGGGAGGGCATCACCACGGAAACCGCTTTGTCCTGCTTCCTGATCTTCTCGGAGATGTACAACGGGTATTTTCAAAACAAGGCCCTGGAAACCGAGGATTACAAAACCCTGATTGATGCCCACGAGGGGAAAATGGCCCAGCTGTTTGACATTTTGCTCTACGGCCTTGCCAAGCAGCCGGAAGGGTAACCCCGAAAACCAGAATGAACTAGAAAGGACCCGATAAAATGCTTCTGTTACTGCTGAGACTTTGCGTTACCATTTTCATTGCGTTCCTGTGCGGAAGGCTGATTGCCAAGCTGAAGCTGCCCTCCATTCTGGGCTGGCTGATCTGCGCCATGATCCTGGGACCCCATGCAGTTTCCTTAATCAACCAGGAGCTGCTGGACGCCGCCTGGTATCAGAACACGATTCACGTTATGGAATGTGCTGTGGGTCTGATGATCGGTACCGAGCTGGTATGGAAGAAGATCAAACGCTCCGGCAAAGCCATTGTCATCACCACCCTGACCCAATCTCTGGGAACCTTCTTCCTGGTGTCGCTGGTGTTCGGCATCGTTTTCTATTTTTCGGACATTCCCCTTTACCTGGCTTTGATTTTCGGCGGAATCGCCCTGGCTACCGCTCCGGCTCCGGCATTGTCCATTGTCCGGGAATTCAAGACCGACGGCCCCGTTACCAAAACCCTGATTCCCATGGCGGCCCTGGATGATATTGTGGGGTGCATTGTCTTTTTCTGCGTGATTGCCTGTGTCATGGGCAGTCTGTCCGCCGGACAGATGCCCCTTTATATGATTCCTCTGATGGTAGTGCTGCCCCTGGCCATTGGCATCGTCACCGGATACGCCGCCGGGATGCTGCTGAAAAAGGAAAGAAACGACCGCCAGACCCTGGGGTTGCTGATTGCCTTGATTCTGGCCACCTCCGGCGTGGGATTCTTCTTTAACTATGTGCTCATGCCCAGCCCGGTGCTGAACTTTATGCTCATCGGCATGGCGTTTTCCGCTACCTTCTCCAATTTAATCAGCGAAACCAGGCTGGAGCAGATCATGAAGGTGTTCAACCCGATTCTGAACATTCTGATGATTGTGGTGATTCTGAATCTGGGTGCGCCGCTGGATTATCACCTGATGCTGGGTGCGGGCATCTTTACCGCTGTGTACATCGTTTCCCGGGCGGCAGGTAAATATTTCGGCGCCTACTTTGGCGCTGCCATTACCAAGTCTCCCACCACCGTGAAAAAATACCTGGGTCTGACCCTGCTGCCCCATTCCGGTGTCTCCCTGGTGTTTACGGGAATTGCCGTTTCCGTCCTGAACGCCCCCGCGCCGGAATGCGCTCAGATTGTCCAAGGCACCATTGCGGCAGCAGCGGTGATCAACGAAGTGATTGCGGTCATCGTTGCCAAGAAAGGCTTTGAATGGGCAGGAGAATTTGACCAGGGGGTGCATCCGGAGCATCCGGCGAGCGGCCCCCAGGAGACCGTCATCACCATCAGCCGGCAGCACGGCAGCGGCGGACGGGAAATTGGCAAACTGCTGGCAAAACAGCTGCACATTCCTTTCTACGACCAGGAACTGATTGACCTGGCTTCTCAATCCAGCGAAATTGACCCAAGCTATTTTAAGGCTGCCGAAGAATCCGACGTGGGCGGGCTGCTGCATGAGCTGTCCGCCAATCTGCGGCACGATCTTTCCGTGGAAGAAAAAAGCCTTCCTGCACCAGGCCAAGGTAATCCGGGAGGTGGCCGAGAAGGGGAGCTGCATCATTGTGGGCCGGTGCGCCGATTATGTGCTGTCCCACCGTCCGGCGGTGTTCCGGGTATTCATCTATGCCGATCCACAAAGCCGCATGGACAGAATCCAGAACGTGTACAAGGAAACCGATCAACCCTCTCTGACCCAGCTGAAAGCCACGGATGAAAAGCGGTCTTCCTATTACCGCTACTTTACCGGGAAAAACTTCGGCAATGCGGAAAATTACGACATTTGTTTAAGCAGCAGCGCTCTGGGTATGGAAGAATGCGTGCGCATTCTCAAAGAGCACTATCTGGACATGACCGGAAAAACAACATCCTGAATCCATAAGCGCGTGTTCTGAAACCCGGCCCGAAGCCGCCAGAACACGCGCCTTTTCCGTTTCGCGTTTTTGGGCGGAGCCTGATTTTCCGGGGCAGGCAGTTGACATGGCCGGAAAAAACCTTTATATTGACAATAATCGTAAAATTCCTGCCGGGCAGAAAGGAAGAGAAAACCCAATGAATAAAACCGACAGACGCTATCAAGCCTATGTGCAGATTCTGAAAGAAGAGCTGATCCCCGCCATGGGCTGCACCGAACCCATCGCCATTGCCTACGCCGCTGCCAAGGCCCGGGAAGTTCTGGGCGCAGCTCCGGATCGGGTCACCATCGGCGTCAGCAATAATATCATTAAGAATGTAAAAAGTGTCATTGTTCCCAATACCGACGGCATGAAGGGCATCGAAACCGCGGCTGTAGCCGGTATCGTGGCCGGCAAAGCAGAGAAAGCTCTGGAAGTCATTGCAGAGGTCACCAGCGAGCAGAAGCAGCAGATGCGCGATTTTCTGCAGACCGTGCCGGTTACCGTGGAGGCTGTGGATAACGGCATCATCTTTGACATTCTGGTAACCCTGCACTGTGGTGAGGAAACGGCTGTGGTGCGCATCAGCCACTATCATACCAACATTGTGCTGATTCAAAAGAACGATCAGGTACTGCTGGGCCGCAGCGAAGAGGAGCCTACGGGCTGCGGCGGAGAAAATCCCGCCGAAAGCGGTTTGACGGACAAAAGTCTGCTGACCATTGCCGATATCTGCGACTTTGCCGATACCTGCGACCTGGAGGATATCCGTCCCATTCTGGACACCCAGATTCAGTACAACACGGAAATTTCCCAGGAAGGCCTGCGGGGCGATTACGGTGCCAACGTTGGCTCTACCATGCTCAAGTTCTACGGTGACAGCGTGCGCAACCGTGCCATTGCCAAAGCGGCTGCCGGTTCCGACGCCCGGATGAGCGGCTGCGAACTTCCGGTGGTAATCAACTCCGGCAGCGGCAATCAGGGCATTACAGTGTCCGTGCCCGTGATCGAATATGCCAAGTCTCTGGAGGTTTCCCAGGAAACTTGCTATCGCGCGCTGGCGCTGTCCAATCTGATTGCCATTCACGAAAAAACCGGCATTGGTCGGCTGTCCGCTTATTGCGGCGCCGTCAGCGCCGGATGTGCCGCCGGCTGCGGCATTGCATATCTGCATGGCGCAGATTGCAAAGCCATTTCCCATACCCTGGTCAACGCGCTGGCCATTGTGTCCGGCATTATCTGCGATGGTGCCAAACCCAGCTGCGCAGCCAAAATCGCTTCCAGTGTGGAAGCGGGCATTCTGGGCTACCATATGTACCTGAACGGACAGCAGTTCCGCTCCGGTGACGGCATCGTCACCAAGGGTGTGGAGGCCACCATCCGCAATGTGGGTCAGCTGGGCCGTCAGGGCATGCGGGAAACCGATAAGGAAATTGTCAGAATCATGATGCAGGGATAACCCTGGGAAGGAGCGTTTGTCATGCAGATTCGTACCGCCGGTCCGGCGGATCTACCGGTGATTGCCCAAATTGAGGCAGAGTGTTTTCCCCCTGCTGAGGCAGCTACCTGGGATAGCTTTCGCCAGAGGCTGGAGCAGTATCCCGATCATTTCTGGCTGTTGGAAGATGATGGGAAAGTAGTTGCCTTTGTCAACGGCATGGTGAGCACGGAAGCCGACCTTCTGGACGAGATGTATGACAGCGCCGCAATGCACGATCCTCAGGGTTCCTGGCAGATGATCTTTGGGGTGGACACCCTTCCGGCATACCGCCGACGGGGCTGCGCTCAGCAGCTTCTGCGCCATGTGATTGCCCAGGCTCACGCCCAAGGGCGTAAGGGACTGGTTCTGACCTGTAAAGAAGCTCTGGTACATTACTATGCCAAGTTTGGGTTTGTCAGCGAAGGCCCCTCCGATTCCACCCACGGCGGCGCCGCCTGGTATCAGATGCGCCTGACTTTTTAGCCGTCTGTGAGGCAAAACAAGGCACTTTGGCTGCCGCCGGAATGTCCCATCGGATGGATTCGCGTCCTGTCTCTTTTCCATACGATAAAATGCCTCGCACCGAAGGGTGCGAGGGGCTTTCTAATACAATAGCAAAATAAAAACCAAATCGAAGCCCAGCGCAGCGGGTTCGATTTGGAAAGGAGGAGCAGCGGCGTGAGTGCGCTCTGACTTTTGTAAAAAAGTCGGAGCAAGCGATACAGAGCTTGCTCCGACGTGGTGCGGGCGACAGGACTCGAACCTGCACGGCTAAGCCAGAGGAACCTAAATCCACCGAGTCTACCAATTCCACCACGCCCGCAGATTGAATTTCCTGAATATTCTATCACGGTGGGCATCGGTTGTCAATTGCCCCGGAGGCTTTTGTCCAGGATGGGCAAGTTGTACCAAAAATTCCGGCGTTTCCCCTTGACATTCAGGCAGAGTACTAGTAGAATAGATTCGGTATAGTGTACGCTGAAGATCGCTCTTTTCCAGATTCAGCGTTTCATTGATAACCGGCGGGAATTGCCGGGGGTTTGGTTATTTGCGCCTCATGGCGTTTTGCTTTTTGATTGCCGGGCTTGCCCGGTGAATGATTATGCACAATTTTACATGGGGATTCAAGCGCCTGCCCCCTTCTTCGCCTATTAAATAAGAAGGAGGTGTGCAGCACATTTATGGAACCTTTGCAGATCGTTTTGATCGTTGTTGGTCTTTTGCTCTGCCTGGCTGTGGGCTTCGGCTCCGGCGTGCTTTACCGCAAGAAGGTAGCAGAACGGGAAATCGGCTCCGCAGAAGCGGAAGCGACCCGGCTGATTAACGAAGCGCTCCGCAGCGGCGAAAGCCGGAAGAAGGAGATGCTCCTGGAAGCCAAGGACGAGATCCATAAATCACGCACAGAACACGACAAGGAAGTCAAAGAGCGCCGTGCTGAACTGAGTAAGCAGGAGCGCCGCCTGGAACAGAAAGAAGCTACCCTGGACAAGAAAACCGAAGCCTTTGAGCGCAAGGAAGAGGACCTGGCCCGGAAAATCCAGAAGGCCAACGAAACCTTTGCCCAGGCTGAGGAAATCAAGAAGCAGCAGCTGGAGACCCTGGAAAAGATCTCCGAGCTGACCCAGGAAGAGGCCAAGCAGTACCTGCTCAAGTCCGTGGAAGAGGAAGTCCGTCACGAGGCTGCCATGAAGATCAAGGAGATCGAACAGCAGCTCAAAGACGAGGCCGAAGAGAAGGGCCGGGAGATCATCGCAACCGCCATCCAGCGCTGCGCTGCCGACCACGCCGCGGAAACCACCGTATCTGTGGTGGCTCTGCCCAATGACGAAATGAAGGGCCGGATCATCGGTCGGGAAGGTCGGAACATCCGCACCCTGGAGACCATTACCGGCGTCGATCTGATTATCGACGATACCCCCGAGGCCATTACCGTGTCCAGCTTCGACCCTGTCCGCCGGGAGATTGCCCGTCTGGCTCTGGAGAAGCTGATTGTAGACGGTCGGATTCACCCCACCCGGATCGAGGACATGGTGGAGAAGGCCCGGAAGGAAGTGGACCGCACCATCCGGGAGGAAGGCGAGCGGGCCTGCTACGAAACCGGCGTACACAACCTCAACCCCGAACTGGTGAAGATTCTGGGCCGCCAGAAGTACCGTACCTCCTACGGTCAGAACGTGCTGAATCACTCCATCGAGGTTGCCCACATTGCCGGTCTGATGGCCGCAGAGCTGGGCGTGGACATCACCCTGGCCAAGCGGGCTGGCCTGCTGCATGACCTGGGCAAATCCATTGACCACGAAGTGGAAGGCAGCCATGTACAGCTGGGTGCTGACCTGGCCCGGAAGTTCAAGGAGAACCCGGTGGTGGTCAACGCCATCGAAGCCCACCACGGAGATGTGGAGCCCAAGACGGTGATTGCCGTTCTGGTGCAGGCTGCGGACGCTGTGTCTGCTGCCCGTCCCGGCGCCCGTCGGGAGAATGTGGAAAATTATATCCGCCGGCTGCAGAAGCTGGAGGAGCTCACCGGCTCCTACCCCGGTGTGGAGAAGGCCTACGCCATCCAGGCCGGTCGGGAAGTGCGGATTATGGTAAAGCCGGAACAGGTGACCGAGGACAACATGATCATCCTGGCCCGGGACATTGCCAAGAAGATCGAAGCAGAACTGGAATACCCGGGACAGATCAAGGTCAACGTCATCCGGGAAACCAAGGCTGTGGAATACGCAAAATAAGAGAAAGGCTGCGGCGTTTGCCGCAGCCTTTTCTGGAATCATTCAAAAACAAATGCCGGACGCCGGAAACCGAGAAAAGAAGATCAACAGATC
>OERF01000290.1_pt1 | contig 11709 bp, 12 predicted proteins | sample 1539921 | NCBI WGS metagenome assembly OERF01 (sample SAMEA3891883, study PRJEB23780) | metagenome | biome: terrestrial biome; feature: animal house; material: Caecal content | place: Italy | collected 2015-05-05
AGTCTATGAAGATTTTATTTGAGGATTAAAACTATGAGAGAAATTAATGACACCCTTTGGTTAGGAAAACTGCCAAAGACATGGAATACAGTTGAGTTAGGGCAGGTGTATGAAGAGAGAAAAGTCAAAGTTAAAGAGACAATATATGAACCTTTATCTGTTACAATGAAGGGTATAGTTCCGCAACTAGCATCAGCAGTAAAGGCGGCAGAAGGAAGCGATAGGAAACTTGTTAAAGAGGGAGATTTTGTCATCAACAGTCGCTCAGATAGAAAAGGGGCTTGTGGTGTTTCTGAAAAAGATGGCTCTTGTTCAGTTATTAATATAGTAATTAGACCACGTAATTTACAAACAGCAGAATATTACAATTATGTATTGCTATCGATATATTTCCCGGAAGAATTTTATCGTTGGGGACATGGGATTGCTTCAGATTTATGGACTACTAGGTGGTCAGAAATGAGAAAAATAAAGCTTCCTAATCCACCGGACAGTGTAAAGGAAAAAATTGTTTTTCATATAAAAAATAAATGTAATGAAATTGCAAAATTGGAGAAAGATACTCGTAGAATTATTGAAGAGTATAAAATATTGAAAAACTCGTATATAGAGGATTTAGTTGTACATGGGGTGAGGAAATGTGAAAGCTGGAAAAGGTCAGATGAGAGAGGATTCGGAAATATTCCTTCACATTGTCGCGGCCCTGGCCCAGGCGGGTCTCGCCGTAGTTGAACCAGGCGCCGCTCTTCTGCACGATGCCCAGCTTGACGCCCAGGTCGATGATCTCACCCACCTTGGAGATGCCTTCGCCGAACATGATGTCGAATTCGGCTTCCCGGAAGGGAGGTGCCACCTTGTTCTTGACGATCTTGGCGCGGGTGCGGTTGCCGATGAAGGAACCGTTGGAATCCTTCAGGCCTTCAATGCGGCGCACATCGATCCGCACCGAGGAATAATACTTCAGAGCACGGCCGCCGGTGGTGACTTCGGGGCTGCCGTAGACCACGCCCACCTTTTCACGCAGCTGGTTGATGAAGATGCAGACGGTGTTGGTCTTGCCGATGATGCCGGTGAGCTTGCGCAGGGCCTGACTCATCAGGCGGGCCTGCAGGCCCACGTGGGAATCGCCCATCTCGCCCTCGATCTCGGCTTTGGGAACCATGGCAGCCACCGAGTCCACCACGATGGCATCGATGGCACCGGAGCGGACCAGGGCTTCGCAGATCTCCATGGCCTGCTCACCGGTGTCCGGCTGGCTGACCAACAGGCTGTCGATGTCCACCCCCAGGGCCCGGGCATAGGTGGGATCCAGGGCGTGTTCCACGTCGATGAAGGCCACCTCGCCGCCGTTGCGCTGGGCTTCGGCCAGCACCTGCAGCGCCAGGGTGGTCTTGCCGGAAGATTCGGGTCCGTAGATCTCCACGATACGGCCGCGGGGCACGCCGCCGATGCCCAGAGCCATATCCAGGCCCAGGCTGCCGGTGGAGATGGCATCCACCTGCATGGTCACATTGGCGCCCAGCTTCATGACGGCGCCCTTGCCGAACTGCTTTTCGATCTGGGCCAGGGCCGTTTCCAGCGCGGCCTTCTTGTCGCCGGCCGGTGCGGCGGTGGATTTGGTTTCTTTTTTGGCTGCCATTGTATTTTCTCCTTTTCAGGGGGATCGCTCCCCCGCCTTTGGTATGGTTTGTATGCCCCTATTATACCCTGTCCGGCCGCAGATTACAACTATTTGTTGTGCCTCCGGCCGGGGATCCGGGGTCTGTTCCGGGCTTCTGCAGCAGGATGACCCGGTCGTTGCCGCCGTAGTCCTGCCGGCAGCCGCCGTTGACCCAGCCATTCCGGGCCCCCAGGTCCAGCACGGCCTGCCGCTGTGCATAGCCGATCTCCATCACCAGCCAGCCGCCGGGGCGCAGGACCTTCTGCCAGGGCCCGGTCAGGCAGCGGTAAAAGACCAGCCCGTCCGCCCCGCCGTCCAGGGCCATGGCCGGTTCCCGGGCGGTTTCGGGCATGAGAGCCTGCATCTCCGCCCCGGTGAGGTAGGGCGGATTGCTGACGATGAGATCCACACTCCCGGGGGACAGGTCCCGCCACCCGGTGAGCACATCCCCTTCGTGCACGGCCACTTCCGCCCCGGGCAGAGCTTCCCGGGCATTGCGGCGCAGGTAAGGCAGGGCTTCCGGGCTTTTCTCCCAGCAGGTCACCCGGGCATCGGGCACGAACCGCCGGACGCCCAGCCCCAGACAGCCGGTTCCGGCGCACAGGTCCAGCACCACAGGGCCGGCGACGGCCATTTTCCCCAGCAGGTCCACGGCGGTCTCGCAGACCACCTCGGTGTCCGCCCGGGGACAGAGGACCCCGGGGCCCACCCGCAGGGTAAAGTCCAGGAAATCCCAGCTTCCTGCAATATACTGCAGCGGTTCCCGTCCGGCACGGCGGGCGGCGAAGGATGCCAGGGCAGCCGCCTTGTCCGGCGGCAGCGGGGCGGTATCCAGGCGGGGGTCCCGCCCCACCGCCAGACGGTAGAGTTCCCGGGCATCAAAGGCGGCGTCGGGTACACCCGCTTCTTCCAGCCGGGCGCGCACCGCCCGCAGGGCATCCCGGGGGGCCAGACCGGCCAGGGACAGTTCAGTCACGATTCCAGGCGGCCTCCTCCGGGGTCTCGGGCAGGACGGGGGTCACGGCGGCGATGGCCACCTCGATCATGTCGTCCTCCGGTTCAAAGGTGGTCAGCCGCTGCAGCCACAGCCCCGGCACCGCCACGGCCCTGGCCAGCCAGGAATTGGACCGCCCGGACCAGCGCAGCACCTCATAGGAGATAGCCACCAGCAGGGGCAGCATGGCCAGTTTGTACAGCACCCGCAGGCCGGTGCTGGTCCAGGGCAGCACCGCGTACAGCACAATGCTGATGAGCAGCACCAGGATCAGGAAGCTGGTGCCGCAGCGGGGATGGAAGCGGGAATGGCGGCGGATGTTTTCCACCGTCAGCGCCTCCCCGGCCTCGTAACAGGCGATGGTCTTGTGTTCGGCGCCATGATAGGCAAACACCCGGTGGATCTCCTTGGTGCGGGTGCACAGGAACATGTACCCCAGGAACAGGGCCAGCTTGATGACGGCTTCGATGATGACCCGGGGCCACCGGCCCAGGGTCAGTACCTGGGAGAGCAGGCCGGTGAGGAAGGTGGGCAGATACAGAAACAGGAACAGGGCCAGCACCACCCCCAGCAGGGCGGAGATGGTCATGAGGGCGTTCTGGAAGGCGGGGCCGGTGTGTTCGTCCAGCCACTTTTCAAAACGGGACTGCTCGGCTTCCTGTTCCTCCTCGGTGAGGGCGATGTCGGCGCTGTGCATCAGGTACTTGTACCCGCTGCGCAGGTTTTCCACCATATTGCAGACCCCGCGCACCAGGGGCACCCGGTTGTACCAGTGGGTGTGCACCTCCTCGAAGGTGAGGTCGATGGTGCCGTCCGGACGGCGCACGGCGCAGCAGATCTTTTTGGGGCCGCGCATCATGATACCTTCCATGAGGGCCTGACCGCCCACACTGGTACGGAATTTTTCGGTGGGACGCGATTCTTGCGGCATAAGACGAAGAGTCTCCTTTGTTGGTTTCAGATAGGTTCGTGCAGGTGTTCCTGCCCGGAGCGGTACAGCGGCAGGGTGATGAGCACGGTGGTGCCCTGCCCCAGGGTGCTGGTGATGTCGGTGGTGCCGCCCAGGGCGGTGACGATGGCATCCACCACCGCCAGACCGATGCCCGACCCGCGCACCGCGTTCTTGCCTTTGAAGAACTTGACCTTGACTTTTTCCAGGTCTTCGGGGGAGATGCCGCGGCCCTGGTCCCGCACCGACACGGTGACGGTGGCCGGACCCCGGGTCAGGGTGAGAAAGACCGACCCGCCGGGGGGCGAATACTTGATGGCATTGTCCAGCACATTGATGAACACCTGGCGCAGGCGGGCGGGGTCCGCCCACACCGGGAAGGGTTCGGGCGGTTCCTCATACACCAGGCGCAGGCCTTCCTGCCGGATCCGCCCTTCCACAAAGAGGGCGGCATCGGTGGCTTCGGCCACCAGGTCCAGCACCTGGCAGTCCAGCTTGATGCCGTTCTGCAGGCGGGAAAAGTCCAGCAATTCCTCCACCATGGCATACAGGCGGTCGGTCTCGGCGCCGATGACCTCCAGGCCCTTGCGGTAGTTTTCGTCGCTGGGATCCTTCAGGTTGGCGATGGTCTCCACCCAGCCCTTGATGGAAGTCAGGGGGGTGCGCAGCTCATGGCTCACCGAGGAGATGAATTCGTTTTTCATCCGCTCGGTCTCGGTCAGGTGTTCCGCCATCTCGTTGATGGTGCGGCACAGCCGGCCGATCTCGTCGTTGTAGCGGGTATCGGGCAGGCGGGTCTGCAGGTCTCCCCCGGCGATGCGGTTGGCGATGACCTCCACCTGGCCCAGGGGCCGGACGATGGACCGGATGAAGAACAGCCCGCTCCACAAGGCAAAGGCCAGGGCCAGCAGCACGATGCCCCCCGAAAGCAGCACCGTGTTCCACCATTGCCGGTCGGCCAGGGTCAGGCTGGTGACCAGACGCATGGCGGTGATGTTGCCCGCATCATAGGGGACCAGGGCGGTGACCGCCATGACCCGCTCCCCGTCCGGGGTGCGGAAGATGGCCCGCCCCACCCCGTCCGGGCTGACCAGGGCGTGGTAATAGTCCACCCCTTCGGTAAGGTTCTCGTTGATGGTGCCGCTGGAGGTGGCCAGCACCACCCCATTCTGGTCCAGCAGCATGAACTCGAACTTGTCTTTTTCCTCAAACTGTTCCACCGTGCGGCGCAGGGACTGGGCGCGGCTGGCGGCGTTGTTGTCGCTGTCGCCGGCGGTGCCGGTGGCCTGCAGCCGGCCGATGAAGGTGGAGAACCGGCTTTCCATGGCACGCTCAATGCCGCCGTAGAGGTTCTGGTAACAGAAATACAGGAACAGCCCTTCGGCCAGGGCCAGGATCAGCACCGTGATGAGCAGGCTGCCCCGCAGCCAGCGCCTGGTGATGCTTTGCACGCGGGGGTCCCCCCTTTCTTCCGGTGCATGCGGGTGTGGATATCAGGGGCTCCAGCGGTAGCCGTATCCCCATACGGTGAGGATGTGGGTGGGGCTGCTGGGTTCATCCTCGATCTTCATGCGCAGACGGCGGATGTTCACATCCACGATCTTCACGTCCCCGTAATACCCCTTGCCCCAGACCCCTTCCAGGATCTTTTCCCGCACCAGGGCGGCGCCGGGATTGCGGAAAAACAGCTCCATGATCTGGAACTCCACCTGGGTCAGGTCGATGGGTTTGCCGGCCTTGTACAGCATCCGGCTCTTCTCATCCAGCACAAAGCTGCCGCTGACCAGCTGGTCGGGGCCGGAACCTTCCCGGCTGTCGCCGGCATTGCGGTGCACCCGGCGGGCCAGGGCCTCCACCCGGGCGATGAGCTCGGACACCGAGAAAGGCTTGGTGATATAGTCATCGGCACCGATGGAAAGGCCCCGGATCTTGTCGGTCTCCTGCCCTTTGGCCGAGACGATGATGATGCCGATATCGGGGTCGTCCCGGCGGATGGTCTCGCACAGGGAAAGGCCGTCCATGCCGGGAAGCATCAGGTCCAGCAGGGCTGCGTCACAGGGCGGGTTGGCGTGCAGCAGTTCCAGGGCGCGCTCGGCGCTGGGGGCTTCCAGCACTTCCCATCCGGCCATGCGCAGGTTCAGCACTTCCATTTCCCGGATGCTGTTTTCGTCCTCCACAACCAGGACTCGTTTCATACAGATAACTCCTTTCCATGACAAGGAATTCCACGGAATTCAGGGCAGGACCGTCACGCCGGACAGGATATCCTCCAACGTGAGGCCGTAATATTCGGTGAGGATGCGGGCCTGCAGCTGCTGGCTGCCGATGGTGGCCACCCGGCTGTATTTGTCGGTGCGCAGATCGGTTTCGGCCGGGTCGATCACCCGCAGTTCGCAGTACTGGACATCCCCCGCCAGGTTGGCGATGATCAAGCCGCTGCCGTCGGCGTTGGATTTCAGGGAGACATTGCCGTGCATGGATTCCGGCAGGCGCAGGAAAAACCGGTGCTCACTGTCATACACGCCGAAGATGTTGTTGCTGCCCTCCTCGGTGGCGTAATCCTTCCACAAAAGGAAGTGCAGCTGGTTGGCCAGGGATTCCGGCACGGTGCCGCCGTCGGCGACCTGGGTGGGGATGTCCACGGTACCGTTGCCGTCCACGTCCATGCTCAGCAGGTCGGTGTCATAGCGCTGGGTGGCGCTGTACAGGTCCGGGACCCCCGGCGGCATATACGTCTTGAGGAAGCCGCTTTCGGCGTCATAGATGATGATGCTGGAGGCCAGACTGGACGCCGATCCGGTCCAGCCGTCCACCACCACATAGGAGGCGCCGTCCTCCCCCACCCCGGCATGCAGACCCGCACAGCCGCTGTAAAAGCCTTCGCCCACGGCCAGGGTCTGGGCGGCCAGGAAGGTATCGCCGCCGGTGTAGGTCAGCAGCTGCAGGTTGATGCCGCCGTTTTCGGTCTCGGTGGGCAGGGCCAGGACCAGGTCCTCGGTGCCGTCGCCGCCGTCGGTGACGTCGGCCACCAGCATGTCGGTGTAGCTCTGTTTGTTGACGGTCTGCAGGGTCTCGTCGCTGTTGTACAGGTAGACCACCATGTAGCGGTCCCCCTGGGCACTGTCATACCCCACCAGCAGCTGCAGGGAATCCGCGTCCCGCAGGTGGGCGTAGCTGACCGTTTCCACCTCGCTGGACAGACCCTCGGTGCGCTGGGATACCCGCCAGCCGCCGGAATCGGTGGGTTCCAGGATGGCCAGCCAGACATTGGAGCCGCCGGATTCCACCGTGTAGAGGACGGCGGCTTCCTGGGTGCCGTCACCGTCCCAGTCGCCGAACAGAAAGGGGGAGAGAAAATCGCCGCTGGCCGGATATTTCAGGGTGGCCACCCCGTCCAGATAGCTGTTCAGGGCCTTCTGCACCGCGCTGCTCTGCCCCGACAGACGGGGAGCCCGCAGCAGGCTTTCGGTCTCGCCGCCGGGAAGCACACTGCAGCCGGTCAGACACAGGGCCAGCGCCAGGACGGCCGCGGCCGTTCCGGGTGTATGGACCATGGACGCCCCTCCTTTCTGCCGTTTCAGGATATACACGGTCAGTATACCACAAACCGTCCCCTGCCGCAATGCGTGCCGGGGCACACCGGAATTTTTGCAAAGTATGCTTGACAGTTTTTGCAAAGCAAGCTATACTGAAATTGCAAAGCAGGCTTTGCAATTTCAGTCCGCGGCATTCGCCCCGCGGGCCGGAAAGGCGATGACCCATGAAGACCCGTATTCCCGAACTGCGCAAAGCCCGACGGATGAGCCAGCAGGAGCTGGCCGACGCGGTGGGCGTGACCCGGCAGACCATCACCAGCATTGAGGTGGGACGGTACACGGCCAGCCTGGAACTGGCATACAAGATCGCCCACTATTTTGGACTTTCCATCGAAGAAGTTTTCGATTTCAGCCATTTGGAGGGAGAGCTATGATCATCTGTCAGCTTTTGGAAGGGCATCCGGCCAGCCTGGAAGAATACCGGGCCCGCCTGCGTTCCCTGCGCCCTTTTTGTGCGGTGCTGCCGGTGCTGGGCGCCGCCACCGTGCTGTTTGCCCTGCTGGGGGTGCCCCGCCTTTTGGGCGAAGAGAGAAATATTTCTTTTTTCAGCGGATTTTACACCGGCACCGGGTTCTCTCTGATCGCCCTGGGATGCATCCTGTTCTTCCGCACCGGACGGCTGCTGCGGGACGACGCCGCCCTGCGCCGCCGCTTCACCCAGACCACCGACGAGCGGAACTGCCGCATCAACGAAAAGGCCGCGCTGGCCGCCGCCTTTGTCCTGTTCCTGGTGCTGTACCTCATTCTGCTGGCAGCCGGACTGTTTGCGCCGGTACTGTTCGCCTTCTGTCTGGCGGGCATCCTGGTGTTTGCGGTGCTGTATCTGCTGTTCCGCCTGTATTACAGCCGTGTGCTGTGACGTATCTGCCATCAAAGGAGGCGTTTTCCCATGCGTACATCCCGAAAGAACCTGCTGGCGGCCGTGAGCGGCTATCTTCTGGCTTTGCTCTTCCTGCTGTTCGTTGCTGCTCCCCTGCAGCTGCGGTACGGCATGCTGGGGCTGCTGTGGACCGAGCTGGGGCTGCTGGCCCTGGCCCTGCTGGGCACGGCCGTGTTCCGGTCCCCCTGGCGTCAGGTGTTCAATTTCCATCGTCCCACCTGGAAAGGGGTGGCCGGCACCCTGCTGCTCTGGATGGGCGCATACGCCCTGGTCATGCTGGTGTCCATGTTTACCATGCTTCTCGTTCCCCAGCAGCTGACCGATGTGAGCACCGCCATCACCGACCTGTTTTCCCAGGTCCCCTTTGTCCTGCGGTTTCTGTTGGTGGCGGTGACCCCGGCGTTCTGTGAGGAGATGCTCTTCCGGGGATACCTGCTCCATCACATGCAGCCCATGCCCGCCTGGGGACGCATCCTGCTGTGCGGCGGGCTGTTCGGGCTGTTCCATCTGGACCCGGTGCGGTTTTTGCCCACCGCCATCCTGGGCATCTTCCTCACCTGGGGTGCCCTGCGCAGCGGCAATCTGCTGTACGCCATGCTCTTCCACCTGTTCAACAACAGTCTGTCCGCCCTGGCCACCCTGGTGCCTGCCTCCGCCGACACCGCGGCGCTGGAGGCGGCGGAGACCGCCGGCACGGTCATGACCCTTCCCGCGCTGGGCGCCTACTTTTTCCTGGCCGCAGCCAGCCCCTGGCTGGTCTGGGCCGGACTCAGCCTGCTGCGCCCCAAGGATGCCCCCGCCCCCGACCGGGCCCGGTCCGCCATGCTCTGCCTGGTCCTCTGCGCCGCCTGCATTGCTGTGGGCTGGCTGCTGATGCGGGCATAAAAAACACACCTGAAAAGGAGTTTTTGGTCATGAATCTGCAAAGACGAAATCCCGTGTTTGATATCATGCGCGGCATCGGCATTCTGTTGGTCGTGCTGGGGCACGCCGGGTTCCCGTTCAGCGGATGGATTTATCTATTCCATATGCCCTTGTTTTTCCTGCTGAGCGGCTGGTTTTACAAACCGGAACACACCGTTCCCCTATCCGGTCTGCTGCACAGCTGGAAAAGCAAGGTTCTCACCTTGTGGCTTCCCTTTGTAATCGCCAACACGGCATTTACCCTGTGCAACAACCTCTTCCTGCGGCTGAACATCCTGACGGAGGATGCACGGATTCTGGACATACCGGGCAACCTGGTTCATGCGCCCGTCACCTGGCGGGACATTGTGGGCCGCACCGTCCACTGGTGTTTCTTTGACGGCGGGACCCAGCTGGGCGGCGCCCTGTGGTTTCTCCAGGTGTTGTTTCAGGTGTCGGTGCTGTATGCCTTTGTGGATTTTCTTCTCAAACGGGTTCTCTCTCCCCGCCAGACCCTGGCCGTACAGACAGCGCTGGCCCTTGTGTTCCTGGGGATCGGTTTTGCCTGTCAGCGGGCACACTGGTCGGTATGGCTGCTGGACGTGGCCCTGAGCTGCTATCCGCTGTACCATCTGGGGGTCCTGCTGCGGCAATTTTCCGTCCTGCCCCACCGCCCGCCTATGGTGGCGGCGGCCGGGATCGGCAGCGCTGCAGGGTTATGTGTTCTGAATACCCTCGGCAGCGTTTCCCTGGCCTCCAACGAGTATCCCAATCCATTTTTTTTGCTGGTCGGCTCGGTGTACGGCTGGTACATGGTCTACGGCGCCGCCCGCCTGCTGCTGGCCTGCGGGGTCTGCCGCCGTTTCTTTGCCTTTGCCGGACGCCACAGCCGCATTGTGCTGATCCTGCATCTGCTCTGCTTCAAGCCGGTCTCCTGGGCAGGACTCCGGCTCACCGGCGGGGCGAGCTACCTGCTGGCCTCCTTTCCGGTGCTTTTCACCGGCGGATGGTGGTGGATTCCCTATACGCTTACCGGGCTTCTTCTGCCGTTGGCCATCCAGGTCATGTTCACCCGATTCCGGGCAAAATGGCCGTTCCCTGCCGCTACAAAAAAGAACTGACCTCACAGAAAAACCGCCTTCCCGGCAAAGGGAAGGCGGTTTTCTTTGTGATTATTCGGCGGTCAGCAGGCCCACAGCACGGGAGGTGCCCAGTCGGTCGGCGCCCAGGTCCAGGAATTTTTCCATATCCCCGATAGTGGAGATGCCGCCCGCGGCCTTGATTTTGCAGCGGCCTGCCACATGCTTGGCGAACAGCTCAATATCATGGAAGGTGGCGCCGGCGGTGGAGAAGCCGGTGGAGGTCTTGATGTACTCCGCCCCGGAGTTAGAGACGATCTCGCACATCTTGATCTTCTCCTCCTCGGTGAGCAGGCAGGTCTCGATGATGACCTTCAGCAGCTTCCCACCGCAGGCGGCCTTCACCGCCCGGATCTCCGCGAGAAGGTCGTCCCAGCGCTTGTCCTTCACCCAGCCGATGTTGATGACCATGTCGATCTCGTCGGCCCCGTTTTTCACCGCGTCCTCCGTCTCGAAGCACTTCACCGCCGTGGTGGCGTAGCCGTTGGGGAAGCCGATGACCGTGCACACCGCCAGCCGGTCCCCCAGGTACTCCCGGGCCCGGGCCACATAGCTGGGGGGGATGCAGACCGAGGCGGTGCCGTAGGCCAGGCCGTCGTCGCAGATGCCCCGAATGTCCTCCCATGTGGCCCCCTGGGCCAGGAGGGTATGGTCCACTTTAGACAGGATCTCTTTCAGCTCCATAGTTCCTTCCTTTCCGCTCCGCCGGGGCGAAGCGCGCCTATGTTTACTCGATACATTCCAGTATACCACAAGGACAGCGGAATGGAAAGACAGAAACGGTGGAATTTCCCGACGGGATGTGGTATGATGGCCCAAAAGCCGTCAAGGAGCTTTACTTTCGGGCTGACGCCCGCCAAAGACAACGGGAGGACCACCTAATGGATCACACTGTCAACTGTCCCGGCTGCGGCAGGCCGGTGACTATCCCCCAGGGCCTGGACGCCTGCTTCTGCACCTACTGCGGCGCCAGGGTGGAGAGACCTCAGCAGACGGAACCTGCGACAGCGCTGGATACGGCGGCGCTGGCCAAGAATCTGCGTGATCTGGTGGAGAAGGACCGGCCCCTGTCCCGGCAGTTTGGCCGGACCACCTATGAGGGCCTGTTCCGGGAGCACCAGGGCCGTCTGGCCCCCCACATGGAGTCCCTGGAGTCCGCCCTCCCCGCCGGAGAGGGCCGGGAGGCCCTGATTGGGGCGGTGGCGGACGCCTGGCTGGACGAGCTGGAGGCCCTGTGGCGGCGGACCGCCCGGGGCAGGACCGTGACCCCCTACTACCTGGACCAGCACCTGGTGGCCATCTACACCATCCCCGCCCTGCGGGACCTGCCCCAGAGCTGCGGCGAGGAGCTGGCCCGGGCCTTCCAGGCCCGGTGGGTGGCCCGCTGGCCCAAGAACCCCATCGGCCTGGGCAGCTACCAGATCGTGTCCGAGGGCTTCCGCAAGCGGCTGTGCTTCATCACCACCGCCGTCTGCCGCCAACAGGGGAAGGGGGACGACTGCTACGAGCTCACCGCCTTCCGCCGCTTCCGGGACCAGGTGATGCTCGCCACCGGCGAGGGCCGCCGCCTGGTGGAGGAGTACTACCG
>OERF01000291.1_pt1 | contig 11659 bp, 7 predicted proteins | sample 1539921 | NCBI WGS metagenome assembly OERF01 (sample SAMEA3891883, study PRJEB23780) | metagenome | biome: terrestrial biome; feature: animal house; material: Caecal content | place: Italy | collected 2015-05-05
GCCGCCGGCTCCGCAGCAGGCCGGGAGATGGCAAAGAGGGCCAGTTCCAGTTCAATGCGCTGATCGGTGCCCCGGGCCATTTTTTCCAGTGCAGAGCCGAAAGCGTTGATGGCCCGCACCGCATCCCGCTGGGGAAAATCCTTGCGGGCTGTGTAGGCAGCTTCTTCTTCCGGGGAAGTACCGGTAAGCAGCTTTTCACCCCCGGGCAGAGCGCACAGCATCAGGTTACGATAGTGTCCAGCCAGTTCCATGCACAGCCGGCGCATATCCACCGACTGCTGACGCAGCTGGGCAATCTCCTGCAAAGCGGTCACTGAATCGCCTTTGGCGATGGCATCGCTGATTTCAAACAGATATTGCCGGTCGGTAACGCCGGCCATACGGCGGACAAGAGCCTCATCCACCGTGTTGGACACGCCGGCACAGGTATCCAGAATGGAGAGCGCATCACGCATGGCGCCGTCCGCCAGACGGCCGATAAGTTCGGCGGCGCCGGGGTCCAGTTCGATCTTTTCCTCCCCGGCCACATACAAAAGGCGGCCCGCAATATCAGCGGCCGTGATGCGCTGGAAGTCGTACCGCTGGCAGCGGGACAGGATGGTGGCCGGAACCTTCTGCACCTCGGTGGTGGCCAGAATGAAGATCACATGCTCCGGCGGTTCCTCCATGGTCTTGAGCAGCGCATTGAAGGCAGAGGTAGACAGCATGTGCACCTCGTCGATGATATAGACCTTGTACTTGCACATGGCAGGCAGGTAGGCGGTCTCATCCCGCAGGTCACGGATATCATCCACGCTGTTGTTGGAGGCCGCGTCGATCTCCGAAATATCCAGCACACTGCCGTCGTCCACACCCTTGCATACAGCGCATTCGCCGCAGGGTTCCGGGCTGGAGGTATCCAGGCAGTTGACCGCCTTGGCAAAAATCTTGGCACAGGTGGTCTTGCCGGTACCGCGGGTGCCGGTGAACAGGTAGGCATGGCCGATACGTCCGGCTGCGATCTGGTTCTGCAGCGCAGTCACAATGGCCTGCTGGCCGACCACATCGGCAAAACGGCGAGGACGCCACTTGCGGTACAACGCGCGATACATGCCAAACACCTGCCTTTTCAAAATATAAGTAGGTAAGGTACAGCCGCCCTATGCAGCCATGACCATAACAAAAAACGGACAGGGCCGCGCGGGTGTGCCCCGCGGTTGTGCTGTTTTGCATACGGATGCAGGCTTGCCGCAGCACCGGGGCGCCAACGCTTAATGCTGCTCGGTTCCCCGCCTGACATGGTTCACGCGGTCCCCGCGCACGGGGCCCACATCCGTATGCAAAACAGCGCAAAGTGCCCTGTCCGCTTTTGTTATTATACATGATTTGTGCGTCGAATGCAAGAGGTTCCCGCTCTCCTGCCCCATTTCACCGGCAGAAGTTCACAGCGCCTCAAACAGCTGTTTGGCATAGTCGGCGCTGGCCTTGGCGTCCCTGGCGTAGAAATCCGCCCCGATCTGCTCGGCAAAGGAGGGTGTGAGCACCGCGCCGCCTACCATGACCTTGCAGGGCAGGTTTGCCTTGTGCAGCTCCTCAATGGTGGCCTGCATGCTGGGCACGGTGGTGGTCATCAGAGCCGAAAGCCCCACCAGCGGCGCACCGGTTTCCCGCACGGCCTGGACCACCCGCATGGGGTCCACATCCCGGCCAAGGTCGGTGACTTCGTAACCGTAGTTTTCCAGCACCACACGCACAATATTCTTACCGATATCGTGGATATCTCCCTTGACGGTAGCCAACACGATCTTGCCCTTGCTGACGCTCTGCTGCCCGCTGTTGGCAATGGCCGTCTTGATGACATCAAAGGCTGCCTGAGCGGCAGTAGCTGCCTGCAGCAGTTGAGGCAGGAACAAAGTGCCTTTTTCAAACCCGTCCCCCACCGTGTCCAAAGCCGGAATCAGGGACAGATTTACCACGTCCAGAGGTTCCCGGCTCAGCAGGGCCTGTTCGGCCGCCGTCCGGGCTTCCTTCTTGAGTCCGCGGCGCACGGCATCAGCCAGCGGGTCCTCATTGCCGGAAGTTTCAGACGCTGCCGGTGTTGCGGCAGCGGGAGCCGCCTTCACGGTCTGTACAGTCTGGGCCTGCTGTCCGGCATAGGCCTGGACATAATCGGCACACTGGGCATCCTGGACGGTGAGCACCCGGAAGGCCCGCACAGCAGCCATCATCTCCGGCGTGTTGGGGTTCATGATGGCCAGATCCAGTCCGGCCTGCATGGCCAGGGTCAGGAAGGTGGTGTTCATATACCCACGGCAGGGCAAACCGAAACTGATGTTGGACACGCCCAGTACGGTGCGCACTCCCAGTTCCCGCTTGCACAGTTCCATAGCCTTGAGGGTCTCTGCAGCGGAGGCCTGCTCGGCGGAGACGGTGAGGGTCAGGCAGTCGATATATACATCTTCCCGGGGGATCCCGACGGCATCTGTGGCCGCCACGATCTTTTGGGCCACTGCAAACCGGCCTTCCGCCGTCTTGGGGATGCCGTTCTCATCCAGGCACAGCCCTACCACAGCAGCACCGTACTTTTTGCACAGGGGCAAAATGGCTTTCAGGGACTTTTCCTCCCCGTTGACCGAGTTGACGATGGGTTTGCCGTTGTAGATGCGCAGGGCCCGTTCCAGGGCGGCAGGGTCGTTGGAATCCAGCTGCAAAGGCAGGTCGGTGACAGCCTGCAGCTCACGCACCAGCATTTCCAGGGTGGCGGCCTCATCAATACCTGGCAAGCCGGCATTCACATCCAGCACCTGGGCACCGGCTTCCGCCTGGGCCACAGCCTGGGCACAGGCATAGCCGCTGTCCCCTTCCCGCAAAGCCTGCTGCAGCCGCTTTTTGCCTGTGGGGTTGATGCGCTCGCCCACCACGGTGATGCCTTCCACCTCCACGCAGCGCACGGGGGTGCACAGACGGCTGCGGCGCACGGGGATCTTCTGAGCCGGGGTCAGCTCCGCAAAGGCGGCGCGGAGTTTCCGGATATACTCGGGGGTGGTACCACAGCAGCCGCCCACCATGGAAATACCCGACGCCGCATAGGGCAGCATCTGCTCCACAAAGCCGTCGGCGGTCAAATCATAGCTGCCATCCGGGTTGGGCAGGCCTGCATTGGGCTTGACGAATACCGGCATACCCGCGGGCACCACCCGGCACAGCCGTTTGGCGAAGGGCAGGATTTCGTCCGGGCCGAGAGAGCAGTTGATACCCACGGCATCCACGCCCAGGCCCGCCGCCGTAATGCCGAAGCTTTCCACCGTGCAGCCGGTAAAGGTACGGCCCCGGCTTTCAAAGCTCATGGAGGCCAGCACCGGCAGGGTGCTGTTTTCTTTGGCGGCCAGAACGGCGGCTTTCAGCTCATACAGATCGGTCATGGTCTCAATGACGATGAGGTCCGCTCCGGCCTGCACCCCCGCCTGCACAATCTGCGCAAAGCGGGCGCAGGCGTCCTCAAAAGAGAGGGTGCCGGTGGGGGCCAGAAGTTCCCCCAAAGGTCCGATGTCCAACGCCACCAGAGCCCCGTAAGGCTGGGCGGCCCGACGGGCACAGGCAATGGATGCTTCAATGGTCTGGGCAGCGGTATAGCCCGTACCTGCCAACTTTTGTTCATTGGCGCCGAAAGTGTTGGCATACAGGATGTCAGCCCCTGCGGCGGCGTATTCCCGGTGGATTTCCTCCAGGGTATCGGGCAGGAGAAAGGCCGCCAGTTCCGGCTTCTGACCGGGCTGCAGGCCCCGCTTCTGCAATTGGGTGCCAAGACCGCCATCCAGAAATACAAAGCGGCGGCGGGCAAAAATTTCCTCAATCGTCACAGGTCATTCCCCTCTTTCGATAAGCACAGGTTTCGCGCAGCAGACAATGGCCGCATCCGGCCCGGGCACCGGTGACCGGGTGGTCAGCGGTTCCCAGAATGGCCGTCACGCTCTTGCGCGGAGTCAGCAGATGCTGGAGCGTGACCGCCAGCCCCAGCCCCCGCACCGTGTCCAGTGCCAGACAAAGATCATGCTGCAAGGTCAGCGGGCAGTCGCCGTACCCGGGCGAATACCGCCCGGTAAGCCACAGGCCCTGGCTCCTGGCCCAGCGGCGGGCCTCTGCCTCCACATCATCACACAGGCCATCCATAGCCGCGGAAGCGGTGGCGTCCACCGCCGCTCCAAGAGCAATATCCGAAAGTTCCAGGCGGCGGATAAGGGCGTCCGCCCCGCTGCCCATGGTCACGGCCATGAGCACCAGGCCGCTGCAGCCCTGCAGATGTCGGGCCAGATCGGTACCTGCATCCCGCAGGTCCAGGGCCCGGGGCGGCAGAGTGCGCCACACGCCCCGGGGCGTGGCAGCGCGCCGCAGAAGTGTTTCAGCTTCATCCAGCAGGCCGGTCGTGGCTTCATCGGGAGTCCAGCCGGCGGCGCCCAGATAGCGCAGCACGGTGCGGCGGTCCGCCGCATGGTAGGCAAGTTCCATGGCTTGTTTTACGCTGCCCTCTTACAGCAGATCGCGGATGCCCTCGTACACGGCCACCGCCACTTCGGGATCATTCATAGCGTACAGATGCACACCGTCGGCGCCGCCTTCGATCAGGTCCCGCATCTGGTTGACGGCATACTCAATGCCAGCCTTGCGCAGAGATTCGGGATCATCCTGCCAGCGGGAAATCATCCGGGTGAAGGCGGAAGGCAGACTGGCACGGGACAAAGCCACGGTGCGCTCGATCTGGGAACGGCGCACGATGGGCATGACCCCTGCCGACACAGGCAGCGTAACACCGGCACGACGGGCCAGATTGAGGAAGCGGTAGAATTTTCCGTTATCAAAGAAAAGCTGGGTCAGCAGATGGGATGCGCCTGCCTCCTGCTTATAACGCAGATTCTCCACGTCGGCGGCCAGACTGGGCGCCTCTGGATGTCCTTCCGGGTAGCAGGCTGCATGGATGTCAAACTCCGGCTTGGTCTGCCACACAAAGGCGGCCAGATCACTGGCGTGGTGGAAGTCCGGGCTTTCGGGGCGGGCGGGGGTCCGATCGCCCCGCAGGGTCAGCACGTTGCGCACGCCGGCTTCGTCCAGTTCCTCCAACAGAGCGGCGGCCTTGGCCCGGTCACTGCCCATGCACAGAATATGGGCCAGAGGCTCCACACCCAGTTCGTTTTTCAGGAAGCGGGCCACCTCCACGGTGGAGACGCCGCCGGTAGACCCGCCCGCACCATATGTGACACTGATGAAATCGGGATGCAGGGTCTCCATGGTGCGCAGGGCGTCCTTCATGCTTTCAAAACGGACACTCTGTTTCGGGGGAAAGCATTCAATGGAAAAAACACAGGGTTTGCGTTTGAACATCTGTGAAATGAGCATGGTTTGTTTCTCCTTTGCCTGTATGGCGAAAATGCGGCCCGCCCGCAAACCAGTGCGGACAGGGCCGGAATGATTGGGAAAGGACTTATGCAGCGGGCGCCAGAGGTTCTTCTGTTTCCGCACCGGAAGAGGCAGTCACCTGCCAGCTCCCATCGGCATTTCCGGTCACAGCAATGGTCCCCTGCTCGTCGGTGCGCCAGACCTCCACGCCGTTCTGGGCAAATCGGTCCAGCACTTCCTGATGGGGATGGCCGTAATCATTGTTCAATCCGCAACTGACCACAGCCAGCTGCGGGTTCACAACAGACAGCAGCGTCTGGGTATTGGAGGTATTGGACCCGTGATGGCCCGCTTTGAACACGGTGGAGGGAAGGTCAAAAGCTGCCGTCAGGACAAGTTCCTCCTCTGCGTCCGCCTCGGCATCGCCGGTACACAGGAAAGAAAACTTTCCCAGTTCATAGCGCACGCACAGCGAGATGTCGTTAAGGTTCACATCTTCCCCGTCTTCCGGGATGAGTCCGGCATACAGTACGGTAAGAGTTCCCTCCCCGATAGTCTGCTGCCATCCCTGTTCAGCCTGCACGCAGGGAGTGCCGGTGTCCTGGGCAGCCTGAAGCACCCGGGCAAGAAGCCCGCTTTCGGTATCTGCTACCGAAAGATCTGGCAGAAGCAGCGTCCCCACCTCAAAGTTTTCCAGCACATCTTCCATGCCGCCGATATGATCCGCATGAGGATGGGTCATGACCACCAGATCCAGTTTCTGCACGCCGGTGGCCCACAGATCGTCCACCAGGGTATCTGCACTTTGCTGGGTGCCGGCATCAATGAGGCAGTAACTGCCGCCGGAGGCGATGAGCACGGAATCCCCCTGCCCCACATCCCAGAAGGTCACGACGGCCTGCCCTTCCTGCGGAGTTTGGGAAACATAAGAATCGGAACCAATCCCGAAGAATTCATAAAGCTCGGACCAGGCCGGCAAAATGCCTTGTCCGCCATATGTATCAATGGCCCAGGACCCCACCGCCAGTGCCACGGCACAAAGCACGCCGATTATCACGGCGCGGGTGGTGAGTTCCGGGGTGCGGCCATCGCCGCCCCGCTTAGCCATTGTCGTACCCGGCAGAGAGTTTGCGTTCCTGCCACTGGGCCTGGGTCACCAGGACAGCACGGGGTTTGGCGCCCTCGTAAGGTCCGATGACGCCCTCCTGTTCCATCTGGTCCATGATGCGTGCCGCCCGGGCATACCCCAGCTTGCAGCGGCGCTGCAGCAGACTGGTGGAGGCCTGTCCGGCTTCGATCACGCACTCCACTGCCTGCTCGAACATGGGATCACGGGTATTGTCCCCGTCGTCGGAGTCCGCTCCCTTGCCGCCCTTTTCGGCCACGGCACGGCGTTCCATTTCAGCAATCATCTCTTCATCATACTGTTCGGAGCTGGTGGACTTGATGAAGTTCAGCACGGCGCTGATTTCCTCATCGGTGACATAGGTGCCCTGCACGCGGACAGGCTTGGCCGCGCCCACCGGCAGGAAAAGCATATCGCCGTTGCCCAGCAGTTTTTCCGCACCGCCAGAGTCCAGGATGGTTCGGGAGTCGATCTGGCTGGAAACCGCAAAGGCGATGCGGCTGGGAATGTTGGCCTTGATCAGGCCGGTGATGACGTCCACACTGGGACGCTGGGTGGCCACGATCAGGTGGATACCGGCAGCACGGGCTTTCTGGGCAATGCGGCAGATATAATCTTCCACTTCCTTGCCCGCCACCATCATCAGGTCGGCCAGCTCGTCAATGATGATGGCGATATAGGGCAGATGCTCCATATCGGGATGCTGTTTGGCAAGCTTGTTGTAACTCTTGATATCGCGGACGTTGTTTTCAGCAAAGAGCTTGTAGCGGCGTTCCATCTCCGCCACCGAGGCTCCCAGTGCCCCCGCTGCCTTGCGGGGTTCGGTGACAACCGGCATGAGCAGATGGGGAATGCCGTTGTACTCGGCCAGTTCCACCACCTTGGGGTCAATGAGGATCAACTTGACATCCTCCGGCCCGGAACGGAACAAAAAACTGATGATGATGGAGTTGACACACACCGACTTACCACTGCCGGTAGAACCGGCGATAAGCAGATGGGGCATCTTGCACAGGTCCGCCACCTGGGCCTGACCGGCAATATCCTTGCCCAGAGCCATGGTCAGGGGGCTGCGCATATTGATATAGTTCTGTGCCTCGAAGACGCTGCGGATGTTGACGGTGGTGCGGATCTTGTTGGGCACCTCGATGCCCACAGCCGGTTTTCCGGGGATGGGAGCTTCGATACGAACTCCGGCGGTAGCCAGGTTCAGGGCAATATCGTCGGCCAGACTGGTGATGCGGCTGACCTTGATGCCGGCCTGGGGCTGCAGTTCGTACCGGGTAACCGAAGGTCCGCGGCAGATGTCCAGGATCTTGGTCTTGACGCCAAAGCTGTCCAGCGTATTGACCAGAACATCGGCGTTGCGTTTCATTTCCCGCACCGCACCGCTCTCATCCTCCGGACGGTTGGCATTGAAAAGATTTAAGGAGGGATAGCAGTAAGGCTGATGCTCCTTCTGCAGCAGATCCAGCGCTTTGGCTTCCGGGGTCTGTGTAATGGGGACCGGACTGGAAATGGGAGCCGAAGCCGAATTGCCGACCTCCGTGCTGACTCGCAGGCGTCCGACAGGTGCAGGCTGGTTGGCTGGCAGCGACACCGATGCCACCGCTGCCTGCTGGGCAGTCATGGGCACGGGCTCCTGCTTCTGGGTCAGCAAATCCGACACAGGAATGCCGGCATTCCATGCTGCCGTAGCCGGATCAACCAGCACGTTGTCATCATCAAAACTGCCGCCCAGAGTGGGGATCACCGCAGTCTTGGGCTGCGGCGGTACTGCCGGCTGCTGCGCCTGGACCGGCGGCTGAGAAAGATCCAGCGTTGTGGCAAAGGATTCTTCCGGTTCCGGCAAATCCAGGTGCACTTCGGAAGAAACATCCTGATGCACCGCCGTGCGGGGTGCCGGACTGCTCATAGCCCGACTGATCAGGGCATCCAGCTCACTCTCACTGGCCTGCACCACCTCCGGTTCTTCCTCCTGGGCATCCAGATGAAGTTCAAAATCTTCTTCCGGCTCCGGCTCGGGCATCGGTGCCTTGGCGGGAGCCGGCGTTTTTTTGCGTCCCAGCTGCTCCAACGGGTCCAGTCCGAAGGTTCCGCCAGGTCCGATAACCACTTTCTCCAGCGGATCATGATTGACCGCATTTTCCAGCGCGCGAGTGGATGCATCCGGCCCCAGATCCACATCAAAATCCGGCCGGTAGACCGGCGGTGCGGCAGGACGAGTCTTGGCCGCAGGCTGCTGCGCCGCAGCTGCCTGCGGTGCGGAAGCGCTCTGGCGGGCTTTTTCCTCCTGTTCCAGGTAGGGCTCCACATCAAACGCCGGATGCTGTGCCGGCTGCGGCTGCCGCGGCAGCGTGCCGGTCAGATTTTCCAGCGGTTCTTCTTCCGGGCTTTGGCCGAACAACTGCGTATCGTAGGCTGTTGCCTCGGCGCGGCGGGCGGCCTGGGTGTCTTCGTACTTCTGCATGGTCTGGTTGATGAAGCGCACCACATCCGCCGGGGTCAGTGCAAAGAAGACCATCAGCCCCATGGCGAAAAGCAGCAGCATAACGATGTTGGCACCCGGACGGCCGAGCACCGAAAGCAGCAGTGCCCCCGCACTGCCCAGAACGCCGCCGGACCAGAACCGGGTATATCCCCAGTTATACAGCATCTTGATAATATCCCACGCTGTGGATTCATGAACTGCAAACTTGGAAAACACCACCGGAACACTGGCGCCGACCACGCCCATCAGGACCATCTTGGCCACAAAAACGCCCACACGGTACCCGGATGCCACCAGGTATGCCAGATACAGCAAGAAGGGACCGAGAATATAGGTCATGATGCCGAACACACCGAACAGTGCATTGCGCATCAGAAGCCAGAAATCCTGTCCGCGGACCAGCACCAGCGCGATAACCAGCAGCCCCAGCCCCGCCAGCAGCACGCTGCGGCCAAGGTTCTGGGCTTCGGCCCGACGCTGGGCCCGACGCGACGGCTGCTTGTGCGCCGCAGCGGAAGAGCGGCCCTTGTTGCTTTTGCTGCGGGATCCGCTTTTGCTTTTGGACGAGCCGGACGAGCGCGAGGACGAGGACGAACGATAGGTCGATTTGCCTGACCTTGAACTTGCCATCTTACCATACTCCTCTATGTATTTTCAGCCTTCACCCGGCCGGAACCGACCGGCGGCACCACGCAGGAGCGCGGAATGCCGTTGACTATGTAATGGGGCAAACTGCCCCTTATAGCATATAGGTTATTCTAGCACGAAACAGGGCGGTTGTAAAACCCCCGCAAGAGATTTTACGTTTCGGGATTTCTGTATCTGCCTTTTGGTGTGCGGCCGGATTCGATCTCTTTATAGAGGTAGCGCAGGGCATCATCCAGCCCGCCCAGAGAGTCGATCAGCCCCTCCTCCACCGCCTGCTGTCCGTTGAGCACTGTGCCCATATCCATGACCAGTTCTCCGGTATTGTGCATGAGCTGGGTAAAGCGTTTGGCCGAAATGGCCGAGTGCCCCGCCACAAATCCCACAATACGTTCCTGCATCTGTTCAAAGTAGCGCAGGGTCTGCGGGACCCCCAGCCCCATGGCAGAATGCCGGACCGGATGCACCGTCATGGTGGCGGTGGGCACAATAAAGCTGTGCCGCGCCGACACTGCCAGCGGAATCCCGATGGAATGGCCGCCTCCCAGAACCAGCGTGGCACTGGGTTTGCTGACCCCGGCAATAAGTTCCGCCAGCGCCAGCCCTGCCTCCACATCCCCTCCCACCGTGTTCAGGATGACCAGAAGACCCTCTATGGAAGGGTCTTCCTGAATATCCACCAGCAGCGGGATCACATGCTCGTACTTGGTGGTTTTCTGGCCCTGGGGGGCCTCCACGTGGCCCTCGATCTGGCCAATGACGGTGAGACAGTGGATGATATGGGGCCCCCGGGTGCAGCTGAGGGCCCCCAGGTCCTCGATTTTTTCTTTTTCCAGCCGCTCCTGTTCGATGGCCTCGGGGGTGGGCGACGGGGCGTTTTGGGTGTGGTTCATGGGTTCAGCCTCCTTTTTCTCTCAGTTTTTCCCCGCCGGGCGGCAAATATCCTGATGAAATTTTCTTAAAGATCGGGCCGGGAGGATTTGACATTCGGCTCAAATGATATATACTAAAGAGTACATTCTCTTTTTATTCTGATCAGCTGCCGCAAAAGGAGATTTTCTATGACCACGCCGAGTAAAGCCTCTCTTCCCGTCATCAAACGCCTGCCCAAATATTACCGCTATCTCAAGGGCCTTCAGGAGGCCGGCATCACCAGCATTTCCTCCCGTGAGCTCGCCGCCCAGATGGGCACCACCGCCTCCCAGGTCCGGCAGGATTTCAACTGCATCGGGGATGTGAACGGCCGCCAGGGCATCGGCTACTCGGTGGAGAATCTGCTCACCATCCTGGAGAGCCTGCTCTTCGGCAACGGGGAGCGGCTGCCCGCCATCCTGATCGGCTGCGGCCGCCTGGGCAAAGCCGTCAGCCGGTTCATCACCACCAACACCAACGGCTACACCCTGATCGCCGCCTTTGACTCCAGCCCCGACGAGGTGGGCAAGACCATCAGCGGCATCCAGATCCGTCACATCGACGAGCTGGAGGATTTCTGTTCCGAGCACCACCCCCAGGTGGCGGTCCTCTGCGTCCCCCGGGAGGGGGCCGAGCAGGTCAGCGGCCGGCTGGTGAATCTGGGGATCGAAGGGTTCTGGAACTTCTCCCACTACGACCTGTCGGTGCCCTACCCCAATGTGATTGTGGAGAACGTCCATCTGGGCGACAGCCTCATGAGCCTCGGCTTCCGGCTGCGGAACCAGGACTGAGAGGCCGCCCATGGCAAAATTGTATTTCCGCTACGGCGCCATGAACAGCGGCAAAACCACCGCCTTGCTGCAGGTGGCTTTCAATTACAAAGAGCGCGGTATGCGGGTTCTGATTCTGAAAGCCAGCATCGACACAAAGGGCGGCGACCACATTGTTTCCCGTCTGGGTGTCAGCTGTAAAGTGGACAAGCTTGTCACCCCAGAAATGAACATTCTGGATGAGGTGCGTGCGGATGCCGAAGCTCACGGAAAACCGGCCTGTGTACTGTGCGATGAGAGCCAATTTTTCACGCCGGAGCAGGCGGAGCAGTTGTTCCTGGTGAC
>OERF01000292.1_pt1 | contig 11632 bp, 10 predicted proteins | sample 1539921 | NCBI WGS metagenome assembly OERF01 (sample SAMEA3891883, study PRJEB23780) | metagenome | biome: terrestrial biome; feature: animal house; material: Caecal content | place: Italy | collected 2015-05-05
TGAAGCCGGAGAAAAAATGGACCAGGAAGTGCTGGAAGTCATCCAGATGATCGCTGTCATTCTGGACGGAATGAAGGAGGAATCTGCCTATGGAAATTGACGCAAAAGAAAAGACTGCCCTGGGCTCATCTGTTGGCGCAGATGAAGGGCAGTCCAATCAAACCTCTACAGTAGAAAGTATACCAGTTTCGGATGAAAAAATCAATGAAACCGATGAAAAATCAAAGCTGAGCATGCGGGAGCGGGCACGTCTGCGGCAGAAGATGATGGCACCGGAATATCTTCCCACGGTTACCTTGCAGACCTTGTTTGACACCGCTTATCAGAGCAAGCCTCCAGTCATCGAGGGGCTGCTGTACACGGGAACTTATCTCTTTGCTGGTGCTCCCAAGGTCGGCAAATCCTTCCTGGTGGCACAGATCGCCTACCATGTCAGCACCGGGCAGGATTTATGGGAATATAAGGTCAATCCGGGGACAGTCTTGTACCTGGCTCTGGAAGATGACCACCGCAGACTACAGGAACGGATGTACCGAATGTTCGGGGTGGAAGGGACCGACCGGCTTCACTTTGCCACCGATGCCAAGCAGCTGGGAAACGGCTTGGATGAACAGCTGGAGTATTTCATCAATGAGCATCCTGATACCCGGTTGGTCATCATCGACACCTTGCAGAAAGTCCGAGAGTCGGCAGCAGACGGATACAGCTACTCGGAGGATTACCAGATCATCGGGAGCCTCAAACAGTTTGCGGACAAGCATGGCATCTGCCTGCTGATTGTCCATCATACCCGGAAAACCCCGGCGGGGGATAAGTTTGATATGATTTCCGGCACCACGGGTCTGCTGGGCTGTGCAGACGGTGCCTTTGTTCTCCAAAAGGAGAAGCGGACCAACGGGACAGCAATGCTGGATGTGGTTGGCCGGGATCAGCCGGACCAGCGGGTGTACCTGGTACGGGATGAAGAACGGCTACTCTGGGAGTTTGACCACGCAGAGAAAGAGCTCTGGAAGGAGCCCCCGGACCCGCTTCTGGAAAAAGTGGCGGCGCTGCTCACAGCAGAAGCTCCCACCTGGCAGGGAAGTGCCACCGAGCTGATCGCAGCACTGGGGCTGGAGCTCCAGGCCAATGCCCTGACCAAACGGCTGAATGTCCGGGCATCCAAGTTGTTCAATGACTTTAATATCCGGTATGAAAATACCCATGGCCGGAACGGCAGCCGGATCAGTTTGGCTCTGGCAGCCGCCCAGACGTGACGATGGTGACGGTTGTGACGATGCCTGAAAGGGGTGTATAAAGTACCGTCACCATCGTCACAACCGTCACAGATTGCAGGATGAGCACACCATGGGGAGGCGAGTCTGCGCAGGGCCGATGGCCCTGACTGGTCTGCGGGATTCCTTATTTGACCGCAGACCAGAGCGGCTCCCGCAGGAGCCGCAATCCCCCTCGGAGAGCCCACGGCACTTTGCAGCCTCTGGCTGAAAGTGTCATAGTGGGTTATTACACTTCCGCAGAAGTGCATCTCCCGGGGCTTCCCGTATCTCTGCCGCCCAGTGGGCGAGAAAGGAGCGCTATGGCAAGAGGCGACGGTATCGACCGTACCAGCGCGAGAAATATGAGATTGACCACACAGAAATTGAAAAATGCCCAGCAGCACAACGAGCGCGAGAAGGACTCCTACGTCAACCCGGATATTGTCCCGGAACGCTCTCACCTGAACGTCCATTTCAAAAAGCCGGATGGCAGCTATCTGGAGCAGTTTGAACGAATGGAGGCAGACGGTATCATCTCCACCCGTGGCCTTAAGGAGGACGCTTTCCGGTATGGGGAGTTGGTCTTTGATGTGAACTCTGCCTACTTCTTCAACCGGGGCGGGTATGAGTTCGCAAAAGAGTTTTACGAGGCTGCCTATCAAGCTGCGGTTCAGATTGTAGGTGGGGAACAGTATATCCTGTCCGCGGTCATGCACGCCGATGAACGCAACCGGGCCATGTCGGATGCCCTGGGTCAAGATGTCTACCACTACCACCTCCATGTGGTGTATGTGCCGGTGGTAGAAAAGCAAATTCTCTGGACCAAACGATGCAAAGATAAGTCCCTGGTGGGAAAGGTGAAGGAGACCATCATGCAGGTCAGTATGAGCAAGAAGTGGGCCTCCAAACCCATCCTGGACGAAACCACCGGAGAGCCATTGAGGACCGAGAAGGGGAAACCAATCCTCAAGAAGTCCTACAGCGTTCTTCAGGATGACTTCTACCGGTATATGCAGGAAGCCGGATACACCGATGTCGAGCGCGGGGAGCGAGGCAGTTCGGAGGAGCATCTGACTGTAACTCAGTTTAAGGTTCAGAAGGAGCAGGAGAGGCTGGCAACATTGACCGAGCAGACCCAGGAGAAAGAGCAACAGGCTGCCTCTCTGGAAAAGAAGCTGGAGAAAGTCCAGCGGCAGCAGGTGGAGATCCAGAAAGTGGAGCAGATCGAAGCCCGGTCCGTTCCGTTTTCTTCCAAGGTGATTCTGGAGCGCTCAGAATATGAGGCGCTTTCAGCCGCTGCCAAGAAGTACTGTACCCAGGAGCATAAAGCGGTTGGCTTCAAGAAAGCTTTGGATGCCGCCAATAAGCTGATCGGGGAACTGAAGACCAAAGTGGCTGCTTTGAATGCGGAATTACAGGAGTATAAATCAGTCCGGCGCCAGCTGAGCACAGTAGGCCTTGAACAGGAAAATGTAGCCCTGAAAAAGAAGCTCCAGGGCTATGAAACAGAGATTGAAAGGAACAAACTCTGGCATCTTTTTGAACACTCAAAGGCCAAGCCCCAGAAGGAGAAAATCTAAAGAACAGTACCGTATGAAATGATAAACCGCCTGTACCCGTACAGCTGATGCACGGGTGCAGGCGGGCTTTTTTGTTTTACTGGAGTTCCTGATCCAGATCCCGGAACAGGTCGGAATCAAAGAACTGCTCGATGGTAATTCCCAGGCCGTCACAAAGCTTTTTGATGGTGGAAATGGTGGCGCTCCGATTGCGGCCACTGACGATGTTGTTCACGGTGGATTGGGTGACACCGCTCATGGTGCTCAGCTTGTTGATGGAAATGTTCTTCTCCTGGCAGAGTTCCAAGATGCGTTCCTTGACTGCTTCATCGATATACAAGACAGATCACCTGATTACATCTTTTCAATTAGGGCAAACACCACAGCCTGCTGCTCCTCGGTCAACCTGGCCCAGGATTCCAAAAGCTTTTTCTGCGAATCCGTTAAAGCAACGGGATCGTCTTCCTCGGCAAACAGCTGGGAAAGAGTGATTCCAAAAGCAGTACAAATCTTTTCCAGGGAGGGGATGGTGGGAATCATATTTTTCCGATACCAGGAAGAAATAGTGGACTGTGGGAGACCGGAACGCTCTGCAAGCTGGTATTCGGTCCAGCCTCGTTCTTCTCGATATGCGGTGATAACAGAAAGAATGTCCTTCACCTGAGTCACCCCTTTAATTGTGCTTTTCGTAAATTATACTTTTACAATTCGTTGCAAGTTAATCATTTATATCGTATAATTTTAACGAGTTACACAACTATAAAGGGAGGGCAGACTATGAAGAAGACTTGCTTTTTCATTGGCCATAGAGATGCCCCGGATACCATTTACCCAGCATTGTTGGCTGAAGTGGATCGCCATATCACAGAACTTGGGGTGGGGGAATTCATCGTAGGGCACTATGGCAGGTTTGACAGCCTTGCTGCTAGGGCAGTGAAAGAGTCGAAGGCTTGGCACCCAGAAGTGGAGCTGACCCTGCTGCTTCCTTATCATCCAGCAAAGAAGCCCGTCCAGAAGCCAGAAGGCTTTGGCAGCTTGTTCTACCCCCCTGGAATGGAGAAAGTGCCCTACAGGGCAGCTATTGTGGCAGCAAACCGATACGTCGTAGACCATGTGGATTACTTGATCGCCTATGCCTGGCAGCCGGGGAGCAATGCCAGAGCACTGGTGGAGTATGCTCAGAAAAGATGCAAGCAGGTTACTAAAATCAAATAAAGTTGTATTTTGGTACTGATATGGTAAAATGGTAATAGAAGTTATTCTGGAAAGGAAAATACAACCATGAGCCTGAGCGCAAATATAAGCGAAAAAGCCGCCCTGATCTGGGCGATTGCAGATAAATTGACCGGCGTCTATAAGCCCCATGAGTACGGAGAAGTGATTTTGCCGCTGACTGTGATCCGGCGGTTCGACTGCATCCTGGCTGATACCAAGGACGCAGTTTTGGAGAAATTCGAGCAGGTGAAGACACTGCCCATGCGGGATGTTTTGCTGCGAAAAGCTTCAGGCAAAGCCTTTTATAATACCAGCAAGTTCACCTTTGAGCGGCTGCTGGATGACCCCGACAACATCGAGGCCAACTTCCGGGACTACCTGAACGGCTTTTCCGAGAACGTCCAGGACATCCTGGCAAAGTTCCGCTTTGACGGCCAGATCACCACCATGGCCAATAAGGGTATCCTCTACATCGTCCTCAAGGAGTTTACCACCCCCAAGGCCAACCTGCACCCGGATGTGATCTCCAACCTGGAGATGGGCTACATCTTCGAGGAGATCATCCGCCGCTTTTCCGAGTCGCACAACGAGGACGCCGGGCAGCATTATACCCCGCGGGAGGTCATCCAGCTGATGGCCAACATCCTGTTCTACGATGACAACGACATCCTGTCCGGCGAAAATGTGGTCAAGACCATCTACGACCCTGCCTGCGGCACCGGCGGTATGCTCTCGGTGGCGGAGGAGTACCTGCATCGCCTGAACGCCTCCGCCGAGCTGATGGCCTTCGGCCAGGAGCTGAACGACGAGACCTTCGCCATCTGTAAAGCGGATATGCTTATCAAGGGCAATAACGCCGACTTCATCAAGGACGGCAACACCCTCTCCGATGACCAGTTCGCCGGGCAGACCTTCGATTATATCCTGTCCAATCCTCCCTTCGGGCGGGAATGGAAGAACGAGAAGGCCGCCGTGGAAGCCGAGGCCAAGCGCGGCTTTGCCGGGCGGTTCGGCCCCGGCCTACCTGCCGCCAGCGACGGGCAGATGCTGTTCCTGCTCACCGCCATCTCCAAGATGAAGGAGCCCAAGGACGGCGGCAGCCGCATCGCCATCATCCACAATGGCTCGCCGCTCTTTACCGGCGACGCCGGCAGCGGCCCTTCTGAGGTACGCCGCTATATCCTGGAAAATGATTTGCTGGAAGCCATCATCGCCCTGCCCAACGACATTTTCTATAATACCGGCATTGCGACATACATCTGGGTGCTGTCCAACAAGAAGGCCGGTACCCGGCGGGAGGGCAAGGTCCAGCTCATCAACGCCAACGGCCTGTACGAAAAGCGCCGCAAGGCCCTGGGCAACAAACGCAACGACATTCCTGAAAGCGCCATTGCTGAGATCACCCGTCTGTACGGCGATTTTGCCGAGAGCGAGATCAGCAAAATTTTCGACACCGCCGACTTCGGCTACACCAAAATCACGGTGGAACGCCCCCTGAAAGACGCCAGCGGCCAGCCCATCCTGAAACGCGGCAAGCCCCAGCCCGACCCTACCCTCCGGGACACTGAGAACGTGCCCCTGAAGGAGGACATCCAGACCTATTTCGCCCGGGAAGTTATGCCCTTTGCCTCGGACGCTTGGATCGACGAGAAAAAGTCCAAGGTGGGCTACGAGATCCCCTTCACCCGCTATTTCTACAAATACGAAGCCCCAAGGCCCTCTGAGGAGATCAAGCAGGAGATATTGGCCCTTGAAAAGGAACTGGACGGGGCGTTGGAGGAGGTGTTTGCAGAATGAAGCAAATGAAAGACAGCGGGGTTGAATGGATTGAGAATATTCCATCGGATTGGACGATTGTGCCTTTAAAATGGATCGTAAAGTTTGGAAAGGGACTTCCAATCACAAAGGATAATCTTGTTGAGCAAGGTGTTCCGGTGGTTAGTTATGGGCAAATTCATTCAAAAACTAATAGTGGCACACATTTGGGAAAAGACCTGATGCGATTTGTTAATGAAAAATACTTTCAGAGCAATCCGTCATCTTTAGGAAAAAAGGGCGATATATTTTTTGCGGATACATCTGAAGACTATGCGGGCGTTGGTAATGCGGTTTTAGTTGATGAAGATGAGCCTGTTTTTGCAGGATATCATACCGTTATTGTAAGACCTATAGATTTATTATACAGCAAATATTTGGCATATCTTTTCTTGACCGATGCTTGGAGAAGTCAATTATGCTCTAGAGTTTCTGGGATTAAGGTCTTTAGTGTTACACAAGGACTGCTAAAGGAAACAACCATAATCTTGCCTCCAACTGAAAAAATAGCTACAATGACTGATTACCTCGACCGCAAGTGTGCCCAAATTGATGCCATTATCTCCAAACAGCAGCAAATAATCGAAAAGCTGAAAGAATACAAGCTGTCTGTTATTACCGAGGCTGTTACCAAAGGCCTTGACCCCAATGTGCCCGTGAAAGACAGCGGGGTGGAGTGGATTGGGAAGGTACCAGAAAATTGGCAATTATCGCATATTGGAAATCTTGTTGAAATGGGATCAGGTGGGACGCCAGATCGTAAGAAAACTGAGTATTGGGAAAATGGGAACATTCCTTGGATGTCATCTGGAGAAATAAATAATGAATATATTTATTCTACAATAGAACAGATTACCGAACTTGGCCTTCAAAATTCAAATGCAAAAATCTTACCAGTTAATACTGTTATGCTTGGATTGATTGGCCAAGGAAAGACGAAAGGACTTACTGCGATTTTAAAAAACGAAGTTTGCTGTAATCAAAATTTGGCATACCTAATTGCTGATGAAAAATATTTACATTATAGATATCTATTCTATTGTTTTAAAGCGATGTATTTTTATATGCGTGGTTTGGTTGGAGAATCCCAAGCAGGTATATATTCTTACTTCCTTAAAAAGCTTTATATCCCTCTGCCTGATACTCAACGACAAATTAAAATTTCAGATTATTTGGATGCAAAGTGTAAAGCTATAAAAACCACTATTGCTGTACGGGAATCTATTATTGAAAGGTTTACTGATTATAAAAGAACTCTTATTTACGAGATTGTGACAGGGAAAAGAGAGGTGTAAAAGTTTGGGAAAGCATTATGATGTGACAAGTGCGAAAGATTTAGACCGAGTAGTGAGGGAAGAAAAGAGAATGGCAACAAGAGAAGAACAGAAACAAAGAGAACGCGAAGCTCGAGAAGCACGGAGACAAACAGCAAGTAATATCGTCAATGGGCAACCGATGGTTGGTGGTATGCGTATAATGGATGGATCATCTGAGGAAGTATTAAAGGCGGTTTTATCTGTGTACGAACCGAATGAAGCTCGTAGAGTATATGGAGATGGAAGCGTAATACCATTGGCATATCATACATCGCTAAATTTAGAATTTGAAAAATTGGAAAATTATGGGATGATATCAAATTCTGCTGTGTATGTTGGACCTAGCTGGGCTGTTACATTGACGCCGCAGGGACTATCATATTTTGAAGATAAAGAAAATGCAGAAAGACGGGAGGAAAGTTTGGCGAATAAATTGAATACGAATAGAAAAGAATTCGATGTTTTTATTTCCCATGCAAATAAAGATAAATCGGACTATGTAGACTCTCTATATATGGCTATTAGAAGATTGGGAGTAAACATTTTCTATGATACAGAAGTATTGTCATGGGGCGATAAGTGGAAGCAAGTGATTTTAGAAGGCACAGAAAAATCTGAATTTGCTATTATTGTAATTTCAGAAAATTTCTTTGGTCGTGAGTGGACTGAACGAGAATTAAATGAATTTTTGCACAGGCAAAATGCAAGCGGCCAGAAAATTGTTTTACCGTTATTACATAATATTACTCTGGAGAAATTGAAGGAGCACTATCCAGAATTGGGAGATATTCAGGTGATTGACACAGACCGCTATACAAAAGAAGAAATTGTGATCTTGTTTGCAAAGGAACTGATAAAACGCTTAAAAGTATAAAGGAGGCCCCATTATGCCCGACTTCGACGTAAAAGAAAAGCGCTTTGAACAGGACATCGAGGAATATTTGGTCACAGAGGGCGGGTATCAGAAGGGGAATCCCAGAGCCTTTGACCGGGAGAAGGCGTTGGATGTGGACACCTTCCTGCGGTTTGTGCGGACAAGCCAGCCCAAAGCGTGGGCGCGGTTTGAGAAGATCTATGGCGCCGACAGTGAGCGCCAGCTGGTGGAGCGCTTTTGCCGGGAAGTGAAGATGGTTGGCCTGCTGAAGGTACTGCGGCAGGGCTTCACCGACCGGGGCATCAAGTTTCGGGCGGTGTTCTGGAAGCCAGAAACCACCATCAACGAGACCACCCAGGCTCAGTATGCGGCCAATATCCTGCACTGCACCCGGCAGCTGCACTACTCCCTCCACAACGAAAACAGCATTGATATGGTGCTGTTCGTCAATGGTATCCCGGTGGTGTCGATGGAGCTGAAATGCCAATTCACCGGGCAAGACACGGCCAATGCCATCGAGCAGTATAAGCTGGACCGCGCCAGCAAAGACCCGATCTTTGCCTTTGGGCAGCGGGTTTTGGTCCACTTTGCGGTGGACCTGAGCAGTGTTTACATGACCACCCGGCTGGAAGGGGAGGACACTTATTTTCTGCCCTTCAACCAGGGCAGCAACGGCGCCGGGAAGGTGGGCGGCAAGGGCAACCCCGTCAACCCCGACGGCTACGACACGGCCTACCTGTGGCAGACGGTGCTCTGTAAAGACCGCCTGCTGGAGATCCTGCACAAATATATGCACCTGCAGGTGGACCGGGACCCCAAGACCGGCGCGGTGAAGAGCGAGCGGATGATCTTCCCGCGGTACCATCAGCTGGACGTAGTGACAAAGCTGCTGGCCGACGTGCGGGCCCGCGGCGCGGGGCACAACTACCTGATCCAGCACAGTGCAGGCTCGGGCAAGTCCAACTCCATCGCGTGGCTGGCCTACCGGCTGGCCAGCCTGCACAATGACCAGGACGAGAAGATTTTCCAGTCGGTCATCATTGTCACCGACCGCCGGGTGCTGGACAGCCAGCTGCAAAACACTGTGTACCAGTTCGACCATGTGGAAGGCGTGGTCCAGAAGATCGACAAGAACGCCGCCCAGCTGCGGGACGCCATCAACGACGGGGTGGGGATCATCATCACCACCCTGCAGAAGTTCCCGGTGATTTATAAGGAAGTGCGCTCGGGGAACAAGTGCTTTGCCATCATCGTGGACGAGGCCCATTCCTCCCAGACTGGCGACGCGGCCCGCAAGCTCAAGCGGGCGCTGGCGGATACCGATAAGGTTCTGGAAGAATACGCCGCCGAAGAAGCCGCCGCCGAAGAGGCCCGGAAAGATGACGAGGACAAGCTGCTGGAGGAGCTGGCCGCCCAGGGGGTTCAGGAGAACCTGTCCTTCTTTGCTTTCACAGCGACCCCCAAGGACAAGACGCTGCAGATGTTCGGCCAGCGGGATGCCAACGGAAAGTATCACCCCTTCCACATTTATTCGATGCGGCAGGCCATCGAGGAGCACTTCATCTTGGACGTGCTGCAAAACTACATGACCTACCGGATGTACTACAAAATCGCCAAGTCCATCCCGGATGATCCGGAACTGGATACGACGGCTGATGTGCATGCGATCCGGCAATTTGAAACTCTCCACCCCCATAATATTTCTCAGAAAACAGCGGTCATGCTGGAGCATTTCCGCAATGTGACCCGGCACAAAATCGGCGGTCACGCCAAGGCGATGATTGTGACCCCGTCCCGTCTCCATGCGGTGCGTTATTTGCTTGAGTTCAAACGTCAAATCGAAGAAAAAGGCTACACTGACCTGGATGTTCTGGTGGCCTTTTCGGGGGAAGTGGAGGACAACGGCATCACCTATACCGAGGAGAAACTCAATACCACTAAAACAGGTGAAACCATCAAGGAGAAAGCACTTCCTGCAGCCTTCCATGCCGATGAATATGGGATGCTGATCGTGGCAGAAAAGTACCAGACTGGCTTTGATGAGCCGCTGCTGCACACGATGTTTGTAGATAAGAAACTGTCTGGTGTGAAGGCGGTTCAGACTTTGTCCCGTCTAAACCGTACGATGCGGGGGAAGGTAGATACATTCGTTTTGGACTTCGTCAATTCCGCGGAAGACATTCGTAAGGCATTTGAACCTTATTATGAAGAAACGGTTCTGGAAGAGGAGACAGACCCCAACGTCATCTATGACCTGAAAAATACTCTGGACGAATTCCGCGTTTACCAGCAGCTGGAGATTGACCGCTTCGCGGAAATTTTCTATGCTGATAAGGAACAGGGACAAGATGACTTGGGCAAGCTTCAGGGAACCATTCGCCCCGCTCTGGATCGTTTTGAGGCTCTGGAGGAAGAAAAGCAGGATATTTTCAAGTCCACATTGGCGCGATTCAACCGCATCTATGCTTTTATCACGCAGGTATGCCGCCTGTTTGATAAGGAAATTCATAAGTTCAGTGTCTACGCGAAATTCCTTTATACCATGCTGCCCAAGGGCGGACGAGACAAGGTGTATGTTGATGACAAAGTCCTCCTGGAGTACTATCGGCTGGAAAAGGACTTTGAGGGCGGAATCCAGCTGGAAAGCACCCCGGAGGGGTTCCGACCGATCACCGGAGAGGCAGGCCGGAGGGAGAAACAGCGGGACCCGCTGACGGTTATCATTGATAAGATCAACGAGAAATACGGCACGAACTTTACCGAGATGGACAAGGTCTTGCTCCAGATGGAGAACGACTATGCCGCCCAGGACAAGTGGCATAGTTATGCTCAAAACAATGACCGTAAAACGTTTATGCTGCTGTTTGAAAAGGACTTCCCCAATATGGCTGCTGCTCGCTATGAGCAGAATGACAGCTTCTTTGTAAAGCTCTTTTCTGATCCTGACATGATGCGGCAGGTGATGGAGACAGTAGGTACGGTGCTGTATGAGAAGTTGAAAGGCCAAAAGAAATGATAAAGGATACGATGAGGTGATGGAACCATGATTGAAAAGGTGAAGGGAATATTAATCAATGGCCGTTGCTTTACCAAAGAAACGTACCTTCCATTTTTCCCTGGAGAGAATGATCGCATTGCTATTGTTTATGGAAAAAACGGAAGCGGCAAGAGCACAATTTCAGACGGATTTTCTCAAATTGCTTCTGGAGATTTTTCGGAAGAATTATCTGCCTTACTAATTGACCGATCTGATAAGGCAATTGCTTTGGCTGCCGAAAGCAAGATATTTGTATTTAATGAAAAATACATCGACAAAAATGTAAAGATTGATTCAGATGGGTTGGGGACTATTATCCTTTTGGGAGGCCAAGTTGATTTACAAGCGGATATAGATCACTATACAGCACTGTTGGAGACAGCTCAAAGAGAACACGACGCAGCTAAATTGGCGCTAGAAGCATTTGGAAATAAGCATAACCCACTTAGCCCCAATTACCATTTAGAACGTATCAAAAAAGCCTTACAAGTTAATTGGGTGAACTGCCCCATATTGTGCGGACAGTACAAAAAAGAGGCCTGCAAGGGGTAGAACAAGCG
>OERF01000293.1_pt1 | contig 11594 bp, 14 predicted proteins | sample 1539921 | NCBI WGS metagenome assembly OERF01 (sample SAMEA3891883, study PRJEB23780) | metagenome | biome: terrestrial biome; feature: animal house; material: Caecal content | place: Italy | collected 2015-05-05
GCAGAATTGAGGAATCCGGGGAAACGGACTCGATCTCTTTTACCGGTACCAGCTCTCCATCATCTTTTTCAATCAGCAGGCGCATTTTGTCACCCCCTTTCCAGGCGATTGGGATAGTTGAAAAATTTTTCACACTGTGATACCATCACCTCGAAAGGAGGTGCGAATATGGCAGGAATCAAATTCGATGGTTTTGATGATCTCATTGACGAACTGGAGCAACTGGCACAAAACGCTCGGGAACTTGACGGAAAGCAGGAAATACCAATGTCCGAACTTTTCACACAATCGTTCATGGAAGAAAATACACCCTATTCTTCCTTGGGCGATCTGCTGGAAGCTGGCGGCTTCCAGGCAGATACCAATGAAGCGTTCGACTCCATCCCCGAATCGGAATTGGATGCACACATTGCAAGGACAACCAAATTTGACTCGTGGGAATCCATGTTTGAAGAAGCAACTGGTCAGTATGTCACCAGGAAGCTAGGCTTCTAAATTCTTACCGGCAGAAAGTGAATCGATGATGGAAGATGCTTCTTGCAAAAGCTCTACCAGTCGGTTCACTTTTTCTATTGCCGTGTCAACGTCAGCACAATCCACTTCAATTTTCAAGCTATACTTGTTCGCAGTCTCGTTTTTTTTCTCCACTGTTGTCACCACCTTCCCAAGCGATTGGGATTTCAGGCACTTATGCGTCAGTCAAATTCCAGATCAGTGCATCATCTCGAGAAATATATTTCTGAATTTCTCGCTTAAAAGTTTCAGCATCTTCAGGAGAATTATCTCTGATCTCATAGTGCATTGCTCCAATAATGGCCATCAGTTCCGCCACAATATCCTCAAGAGCCCCATCGGCAACCACTTCTGTGCTTCCATTTACGGAAGACTTCGCTTCAATCACAATCTCACCTCCCGTTTCTTCTCATCTCAATAGACTTCTTAATTTTCAGAACCAACAATTCTGCGGCGTGTTTTTCTGCAACTGAAATATGCGGTATTCCAGCCACACGCCCGCCTGACACCTTGGCATGGCCAAATTCAAGCAGATGTGTTAACCTGTAATCAGGCTTTTTCGAATATACAACTCGTTGGTGCTTCGTCGCAGTTTTTTTCCGATTGTCTATTGAATTTGTCCAGCTTTCTTTGTAATCTCCGGTTGGGCCTTCTGGTGAAATCTCTTTCAGTTCTTTCACTGTTTCACTTGCGACTTTATCGACGCTCTTTTGAACATCCTCCATCACAAGCCCAGAATACTCTTGCAATCCTCTTGTAATTTCTCTTGCCAAATTCTGAACAGGAATTGTATTACTGCTCATAGGCCACCCCCTTCCCAGGCGATTGGGATTTTACGCACTCATGGGCTGATCTTCGGCTCGCTTCCGTGACTGCTCCGCCATGGAGGCAATGCCTTCAATGAAGCCCATAAGGTACTGCTTTTTCTCTTCCGGCATGGTCTCCAACGTCTGCGTCATGATGCTTACAATCTGCTTCTCTTTTTCGTTCATATCTGACACCTCCTTAGAATATGGTTTGACGCTCCTTGCTATTGGGTTGTGAACCCATGTTATCATACTTTTTCAGGGTTGTCAACCCTGAATCGAAAAATAAATATTTTCTGTTTTGGGTTGACAACCCAAATATTATGATGTAGAATAACTGACAAGGAGGTGAAACCGATAATGTCTACAATCAACGAACGATTTCGACAGCTTCGTGAGGCAAAAGGACTTTCTCAGGAAGAATTCGCAGGCGGCGCTCATAGAACCCGCAGTGAAATCAAGAACATAGAATACGGAAAGACAGTCCCTAAGGAAGAAGTCATTCAAAGTGTTTGCGCTGCCTACAGCGTCAACGAAACTTGGCTACGCACCGGTGAAGGGGAAATGTTCAAGCCTGTTAGCAAGGATGCAGAGCTTGCCGCATTCCTGGGTGACATCATGCACGGGGAAACCGCCGACTTCCGCCGCCGACTGGTAGCCGCTTTGGCCCGCTTCGGCCCCGATGAATGGGAGCTGCTGGAGCGGATGGTGTCCCGACTGGCTGATGAATACAAAAAAGAGGACTAAGCCGAAGCTTAGTCCTCCCGGGTCAGAGATCGGATGAATTCCAGGGCAATGACCAATTCCCGGTCATCCGCCCTCTTGAGCAGCCTGACGATTTCTCGGATGGTTTGGGTTCTATGTAGCATCTTATGCCCCTCCGTTTCTTTGATTCGGTTTTATAATAGCAAACATTTGTTTTGATTGCTGTCGAATCCTGTCAAACGATGTTATTTCACGGAAGCAAACGTACAAATTGTACGTTGCAAATAAATAGAAGAGAGGTCTATCGTATGTATTGCAAGAAATGCGGTCAAGAAATTGACAAAAACAGCAAATTCTGTCGGCACTGCAGAACTTCCGTTAGTAGAAAAACAAAACGGAAAACATATCGAATCTTTTTTGCGATTGCAGTTTTGTATCTTTTTTCCCTTCCTACTTCTGCAAAATCCAGTATTGTTGCAGTAATTATAAACCTGGCATTCGTTGCAGGTTTTGTATACCTTGGCGTTAAAGGATATAGAGCCAGCAAAACCCAGGATGATTCCGTCCAGCCTATAGACCTGGTACCTACAGCTCATGACAAACAGTCCAATTTGAAGCCTGCTGATATTTGTTTTGAAGATGAGCGCAGAGCGCAGGTGTCTGTTTCTACATCCGGATATATGAAAAAAACGCACAGGGTTTCCGGGGTCACTTTTTACCAGGACAATATCATGATGTTGGCAAGTGAAAACTCTGATTATGACATGACGAAAAAAGAAATTGTAGATGATGATTTAATCGGCGAGAAGATTTGGAAGTATCAATTTTCTCCGCGAAAAACGGAGTTGATACCGGAACCTGACAATCCAAAGGATAAGAACGCAATCAAAGTAATGGTTGACGGACTCCATGTTGGATATATCAAAGCTGGATCCTGTTCTCATGTTCTCAATGTTCTGCGTGAAGGCCGCTGTATGGGAATTGACTGTGAAATCTACGGAGGCCCATACAAAATTGTTTATGAAGAATATGATTATGACAAGGACAAAAATGTGTATACGCTTGAAAAAGAAGAACGTAGTTTTGCTATTGAATTGACCATGTACGAAAAAGCCAAATAATACCGTGTCCGAATCGGACACAAATAAAAAACCGCCCCGGTGTTGGATCACCGAAGCGGTCAAAGATGCTCACCGGCACGCAAATGCCGAATGAGCAATGCAGCACCCTCCCCGACTAAGATAGGGACATTCTGCCCTTTTATAATAGCAGAACCGTCCCGGAAAGGCAAGGTATATTATGAGAACCCACGGCGCTTTTATTTCCGCCCGATATTCCACCGATAATCAGAACCCAGACAGTATCGAAGTCCAGGTGGCGAAATGCTCCGAATGGTGCCAGCAGCATCAACTGCCCATTTTGGGGGTCTATGCGGATATGGCCATCTCCGGTATGAAGGACACCCGTCCCCAATTTGAAGCCATGATGCGGGATTTGCAGTTGGGTCTCGCCGATACGGTGGTGATCTACGATCAGAGCCGGATGTTCCGTAAAATGTCCGCCTGGTTCACCTTCCGGGACGATCTGACCCGCATGGGCGTGTCTGTTGTCTCTGTCACACAGCCCAGTATCGGCGGTGATCTCCGGGACCCCATGAATTTTCTGTCTGAGGGCAGTATGGCCCTATTCAATCAGATCTGGAGCTTACAGTCCCGGCAGAAAACCATGGAGAAAATGCGCTTCATGGCCCGTAACGGCCAGCACACCGGCGGAAAGCCCGCCCTGGGTTACCAGGTTGTGGATGGCCGTCTTGCCATCCAGCCAGAGGAAGCAGAGATTGTGCGGAGAATTTTCCAGGAGTACGCCGACGGCCGCAGCTACCGGGAAATTATCGCCGGTCTGAACGCCGATGGGATGAAAACCAAGCGAGGAAACGCCTTTGGAAACAACAGTCTTCACGATCTTCTGAAAAATGAAAAATATATCGGCGTCCTGGTATACGGCGCAGTCCCCTACCGGGAGGACGGCACCAGAAACAGTCACGCTGCGCCATCAGAAAACACCATCCGCATTGAAGATGCACTTCCACCCATCATCTCCCAGGAACTGTTTGACAAGGTACAGGCCAGAATGTCCGCAAACCGACGTCAGCAGGCAGGGCGGCCGCCTAAGAATCGGGACTACCCCCTGAAAGGGAAGGTGTTCTGCGCCTCCTGCGGCGCAGCTATGTCAGTAGGTATCTCCAAGAGCGGGTATTACTACTACAAATGCACCGGGAAAAAACGGCTGCACAACTGTGACGCCTCCCCGATCCGGGTGGACAAGCTGGAAAAGCTGGCAGTGCAGTATACCCGGGCAATGCTGGGAAGCCCCACCAATGTGGACAAGTTGCTGCAGATCCTCCGGGAGCAGGCCCAGACCATCCAAGGCGGTGCCGCTGCCCGGCTGAATGCGCTGATTGCTGAAGAGCGGGAAGTTACCGCAAAACTAAATAATGCCGTTGACACTCTCCTGGAAGGATTCGCGTCAACGGCACTGAAAAACAAAATTACAGATTTGGAAGCCCAAAAGGCTAAGCTGGAAAATGATATCAAGCAGCTGAAGAATCAGGTTGATATGTCCATGCTTCCGGAAACCACACTCAGGGCAGCACTTGAAAAGATCATGTCCGCAGACTGCACAGACCCGTCTGCAATCCTGTCCATCATCCAGCGGGTAGAAATTGGTCCAGAGGAGATACTCCTCTGGACAATGTGCCACGCCGCCCCAGACGGTATCATAGATACCACCCGGAGCGGCGTGACAAAAATTGATGGTACGCCGGAAGGGACTCGAACCCCCAACCCTCGGAACCGGAATCCGATGCTCTATCCATTGAGCCACCGGCGCATACCGCTTATCAGCCTAGCTATTATAGCAGTCTTTTCCGTCTTTGTAAAGAGGTTGGGAAAAATATTTTTTGAAAGGGAACCTTACAGATGCAGATCCTTGCTGCGGAACACCAGAATTCCTGCCACGGAGCAAACAAGCGCAGCCAGCAGCAGAATCCCGGCAAAGAGAAAGGCTTGTTCTTCCCCAGCGGCCAGACCTTCTGCCTGGAAGAGGGTGAAGAAGGTGGCATACTTGATTTTTTCCAGTTTGCCGCCCATATTGGCCAGCATTTGGAGTATGTACATCAGCACCGGGATTCCGGCGCCAAAGGTAAGGCTCAGCTTGGCTTCGCTGAATAGGCACGAACACAGGAAACAGAAACCACCAATAAACAGGTGCAGGCACAGAAGTCCCCCGTTGACTTGCAGCAGCTGCCTCAGTTCCAGCTCTCCCGGGAACATCCCTTCGGAGACGAACCATTCCAGCGCAGTGCTGTAGGCCGCCAGCAGGACGATTCCCGTAACCAGGACCATCCACTGGGTAAAGGCCACCCGGGAGCGTTTTACCGGAGCTGCCAGCAGCGCCGCCATGCTGCCCTGATCCACATATTTGGCAATCAAACCATTGGCCCGGATGATGATATAGACCATGGGAAACACCAGCAGAATCATGCCGTACAGATACGAGGTCATAAATCCCATTAAGGTATCCTGGCCGCCTACCATTCCCACAGCCGCCATCAGTTCCGGCATCAGCTCCTCGAATTGCTTCAGCGCATCCGCCATTTCCGGATCGTACATGCTGATGATCATGGATATGTACATGGTCAGAATGGCTGCAAAAATCACCAGCAGCTTCCAGGAACCTTTGAGTTCCTTGCGGTACAGTGTCAGGTTCATGGCTTATCCTCCTCAGCATAATAGTGCAGGAAGATATCTTCCAGGGTCTGCTTTTGGGTGAGAGTGACCCGGCAGGGATTCAGCCGGTTCTGCTCGCCGCCGAAGGCTGTGGCAAAGTCCGACGCCTCCTGGGATGTCGCCAGGGTAACGGTATAGCGTTTGCGATGCTTGGCACACAATGCACTGGCACTGTCCAGGGCTACCAGTTTTCCGCTGCGGATAATGCCAATGCGGTCACAGGTGCGCTCTACTTCCTCAAACATGTGGCTGGACATCAGAATGGTTTTCCCGGCGGCTTTTTCCTCCTGAATCAGTTCCACAAAACGGCCCTGCATCAGCGGGTCCAGACCGCTGGTGGGTTCGTCCAGAATGAGAATGGCCGGGTCGTGCATAAAAGCGGCTACAATGCCGATTTTCTGCTTCATGCCTTTGCTCATCTTTTTGATTTTGCCTTTGGGGTTTACTTCAAACCGGGCAATCAGTTCCATCATTCGGTTTCCGCCGGACATGCCCCGGTACTTTTGCAGAAAACTCAGGTAGGCCCAGCCGTCCATATCTCCGAAAAAGGCAATTTCTCCGGGAATATAGCCCAGATTTTTCTGAATCCGGGTGGCATCTTTCCAGCAGTCCATACCATTTATGGTGCAGCTGCCGCCCCGGGGCCGGAGAAAACCCATCAAATGACGAATGGTGGTGGTTTTCCCGGCGCCGTTTGGCCCAAGAAAGCCGAAAACCTCTCCGGGAGCAATGGAAAAACTCAGGTCAAAGATTCCTTTCCCCTGACCGTAATCCCGGGTCAGGTGGGATACTTCCATCATGCCCATAGGCAATCCTCCTTACCGCCTGAAAACCAGGCTGGAAAAATCAGCTTTCTTTGTCCATGTGGACAATCAAGTGGGGATAGGTCATGCCGATGTTCTGTTCGTCGAAAATATCCTTGACCCGCTTGGTGGCGGCAAAGTACACATCCCAGTAATCCGGGGTCTTGACCCACAGACGCAGACTGTAGGAAATGGCGCTGTCGCCGTAGGCGGTAATCACGGCATTGGGCGCCGGATCCAACAGAACGTTATCCATGGTGCCGGCCAGAACCAGGGCATCCAGCACTTTCTGGGTGGGGGCGTCGTAAGAGGCGGAGACATTGATGTCTACCCGTCGGGTGCCGGTGGAGGAGTAATTGACAATCTGCGCCGCTACTACGGAGCTGTTGGGAATGGAAATGACCTTGTTGTCCGGGGTGGCCAGCACGGTGTAGGTCATATTGATTTCCTGAACAGTGCCGGACTGAGCGGCAATTTCCACATAGTCGCCGGAGTGGAAAGGATGGGTGTACAAAATGGTAAAGCCGCCGATGATGTTGGAAACCATATTCTGCAGCGACAGGGAAAGTGCCAGGGTCAGCACGCTGGCCAGGGCCACGATGCCGGTGACGTCAATGCCCAGTGCGGAGGCGGCGCTGAGGCCGGTCAGCAGGTAGATTCCGGCCCGCACCAGAGAGAGAATCAGACTGTGGGCCGCTTTTTCCAGTTTGGATTTTTCCAGGGTTTTGCGCAGCAGTGTCAGTATGATTTTGGCAGCCAGAATGCCGATAACCAAAACGATCAGCGCTCCGCCGATCCGGGAAAGAACGGGAAGTCGCAAAATTGCAAAAATGTCCATAGGCGTACATCTCCTTCGTATAAATTGTTACACATATTATACCAATTTGCCGGAAAAATAGCAAGCGGTTTCGCCAAGGGGCCAAAGGGAAGCCCGTGTTCCCCATACAAAAAAGATATTAAACACATTTTAAGAAACCAGCCTCTTCCTTCTTAAGAAAAATGGTGATATAATACCGTTACTTAGTGAAGAAAGAGGGATGCTCCATGTATAATATCCTGATTTGTGACGATCAGCCGGATATCGTCAACGCCCTGAAAATCTATCTGACCCCGGAAGGCTACAACCTGTATGAGGCCTTTACCGGTCAGCAGGCGCTGGATATTGTGAAGAACAACGAAATCCACTTGATTTTGCTGGATGTGATGATGCCTGTCATGGACGGTATTACAGCCACGGCCCATATCCGGGAAATTTCCAATGTTCCTATTATTCTGCTTACTGCAAAATCCGAAACCGAGGACAAGGTACTGGGTCTGAACGTAGGCGCAGACGACTACATTACCAAGCCCTTTGTCCCGGTGGAGGTGCTGGCCAGAGTCCGTTCTCAGCTGCGCCGCTATGCCCGGCTGGGCAGCTGCCCGGAACCCACCGGAAATCAGATCACCCTGGGGGGCATTGTGCTGGACGACCGGACGAAAACCGTTACCGTGGAAGGAGAGCCGGTTTCCCTGACCCCTACGGAATATGCCATTTTGCATCTGCTGATGGCAAATCCCGGCAAGGTGTTCTCCACCAAGGTGCTCTATGAGTCTGTCTGGCAGGAGGCGGCCCTGGGCAGCGAAGGTGCGGTAGCGGTCCACATTCGCCATCTGCGGGAGAAAATTGAGATTAACCCCTCCGAACCCCGGTATCTGAAGGTGGTTTGGGGTCAGGGATATAAGATGGAAGGGGAGAGCAGATGAAAAACCACATTGCATTTAAGTTCCTGGCGATTCTTCTGTGTGCGCTGGCGCTGTTTGGCAGTGTTGCCAGCACCGGAGCCATTGTGGCCCTGACCGGTGCCGGACTGTATGATAAGACTGTGCAGCAGGTCCGGGATGCGGAAGTAAAAAGCTGGGGAAAGGATTTGACCAGCGGCGTTGCCATGTACTACAGCAGCGTAGAACTGGGCGGCTGTCCGGAGGCTCTGGCAGCGGAGCATGTCCACGGTGGAGGCGGGTATTATTCCGGCTTCGACTGGGAGAAAGCAGGCTACGCACTGAAAGACGCGGAAGGTAACGTCCTGGAAACCGGAGGAACCCTGACGGAATCCGATGGCGGGGCGGTCTATACCTTCCCGGTTTCCGGACAATATCTGTATTTGGTTTCCACGGAGCCGAAGGCAGAACTGTTTGAGGTACCAACCCAATCTGTAGAGGCAAAAATCTACTCAGATGCAGAAATGTATGTTTACAACGCCATTCCCAAAACCGGTGCGGCGGTATATGGCGCACGGTTTTGGGATATGAATGGTCAGCCCCTTTATAATCACGCCGGCAATGGAGAAATCCTGGGTACGGTGATGTATGACGAGGATGGAAATGTTCTGTATCGTTCCAGCAGTGCAGAATATGTGGAAGTCGGGCAAATTTCTCAGCTGGAACTATTGGGAGTGACTTCTGAAGTTATTTACGAAGCCTATGCATCTCAAGGGGTGGGCGAACTGACCCAGGACGAACTGGGCTGCATAATTTTTACTGCCTCTGTCCGGCCGGAGCAGTCCCAGGAGCTGACTGCGGAGGAAGCCGTGACGGAAGCCACGGAAGCTGCCAATCCCCCGGAAACCCAGCCGGTGACGGAAGCTGCCACCCAGCCCACCGCAGAGCAGACCCAGGCACCGGAGCTGGATGAAAACGGCAACCCGGTTGCGCCTCCGGCTGAGGATAACGGACAGCAGCCGGAAACCCAGCCCCAGGAGCAGCCAGCGGAAGAAACAGCAGCCTCGGAAGAAGCTGCTCCTGCGGCAGAGGGTGAGGCAGCGCAAGTCGCTGAGGACCCGGAGGCAGTACCGGAAACCACAGCTGCGCAGACCCCTCCGGAGGAAACTGCCCCCCAGCAGATTGCCTCTGAGCCAACTGAACCTGCGCCTACTGAGACCCAGGCTCCTACCGTCCCTGAGGAAACCGCTGCGCAGCAGACCGCGCCGGATCCTACCGAGCCGGTGATGATCAATGGCAAAACGCTGGATCAATACGATGTTTCCCGTTATGAATATACCGATGACCAGACCAACAACACTATGGTTGCCAAGTGCGTCTATGTTCCCATGCCGGAGATGACCCTGGAGCTGTACCTGGCGCCGGGTGGACTGCGGGATGATGGAATCTTTTCTTTGCTGGATGTTGTAAGGGGATTCCGCAGTGATTTGTTCCTGATTCTGGGAGTCAGTTTGCTGTCCTTTGCGATTTTGGGCGTGTATCTGTGCTGCGCAGCAGGACGCTCCCCCAAGAGCACCCAGGTGCAGGCGGCCGGATTGAATCGGATGCCGCTGGACGTGTATCTGATTTTGGCAATCGCCAGCATCAGCGGCATTATTGTTGTGGTGTGGGAAGGCGCAAGCTTGGCGCTGGAACAGAATTTACAGGTGGGATGTGCCTTTGGTGCCGGTGCCGGATTCCTGGCGTGTCTGATTTTTGTGGGACTCTGCTTTGCCTTCGCAGCACAGATTAAAACGCCCAACGGTTTCTGGTGGCGCAATACCCTGTGCGTGCGGGTACTGTGTCTGCTGGGCCTGGCAGGACAGTGGGTGCTGCGCAGACTGATTCCCTTCCTGGGCAGAGGGCTGAAAAAGCTTGGCGGCGGCATGGGAAAGCAGCTGAGCAAACTGATGCGGCAGCTGAAAGAGAAAACCCATGCCTTCCTGTCACTGTTGCCGCTGACCTGGCAGTGGCTGGCCTGCGGCCTGGGCATCTTCTTGCTGATGCTTCTGGCAGTGGCGGTTCGCTCCATATTCTTTACCCTGTTGTTCCTGGCGGCGGATGTTGTGCTGATTTTGTACGGTGCCCGGAGTTTTGGTATGCTGATGGAAAACACCCGGCGGATGAGCAGGGGAGATTTGAACATCAAAGTGGATGACAAGCAGATGGTGGGAGTATTCCGGGACTTTGCGGAGGACCTGAATGCCCTGGCTGGTGTGGCGGTGGCTGCAGCCCAGAAGCAGCTGAAGTCGGAACGGATGAAAACCGAATTGATTACCAATGTTTCCCATGATATCAAAACCCCGCTGACCTCCATTATCAACTATGTGGACCTGCTGCAGCGGCCTCATACCCAGCAGGAGGAAGCGGCATACCTGGAAGTTCTGAATCGTCAGTCCCAGCGGCTGAAGAAGCTGATTGAGGACCTGATGGAAATGAGCAAAGCCAATACCGGCAACATGACCGTGGAGATCACCGAGGTCAATGCGGTGGAGTCTGTTAACCAGGCATTGGGCGAGTTTGCTGACAAGCTGGACAGAGCACAGCTGATTCCTGTGTTCCGCCATACGGAAGAAGCGGTGTATATGCGGGCTGACGGGCGGCTGGCCTGGCGGGTGCTGAGCAACCTGCTGAGCAATGCGGTAAAGTATGCCATGCCTGGAACCCGTCTGTATGTGGACCTGCTGGAGACGGAAGGAAAGGTTATCCTTTCCCTGAAGAACATCTCCCGGGAAGAGCTGAATGTGGAAGCCGATGAGCTGATGGAACGCTTTGTCCGGGGGGATGATTCCCGGAATACCGAAGGCAGCGGCCTGGGACTGAATATTGCCAAGAGCCTGATGGAGCTGCAGAAGGGACAGCTGCAGCTGCTGGTGGACGGCGATCTGTTCAAGGTCACCCTGATCTTCCCCAGCATTTAATCAGATATAAGATGCCCCGCCGGCGAAAATACCGGCGGGGCATCTGTTTGCGAAGAATCGGGGATTGTTCATAAATTTGTCGTTTTTTGTTTTCAATTCTGTTATTGGGCGTTCAAAACCAAAAAGTATCTTAATAACAGAAAGGTTGCGGAAGCCGTGAGCCGCTCCTTTCAAACTCCGTAGATCCTCTTTTCTACCTCTCTTCTTTCCAAACCCTTTTGCGGAATCCCCCGGTGTCTTTCTGGCACCGGGGTTTTTCCGTTTTTGGGCAAAAAAACTGTGCGGGCAGCATGCACGCACAGTTTTGTGTTTGATTAGCCG
>OERF01000294.1_pt1 | contig 11571 bp, 13 predicted proteins | sample 1539921 | NCBI WGS metagenome assembly OERF01 (sample SAMEA3891883, study PRJEB23780) | metagenome | biome: terrestrial biome; feature: animal house; material: Caecal content | place: Italy | collected 2015-05-05
GGCTGGCGGCCATTTGGATGATGCTGAGCCTGGTGGAGCCGGACGGCATCTATCCTTGGTGGCTGGTGACGCTGGCCAGCGTGGGGGCTTTTTCGGTGGGCTGCTGCTTTTTGTTCGGGGCACTGATCTGCGAAGAAGAGCTCAAAGAGGACGAACGCAGGGCAAAGAAAGTGCCGGTGCGGAAGACAGAGAAGCGGCGGTGATATGAAAGTAATTCTGATCGAACCGGGGAAGGAGCCGGAGATGATGGAAATGAATCTCGACGAACCGGTATCGGAAGTGATTGGCGGGGAGCCGGTGATCCATAACCTGCCCAACCTGCGGATGGGCCTTTTCGCCAACGGCGAAGCAGACCGCCAGGGCCTGGCGGAAACCGGAGCGTTGAACCTGGGAGCTGTGAGCATCCGGGTGAAGGGCAAAGCAATCGTGCTGCGCCCTCCGGTGGTGGATGAGGTCGACGCTGAGAACGAATATGGCCTGACCATTCCCGACGTCAGGCCCTGCGACCTGGCGCTGATCCGCGCTTGCTGGGTGCCGGCAGTGGAGCGGCTGGAAGAGAGGGCCCGGCGGGAATGCGACTAGGGGAAGGGCAGTGCCGGAACGTGTTTCGGCTGGACAAAAAAGACTGCCGGGCGTGCGCGGGGTACAACAAAACGTGCCCAGCGTACAGCCCGGCGGGGCCCGGAAAGAAAACAGAGAAGCTGAACGGTTCGGAAAAGCCGGACAGTTGAACGGGGCGGGGCTGACCCCGCCCACCATGGGGCGCAGCGGTTTAAGGCCGCCGGCCGGTTCAAGCCCGGCGCGCCCCTGCGCGAGGTTTGCGTGCATACGAAGAAGCAGCTGTGCGGCGGATGCGAAACAGGAACAAGGCCAAAAGCATCAGCGCGGACTCCGGCGTGGGTGATAAGGGCGTGAAAGCCGACCCTCGCCGCACAGGAATGGCGGCAAGGTCCATACTTACCTACCGCCGCCCGGCGGCATCCGGGCAGGCAGACCGCAGCCACAAGCGGCAGGTGCAGCGAGATGTGAACGCTGCGCCCCCTCTGGAGGTCCATGACCAGAGGGTTTTATATGGGCTGAAAAGCCCTGCTACTTGTTGCAGTCACCCCTTTTCCGACAGCAGCAGGTACCGATGCCCCATGGCCGGGGGTGGGTAAGTACCCCGGCGGAATGCCGCGAGCCAAGAGCGGCAAGCCGCCCCAGGCCGGACAGCCCCGGACGGAAGAATGGCGCACCGTGGAAGATTGACCGCACCATTGCATCACGGCGCGTACAAAGCGCGTATCTGCCAGCGCGTAAGTTTGGCAGAGGCGGCCCGGCCGAAGGGCGTTCCCCCTCCGCACTCTCGCCGGGTTGCGGAGGGGCCTGTATGCGGCAGGCAGTCCGCGGCGGGGATCATTAGCCCCGCTGCCGCCGGTGCTAACTCCGGCGGGCCGCACCAAAGGGAGGAAAACAGGATGAATTTTGTGGAAAAGATGGATGAAACGCGCTCAAGCGTGGCACAGATCACCTGCTGGTGCATCGCTATTGCACTGCATCAAGAACACGGTGTGGGTGCAAAGCGCCTGAACCGGCTGACCGACAAGCTGGATGAACTGCAGGAGCAGAACACCCGGACCATGACAAGGGAAGGCACAAGGGCGGCCGATCAGGAGCGGGCAGCATGGATCGGAGGAAAGGCGCCGCTGGAGTTCCCGGTGCCGGTGATGCGTGCACCGAAGAACCGAAAGGAAAAACAGTACAGGATGGCCGGAAACGAGGCGGCCGGGATCGCCTGGCAGCTGTATGCAGCGGCCTGCATCGAGGTGCTGGGCTTTGGGCCAGAACGGTTGTGCAAACTGTGGGAAGAAGCGCGGGACAACTACCGGCAGGTGAACGGATGGGCGGCAGACGGCGGGATGGAGTATGCACTAACCCAGCTGAAACGCTGTGCCGAGCTGGCACTGCGGGAGAAACTGCGGATCGTGGACGATGACCCGGCGGGCTGGAACGAATGGAAGGCAGAACTGCACCAGGAGAAAAAACTGGCTTTGCGGGTGAAGGCGTCGGAAGCACTGGCTGCGCCGCACGCCGCGCCCCCGGCGGACAAGCAGGGTGAAATATTTGCACGCTGCATGGCGGAGACCCTGGCAGGCGGGAGGAAATGGTAAGTGTATTACTATGTGATCAGAGACGTATGGACGGGGGAAACGCTCGCAGAAGGGACAGCGGCACAGCTTGTAGAGAGCGGGAAGTATGTGAGCGCGGAAAGCGTGAGCAACGCCTATAATGGATGGCGTCGGCGGAAGGAGAGGAACGGCGAAAGCCGGGTGGAATGGGTGCGGACAGGAGAGCGAAACCACACAGAGCAAAAAACGCCGGCGAAGAAAGAGAAAAAGACCAGCGAGGCAAGACTGCATACCAGTCACCGGTGCCGAAGCTGGCAGGCCAAGCGGGCCAGAACAGCACGACAGAACGAGGCTGCTGCGGCAGCAAAGCCAAAAAAGCAGGATACATACACCACCGAAAAGCTGGGTGAAACGGGAACCATACCGGAACACGCAAAGAAGTGGACCCAGCCGCCGGTGCCGCCGCCGAAGGCGAGGGGGCGGGACAAGCCCAGCGCGCTGCGGTGGGCCGTGTACGAGCTTGAATGCCTGAACTGGGAGCGCAGGCAGCAGGGGAAGCGAGCTTTATCCTATGGAGAATGGAGCGCTGGCATACGTTGACAGAACAAAAAACGCCTACCGGGAAACCCGGCAGGCGTTTTGGCGCATCATTTCATTTTGCTCGCAACGTAATCGCTTACGGTCATGCCAAGGCGGTAGGCGTCTTTTTTGATAACGTCAACCAATCCGGCAGGAAGCGAAAGATTGAGAGATACACGACTGGAATCCTCGGTGACTTCGCCAAAGGCTTCCTGGTACTGGTCAGCGGTCAAATGCTCCTCTGCCCACTGTCTGGCGTCATCGTAGCTGATCAGGGTGATTGCTTCCCCTTCGCCCCAGTGCGTAGCGTCCGTATTTTGGGCGTAACGAGTATGCGCCCCACCTTGTCCGTAAATGAAGAACTCTCCGGTTTTCTTTTGGTAGAGAGATTCTTCGGTCCATGAAAAATCCCCATCCATTTCATTGCTCCAGGTGCCCACCAGGTGGGCGGTTTCGGTGTTGTAGAGTTTTCCGTTTATGATCTTTTTCATTTTGCGTTACCTCCACAAAGTGCCGTTATTTCAGTTCCGCAAGGCGACGGCAGATTTCGTTGTACTCTCCCTGTGTGAAGTAGTGCGGGACATATCCATAGCCGCCCTCGTTCATGGCGTTGATCCAGGCTTTAGTCTTGGCCTTGGCCTCCTCTGCTGTGGGGAGCCGGCCGTCCGACATCTGGCGTTCGGCCTTTTCTTTCAGGGCAAGCAGAGATGCTTTTTCTTCGGTCTGCTCCTGGGCTGCTTTGGCTTCTTCGGTTTCCGCATTCATGCGAACCAGGGCGTCCCATTCGCCTTGGCTGATTTCGTAAACGGCGTTGCATGAACCAGAAAATTGTCCGATACTCTTGCGACCGGCCAGAAGGGTGTACAAGTCATCCCACTTCAGATGATCCAGGCTGAGCGTATCGGATACGGGACGCATCATAATGTCCCGGTATTCCGCTAAGAAATGCTGCTTATCTTCGGCGGAAAGGTATGCGGCCTTTTGAAGGGTGATATCAGAGGCGAAGTGCTGGCAGACAGTCAGGTAAGTTTTCATGGGTATTGCTCCTTTTTTAGTTTGGTGGTTCATAGCGGTCTCGCTATCTATGCTTATAGTATACCATAGAGTTTGCGCAAAGTCAATAGAAATTTTGAATTTGCGCAAAAAATAACAACGAAAACGAGGCGAAAAACATGGAAGAAATGAACATTTTTATGATTCGAGCCAGGCGCTGCAAGCGCTGTGGCGGAATCCTGACATCGGAGCAAGGTCTGCGGGATGGGTATGGGCCATGCTGCCTGCGCAAGGCGCGGGAGGAAGAGGCGCAGCGGCGGGAAGAGGAGAAGCTGGTGAGCCTGTTTGACCTGGCGGACGAAGGCAGCGAGGCCCGGCCTTTATAAAATACCTTTATATAATAAAGGGAGGCCCGGCGGGGCCTTGGGGGGCTTGTATACCCGTTATCTTTGGAGCGATATTATCCGAGAAAAAGAAAAGAACACCGAAAGCCCGGAGGATCAGGCAGTCTGCCGGGAAAGGAGTGAGGTATGGGCAAACGGTATATCCGGGAGCAGTGGACCGAGTGCGGGGAGAAGTATGCCGAAGTAGACCTGTTTTGGGTGAGCGAGGCGGAGCACAAGGCCGGGCCACGCAGAAAGAAGGAGCTGGCCAGCAGCCTGGCACAGCAGAAGCGGAACGAGCAGCACAGCAAGCGGTACTTGAACCAGCTGATGCACTGCAATTTTGACAAGCGGGGGTTTCACCTGACGCTGACATACGAAAAGCCGTTTTTGCCGCAGGATGAAGAACAGGCAGCGCGGGACCTGGAAAACTACCTGCGGCGGGTGCGCTGGTGGCTGAAAAAGCATGGGCATAACCCGACGGGGCTGAAGTGGATCGCGGTGACAGAACACCAGGACGAGGACAAGGCGGCCGGGGTGAAGGCTGTGCGGTACCACCATCACGTGCTGATCCAGCACGACGGGCTGGATCGGAATACACGGAACGAGCTGCGGCAGGCGCTGGAAGATTTGTGGAGCACAGGACGCGGGGAACTGCGGGAGCCGCTGGGCACCGTGAATGCCGACCGGCTGCAGCCGGAAGGGGATGGGCTGAGCGCACTGACAGGGTACCTGCTGAAATACCCCAAACGGAAAAAACGATGGCGGCAGAGCCGGGGACTGCAGAAACCCCGGTACAGGAGGCCAAACGACAGCCGGTGGACGCGGCGGAAGCTGGAACTGGCCTGCACGGCTGACGCAGAGGACGCCTATGTGTGGGAGCAAAAATACCCCGGATGGCGCTTTTTGGGAGCATACCCGCAATGGAGCGAGGAGCGGGGAGAATGGCGCTGTTACATACGGCTGTGGCGAAAAGAATATCTCTGGGCAAAGCCTGGCGGGAGGTAAGCCCGACGGGCTGGCTGTGTTGCGAAAGCTCGCACATGATATTTTGCGCGGGCGTTTTTCGCGCGCGTAAAAATATGCACAAGAGAAAGAAAAAAATTGTTTGGGGCTACGTTACCCTTTGCGTAAAATGGAAATAGAAGACGCAGAAGGAGGCTGCGCAGATGGGAAAAGAGCGGCGATACTGCAAAAACAAAACGAAAGGCAGCCGCCGGGGGCGGAAATGGGACGAGGCGACCCGGACCGGTGTGCTGATGGACATGATCGCCGCAAACAACATTTGTGCGGTGGCCCGGAAGTGGGGCGTGCCGGAGAGCACGATCCGCACATGGATCAGCGAGGAAATGGCAAAGCCCGAGGGCATTTATGAGCAGGCCCGGCGGGAGGCGGCGAGACAGGTGGCGGCAGCGGCTGCGGATGCTGCGCTGAAACAGGTGGGATACCTGGCCCGGCGGGTAGAGGCAAACGCAAGGAATGCCGAAATATGCGAGGGACTGGCCGAGCGGCTGCGGCAGGACGTGCGGGCACGGAACTGGGATGGCGTAGGACGGCACCTGACCACCGAGGCTGAACGGGCTGCGGCGGCTGACACCAAAGCGCTGGTAGTGTACAGCGCGCCGGACAGTTACGACAAGGCACTGGACGACGGAGAGCGGGCCGAGATTGAGCGGATGATGGAGCTGCACGCACCCATGGACGACAAGAGCGCCACCGTCATGGCCCAGGCACTGGTAGAGATTACGGCGCGTGCGGCGGCGCTGGGCGCTGCGGCACAGGAAGCGACGGCAGAGAGCGCAGAACCGCCGGTGCTGTACCTGGGTGAGCTGGACAGCGGGCAAGGGGAAGAGGTGGAAGTGGATGAATAGGCCGGTGGTATGGAAACCGCAGCCGCGGCAGCTTGCCTTTATGGCCCGGACGGAGGACGAGGCACTGTACGGAGGTGCCGCCGGGGGCGGTAAAAGCGACGCGCTGGTGATAGAGGCGCTGCGGCAGGTGGAGATACCGCATTACCGGGCGCTGATCCTGCGCAAGACTTTCCCACAGCTGAAAGACCTGATCGACAAGACGATGCGCTACTACCGGCCAGTGTTCCCGCGGGCAAAGTACAATGCCAGCGCACACGTCTGGACCTTCCCAAGCGGGGCGAAAATCTATTTCGGCAGTATGCACCGGGCACAGGACCGGTACAACTACCAGGGCCTTGCGTTCGACTTTATCGGCATCGACGAGTTGACCCACTTCACGTGGGAGGAATACAGCTACATCATGAGCCGGAACCGGCCGACAGGGCCGGGGACGCGTGTATACATACGGGCCACGGCCAACCCCGGCGGGGTAGGTCATGGGTGGGTAAAGGGGCGGTTTATCAGCCCAGCGCCGCCCGGCGTGCGGATGGTGGTGCACAAGACGATCCACAGGCCGGACGGCACAGACCAGGAGATGCGGCGCACCCGCATCTTTATCCCGTCCACTGTGTTTGATAACCCCGAACTTTTGAAGAATGACCCTGGCTACCTGGCAAACCTGGCCAGCCTGCCGGAAGCCGAAAAGCAGGCGCTGCTGTATGGCAGTTGGGACAGCTTTTCGGGGCAGGTGTTCACCGAATGGAGGAACGACCCAGCACACTATCAGGACCAGAGGTGGACGCATGTAATAGACCCGTTCCCCATACCGGCACACTGGCGCATCTGGCGGGGATACGACTTCGGCTTTTCCAAGCCGTTCTCGGTGGGGTGGTACGCGGTGGACGAGGAGCGGCGCATCTACCGGATCAAGGAGCTGTACGGGTGCACCGGGCAGCCGAATGAAGGCGTGAAGATGGACCCGGCGGCGCAGGCAAAGCAGATACGCGAGGCGGAACAGAACGACCCTATGCTGCGGGGGCGGACGATCCGCGGCGTGGCGGACCCGGCAATCTTCGACGAGAGCCAGGGGCAGAGCATCGCCGCCATGATGGAGCGCAGTCCCAACTTTATCCACTGGGATAAGGGGGACAATACGCGGCTGGCAGGAAAGATGCAGTATCACTACCGGCTGGCTTTTGACGGCGAGGGGCGGCCGATGTTTCAGGTGTTTACAACGTGCAGGAATTTTATCCGTACCATCCCGTCGCTGGTATACGACGAAGTGCACGTGGAGGACATCGACACAAAGCAGGAGGATCACATCTACGACGAGTGCCGGTATGTGCTGATGGAGAACCCCATCACGCCGCCGAAGAAGCGGGGCGAGCCGCCGCCCATGCAAAACGACCCGTTGGATCTGGACCCGAGAAAGGACAAAACAAAGTTTTTGCGCGTGTAAGGAGGGCAGGATATGCAGAGACAGAGACCCGAGGACGAGCGCCAGAGAATGCAACCGCAAACCGGCGGGCCGCAGGCCGGCGCGCCCATGCAGCGCAGCGCCGGGCCCGGCGGACAGGCTGGAAACGCCCCGGCGGCGCTGGCGGCCGTGGCGATGCTGGCCAGGCAGGCGGGCGGGCAGGGGGCGCGGCCGGGCGGCCAGACGCGGGAAGCACTGATGCGGCCGCCCGACACACAGCCTGCACAGAGTTTGACAGCTGCCGAGGCCCTGCAGGAGAGCGGGGCAAAGATGATCGGGCCGGCCGAGATCAGCGAGGCGGAGGCCATTTTGCAGAGGTACCGCAGTGGGAAGGCCGCGCTGGAAAAGAGGATCATCGAAAACGATGAATGGTTCCGGCTGCGGTACTGGAAAGACCACCCGAACCGGATGATGGACGGCAAGCCGAAGCCCGCGAGTGGGTGGCTGTTCAACTCGATCGCCAACAAGCACGCCGACGCGATGGACAACTACCCGGAACCGAACGTGCTGCCGCGGGCCGTGGACGACGCGGAAACAGCGAAAGAGCTTTCGAGCATTTTGCCGGTGATCCTGGAGCAGAGCGACTACGAAAAAGTGTGGTCGGACAGCTGGTGGCGCAAGCTCAAACAGGGGACCGGCGTTAAGGGTATTTTCTGGGACCCGGCAGCGCGGGGCGGCGTGGGCGACATTGCGATCCGGTGCATGGACATCCTGCGGCTGTACTGGGAGCCGGGGTGCATGGACATTCAGGACAGCCCGAACTTTTTCAGCCTGAGTGTGGAGAGCGACGAGCGGCTGAAAGAACAGTGGCCCGAGCTGCGGGGCCACACCGGCAGCAGCATCAGCGTGGCACAGTACATCCACGACGACAGTACCGACACAGCCGAGAAAAGCGTGGTGGTGGACTGGTACTACAAGAAGCGGAACCGGGAGGGCCGGCAGGTACTGCACTACTGCAAGTTCTGCAATGGGATCGTGCTGTACGCCAGCGAAAACGACCCGCGGCTGGCCGAGCGTGGCTTTTATGACCATGGAAAATACCCGTTTGTATTCGACGTGCTGTTTCAGGAAGAGGACAGCCCGGCGGGGTTTGGGTATATCGACGTCATGAAGGACACGCAGACAAGCATCGACCGTGTGAACCAGGCCATGGACGAGAACGCCCAACTGGCGGCTAAGATGCGCTTTATCGTGAGCGACGCGGCAGGCGTGAATGAGCAGGAGTTGACAGACTTTGCCAATGACGTGGTCCACATCACCGGCCGCCTGAACGAGGCAGAGTTTCAGCAGCTGCAGGTGCAGGCGATGGCCGGAAACGTGATGAGCTACCGCGACAGCCGCGTCGAAGAACTGAAACAGGTGAGCGGCAACTGGGACATCAGCCAGGGCGGTGTGGCCAGCGGGATCACAGCGGCCAGCGCCATTGCAGCCCTGCAGGAAGCGGGCAGCAAGCTGAGCCGGGACATGATCAAGAGCGCCTACCGGGCGTTTGCAAAAGAGTGCTATTTCATCATTGACCTGATGCGGCAGTTCTACGACGAGCAGCGGGTGTTTCGCGTTACTGGATCGAGTGGACAGAACCAGTTTGTGACATTCAGCGGCGCGATGCTGCGGGCCCCGGCGGCGCAGCAGATCGGCGGGGTGGTGCTGGGCGGCCGGGAACCGGTGTTTGACATCACCATTTCGGCGGCAAAAAAGTCCACCTTCAGCAAGCTGAGCCAGAACGAGACGGCCAAGGAGTGCTATCAGATGGGCTTTTTCAACCCCGCCAACGCCGACGCAGCACTGGCGGCGCTGGAAATGATGGACTTTGAAGGCATCGAGAAGGTGCGGGACCGGGTGCAGCAGAACGGCACCTTGCTGCAGCAGCTGCAGCAGGCAAACCAGCTTATCATGCAGCTGTCCGCACAGATCGATATGCTGACAGCCGGCGTGGCAGGCGTGTCCAATGCGGCGGCCGGCGCGGCGAACGCCAGCCAACAGAAGGCCGCGGGCGGGCGCCCTGGCAGCGCAGACAGCAGGACGGCCACCAACGGCCTGGGCCAGGCAGTGGGAAGCAATGCCGCCCCGCTGGCGACAGCGGCGGCCACCCGCGCTATGAACGTGAACAACCCCAACCAGGACCTGACGAGAGGGTGATAGCATGATCGAGATCAGAACGACCATGAGCGCCAGCGCCGCCGGCGGATACTGCTGGATGAGCGTGACGGGCCATGCGGGAGCCGCGCCAAAGGGCGCGGACCTTGTGTGCGCGGCGGTGAGCGCGTTGGTGCAGACCTTTGCAGGGTGGGTGAAGGAACGGGGCGAAGAAAGAACGCTGGAAACAGATGTACGCATAGAAGAAGGGCGGACCGTAATTGCGGCAAGTGCCGGAATCTGGGAGATGGAGCGGCTTTTGGGTTGTTTTGAAGTTATCCGCTTTGGGCTGGAGAACCTGTCCCGGCAATACCCAGAGTATATCACCTACAAAAGCGGAGCTTGCAGAAAGGAGAGCAAGACATGATGAAACACAAATGGGATCTGCAGCTGTTTGCAGAGGGAGGCGGCGAAGGCGGCGCCCCGGCGGGCCAGGCGGAAGGCGGCAGCGCGCCGGCGGCGCCGGCAGTAGAAGAGCCTGCGCTGCGCCCGGCGGAAGAGCGCCAGATGCGCCGCAGTGGCCAGCTGAAAAAGCAGGCGGCAGCGCCCGCTGCGCCGCCGGCGGAACATCCTGCAGAAGATACAAAGGCCGGGAAAGGCGAGGCGGCAGGCGAAAAAGCCGCAGGTGGCGATAAGGCGGAAGCAAAACCGGGCGGGAAGGCTGGTGAGCAGGCGGATGACGCTGCCTTTTACGAGGACATGAAAAAGTATCCGGGCCAGCTGGAGCGACTGGTGCGCGAGGTGGCGGCCAAGACACAGGCAGCCCAGCGCCAGGCGGATGCCAGGTATGAGCCCCTGATGAAAGCCCTGGCCGAGAAGTATGGCACGACCCCGGATGACCTGGACGGCATCATGGAGGCGCTGAAAGGCCCCGTGAAAGATGATGCCTATTATAACGCGCTGGCCATGCAGATGGGCACGAGCGTCGAGAACGCCCGGAAGATGGACGAGCTGCAGACCCAGAACCAGAGGATGCAGCGGGCACAGCAGCGCCAGGCACAGCTGGCAGCACGGCAGCGACAGGCGGCCCAGGTGCAGCAGATCCAGGAGAACTGGAGGCGCCAGGATGCAGAAATGCAGAAGAAGTATCCCGGTTTTAATTTTGCCGAGGAGCGGAAGAACCCGGACTTTGCGGCCATTCTGCGGGCCGGCGGGAGTTTGGAATCCGCATACCAGGCGATCCACTTCGGGGAGCTGATGGGCCGGGCGCAGGCGGCCACGGCCCATCAGGTGGAGCAGGGCGTGGTGAACCGCATCGAGCAGCGGGGACAGCGGCCGGCAGAAAACGGCATCAGCCCGGCGGCGGCCGGCGTGGCCCCCGTGAAAGATGTGCGGAAGCTGTCAGCGCGGGACTGTGAGGAGCTGGAAAGGCGTGCGGCCCGCGGTGAGCGGATCACGTTTTGACAGGAACGAATCTGAAAAGAGGGAGGAAACGACATGAATACCGAGAACAAAACCATGACCATGTGGGACCTGCAGCTGTTTGCCGACGCGAGCGCCCAGCTGCAGAACACCACCAGCACCACCGGGTCCTCGTCGGCCCGGAGCTGGTCCACCAGCGCCAGCAGGGCCGCGTCCCCCTGCATGATGGCGTTCATATAGTTGTTCATGGCGTTCTTGCACTCGTCGCTGTAGTCCCCGGTCAGGTACTCGTACTGGCCGTAGTAGGCGTCGGTGTAGTAGGGGCCGTGGCTCTGGACGGTGAGGTTGAAGGAGAAGTAGGGCTTGCCGGTGGCCTTGTTCGCCACAAAGTCCTGATAGACCTCCTGGTAGAGGACGCTGTCCTCCGGCAGGGCGGCGGAGGTCAGCTTCTCGTAGTCCCCCTCGTAGAAGCGGTAGCGCTCAAAGCCCAGGTAGCTGTTGATGTTCTGCCGGTTGTAGAACCACTGGTAGTAGGGGTGGCTGCCCTCCACGGTGTAGCCCTGGTCCCGGAGGTACCAGAGGTAGGAGTTGGTGGCGGAGCGGAAGTTCTTCACCTGGTAGTCCCCGGTGAGGAAGCCCCGCTCGCTGTCCACGGTCCCCCCGGCGAAGATGTTGGTGAGGAG
>OERF01000299.1_pt1 | contig 11478 bp, 8 predicted proteins | sample 1539921 | NCBI WGS metagenome assembly OERF01 (sample SAMEA3891883, study PRJEB23780) | metagenome | biome: terrestrial biome; feature: animal house; material: Caecal content | place: Italy | collected 2015-05-05
TTGAATTTAGCTGAGACTAAAATATTTATATAAATATTGATTTCTTGATATAAGAACAAGCCTGTGGAAGTTTGGGATATATGCACAATTGTAAATATAAAATATGAAAGAAATAGACAAATAAAGCAACAAAAGGTAATTATGAGTTGACAACAATTAAATAATTTAGTAGAATTTACTCAAGAAATGCGTGCCTGCGTTGGGTAGCTGCAGGAAGGTGCATGTGCTGCTTGGGGCAGTTATCCCCAAGGACCATAACCACCGCCAAAAACAGTTTTCAGATAGGAGTGTATATATGTACTATATTGGTATCGATCTGGGAACTTCTGCCGTAAAGCTGCTGCTGGTGGCGGAGGACGGACAGATCTGCAACAGCGTGACCAAGGAATATCCCCTGGAATTTCCCCAGCCTGGCTGGAGCCAGCAGAATCCCGAGGATTGGCGCAAGGCAGTGCTGGAGGGAATCCCCCAGCTGCTGGAAGGCTTCGACGGAAGCCAGGTGGCGGGAATCGGCTGCGGCGGTCAGATGCACGGACTGGTGGTACTGGGTGATCAGGATCAGGTGATCCGGCCCGCCATTTTGTGGAACGATGGCCGTACCGCCAAGCAGGTGGATTACCTGAATGAACAGATTGGGCGGCAGACCCTGTCCCAGCTTACGGCGAATATCGCCTTCGCCGGATTTACTGCGCCGAAGATTCTCTGGATGCGGGAAAACGAGCCGGAGAATTTTGCACGGATTGCGAAAATCATGCTGCCCAAGGACTACATCAACTATGTTCTCACCGGCGTTCACAGCTGTGATTATTCCGATGCTTCCGGCATGCTGCTGCTGGATGTGCAGAACAAGTGCTGGAGCCAGCGGATGCTGGAAATCTGCGGCATTACCCAGGAGCAGATGCCTCAGCTGTTTGAAAGCTACCAGTGTATCGGGACCGTTACGCCGGAAATGGCCCGGCAGCTGGGGATCCCTCAGACGACGAAGGTGGTGGCCGGCGCCGGAGACAATGCGGCTGCGGCGGTCGGTACCGGCGTGGTGGGAAATGGAGGATGCAATATCTCCCTGGGTACTTCGGGAACCATTTTCATCTCCTCGGATACCTTCGGCGTGGACCCCAACAATGCCCTGCACGCCTTTGCTCATGCTGACGGCGGCTGGCACCTGATGGGCTGTATGCTCTCGGCAGCTTCCTGCAACAAGTGGCTGTGTGAGGAGATCCTGAAAACCACGGATTATGCCAAGGAGCAGCAGGACATCACCCCGGAGAAGCTGGGAGAAAACCATGTGTTTTTCCTGCCCTATCTGATGGGCGAACGCAGCCCCATCAACGACACCAACGCCCGGGGAACCTTTATCGGCATGACCATGGACACCACCCGGGCTGACCTGGTACAGGCGGTGCTGGAAGGCGTGGCCTTTGCCATCCGGGATTCCTTTGAGGTGGCCCGGTCTTTGGAAATTGCCATTCCCACCACGAAAATCTGCGGCGGCGGCAGCAAATCCCCCCTGTGGAAGACCATTTTCGCCAATGTTCTGGGCATCCCCCTGGAGATTGTGAAAACGGAGCAGGGCCCGGGATACGGCGGAGCCATGCTGGCAATGGTGGGCTGCGGGCAGTTTGAAAGTGTTCAGGCAGCAGCGGATGCGCTGGTCAGCGTGGCTTCCACGGTAGAACCGGACCCCGCCCTCACCGCCGCTTATGAAAAACGGTATCAGCAATTCCGGAGGATTTATCCTACTGTAAAGCAGCTGTTCCCGGAAATCCAGTAAGGAGGAAATTCTGTGAAGATCTATTCGGTTTACGATGCAGAATTCAAAGATTACGGTCAGGTAATCACCGGCTATGACACAGAGGAACTAAAGAAAACCTTGGATGCAGCCACCCCGCTGCCGGAGGGGGTTGACTATGTGCCCGAGCAGCCGGAGCTGCAGAATTTGCCCATCACAGCGGAGATTCGGGATCGGTTCTATGGCGGCATGCCGGTCCAGATGGGCTGGTGCAACGGTCACAATACCAAGCTCAACTGCCTGGAGTACCATCGTGACAGCGAGGTAAACTTCGGCACGGAGGACTTTATCCTCCTGCTGGGCAAGCAGGGGGAGATTGAAGCGGACGGGCTGTTCGACACCAAGAATACCAAGGCATTTTTGGTCCCCGCCGGTGTACTGGTGGAAGTTTTTGCCACATCCCTTCACTACGCACCCTGCAGCGCCAAGAAGGGTCAGGGCTTCAAGGTTCTGGTCGCACTTCCCAAGGGCACCAATACCGAAAAGCCTCACTTCACCCCGAAAAACCGGGAGGATACCCTGATGACTGCCCGTAACAAATGGCTCCTGGCCCATGCGGATTCCTCGGAGGCAAAGGCCGATGCGGTTGTGGGACTGAAGGGCATTAACCTGGATATTGCAGAAGATATCTGAATTTGTTATATATTAAGAAAGGATTTTTGTTATGCTGGGTAGTAATATTCCTGTTGTCAAACTGGGCATCATTGCCGTATCCCGTGACTGCTTCCCCATTGCGCTGTCTGAAAAGCGCAGAAGCAACATTGTGCTCTCTTACCGTGGGGAGTCCCTCTATGAGTGCCCTGTCACCGTGGAGAATGAAAACGACATGCTCAAGGCTGTGGAAGATGTAACCAAGGCCGGCTGCAACGCACTGGTGGTTTTCCTGGGCAACTTCGGTCCGGAGACTCCCGAAACCCTGATTGCCAAGTATTTTGACGGCCCCTGCATGTTTGTGGCAGCTGCTGAAGGTGACGGCGACCTGATTGACGGCCGTGGTGACGCTTACTGCGGTATGCTCAACTGCTCCTACAACCTGGGTATGCGCAAGCTCAAGGGCTACATCCCCGAATATCCCGTTGGTACGGCAAGTGAGATTGCGGACATGATTGCACAGTTTGTGCCCATTGCCCGTGCGGTCATTGGTGTCCGGAATCTGAAGATCATCACCTTCGGTCCCCGGCCTCAGGACTTCTTTGCCTGCAACGCCCCCATCAAGGGCCTTTACGAGCTGGGTGTGGAGATTGAGGAAAACTCTGAGCTGGACCTGCTGGTTGCCTACAAGGCCCACGAGAACGATCCCCGGATTCCCGAGGTCTGCGCCGACATGGCAAAGGAGATGGGCGAAGGTAAGTATTACGCTGACCTCAATGCCCGTATGGCACAGTTTGAGCTGACCCTGCTGGACTGGGCAGAGCAGCACAAGGGCGCCCGGAAGTACGTTGCCTTTGCTGACAAGTGCTGGCCCGCTTTCCCCAGTCAGTTCGGCTTTGAGCCCTGCTATGTCAACTCTCGTCTGGTAACCCGTGGCATTCCCGTTGCCTGTGAGGTTGACGTTTACGGCGCACTGAGCGAGTACATCGGCATGTGTGTCTCCGGTGACACCGTTACCCTGCTGGATATCAACAACTCCGTCCCCGCTTCCATGTTTGAAGAGGATATCAAGGGCCGCTACCAAAAGTATGTCCATACCGACACCTTCATGGGCTTCCACTGCGGCAACACTCCCTCCTGCAAGATGTGTCCCGACCGGGCGGTTAAGTATCAGCTGATTCAGCACCGTGTTCTGGAGCCTGCAGGCAGCGAGCCGGATATCTCCCGCGGTACTCTGGAAGGCGATATCGCCGCCAGCGACATCACATTCTACCGCCTCCAGTGCGACAGCAACGGTGACCTCCGGGCTTACATTGCCCAGGGCGAGGTGCTGGACGTTGCTACCAAGTCCTTCGGCGGCATCGGCGTCTTTGCCATCCCGGAAATGGGCCGCTTCTATCGCCATGTCCTCATCCAGAAGGGCTATCCCCACCACGGCGCAGTGGCCTTCTCCCATGTGGGCAAGTACCTGTTTGAGGTGTTCAAGTTCCTGGGTGTAGCAGATATTGCCTACAATCAGCCCAAGAACCTGCCTTATCCCACGGAGAACCCCTTCTGCTAAGGGTTATCCGAGCACCAATGAGCAAACAAAAAAGCGCAGAGAGATTTCTGTCTCTCTGTGCTTTTATCAGTCTCCAAAAGGGAAAACTGTTTGCAGGCGTATACCCGTTTCTTGCTGTTCTGCTGTTACAGCGATGCCAGGAATCTGCGCAATTCTTTCCGGTTTTTCAGCACAATAGATTGGGCGTGCTTTGCCTTGGCAATCCACAGATAGTTCTGAACCCGGTTCTCTCGGTTGAAATTCCAGATCCACCGGACAAAAGACCAGTCAAATCGTTCCGGACAGCCTGCACTCATATCCGGCCGCACCGTTCCGTAGCTTCCCAACACCCGCTGACACATTCCCCACAGGCAGGTCCAGCGGCTGAAATCCAGATACACGATGGTATCGCAGCGAGATAGCCGCTGTTCAATGGTACGGCTATAGTTGCCGTCGATAATCCAGCGCTCCTGCTTCAGGGCTTTAGCCAACTGAGCATCAAATTCCTCCAGCGTGACATTGTGCCATCCTTCCCGCCACCAAAGCTGATCCAGATGCACAACCGGCAGATGCAGTTTTTTCCCCATAGCCCGGGCAAGGGTGGATTTTCCACTGCAGGAGCACCCGATGATGAGAATCCGATCCATGTTCGCCTCCTATACGCAAAAACAGGTCTGGTACCAGACCTGTTTTTGATTTCGTTATTCTTAGTAAGCTACGCCCCAGTAGATCATCTTGCTGGCGGGCTTGCCGCAGCAGGCGCAGGTATCGCCCAGATGCTCCTGAGCAAAGGGGATGCAGCGAGACGACATGCCGGCTACTTCCTTCATCTTCAGCTCGCATTCCAGATCGCCGCACCACATGGTCTTGACGAAGCCGCCGTTGGTTTCCTGCAGCTGCTTGGCCTCTTCCAGGGAGTGGGCTTCGTAGATGTGCTCTTCCAGGTTTTTCTTGGCCCGGTCGTACATGCCCTGGTGCACCAGCTCCAGCTGCTGGGCAACGGCGCTTTCCAGATCCTCCAGCTTGACCACGGTCTTGACACCGTCGTTGCGGCGAACCAGTACGCACTGACCATTCTCCAGATCCCGGGGGCCGCACTCCACACGCAGGGGCACACCCTTCATCTCGTACTCAGCGCACTTCCAGCCCATGGAGTTGTCGGAGTCGTCCATCTTGACCCGGTAGCCGGCAGCAATCAGGCGGTTCTTCAGGTTTTCGGCACCTTCCAGAACGCCGGGTTTGTGCTGGGCAACGGGCAGCACCACCACCTGGATGGGAGCGACCTTGGGCGGCAGCACCAAGCCGTTGTTATCGCCGTGGGTCATGATAATGCCGCCGATGAGCCGGGTGGACACGCCCCAGGAAGTCTGGTGGGGGTTGACCCGCTGGTTGTTCTTGTCGGTGAAGGTAATGTCAAAAGCCTTGGCAAAGCCGTCGCCAAAGTAGTGGGAGGTACCGGCCTGCAGAGCCTTTCGGTCGTGCATCATGCACTCGATGGTGTAGGTAGCTTCGGCACCGTTGAACTTCTCCTTGTCGGTCTTCTGGCCCCGGGTGACCGGCATGGCCAGCACGTTCTCACAGAAGTCGGCGTAGATGTTCAGCATCTGCTCGGTGAAAGCCTTGGCTTCCTCGGCAGTGGCGTGCATGGTGTGGCCTTCCTGCCACAAAAATTCCCGGTGACGCAGGAAAGGACGGGAGGTCTTTTCCCAGCGCAGCACGCTGCACCACTGGTTGTACTTCATGGGCAGATCCCGGTGGGACTGAATCACCTGGGCGAAATGCTCACAGAACAGGGTTTCGGAAGTGGGACGGATGCAGTAACGCTCTTCCAGCTTCTCGCTGCCGCCCATGGTAACCCAGGCGCACTCCGGAGCGAAGCCTTCCACATGGTCCTTTTCCTTCTGCAGCAGGCTTTCGGGAATCAGCATGGGCATGTAGACATTCTCCACGCCCACCTTCTTGAACTCCTTGTCCATGATGTTCTGGATATTCTCCCAGATGGCGTAGCCATAGGGACGGTAAACAAACACGCCCTTGATGGAAGAGTAGTCAATCAGCTGGGCTTTTTTGCACACGTCGGTAAACCATTGGGCAAAGTCTACCTCCATGTCGGTGATTTGCTCGACCTTCTTTTCTTTTGCCATTTTATTTCATCCTCTCAGGTTTTTTGAAAATTTCGTAAGGATTATTGTAGCACAGGTTTACAAAAACTGCAAGAAGTGTTGCCGGAAAAATTGCAGCTTTTACGCTTTTGGAAATTTCCTGCCGCCATAGCGGGATTTCTTTTGGCAAAACCGTTGTCATCGGGGCGGAAATTTGGTATACTGCTGAGAGAATACTTGAAACGGAGCTGTATTCATGAAATCCATCCGAGAAATTTATAAAATCGGCAAGGGTCCCTCTTCTTCTCACACCATGGGTCCGGAGCGGGCTGCCAAGGAATTTTTGAAGCGATACCCCCAGGCTACGTCCTTCCAGGTGACCTTGTACGGTTCCCTGAGCAAAACCGGAGTCGGACACGGTACCGACCGGGTGCTGCTGGATACCCTGGGCCGGGAGCGGACGAAGGTTGTGTTTTCCAACCAAACCTGGGAGGGAATGCACCCTAACACTCTGGACTTTTCCGCCTTTCACCAGGACATCGAAATCGGCAGCCTGCGGGTGGAGTCCATCGGCGGCGGAGATATCCGGATTCCCGGGGAAACCGGCCAGGGCCCGTCGGAAGAGGTGTATGTGGAACATTCCTTTGCGGAAATTGCCTATTTCTGCAAGTGGCGCTATATCCACACCCTGAGCGAGTATGTGGAATTGAACGAAGGGTCGGGAATCTGGGATTTCCTGATGGAAGTCTGGCAGGTGATGAAAAACTCCATTGACGAAGGATTGTCCAAAACCGGCGTTCTGCCCGGAGGGCTGAATGTCCAGCGGAAGGCCAAGTATCTGATGGAACAATCCGCTGGGGACGACAAACCGGCGCTGAAGGAATTTCAGATGATCGCCGCCTATGCCTATGCGGTGGCGGAGCAGAATGCGGACAACGGTACCGTGGTTACCGCGCCCACCTGCGGTGCCTGCGGCGTTCTGCCGGCGGTGCTGAAATATGCCCAGGTCACCCAGGGCTTTACCGATCAGGAAATCTGTCGGGGACTGGCCACTGCGGGCATCATCGGCAACCTGACCAAGACCAACGCATCCATCTCCGGCGCCGAGTGCGGCTGCCAGGCGGAAATCGGCACTGCCTGCTCCATGGCCGCCGCCGCACTGGCGGAGCTGTATCATCAGCAGCTGGATCAGGTGGAGTACGCAGCAGAAGTGGCTATGGAGCATCATTTGGGTCTGACTTGTGATCCCATCTGCGGACTGGTGCAGATTCCCTGCATCGAGCGCAATGCGGTGGCGGCGGTTCGGGCAATGAATGCCTGCAACCTCAGCTATTTCCTCACCGGCTCCCGGAATATCAGCTATGATATGGTCTGTCGGGCCATGAAGGAAACCGGTATCAACCTGGATCACCGCTTCCGGGAAACCAGCGAAGGCGGTCTTGCCAAGCTTTACAACCGAAAGCGCAATCAGCTTATGTAATCAAAAGCGCCTTCACCGGAATCGGCGAAGGCACTTGAGACTGTCGAAAAAACCCTTCGGGCTTTTCCGACAAACTCTGGCAGTCTGCTGCGCGCATAATTTGTCCCCCCCATTGGGGGACAAATTCCACACTTGCAGCCTGAGAAGTGTTATCTGCCAGGTACACGCCCTGGCAGATAACGATTTTGACTTTATTTGCTGCTACCGCAGCAAACTCTGCGAGGCTTTTTTGGCATGATGAAGTGCCTTCACCGGTAAGGGTGAAGGCACTTGTTTTTGTTTGTACGAGGTCAGATCACTGCGGCGGTCAGCAGCAGAATCACCAGGCCAGCCACATTTGCCAGCAGAAACACACCCAGAAATTTCCTGGCCTGGGCCTGGGGAGAACGCAGGTACAGCTTCAGGGTAATCAGGCTGGCCAGGGATGCGATGGGGGTGCCCAGACCGCCGATGTTCACGCCTTCCAGCAGGGGCTTCCACTGGTCAGTAAAGCTGGAGAGCAAAACTGCGGCGGGAACGTTGCTGATAATCTGGCTGGTAGCAACGGATGTGAGCAGGGTGCTGCGGGAGAGCAGCTGCCCCAGGAAGGTGCGAACCGCTTCCACACGGGCCAGATTCCCAGATACAATGAAGAAGCAAACAAAGGTAGCCAGCAGGGCAAAGTCCAGTTCTTTCAGCAGCTCCCGGTTCAGCCAGGCTACGCACACCAGCACCACCACCGTGGTCAGACCGTAGGGGACCAGCCGGAAAACCGTCAGCAGGCACAGGATAAACAGAAGTACATAGACCCCCAGTCGTCCCCGGCTGCTTAAAGTTTCCGGCTTCAGGCCTAGCTGAGGCAGGCTGCCGGGAAGAACGGGCAGCGCCCCGGCGGCAAGGCAAAATAGACTGACTGCACTCAGCGGCAGCATCACGGCAAAAAAATCTCCCGCCGACAGCTGGTAGGCAGCGTAAAGGAACAAATTCTGGGGATTGCCCACAGGCGTTGCCATACTGCCCAGATTGGCAGCGATGGTCTGCAGCACCAGCATGGGAATGACCGCTTTTTTGCAGCCCAGCTGCTGCAAAAGCCCCAGGGAAAAGGGGACGAAAATCAGCAGGGCCACATCATTGGTCACCACCATGGAAGCAAAAAAGGGCAGCAGTACCATGGTTACGCCCAGAACCCGGCCACTGTGAATTTTCCGCAGCAGCTGGTAGGTGATGCAGCGGAAAACGCCCACTGCCTGAAATCCTGCCACCACCGCCATCAGGCATAGCAGCAGACACAGCACCCGAAAATCGATGTATCCCAGATAAGCCCCGTCCGGGGGAATCAAAAACATGGTCGCCACCGCACACAGGGCGGCAATACAGAGCACCATTTCTTTCTGAAAGAATGTGCGTACACGCGTAAGCATTTAAGAGCCTCCAAATTCACAAAATCCGACTTGTACGATACCACAATTTCCTTCCGTTTTCAACCAGGAAAGGGAAATTCTGAGGGATTTCTTTCCGCTGCTGGATTCTCACTGCCCGGTGAGAAGTGAACAGACAAAAAAGGGAGGAAACGCGTTTGCGCTTCCTCCCGGGGAGATTTCTTACACAATGCCCTGGGCGTTCATGGCGTCCACGACCTTCAGGAAACCGGCGATGTTGGCACCGGCAACATAGTTGCCTTCCATGCCGTAAGCCTTGGCGGCATCGTCCAGATTGTGGAAGATGTTCACCATAATGTCCTTCAGCTTGGCATCCACTTCCTCAAAGGTCCAGCTCAGACGCTGGGAGTTCTGGCTCATTTCCAGGGCGGAGGTGGCTACGCCGCCGGCGTTGGCAGCCTTGCCGGGGCAGAACAGAACGCCATTCTCCTGCAGATAAGCGGTGGCATCCAGAGAAGTGGGCATGTTGGCACCTTCTGCCACTGCGAAGCAGCCGTTGGCAACCAGCATCTTGGCGTCATCCAGCAGCAGCTCGTTCTGGGTGGCGCAGGGCAGAGCCACGTCGCACTTGACGCTCCACACGCCCTTACCCTCGTGATAGACGGCGTTGGGACGAGCCTTGGCGTACTCGGTCAGGCGGGCACGCTTGACCTGCTTGACATCGATGAGGGTAGCCACATCGATTCCGTCAGGATCGTAGATCCAGCCGGTGGAGTCGGAGCAGGTGACCGGCTTGGCACCCAGCTGCCAGGCCTTCTCAATGGCGTAGGTTGCCACGTTGCCAGCGCCGGAAACCACAACGGTCTTGCCTTCCAGAGACTTACCGTTGCACTTGAGCATCTCGTCGGTCAGGTACAGCAGACCGTAGCCGGTAGCCTGGGTTCTGGCCAGGGAGCCGCCGTAGGTCAGGCCCTTACCGGTGAGCACGCCTTCGTACAGATCCCGGATGCGCTTGTACTGGCCGAACAGGTAGCCGATTTCCCGGCCGCCTACGCCGATGTCACCGGCGGGCACGTCGGTATCGGCGCCGATGTACTTGTACAGCTCGGTCATGAAGCTCTGGCAGAACGCCATCACTTCCCGGTCGGACTTGCCCTTGGGGTCAAAGTCAGAGCCGCCTTTGCCGCCGCCGATGGGCAGACCGGTGAGGGAGTTTTTGAACACCTGCTCGAAGCCCAGGAACTTGATCACGCTCAGGTTCACGCTGGGATGGAACCGCAGACCGCCCTTGTAGGGGCCGATGGCGCTGTTGAACTGCACACGGTAGCCGTTGTTTACCTGAACCTGACCTTTGTCGTCCACCCAGGGCACCCGGAAGAGGATGGCCCGCTCGGGGGTGGTCAGCCGCTCCAACAAAGCGTTGCGGCGGTAGGTATCTTCATTCTTCTCAATTACGGTGCGCAGGGACTCCAGAACCTCGTAAACGGCCTGGTTAAATTCGGGCTGATCCGGGTTTTGCTGCTTGACCCGGGCCAGGGTTTCATCTACATAACTCATGAACAAACGTCCTCCCTCGAAAGAATTGGATGCTCCACATTGTAGCAGAATTGGACGGAGAATACAAGAGGCTTTTGCAACTTTTTTGGAGGGCGGTTGCATAAAAGGAGAAAAAGCGCCGATTTTCACAACCGGCGCTTTTTAAACGAAAGAATTATTGTGCAAAATTTCATCGCACCCGGGGAAGCAGGGTGTCCCGGATAACGCTCAGAAGGGCATCCAGATCCTGCTGGGTACTATAGCGGCTCAGGGAGATCCGGAAAGAGCCGTCCATGACCTCGGGAGAAAGACGCATGGCAGTCAGTACATGACTGCGATGCCCCTTGGCACAGGCGCTTCCGGCACTGACGCAGATGCCTGCATCCTGAAGCAGGTTGATGGAATTCTGGGTGGGAAGGCCGGGGATGGACAGGGACAAAATGTGGGGCGCTTCGTGGGCACCGTTGATTCTCACTCCCTCCAGAGCAGAAACTTGCTCGACGAATTTTGTCAGCAGTTCCCGTTCCCGGCAGGTATCTTCCTTCCAGGTGGCGGCTCCGGCAGCGGCGGCAGCGGCAAAGCCCAAAATGGCAGGCATGGCTTCGGTTCCGCTGCGAAGCCCCCCTTCCTGTCCGCCGCCCAGAATCAGCGCTGGGAAAGATTTCAGCCGGGGAGAAAGGTACAGGGCGCCGGCACCCTTGGGGCCGTGGATTTTGTGGGAAGATACGGAGATCAAATCCGCTCCCAGGGTTTTGGCGCTGAACGGAACCTTCAAAAATCCCTGCACCGCATCGGTGTGGAAAATGGCTTCCGGGCAGATCTTGTGGGTCAGCTTCGCCATGGCGCTGATGGGCATCACGGAACCGACCTCGTTGTTGACCATCATAATGGATACCAGAATGGTATCTTTGCGCAGGGCGGCTTTCAGATCTTCCAGGGTGATCCGGCCCAGAGAGTCCGGCTGCAAATAGGTTACCTCATAGCCCTGGGCTTCCAGTTCCTTGGCGCAGTTGAGGATGGCATCGTGTTCGATGGCGGTGGTGATGATGTGCTTGCCTCGTTTGCCCAGCTTTTTCACGGTA
>OERF01000301.1_pt1 | contig 11466 bp, 12 predicted proteins | sample 1539921 | NCBI WGS metagenome assembly OERF01 (sample SAMEA3891883, study PRJEB23780) | metagenome | biome: terrestrial biome; feature: animal house; material: Caecal content | place: Italy | collected 2015-05-05
GTCAAACACCTGGCCTTCCAGGGTGTGTCGTTTCAGTTTCAGGCCGGCGAAGTCTGCCTTTTTCAGGCTGACGTGCTTCTGCTGGCAGACCTGTTCAAACACCGCCTCCACAGAAGGGGTGCTGCGGTAGACCACTGCGTGGCCGTTTTCCTTGAAAATTCCGGACTTGGTCAAGGCGATTTCTTCCACGGTGTTTCCCAGATATTCGGTGTGATCCAGACCGATATTGGTAATCACCGCCACCTCCGGGGTTTCAATCACATTGGTGGAATCCATGGCACCGCCCATGCCCACTTCCAGCACCACAATGTCGCACTGCTTGCGGCGGAAGTATTCAAAGGCGATGCAGCTGACCAGCTCAAATTCTGTGGGAGACTCTTCCATAGACTGGGCCAGGGGTCTGACATATTCCGTCACCGCTGCCAGTTCTTCGTCGGAAATTTCCTGCCCATCCACCTGCATCCGCTCGTGGAAGCGGTAGATATAGGGGGAGGTATACAGTCCCGTCCGGTATCCGGCCTTGCGTAAAATGGAGGCGGTCATGGCGGCGGTGCTGCCTTTTCCGTTGGTTCCGGCAATGTGTACGAATTTCAGTTTTTTCTCCGGATTGCCCATTTTTTCCAGCAAGGTCTGGGTTCTGCCCAGGCCGGGGATGCTGCCTTTCCAGCAGACGGAATGGATATAGGCAATGGCTTCGGTTGCGTTCATGGAAGGGTCGTCCTTTCAAAAAATCAGGTTATTTCTCTTTCTTCACCGGGGGCCAGATTCCCATTCTCTGGAAAACGCCGGTGCGCATCAGTAGATACAGAATTGCCACATCCAGCACCAGGGTCACGGCAAACTGCACCGAACGGGTGGTGAGGAAGTAAATCAGGCTGGCCTGGAAGCTGCCCTTGCTGTTGTACACATAGGAAAGGGCGGCGCTCTGCCACAGGATAGAGCCCAGCACCACCGGAGGCAGGAAGGTCAAGGTCAGACCGGGAATGGTAACCTTCTTCGCCAGGTAGTAGCGGAACACACCGCCGAAGATTCCATACAGAATGGGCGGCAGGCTGAACAGGGGGTTAAATCCGAACCCGGAGAACAAGGTGCCCACAAAGTCGGCGCAGAAGCCTACCAGCGCGCCCGGCATAGGGCCAAAGAGGATACCGGCAAGCACAATGGGCACCGCCTCGATGGAAAACCGGGTGGTGGCATTGGGCATGGGAATGATCAGGCGGGCCAGCACCACGCTCAGGGCTGCCAGCAGGGCACAATAGGCCAGGTTGCGGGTGGACATGACGGGGATGGTTGTTTGTTTGTTCATAGGAAAACCTCCTTCATTTTTTCGAGCGAACCGGCTGAGGGTTCCCCAACACGAAAAACGCCCCTTGCGACCTTTGGTCGTAAGGGGAGCAGCGGTCAAGGAACCCGTGGATAGAATGTGCGCAGCCCATTCGCTCCACCGAGTATCGTTGCTACATAAAGGAGGATCAGTCCATTATGACGCAGCGGGTGCGGATACCCCATCGCGGACAACGGTCCTTCGTCTGCCACACAACTCCCCATCTTGACAGCACTTCACGCAGGGTTTCCTACTCTGTTGGGAACTACTATACAGGATACCCGCCGAAAAGTAAAGCCCTATTTCCCCTTTTTCCCCAGAAAAACACAATTTTCTCCCATCCCCCTTTGGAAAAGCAGGAATAAATTTTCTGAATTTTGAAAAAAAGGATTGCCAAAACAAAACATCTATGCTATAATGCCCAGTGTGTCCGATCAAAGGGCGCCGCTCCACATTGGGATGTCGCCAAGCGGTAAGGCACCAGACTTTGACTCTGGCATTCGCTGGTTCGAATCCGGCCATCCCAGCCAAATATGACCCGCTAGCTCAGTCGGTAGAGCAACTGCCTTTTAAGCAGTGGGTCCGGAGTTCGAATCTCCGGCGGGTCACCAAAAATCCCGAATGCGAATGCGTTCGGGATTTTTACCTATTCCCTCTTCACTATTCACTATTCACTAACTTCGCATTCGTGATTTTTGGAAAGTAATAGGTAATAGGGAATAGTGAATAAGTTAGGATGCGAAAGGACCCTGTTATGTCCAGTCCGTTGATTGATAAATCAAAAGCCTTTGCCTTGGAAATCATAAAAGTCTGCAACGCTGTCAAAAGCAGCAAACGAGAATCCGTACTGACCAATCAGCTGATTCGTTCCGGCACCAGCATAGGTGCCAACATCCGGGAGGCGTTCTACGCCCACGGGAAAGCCGATTTCATCGCCAAGCTCCAAATCGCTTTGAAGGAATGTTCCGAAAGCGAATACTGGCTGGAATTGTTGATTGAGAGCGGCTTCTATGAGGACCGTTCCACGCTGGAGCGATGTATTGAACTGAAAAAGCTGTTGATCACTTCGCTGAATACAGCAAAAAAGAATCTAAGTTGAGTGCGTTGCCATCCTTTGCGCCCAATCCAGCCTGGTGCCATATTCGCTCCAGGCTTTTGCCATGTAACTTCTAAAATCAGGAGGTTTCCTATGATTACACCAGAAAATATCCAGCATCTGGCCCAGCAAATGGTTTCCATTGCCAAGCAGGCCGGGCAGTTTATTAAGCAGCAGGAAGTCCACACCGTCACCGAAAAGGGCGGTGCCGCCAATGTGGTGACCGACATTGATGTCAAGTCCCAGCACCTGCTGATGAAAGCGTGTGAAGCCTGTCTGCCCGGCAGCAGCTTTTTGGCCGAGGAAGAAGGCCAGCAGCACATTGGCGACGGCTTTACCTGGGTCATTGACCCCATCGACGGCACCACCAATTACCTCTACGGTGCCCGGCACAGCTGCATTTCCCTGGCTTTGTACTACCGCAAGCAGGGCCTCATCGGCGTGGTATATAACCCCTATCGGGACGAGTGCTTCCTGGGCATCCAAGGTCAGGGCAGCTGGTGCAACGATAAGCCCATTCACGTCAGCAGCCACGGCTTTTCCGAAGCGCTGGTAATGGTGGGTACTGCCCCCTATGACAAGTCCCAGGCGGATACCATTTTTGACATTATCAAGGAGCTGTTCCTGGAAACCCGGGACATCCGCAGAAGCGGCAGCGCTGCTCTGGACCTGTGCGATCTGGCCTGCGGTCGGGTGGATGCGTTCTATGAGCATATGCTCCAGCCCTGGGACTACGGTGCCGGGCGGATCATTCTGGAAAACGCCCAGGGCAAGATCGAGCCCATGACCGCTTCTGCTTTCGATGCGCTGAAACCCACCGGCGTGATTTGCTCCAACGGCATCTGCCAGGACGATCTTCGCCGCGTAATTGAAAAGCACCTGGCATAACAATCGCCCCCGGTTTCCGTTTCGGAAAACCGGGGGGCATTTTGCATTCCTATGTAGATTTACTCCTGGCTGCGGAAGGTGATGACGCCGGTTTCGGCATCCATTTCGTCCACAATGGCCAGAGATTCCAGCTGGTAACCCAGATTCCGGATCACTCTGCCGCCAACCTGGAAGCCCTTTTCAATCACAATGCCCAGGCCCTCTACCGTGGCGCCGGAGGCCTCCGTAATGGAGATCAGGCCCTGCAGTGCGCAGCCGTTTGCCAGGAAATCGTCGATAATCAGCACATGATCCTCGGCGCTGAGGAACTTCTTGGACACAATCACCTGATTGCGGTTCTTATGGGTGAAGGACTCCACCTGGGCCACATAAACCTCGCCCTCAATGTTGATGGACTGGGATTTCTTGGCAAACACCATGGGCACCCCAAATTCCTTAGCCACAAAACAGGCAATGCCGATGCCGGATGCCTCAATGGTCAGCACCTTGGTTACATGCTTGTCCGCAAAGCGGCGCTTGAACTCCTTGCCGATCTGCTCCATCAGGGCAATGTCCATCTGGTGATTCAAGAAGCTATCCACCTTCAGCACATTTCCCGCTTTGACAATACCGTCGCGTACAATTCTCTCTTCTAAGAAATTCATGGGCGCACCTCCTAAAGAATGGAAACAATGATAGCATATTTTCATCTTCTGTCAAGTGTTTCTCCGGAAAAATACCAAAATCAGACCTCATCCAGTTCCAGAATCCGCTCCACCTGGGTGGGGCCTTCCAGCATCAGGGAGGAAACCACGCCATCCTGGGCGGATACAGTCACTTTCAGCGTTCCGCCCCGGTTGTGGGCGGTGAGCACGCCGCCAGGGAGCTTGCCCTGTTTCCACAGCACACAGGCAGTGGAGCCGCAGCCGGTGCCGCAGGCCAGGGTATAGTCCTCCACACCCCGTTCAAAGGTCAGAATCCTTACCTCTCCTTCCGAGAGCATCTGGTAGAAGTTCACATTCGCCCCTTTGGGGAAAACGGGATGATGCCGCAGCGCCTCCATCCGGGGACGCAAGGCTTCCCGATCCTCCCAGAGGTCTGCCTGGTAAGGGGCAACCGCATGAGGAACACCGGGATTGCCCAGTTCCACATAGGCCGCTTCTTCCGTCCGGCTTAAGTCCAGGATGCTGGGGTTGTTCAGCTGCACCCGGTATTGGTTCTCGTCCAGCCGCCAGCCGGGCACCAGTCCGGCATCGGTCTGCACCACCATGTGCTCTCCGGCAATGCCCCGATCATAGGCAAACCGGCAGATACACCGGGCGCCGTTGCCGCACATTTCTCCCCGGGTTCCATCGGAATTATAAAAATGCAGCCTGAAATCTGCGCAATCAGAGTAATCCACCGCCATAAATCCGTCTGCGCCGGTGATGCGGCAGTATTCCACTGCCGAGCGGGGAAAGTCCAGCTGTTTTCCCCGGGCGTCCAGCACCATGAAGTCATTTCCGGCGCCGTTCATATAATACACCTGCATTGTGTTCCTCCTCAAAAGGCTTATCCGAGGATGTTTTCCATATTGTACAGTCCCTTGGCCTTGCCCACCATGAACCGGGCGGCATCCACCGCGCCGTCGGCCAGCATGGCCCGGGTCACAGCCTCATGCTTCAGCGTCAGACACTGGGTGCCGGTGTGGATATGCACTTCGTGAATGCCCACCACATTTCCCATCCGCAGGGAAGAAATCCCCACCTCTTCCTTGGTGCGCTTGCCTTCGCCGGAGCGGCCGCAGTTGGCCACGGCCTGGGGCCGGGCTTCCTTCACGGCGTTGAACAGCATCAGGGCCGTGCCGCTGGGAGCATCCACCTTCCGGTTGTGGTGGACTTCCACGATTTCAATGTCCGCATCCGGGAAGAAGGATGCTGCCTGTTTGGCAAGGCGGCACAAAACCGCGATGCCAAGGCTCATATTACCACTGAAAAACACAGGGATCTCCTTGGCGGCCTCATAAATCATGGCCTTTTCTTCTTCCGTATGGCCGGTGGTGCCGATGACCGCGGCAGCGCCGATTTTTTTGGCATAGGCCAGTACATCTGCCACAGCGGTATGATGAGAAAAGTCAATGACCACATCCGCTTCCACCGGGCCCAGCTGGTCAAAGGTTTTGCATACGCCGTTTTCCCCGTCGATGCTGACCTTGCCCACCACATCCTGGCCCAGAATGCCGCCAATCAGTTTTCCCATGGCGCCGTTGGCGCCGCAAAGTACTGCTTTCATACGTTAATCCCCAGCTTTCTCATTTCTGCATACAGTTTGGCCCGGGTTTCGTCTTCCATGGGTGTCAGGGGCAGGCGGAGATTTTCCTCGCCAAAGCCCATGGCAGAGACTGCCGCCTTGACGGGAATGGGGTTGACTTCACTGAACAGCGCATTGGTCAGACCCAGCAGCTTGCACTGCCACTGGGCAGCGGTTTTGTAGTCGCCTGCCTTACAGGCATCGGTCATGGCCACCGCTTCCTTGGGCACCACATTGCTCAGTACGCTGATGGTACCGGCGGCACCCATGGCCATCATGGGCACGGTTAGGGCATCTTCGCCGGAGTAGACATCGATCTTATCTCCGCACAGGGCCATGATTTCCACCATCTGGGCCATGTTGCCGGTGGCTTCCTTTACCGCCGCAATCCGGGGATGCTCGGCAAGTTTGGCCAGGGTCTTGGGCAGCAGATTGCAGCCGGTACGGCCGGGCACATTGTACACAATCACCGGCACAGTAGAAGCATCCGCCACGGTGGTAAAGTGGGTAATCAGGCCGTTCTGGGTAGCCTTGTTATAGTAAGGAGTCACCACCAGCACAGCGTCAGCCCCCACTTCGCAGGCGTTGCGGGTGTTCTTCAGCACATGCTCGGTATTGTTGGTGCCGGTGCCGGCAATGACAGGGACCCGGCCCGCTACCTTCTGTACCGTATAGCGGATGACCTCCTTCTGATCCTCCGGCTCAATGGTGGCATTTTCGCCGGTGGTACCCATCACCACAATGGCGTTGATGCCGTTTTCGATCTGGAACTCCAGGAAGCGTCCCAGGACATCATAGTCAATGCCGGTTTTGGTCATGGGGGTGACAATGGCAGAGGCCATTCCGGTAAAGATGGTGTTCTTCATAGTTATCTCTCCTTTGCTGAGTATCGGTATGCAAACGCAGTTTCCGGAAGCAGGTTATAGGCTTCCTCTGCTCCTTACTTTAGACAGAAAACCGGCAGAAATATTCATACAGCGGTGTCAATTTTTCAAAAAAGTCTCCGACCTTGTCTTTCAGTGCCGGATCAAAGACCTCCGGCCCCGGCTCCAGCTCCCGGATACAGCCGATCTGCCCTTTCCAGGCAAAATAAGGCTGCAGCGCCAGGTTGTCCGTAGGTTTGGGGCGCTTGTAACACTCCGCCGTCACCGGCATGCCCACCGCCTGCTCCGTCCGGGCAATCAGCTCCAGAAACGGCTCCGGGTTGGCGCTGATGCGGCGGCGGAAGTCCTCCATCATAGCGGTCGGCGGATGCCAGAAGAAAAATCCGCAGCTGGCCCCATCCGGCGTGATTTCAAAAAACAGGCAGGGATTCTCTGCCCACCACTGCACATCCTTGCGGATGCAGATCCAGAGGCTTTCCTTATAGGGTTCCGGAGGGTGCATCCGGGCATCCCGGTAAATCCGGCTGACCTTCAGCACGTTTCCCGGGGTTTCCTGAAAGGGTGCAAACAGTTCCTGTCCCAGGGCCTTCATCGGCTCGTACAGGGCCTGGGTATATTGTTTTTTGTGTTCCAGGAACCAATCCCGGTTGTTGTTCATCCGGATTCCCCATAAAAAATCAAAGGTTTCCGGTGTAAACCCGGTAAACATGCAATCACCTCGGCTTTCTCCAGGGCAAATCAGGGACAATGTCCCTGATTTCTCGGGCGTGTTTTGTAAATAACTTTTCCCAGATGCTTGACCTTGCAAGGCTTGTCCGGCACCTCAAAAACATAGCGCTCACAGGCGTTGATAATCCGGGTGCCGTTGTAGTGCAGTTCCCGGGGAATGTCATGTCCATAGGACAGGTGGACGTGACCATGCACCAGGTAAGCCGGCTGATAGCGGTCCAGAAGTTCCCGCAGGGCAGTAAAGCCCCAGTGGGCCGGATCGTCCGCATCCCCCAGCCCTTCCGGTGCAGCATGGGTCACCACAATGTCCACCCCGCCGGAGCGCCACAACTGCCAGCGCAACTTGGCAATGCGCATCCGCATCTGCTGGTCCGTGTACTGGTGGGGGCCGGGGTGATACTTCCGGCAGCCGCCCAGTCCCAGAATCCGCAGGCCGTTGTACTCCACAATGTGGTCATCGATACAGTCGCAGCCCTCCGGCGGCTCCTGGCGGTAAGCCCCGTCGTGGTTGCCGTGGACATAGAGCACCGGGCAGCGGGCCATAGTCACCAGAAAGCTCAGATACCGGGAACTTAAATCTCCGCAGGAAAGGATCAGGTCATACTCTTTCAGTCGCCCGGGCTGGTAGTAGTCCCACAACGCGGGGCATTCCTCATCCGAGACACTCAGTATCTTCATGGTTTCTGACCTCCTTTTCTGCCGGAATCTGATCCCGATAGATTCCCAGTTCCCGGACGAGATTTTTGGACATCGGCAGGATATCTTCAAATTGGGGAATTTCTCCCAATACATTGTCACACAGCCAATCCATATGCAGCAGCTCTTCCGGCTGGAACCGACGGGTTCCGTCGTTTTTCACCGTGCCGTCCTGGGCCACAATCCGCCGCTGGAAGGGATCGATGGTGCCCTTGGTCATGCCATCCTGCAAAATGTTGGCAAGCTGACGCACACCCTCCGGCAGTTTGTTGGACATACTCAGTCCGATGACGCCGCTGTCCATACCCAGCCAGTAGTTCAGCGCGGTGGAGATGCCTTTCTCCCGCTTCCAGCCGCCGGCCAGAATGCTGCGGATCACAAATTCATAGAATTTTCCCCACAGCCAGATGGGCGCGCACAATGGCACCAGATTCCCCCGGTCGTCCATGAGATAAGTGCCGTAGCTGCAGAAATCCAGGAACATTTTCGCCTGAGTTGGGGCATCCCGGTTGGAAATCACCCGGATGCCGTCTTCAAAAAAGTCCGCCTGAGGGGTCCCTGGCAGGCAGGACCAGCGCAGTTCAATCTGGGCTCGGGGGTTGGTCAGCTGGGCGCCCAAAGCGAATGCGTTGATGGATGCCGGTACGCCGAAAATGGGAGAACCGGCGATATAGCCAATCCGGTCGTCACCGGCGATGGCACCGGCAATGGCGCCGGTGATGAATTTGGCTTCGTAAATCCGGCCGTAATAGGTGCGGATGCTGGTATAGGGCTGGTCCACGGAGCAGTTGAGGAAACGCACCTTGGGGTATTTCACCGCCGCCTTCAGCGTCGCCCGACTCAGGGGCGGGGAAGTAGTGAATACCACCTGGGCGCCGTCCTGCACCGCCTGCTCAATGGCCTGCTCCGCCAGTTCCGGCGAATTGGCGTCGTAATAGCTGCGCACCTTGATTTTGTCACCGAATACCTTCTCCAGATGGGTGCGTCCGGCTTCGTGGCCCATGGCCCAGGTGCTGTTGGCCGGGGTCAGCTGATGGACAAAGGCCACATCCAGCTGCTCCAGTCCTGCAAACAGGCGGGAGACAATGTTTCCCTTGGTATCATCCTCAGCCTTGGTCTGCACCTTCACCGAGTCTTCCTTGCTGGTGGCTACCATATCTTCCCACAAGGCAGCAACGCTCTTTTTCAGTTCCGCAGTGGACAGCCGCCCCAGATCTTCAAAGGGGTACAGCTCCAGCCACAGCAGCAGCGCTTCCTCCGGAAGCACGCCTTCGGCTTTATCACTGACACTCTGGAAAGCATCCCGGAAATACTGGAAATAGGCGTTAAAGGTTCGCCGCTCCGCTTCCGTCCAGACCTGCCCGTTTTCCTTGTCCAACCGGGCCAGGAGCTTGGCGTAATCACCGGGACGGCGGAACTGTACGGAATAGATCTGAGAGCCTTTATAAAATTCCAGAAATTCCCAGTACGCTTTGATTCTGGGTTCCTCGGACTGTTCCGGCAGAATCCGCCGGACATTGCCGGGAATCCGAGGCGAGCCAAAGTGCCGCAGTACGCTGACCCGCTTATTTCCTTCCTGGACGTAGAAATTGCCCAGATACTCAAAACAGAGAATGGGGTCGGTGATGCCGGTGTCTCCCAGGTGGGCAGCGCACAGGTTAATCCATTTGGCGGCAAACTCCGTCTTGAGATCCAGCAGCGGGCGGAAGGATGCGGTAAAGGCCGTAATCCGACCGGCGGATTTCACGCCCACAATTCGCTCCGCCGGGATTTCCACCAGGCCAACATCCGTCACCACATCCCCGGCATTTTCCGGCAGGAGGTCATCCAGCACAGCCGGATGGGGGTCTTTTCCGGACATCAGCAGTTCCCGGTATTCCTTCTGCCCCAGACGCAGCGCCTGGGAATATTCATCCATAGCTGTTTGTATGCTCATAAGAAGCCTCCCGAAAGAAGGTGTTTTACCCATATATCATAGCACATTTTTGTAAGTTTGCAACAAAAATCTGGACTTCTCTCCGGCCATTCCCAGTCGGAAGCATTGCATTGTTCCCCATTCCATGGTACAATCCTTTTGAGAAAATCCCAGGAGGCGGCGTTATGGTTGAAGATACTTTGCTGTTTTTCGCAGGCCGGCCGGAGGCGCTGGAGCTGTATGAAATCCTGAAGCAGCAAATTCTGTCCCGGGTTAACAATGTCAGGATCAAAACCGCAAAGACCCAGATCACCTTTGCCAATCCCAAGGGATTTGCCTTCGTTTCGTTCCTGCCGGTGCGCAAGGCAAAGCAGCGCCCCCCGGTCTACCTGACGGTAACCTTCGGCCTGGGGTATCGGAAGGAGTCCGCCCGGATTGATGCCGCCACCGAACCCTACCCCAACCGCTGGACCCACCATGTGATGATCTCCAAGCCCGAAGATGTGGACGAGGAGCTGCTGTCCTGGATAGCAGAAGCCGCAGCCTTTTCCGCCGCAAAATAAAAAAATCCGGATGGATACCCACCCGAATCAAGCAAACACCAGAAAGGAGCAATTCCCATGGCCTCTCCCTTTGATATGCCCTTTTCCAAGGTCTACCCCCTTCTGATTGCCAAAGCCCAGCGCAAAGGCAGAACCCTCCAGGAAGTATACGCCGTCACCACCTGGCTCACCGGATATTCCCAGCAGCAGCTGGAGCAGATGCTGGAAAGCAGCCTTACCTATGGAGATTTTCTCCGTCAGGCGCCCCATCCCAATGAAAACCGCCGGAAAATCAAAGGCAGCGTCTGCGGCGTCCGGCTGGAAACCATCGACGACCCGCTGATGTGGGAGCTGCGGTGCCTGGACAAGCTGGTGGATGACCTGGCCAAGGGCAAACCTCTGGAGAAAATCCTGAACCCAAAATAAACATACAAAAAAGGAAATAACCCTGGAACAATCGACTCACCACTTCGATCATCCAGGGTTATTTCCCATAATCCTTGGGTTCTATCATTGGGTAACCTCTCTTTCTACGATTTTGGAGATCGGTTAGTACATTGGACTCACTCCTTTTGTGCCTTTATTTTACCTCTTAGGACAGTATTTTGCAAGATGGAATCCTTCCTAAAAATAGTTAGGAAAATCCGTGCAAAACGCAGATTTTCCCCTTTCCTGTAAGATTATTATTGACCGTTTTTTTTCTTTGCGCTATGATGGAAGTGTTGGGCGGCCAGGATGGCGGCCCTTTTTCTGCGCAAAAACACGCCTGCCCCAAACGGAGCAGGCGTATGTTCTATGTAGCCTTACAGTCCAAACAGATAGCTGACGCCGCTAATGAGGCCGTACACCGCCAAGGTGGTAATCAGGCTGGATACCAAGGTTCCCAGCAGGATGGCCAGAGCGCTGTATCGTTTGTTGATCCCCGCCAGGTTTGCCACAATGGCGCTGAGCCAGCAGCCCACCCCGGTAAAGGGAACGGACACCGCCAGGAAAATTCCCCAATGGCCATACTTTCGCAGGCATTTGCGGATAAACGCCCGGGGCTTGGCCACGGAACCGGGCAGCATCCGGGAAGCGCTGCGGACATGGGCGGTAAGCTTCTTCGGTTTGGCCTTCAGCAGGAA
>OERF01000302.1_pt1 | contig 11453 bp, 10 predicted proteins | sample 1539921 | NCBI WGS metagenome assembly OERF01 (sample SAMEA3891883, study PRJEB23780) | metagenome | biome: terrestrial biome; feature: animal house; material: Caecal content | place: Italy | collected 2015-05-05
GGGCCTTGGCCGCCGCGTAGGCGATGGCGATGGGCTCGGTGCAGCCCATGGCGGGGATCAGCTCTTCGTGCAGAATACGCACATATGCCTGATACACTTTGCTGTTCCGTTCCATGTTTCAGTTCCCTTTCTGTTTGCGTTCCAAAATGTCGATCATAGTCTTTTCGGTGCCCACCATGCCTGGGGAGGCAATCAGCCCCATGTTGCGCATGGTCTGCTCCGGGGTGGGTCCGTTGATGCCGTGGACCGGGTCGATCGCGACGCCCTGCATGGCCATGGATACCGACCGGTAGGCGGCGTCCACCGCCACCACGCCTTTCATGGTGCAGCCCTGGTTGCCGCCGTCGCAGATCATGCCGGTGATGCTGCTGGCCATATTGCGGATGGTGCGGGCCATGGCGTCTTCGCCGCCGTCCCGCAGCAGGACCAGGCCGCAGGCCATGCCGGTGCCCGCCGCAATGGCGCAGCCGCAGAAGGCCGACAGCTTGCCCGAATACTCCTTGATGTACATGCAGACCAGATAGCTCAAAGCGGCGGCGCGCAGCAGCTTTTCTTCCGGGTAACCCTGCACCCGATAGGCAGCGTAGAGGGGCATGGTGGCGATGATCCCGTGGGCCCCCGACCCGGTGATGCTCATGGCCGGCTGGGGCAGGCCCAGGACCCGGGCTTCGATGGCTCCGTTGCAGAGCAGCGAGGCGGTGGCCCGCTCGTCCCGGGAGATGAGCTGGCCGCCGTTTTCGGCCAGCAGATAGCGGGCGCAGGTGGTGCGGGGGCTGTCCAGCCCCGCCTGGCAGAGGGCCAGATTCATCTCGAAGGCGCGCCGGATAAAAGCGAGTTCTTCGGCCGGGACGGTGAGGGCGTACTCCCGCAGCTGGGCCAGGGTGTAGCGGTGGATCAGAGGCATGGCTTCGCCGGTATCCTCCGGGTTGCCGGCCAGGCCGGGCTCTTCCAAAACGGTGCGGCCGTTCTCGGTGATGCGGACGATGTGGGTGTGGGCATCCTGAATGGTGACGGACGCCTCCCCTTCCCCGGTCTCCACCGTAGCCTGGATGAAGATGCGGCTGCTGATCCCGGCCACTTCCACCTGGACCATGCCGGCAGCGACCATCTCTTTGGCCTGGCGGGCCTGCTCCGGTGTGACGCCGTCCAGGCATTCCAGGCCCTTGTCCGGGTCTGCGCCCACCGCGCCCAGGGCGGCGGCGTGGGCGTTGCCCACCTCGCTGCTGCCCGGTATGCCGCAGGTGAAGGCATTTTTGAACATGCCGCTGTTCAGCCGCAGGACGATCCGGCGCACCGGCCCGTGGGTATGCCGCCGGGCCTCGGCTACGGCAAAGGCGATGGCTCCCGGCTCGGTGACGCCCAGGGCGGGCTTCATGTCCTGGCGGATCAGCTCGGTCAATTCGTGCATGGGCACGCTCCTTTCCCGCCCCCTCTTCACAAGAGGACCCCGGCGCGGCGGGCGCCGGCCGGGGTCAACCAAGGGAAATAAGGAAGGCGTATAATGGGTTTATTCCAGGATGTCGTTCAGGTTCAGGGTCAGGGTCCCGTCCTCCCGCTCAAAGCAGGGGACGCCCAGCCGCCGGGTACCGCGGATCTCCGCGTAGAGGGGGCTGCTCTCCCGGATCTGCAGGTAGTCCTGCAGGGCCGCGTGGCAGGAGAGAATGTCTTTGAATTCCACCTCCGCGCCTGCGCCGGCCAGCCGGTTCAGGGCATAGAGGGTGTCGGGGCAGAGATGGCTGCCGATGACGGTCACTTTCATGCTTTACACCTCCGCAATGGCTTCGATCTCGCACAGGACGCCCTTGGGCAGAGCCTTGACGGCCACGCAGCTGCGGGCGGGCTTGCCGGTGAAGTAGCCTGCATAGACCTCGTTGAAGGCGGCAAAGTCACCCATGTCGGCCAGGAAGCAGGTGGTCTTGATGACCCGGGTCAGGTCGGAGCCGGCGGCCTCCAGGATGGCCTTGACGTTCTCGCAGCTCTGGCGGGCCTGGGCGGCGATCCCCTCGGGGACGCTGCCGTCGGCGGGGCTGGCGGGGATCTGGCCGCTGGTGTAGACGATGCCGTTCACAACGTAGCCCTGCACATAGGGGCCGATGGCGCCGGGGGCGTTTTTGGTGTCGATCAATTTCATAGCGATGCTCCTTTTCTATCTGCAAAAATGACGTGGAGGGGTTCAGCGGGCCTGCTTGCGGGCGCTGGCCTTGACCAGCCAGTCCTTGCCTTCCACCAGGCGGGTGACCATCATGGAGGCGATGGTGTCGCCGGAGGAGTTCAGGCAGGTGGCGGCGGGGTCAAAGATGAAGCCCAGGGTCGCAATGATGGGGAAGGCCTCGGCCGGGAAGTTGAACATGCTGACGATCAGCATCTCGCCCACCAGGCCGCCGCCCGGCGCACCGGACAGGACAAAGGCCGAGAGGATGGCCACCACAATGGCCATACCGTAGGTGCCTGCGCCCGAGAAATCCATCCCGAAGATGCCGTACAGGAAGGCGATCTTGACGATGGAGGACAGGACCGAGCCGTCCATGTGCATGGTGCAGCCCATGGGCAGCACCAGGTCGCTGACGTCCTTGGGGACGCCGATGGCGTCGCAGGCTTCCTTGTTGACGGGGATGGTGGCGGCGGAGGACTGGGTGGCGAATGCGGTGATGGCCGGCGGGAAGATGTGCTTGATCATGGTGGTCACGCCCAGCTTGCCGGCGGCCAGGAAGGCGTACAGGGGGAAGAAGATGACGGCGTAGAGCAGGCACAGGGGATAGTAGACCAGCATGGACCGGCCGTAGTCGCCGATGATCTCGGGGCCGTAGGTGGCCACCAGGTTGGCAAAGTAGGCGCCCAGGCCCAGAGGAGCGATGGTCATGATCACGCCGACAAACTTCATGATGATGTCGTTCAGGTTGATGAGCAGCTTGCCCACAGGGGTCTCGTCGCCGCCGCAGGCCGACACACAGAAGCCGATGAGGATGGCGAAGATGATGAGGGGCAGCATGTTGGACTTATCCCACAGGTCCGAGAAGTCGGACACGGTCAGGGAGCTGACGATCAGCTCGGCGGCGGTCTTGGCCTCGCCCACCTCGGTGCTGGTCATCTCGATGGAGGTGCCGGCGGAGGGGCTGAACAGGTTGACCCAGATCAGGACACAGGCGGCTGCGATCAGGCCGGTGAAGATGAAGGTGCCGATGGTGCCGCCCAAAATGCGGCCCAGACGCTTCATGTTGGCCATGCTGCCCACGGCGGAGGCGATGGAAACAAACACCAGGGGCACCACGATGGTGAACAGCAGGTTCAGGAAAATATCGCCCACGGGTTTGATCGTGGTGCCCACGCCGGGGGCAAAGGAGCCGATCAGCGCGCCCACGATGATGCCGCCCAGGATCAGGATCAGGTTGCCGTACTGCTGCCAGAAGGTCTTTTGCTTGATGATGTTAGACGATGTCGACATGGTTCCGTTCCTCCCTTTCTGTCACAGGGCGTCCACGGCGGCTTTCAGCTGCGCCATGGCTTTTTCCAGCGTGGCCCGGGGGCAGGCCACGTTCAGGCGCATATAGCCGCTCAGGCTGCGGCCAAAGGTGTAGCCTTCGTTCAGGCCCAGCTTGGCTTTGTGGATGAAGAAATCCCGCAGTTCTTCGTTGGTCATGTGCAGGTCCCGGCAGTCCAGCCACATCAGGTAGGTGGCGTCGGGGCGGTTGGGCTTGATCTGGGGGATGTTCCGGGCGCAGTAGTCGCAGACGTAGTCAAAGTTGCCGGAGATATACGCCAGCAGCTGCTCCAGCCACTCCTCCCCTTCCCGGTAGGCGGCTTCCATGGCCACCGAGCTGAAGGCGTTGTTGCGGTGGATGTCCATGCCGCCCCAGAACTTGTCAAAGACGGCCTTCATCTCCGCGTTGGGGAAGATGGTGGTGCTGGCCTGCAGGCCGGCCAGGTTGAAGGTCTTGGTGGCCGAGACACAGGTGATGATGTGGCTGGCGATCTCGGGCGAAAGGGAGGCGGTGACGGTGTGGTGCTTGCCGTGGAAGATCAGGTCGGAGTGGATCTCGTCCGACACCAGCAGGGTGCCGTTTTCGATGCACAGCTCGGCCATCCGCCGCAGGTCGGCGGGGTCCCAGACGATGCCCAGGGGGTTGTGGGGGTTGCACAGCAGGAAGATGCTGCACTCTTTCACCTTGGCGGCAAAATCGTCAAAGTCGATGTGCCAGCGGCCGTTCTCCTCCACCAGCTTGTTTTCCACCACGGTGCGGTCCCAGGCCTCGATCACGTCGTAAAACTCCGAATACACCGGCGTCTGGATCAGGACCTTGTCCCCGTCCCGGCTGAACAGCTTGACGATGGCCGACATGGCAGGCACCACGCCCAGGCTCCAGCTCATCAGGGCCGTGTCGGGCTTCCAGCCGTTGCGCTTGACTTCCCATTCCTGCACGGCTTCAAAGTAGCTGGCCGGGCGGGAGGTGTAGCCCCAGATGCCCTCCTCGGCTTTGGCCTTGCAGGCGTCGATGATGGGCTGGGCGGTGCGGAAGTCCATATCCGCCACCCACAGGGGGATGACGTCGGCGGTGCCGAACTTTTTGACCCGCTCGTCGTATTTGGACGAACGGTTGTGGCTGCGGTCGATGACCTCATCAAAATTGTACTTCATACGAGACTCCTTTGTTTGGGGTGGACGTTGGGACAGGCGCTGCCGGCTGCTGCCGGGGTGTCCTTTGCTGTGGTTCTACTATACCCAAATCCGGGCCGGTTGTCCAATGGGGCGGAATTTACCCGGAGGAAACATTTTGGCGCGGAAGTTTCCTCAAAGTGGAATCCGCCCTTGTTTTCCAAGCACAAATCCCGTATAATGAAAAAAAGCCCGAAAACCCATTTTTTGTGTATTTATTAGAAACTGCACAGTTTGCACAAACGAAAGGAATAGTTTTTGTGGATATATCACATGAAACCGGCGACCGCATCCGGTATTACCGCAAAAAGAAGCAGATGACCATCGACCAGCTGGCCGCAGCCATCTGCAAGAGCAAGTCCTGCGTCTCAAAATACGAAAACGGCCAGATCGCCGTGGACCTGCCCACCCTCTACGACATCGCCGCCGCCCTGGAGGTGCGGGTGACGCAGCTGCTGTATCTGCCCCCCGACCGCACAGCCGGCACCCCCAGCGGGACGGTGCCCGCCTTTTTTGCCGGGCTGGACCGTTTTTACTGCTACTATTACGACGGGCGGTGCAACAGCATCCTGCGCAGCGTGTGCGACATCCTGGAGCAGGCCGAGCCCGGCTCCTTCCATGTGCATATGTACATGAACGTGGACGATTACAGCCACTATCACCTGTGCGAAAACGTCTACGACGGGCGGCTGACCCACTTTGACACCCTGAGCCTGCTGGTGATGCAGAACCAGCACATGGAGATGGACCACTACCAGGTGGGCATCCCCAGCCCGTTCATGAACGCCCCGGTCAAGTGGGGGCTGGCCTTTGGGATCTCCAGCCGCCCCCTGATGCCCACCTCCACCAAGGTGCTGTTTGCCAAAAGCCCCCAGAAGGAAACGCCGGAGTTTGAAAAAAGCCTGCGGCTGTCCAGGGAGGACATCCGGCTGATGAAGCTTTACAACATGCTGACCATCCTGTAAAGGCGGCACAGCACAAGGGAGGAAACAACGCAAATGTATCTCAAGATCGCGCTGTGCGACGATTCCCAGGCCGACCGGGCGTATCTGTCGGGCCTGGCGGAACAGTGGGCGGCCCGGGCCGGGCACCAGGTCCGGGTGACCTGCTTTGAGTCGGCCGAGCAGTTCCTGTTTGAATACGCCGAAAAAAACGATTACGACATCCTTCTGCTGGATGTGGAGATGGGAGCCATGGACGGGGTCACCATGGCCAAAAAGCTGCGGGCGGAAAACGATCTGATCCAGATCATCTTCATCACCGGCTACAGCGACTACATTGCCGAAGGGTACGAGGTGGCCGCCCTCCATTACCTGATGAAGCCGGTGGGGGCGGAAAAGCTGTTCGCCGTGCTGGACCGCGCCGCCGAAAAGACCGCCAAAAACGAGAAGGCCCTCTATTTCGAGACCGGCGGCGAGATGGTGCGGGTGCCGGTGTACCAGATCCGCTATGCCGAAGTGGCGGGCAACTATGTGACCCTGCACGCCCTGGCCGACCTGACCGTAAAGATGACGCTGGGCGACCTGGAGAAGGAACTGGACGAACGGTTCTACCGGGTGGGGCGGTCGGTGGTGGTCAACCTGACCCAGATCGCCCGGGTGACCAAAAGCGAGATACGCCTTTTGGACGGCGCATCCATCCATCTGCCCCGGGGCGCCTACGAGGGGGTCAACCGGGCCATCATCCAGATGAGGTAAATGCAAATGAAGCTGTTTTCCAAATGGATCGACCGGCGGCTGGCCTCCTACCAGCGGGAGCTGATCGAGACCCACTACCGGGAAGTGGACAATATGTACCGGCAGATCCGGGGCTGGCGCCACGACTACCGCAACCACATCCAGACCATGAAGGCCTATGCCGCCGCCGGTGACTGGGAGGCCATCCGGACCTATCTTGACCTGCTGGACGAGGACCTGACCACCGTGGATACCGTCATCAAGACGGGCAACGCCATGACCGACGCCATCCTCAACTCCAAGATCTCTCTGGCCCGGGCCAGGGGCATCCAGGTGACGGCGGACGCCCATATCCCGGTCAAGCTGAAAACCAGCGAGATCGACCTGTGCTGCATCCTGGGCAACCTGTTTGACAACGCCATCGACGCCAGTATGCAGCTGCCCGAGGCCCAGCGGCTGATCCGGGTCTACATGGACATGAAGAGCACCCAGCTCTACATCTCCTTCACCAACTTTACCGCCGGCAAAAAGCTGCGGAAGACGGGCGGCATCTTCCCCACCACCAAGGGGGAGGGGCACGGCTTCGGCCTGGTGCGGATCGACGCCATCGTGGAGCGGCTGGACGGCTACATCAGCCGCAACAGCGAGGACGGCGCGTTCACCACCGAGATCCTGCTGCCGCAGGTGTAGGGTGCAATTCGTCCCCCCAAAACGGCGTTTCGTCCCCAGAATGTTCCGGGGGCGCTTTTTTGTGCTACAATACCCCCGAAATGAGGTGAACCGCTTATGAATCCAAAACCAAAATACAGCGTCTGGCAGAACCTGCGGTTCATGCTGGCGCTGGCCTGGCACAAGGGCAAGGACGTTCTGGCCCTGTGCGTCCTGTTCGCGGCGCTGTCCCTGGGCATCAACCTGGCTCAGCTGTTCATCGCGCCGGCCGTCCTGGCCCAGGTAGAGGCCCACGCTCCCCTGCCCCGGCTGCTGGGGAGCATCGCCGGCTTTGCCCTGGCGCTGGTCCTCCTGAACGGCCTGCTGGGCTATGTGGACCAGAACACCATGTTCGGCCGGGTGCGGCTGCGCATCTCCCTCATCGGAGATCTGAACGAAAAAGCCTGCACCACCTCCTACCCCAACACCCGGGACCCGGAAGCCCTGAAACTGTTCGAGAAGGCCCAGGATGCCACCCGGTCCAATGCACAGCCGGCAGAGCACGTCTGGACCACGCTGACCAACATCCTGCTCAATCTGGCGGGCTTCGCGGTCTATCTGACCCTGCTGTCCGGGCTGAGCCTGGGCCTGATCGGCGTGGTGGCCGTTACCACGGCGGCGGGCTTTTTCATCAGCCGGCAGATCAACGAGTGGGGCTACCGCCACCGGGAAGAGGAAGCCACCTACCAGAAAAAGATCGACTACATCGCCCAAAAGACCGAGTCCATCCAGCTGGCCAAGGACATCCGCATCTTTGGGCTGCGCCCCTGGCTTTCGGATGTTTATGAGAGCACCATGCGGCTGTACGAGGCCTTCATCAACCGGCGGGAACGGATCTACACCGGCGCCTGCGCGGTGGACGCTTTCCTCAGCCTGGCCCGCAACGGCATCGCCTATGCCTACCTGATCCGGCTGACCCTGGCCGAAGGGCTGCCGGCCAGCCAGTTCCTGCTCTATTTCTCGGCTTTCACCGGCTTTTCCACCTGGGTCACCGGCATCCTGCAGGAGTGCTCGACCCTCCACAAGGAGAGCCTGGACCTTTCCACCATCCAGGAATACCTCCATCTGCCCGAGCCGTTCCGCTTTGCGGACGGCGCGCCCATCCCCCCGGCCGACCGGTACGAGCTGCGGCTGGACCACGTCACCTTCCGCTACCCCGGCACGGAAAAGCCCGTCCTGCAAAACCTGAGCCTGACCCTCCGCCCCGGCGAAAAGATCGCCGTCGTGGGCCTGAACGGCGCGGGCAAGACCACCCTGGTCAAGCTGCTGTGCGGTTTCTACGACCCCGACGAGGGCCGGGTGCTGCTGAACGGGCAGGACATCCGGCAATTCGACCGCCGGGCTTATTACAAGCTCTTCTCCACCGTCGCGCAGGAAATTTCCGAGCTGGACATCACCGTGGCCCAGACGGTGGCCCAGGCGGTGGACGGCATCGACATGGACAAAGTGAAAGCCTGCGTCGAAAAGGCGGGCCTCGCCGAAGCGATCGCCTCCCTGCCCCAGGGCTACGACACCCACCTGGGCAAACAGGTCTACCTGGACGGCGTGGAGCTGTCGGGCGGGCAGACCCAGAGGCTGATGCTGGCCCGCGCCCTCTACAAAGACGGGGCGTTCCTGGTGCTGGACGAGCCCACCGCCGCCCTTGACCCCATCGCCGAGAGCGACATCTACCAGAAATACAATGAGATGACCGCGGGCAAATCCTCGGTATTCATCAGCCACCGGCTGGCCTCCACCCGCTTTTGCGACCGCATCCTCTTTATCAAGGACGGGGGCATCGCCGAGGAAGGCACCCACGAGGAACTTCTGCACAAGGGCGGCGCCTACGCCAAACTGTTTGAGGTGCAGGCCCGCTACTACCAGGAAGGGAGGGACCTGGATGACATCCAAATCGGATAAGATCACCATGCGCGAGACATTTCAAATCCATTGGCGCGCCTTCAAAGACGTGCGCCGCTACTGCCCCGGGGCCTTCGGGGTCAGCATCCTGTATGGGGCGGCCGCCGCCCTCAGCCCTTACGTAACGGTCTATCTGTCGGCCCGGATCATCAATGAGCTGGCCGGCGCACGCCGCCCCGGGGTGCTGTGGCCCCTGGCCGTGCTGGCTGTGGCCAGCGCCGCGGCCCTGACTTTTGTGACCGGCGCGCTGCTGCGCTGGAAAACAGCCAAGGAAGCCCAGTTCCTGGAGCGTAAAAACCGGGTGTTTGCCGACAAGATGATGTCGATGGACTTTGCCGACATCGACAAGACCGAGACCCACGACCTGCGCTCTCAAATTGCCCAGAGCGAGAACTGGGCCGGGTTCGGCTTCTACCGCTTCTGGGACCAGTTTGAAAAGGTGGCCCAAGGGCTGGCAGGCATTTTGGGTGCGGCGGTACTCACCGTCAGCCTCTTTATCCTGCCGGTGCCCGCTTCTGCCGGGGCGTTCACCGTTTTGAACCGCCCCGCCTTCCTCGCTTTGCTGGTGCTGGCCCTGGCCTTCACCGCCGCGCTGGGCCCCCTGTGCGACAACCGCGCCATGGACCATCTGGCCCGCTGTGCCGAGAACTCCCGCTTCAGCAACCGGGTGTTTCATTGTTTTGGTTTCCTGGCCGATGACAAAGGCCGGGGCATGGACATCCGTATGTACGACCAGCAGAAGATCGCCCGCCATTACATGGAAACGGAAAGCATCTTTAACGACCGCGCTTCTTCCCTGCCCCGCGCCTGCCGCGGCCCCATCGGTGTCTGGGCGGCGCTGGGCTCCTGCGCCAGCGCCATCCTCACCGGGCTGATCTATCTGTTTGTCTGCGTCAAGGCGTGGGCCGGGGCTTTCGGGGTCGGCAGCATCACCCAGTATGTGGGCGCGGTCAGCGCTCTGGCCAAAAACATGGGCGTTCTGATCGAGGCGCTGGGCGTGCTCCGGAGCAACGTCCCCTTCATGCGGGACATCTACCAGTTCCTCGACATCCCCAACCAGATGTACCAGGGCAGCCTGACCACCGAGAAACGCTCCGACCGGCAGTATGAGGTGGAGTTTCAGGACGTCTCTTTCCGGTACCCCGGCAGCAGCACCTGGGCCCTGCGGCACGTGAACATCAAGTTCCGCATCGGCCGGCGGATGGCGGTGGTGGGCGAAAACGGCAGCGGCAAGACCACCTTCATCAAACTGCTGTGCCGCCTGTATGACCCCCAGGAGGGCCACATCCTGCTGAACGGCATCGACATCCGCAAATACAACTACCGCGACTACATGGGCCTGTTCTCGGTGGTGTTCCAGGACTTCCAGCTGCTGGCCCAGCCTCTGGGGGAGAACGTGGCCGGCGCCCGGAACTACGACCGTGACCGCGCCCAAAAAGCTCTGGTGGACGCCGGCTTCGGGGACCGCCTGGCCTCCATGCCCGCGGGCCTGGACACCATGCTGTACAAGGAGTTTGCCGAGGACGGCGTGGACGTCTCGGGCGGCGAAGCGCAAAAGATCGCCATCGCCCGCGCCCTGTACAAGGACGCCCCCTTCATCATCCTGGACGAACCCACCGCCGCCCTGGACCCCATCGCCGAGGCCGAGATCTACGCCAAGTTCAACGACATCGCCGGAGACAAGACTGCCGTCTACATCAGCCACCGGCTCTCCTCCTGCAAGTTCTGCGACGAGATCGCGGTCTTTGACCATGGTCAGATTGTCCAGCAGGGCAGTCATGACCGGCTGCTGGCCGACGAGGGAGGCAAGTATTACGCCCTCTGGATGGCCCAGGCCCAGTATTACACCGCCCCGGCCGCCCAGGAGGCCTGACCGGCGGATGGATTTTTGTGGTCGTTTGTGCTAAAATGGGCGAGGGCAGGGCCATTTGCGTCACAAGAGAAAGGAATCCATATGAACCCCACAAGAGAAATCGACGAACAATTTTCCGCGCTGTTTTCGGTGTTCCACCCCTTTTCCCAGCATCTGACCAAGCGGGAGGATAACCAGCTGCGGGACAAATACGACCACAACGCATTCATGTACACCGGGCAGCCCTCGGCCCAGGAGATCCGGCAGGCGCTGGCCTACCAGCAGGCCCGGGGCGACAACTTCCTTAAACTGGAAGGGTACGAGCCGCTAGCAAACGCCTTCGGGATGGAGCCGGATGCTACCCTGACCATGGTTCTGCCGGAAACGGCGGAGATCGCCGGCTGGAAAATCAACCCGGCCGTCACCCTCGGGGCGCCGGATTTTGACCAGCTGGAGCGCCACGAGCTGAAATACTACGGCCCCTTGTACGGCGAGGATTTCACCATCCGGAACAACCGCCGCCTGCGGGAAAAATTGACCTACCGGGGGGCTTATCTGGAGGGGAAGCTGGTGGGCTCCTGCTATGTTTACTCCGCCGGCGGGTACACCTGCATGGACAGCCTGGTGGTGGACGAGGACTACCGCCACCGGTATGTGGCCACCACCC
>OERF01000303.1_pt1 | contig 11434 bp, 5 predicted proteins | sample 1539921 | NCBI WGS metagenome assembly OERF01 (sample SAMEA3891883, study PRJEB23780) | metagenome | biome: terrestrial biome; feature: animal house; material: Caecal content | place: Italy | collected 2015-05-05
GAACCTGGAGATCGTCCAGATGGTGCGCGCCCTGCGCATGACCCCGGCCCAGCTGTCCGCCATGCTGTCCGGCGGCATGGTGCCCGGCCGGGCGGCGGGTCCCGCTGATTCTGAACAGGAGGAAATGACCCATGAAGAATAAGAAGATTTTCAGAACCTTTGCCGCCCTTTGCACCTGCCTGATGCTGATGGGCGGCTTCTCTGTGACCGCCTTTGCCCAGGGCACTGACCCTGCGCCCACGGCCACACCGGCGGCGGACGCCACCAACGACAGCAACGTGGTGGTGGAGGAAACCGAGGACAGCCCCGCCCTGACCCCGGAGGGCAACGCCGCCCTGGTGGATGACTTTGGCGGCAACAAGCAGCTCATCACCGTCACCACCAAGGCGGGTAACTATTTTTACATCCTCATTGACCGCGCCAACGAGGACAAGGAGACCGCCGTCCACTTCTTGAACCAGGTGGACGAGGCCGACCTGGAGGCGCTGATGGAGGACGGCGAGACGGCGGAGGAAACGCCCGCCGTCTGCAACTGCACGGAAAAGTGCGCCGCCGGTGCGGTGAATACGGCCTGCCCGGTGTGCGCCGTGAATATGGCAGAGTGTACGGGCCAGGAGCCGGAACCCACCCCTGACCCGGAAACAGAGCCGGAGCCGGAACAGGAACCGGCAGGGCTGAACCCGGCGATGCTGCTGGTGGTGCTGGCTGTGCTGGGCGGCATCGGTGCGCTGGTCTACTTCAAATTCATCAAGCAGAAGCCCAAGACCAAGGGCAGCGACAACCTGGATGATTACGACTACGGCGAGGACGATACCGAACAGGAGGACGAGGACCCTTGGGAGACCGAGGAATCTGACGAGCCGGAGGACGCCGGCGGGGGCGGCGATGAGGAAAGCGAGAACCCGGCCAAATGACCCGGTTCACCGACAGCCCTTATGAACCCATGATGACGCGCAGGCCGGAGGGCGGGAAGGCAGCTTCCCGTCCTCCCTCTTTATCTCCCGGCCACCCCTGCTATGGCTGCGGAACCTACCGCCCCGGCCAGCCCTGCGTGGGCTTCTGCCACAAAGAACTGACTGCGTGGCTGCGCGAAAGGAGAAAAGCAAAATGAATTATTTTATCCAATTTCTCATTGTGTTCGACCTGATCTGCTTCGGCGTCTACTTTGGCGGCGACATCGTTTGCACGGCGCTCGCCAAGGTGCGCAAAAAGACAGACGAAGAAGAATTTGAAATCTACAAAGTGGAGGACGATACAGACACCTCCAAACCGGCGCTGTCCATCGACGCCATCCGCCACTTGTTCCGCGGCGAGGTCCACGATTTTGTCTGCAACAAACTTCTGCCCAGCGGGCAGGAAACCCTTTCCGCTCTGACCGAGCCGGAGCAGACAGCGGCCCGGTTCCTGTTCTGCGCCTTGATCGGCTATCTCAAAGAGGAAGCCCCGAAGGATGAGCAGAGCTTCCCGATGGTGATGGAGATGCTGAACTATGCCGAGGGCGCGAAAGAGGACGGCGACAAGGACGTGATCGACATTCTGATGGAGGAAACCGCCGCCCGGACACATCTGCGCGAGGAATATTTCAGCGATTACCGCCGTTACCAGCTCATGCAGGTGGATAAGACGCGGGTGCTGCTGGCCTGCCGTGTCATCATCAACGACCTGCTGGGAAAGCTGTACCGCTATGATTACAACGTCGGTTATGACTGCCTTCTGGACGATGGCAACAGCGTTTCCAGAAAACTGAAAAAATCCAACGAAGAAATGGAGGTTGAGGAAGATGCGCCTTGTGATCGCTGAGAAGCCCTCTGTGGCAAAATCCCTGGCCGCCGTGCTGGGCGCTGCTACCCGCAAAGACGGCTACCTGGAGGGCGGCGGCTGGCTGGTGAGCTGGTGCCTGGGGCACCTGGCCGGGCTGGCGGACGCCGCCACCTACAACCCCGACTACGCCAAGTGGCGCTATGATGACCTGCCCATTTTGCCGGAGTCCTGGCGCTTCACCATCGCCAAAGACAAGCGGGATCAGTTCGATGTGCTGCGCACCCTGCTGCGGCGGGAGGACGTGACCGAGGTAGTCAACGCCTGCGACGCCGGGCGCGAGGGCGAGCTGATTTTCCGCACGGTCTACTGCCTGGCGGGCTGCCAGAAGCCCATGAAACGGCTGTGGATTTCCAGCATGGAGGATTCCGCCATCCGGGAGGGCTTTGCCAACCTGCGCCCCGGCGCGGACTATGACGGGCTGCACCAGGCGGCCCTCTGCCGGGCCAAGGCCGACTGGCTGGTGGGTATCAACGCCACCCGACTGTTCTCGGTGCTGTACCACCGCACCCTCAATATCGGGCGGGTCATGTCCCCGACGCTGGCCCTCATCGTCCAGCGGGAGGCAGAGATCGACGCCTTCAAGCCGGTGCCGTTCTATTCTGTGGCTCTGGACCTGCCCGGTTTTACCGCTGCCAGCGCCCGCATGGACAAAAAAGCCGATGCCGAACAGCTGAAAACTGCCTGCCAGGGCGGTACGGTGACGGTCAAGCAGGTGGAGCGCAGGGACAAATCCGAGAAGCCGCCCGCCCTCTATGACCTCACCACTCTCCAGCGGGACGCCAACCGCCTGCTGGGGTTCACGGCGCAGCAGACACTGGACTACCTGCAAAACCTCTATGAAAAGAAGCTCTGCACCTATCCCCGGACGGACAGCCGCTACCTGACTTCCGACATGGCCGAGGGCCTGCCGGTGCTGGTGAATCTGGTCGCCAACGCCATGCCGTTCCGCAAGGGCATCGCCATTTCCTGCGATGCGGCGGCGGTCATCAACGACAAGAAAGTGACCGACCACCATGCGGTGATCCCCACCCGGAACATCCGCGAGGCGGATCTGTCCGCTCTGCCGGTGGGTGAACGGGCCATTCTGGAGCTGGTGGCGCTGCGGCTGCTGTGCGCGGTGGCCCCGCCCTATAACTTTGCAGAAACCGCCGTTGTTGTGGACTGCGCTGGTGCGGAGTTTACCGCCAAAGGCCGCACGGTGAAGCAGCCCGGCTGGCGGGCGCTGGACGCCGCCTACCGGGCCAGCATGAAAAATGTGGAACCGGACGGCAATTCCGAGGACAAGGCCCTGCCGGAACTAACCGAGGGCCAGGCGCTGCCGGTTGCCGGTGCCGCCGTCAAGGAGGGCAAGACCACCCCGCCCAAGCACTTCACTGAGGATACCTTACTCTCTGCGATGGAGACTGCCGGAAAAGACGATATGCCGGAGGACGCCGAGCGCAAGGGGCTGGGCACCCCCGCCACCCGTGCCGGGATTTTGGAGAAGCTGGTGTCCACCGGCTTTCTGGAACGGAAAAAGAGTAAGAAAACCGTGCAGCTTTTGCCGTCCCACGACGCCATTTCCCTGATTACCGTCCTGCCGGAGCAGCTGCAATCCCCGCTGCTGACCGCCGAGTGGGAGTACCGGCTGGGCGAGATCGAGCGCGGCGAGCTGGCCCCGGAGGACTTCATGGCTGAGATCACCGCCATGCTGAAGGAGCTGGTGGGAACTTATCAGGTCATCAAGGGCAGCGAGTACCTGTTTGCCCCGCCCCGCGAGGTGGTGGGCAAATGCCCCCGCTGCGGCGGTGAAATTGCAGAAATGCAAAAAGGCTTCTTCTGTCAGGACCAATCTTGCAAATTTGCGATCTGGAAGAACAACAACTGGTGGGCAGCGAAGCGCAAACAACCCACCAAGGCCATTGTGGCGGCGCTGCTGAAAGATGGCCGCGCCCATGTGACCGGGCTGTACTCCGAGAAAAGCGGCAAGACCTACGACGCCACCGTGGTGCTGGAAGATACCGGCCAGTACGTCAACTTCAAGCTGGAATTTGACCGGCAGAAAGGCGGCGGCAAATGAAACTGAGTTTGTATGAACAGGAAACGATTATCCTCTACAACCAGGCCGAGGCCACCGCCGAGGTCTATTCCCACGACCCGCGCCTGCTGGAAAAGCTGCGGCGGCTGGCGGAAAAATACCCGGACCAGATCGTGAAAAAGGACCGTCAGACCTTTACGGTGCCCAAACGCTGCGTATCGGTGCGGGAGCCGTACAGCGCCGAGCGCCGCAAGGCCGCCAGCGAACGGGCCAAGGCCGCCGGGTACAAACCACCCGTCACGAAAGCGGGCGGCAAGTAAGCATGGGCGAGAGCGTCTTTGAAGTCGTAAAACAGTCCGTCACCGCCAGAGAGGCGGCGGAGCTTTACGGCATCGCAGTGGGGCGCGGCGGTATGGCCTGCTGCCCCTTCCACGATGACCGCCACCCCAGCATGAAGGTGGACACCCGTTTCCACTGTTTTGGCTGCGGCGCAGACGGCGATGTGATCGACTTCACCGCCCGGCTCTATGACCTGTCCCCCAAGGGGGCCGCTGAAAAGCTGGCCCAGGATTTTGGCCTTTCTTATGACAGCAAGGCCCCGATCCGGCGAAGTTATGTCCGGCAGAAAACCGAGGCGCAGGTGCGGAAAGAAAAACGAGAACACGGCTGGCGCGTCCTGACGGACTACTATCACTTGCTCCGAAAATGGGAGGCCGACTATTCCCCCAAGACGCCGGACGAGGACCCGCACCCGCGCTTTTTGGAGGCCGTCCAAAAAAAAGACTACATGGGCTATCTGCTGGACACCTTTCTCGACAGCAGCACCGAGGAACAGGACCAGTGGATCGCAGAACACACCGCTGAAATTTCGGCCATAGAAGGGAGAGTGAACATCATGGCTGACAAACCCACCAACCGGGAACGGTTGCAGCAAATCACGGCGGGCATTGAACAGGGCATCAAGGAGCTGTTCGAGAGCGAAAAGTATATGCGCTACCTGTCTGTGATGTCCCGGTTCCACCGCTATTCCGTCAACAACACCATGCTCATCTATATGCAGAAGCCGGACGCCACGCTGGTAGCCGGATATAACAAGTGGAAAAATCAGTTTGAGCGCCATGTGAAAAAGGGTGAGCATGGTATTACCATCATCGCGCCAACGCCGTTCAAGAAAAAGATCGAGGAACAGAAGTTGGACCCGGACACCAAAGCCCCCATCCTGGATGCAGAGGGCAAGGCGGTCATGGAGGAACGGGAAGTTGAGATCCCCATGTTCCGCCCGGTGAAGGTGTTTGATGTGAGCCAGACGGACGGCAAGCCCCTGCCGGAGCTGGCGTCCTCCCTGTCCGGGAATGTCCAGAACTACGAGGCTTTCATGGAGGCCCTGCGCCGGTCCGCGCCGGTGCCGCTCTCCGTGGAGCCGATGGCCGCCAACATGGACGGGTATTTCTCGCCGGACCAGCAGCGCATCGCCATCCGGGCAGGCATGAGCGAGGTGCAGACCGTTTCCGCCGCCGTCCATGAGATCGCCCACAGCAAGCTGCACAACTACGCCAAGGCCCAGGAGGAAGCGGCCAGGGCCGGTGATAAGGAGCCGCCCAAGAAGAAAGACCGCAACACCGAGGAGGTGGAGGCCGAGAGCATTTCCTATGCCGTCTGCCAGTATTACGGTATCCAGACCGGCGAGAACAGCTTCGGCTACATCGCCAACTGGAGCCAGGGTAAGGAGCTACCGGAGCTGCGGGCCAGTCTGGAGACCATCAACAAGGCGGCCGGGGAACTGATCGCGGACATTGACCGGCACTATAAGGTTATCTGCAAGGAGCGCGGTATTGACCTGGCCGCCCAGTCGGAACAGACAGTGCCGCAGCAGGAAGCCGCATCGGAGGCGGAGGTCCCCATGCAGGCTCCCGCCCGCCATGCTTACAAGCTCCACAGCAATTTTGAGCGTACCTCACCGGCAGACAGTACCTATATCCAGGAATATACCGTTGCGGATGATTTATCCCTTATCCCCGGAGAGGTACTTTATGCGGGAACCTATGACGAGTGTGTAAAACTGCACAACGCCCTTCAAGATGGCAGTATGACGGCTGAGCAGGTCAAGGCCCAGGCGCAGGCGGAAAAGCTCTATGAGTTGGACGGACGGCTGTACCTCCACGTCCAGCCCTGTGACGGCGGTTATGACTACACTATCTACGACAAGGGCACAATGCGGGCATTGGACGGCGGCCAGCTGGACGCCCCGGAGCTGCCCCTGTCCACCGCCGCGCTGAAAATCTGCGAGATGCACGACATGGGCGGCCAATCCATTCAGTATGCGCCGCTGTCCATGATCGAAACTTTGCAGGAGGCGGCTGTCCAGCAGATGCAGGCAGCGGCCCAGGCCGCCGCCCCGGAAACTACCATGCTGCCGGACGCCCCGGAGCAGCACCTGGACGAGTACCCCATGCCGGACCCCACGCTGACCCAGGACGATTTGGAAAAGTGCGGCTATCTGGACGGGGACCTTCTGCCCCTCTCCAAAGAGCGGGCCTATGAGCTGATGGAGCGCGACCTGACCGTTTATATCGTCCAGCAGGGTGAGAATCCGGCGATGGCTTTTGATACCACCGACCTGGACGCCTACGACGGGATCTTCGCCGTCACCCGCGAGGAATGGGAGGAAAGCCCGGCTTTCGATGCCCAGGTCAAGGAGCGCATGGACCACCAGCAGGAACGGGAGCAGGCGTTCCTCGATCACAAGGGCGACTGCTTCGCTATTTATCAGGTGAAGCACACCGACGAGTTGCGGGACATCCGCTATGAGGGGCTGGAATGGCTCAAGTCCATCGGGCAGACGGCGCAGCGGGACAACTACAATCTGGTCTACACCGCGCCGCTGCTACCCTCCGATTTGAAGGGCGATACTGCCGAACAGCTTTTTTACCGCTTCAACAATGAACACCCCGCCGACTACCGTCACCCGTCCATGAGCGTCAGCGACATCGTTGCCATCAAGCGGGACGGCAAGGTATCCTGTCACTACTGCGACAGCTTCGGCTTTGCCGAGGTTCCCGGCTTCCTGCCGGACAACCCGCTGAAAAATGCGGAAATGGCCGTGGAGGATGACTACGGCATGATCGACGGCATTCTCAACAACGGCCAGCGGCAGCCGCCCCAACGGGAGTTGCCGGAAAAACGGAAGTCCGTTGTGGAGCAGCTGAAAAGCCAGCCCAAACCCGAACATAAAAAGACAGCGCCCAAAAAGAGCGCGGAAAGGGAGATCTGATATGAACGCTTTGACTTTTGAGGAAACCAACCTGCTGTGCATCTACAACCCCGGCACCCGCCAGGGGGCCATCGAGGCCCTGACCGAGATGCGCGGCCACTTGCAGGCGGACGAGGACGAGCTGCTGGCCCTGACCGACAGTACCCTCGCCAAGCTGCGCGCCATGACCGACGCCGAGTTTGACGAGCTGGAACTGTACCCGGATTTTGACGAGTAACCCCCTGTTTTAACCAGCCGGGGCGGCCGCCGTGCCGCCCCATTTTCATATCCGAAGGAAGGGAGGATAGAACCCCATGCCAACCAAAGCAGAACAATATGCGCAGATGGCCGACCAGGTGGCGCGGCAGCTCACCGGCAGCTGGCAGGAGTGGGCGGGCTTTCTTACCACCGCCGCCCGGCTTTACAAATACCCGTTCCATGAACAGCTGATGATCTACGCCCAGCGCCCGGACGCCACCGCCTGCGCCGAGTACGACCTGTGGAACAACCGCATGGGCCGGTATGTGCGGCGCGGGTCCAAGGGCATCGCCCTGGTGGATGATTCCGGGGACCGGCCCCGGCTGCGGTATGTGTTTGATATTTCCGACACCGGCACCCGTGAACACTCCCGCACCCCCTGGCTGTGGACGATGAACGAGGAACACACCGCGCCGGTCATGGCGATGCTGGAACGCAACTATGATGTGAGCGGCGGCGACCTGGCCCAGCAGCTGGCCGATGTGGCCGCCAAGCTGGCGGAGGAATACTGGGCCGACCACCGGCGGGATATTCTCCCTATCGTTGACGGTTCCTTTTTGGAAGAGTACGATGAGTACAACATCGAAGTCCAGTTCAAATCCACCGCCGCTGTCAGCATCACCTATGCCCTGATGTCCCGCTGTGGGCTGGAGCCGGAGCAGTATTTCAGCCATGAGGATTTCATGGCGATCTTCGACTTCAACACCCCCGCCACCGTGGGGGCGCTGGGCACGGCGGTCAGCCAGATAAACCAGCAGGTACTGCGGCAGATCGGCGTCACCATCCAGAACTATGAGCGCGCCAAGGGCGCGGAAAGGAGTGCCACACATGGAAAACAACCTGACTTACACGAGGAACGGCGATTACCTGATCCCCGACCTGAAGCTGTCCGAACAGCCGGAGAAGCCCCTGGGCAAGTACGGCAGGATGCGCAAAGCGTACCTGAAGGAACACCGGCCCATCCTCTACAACCAGCTGCTGATGAGCGAGAAGCTGTACCCGCACCTTCGGGAGATCGACGAGACCGCGAACAGCCGTCTGGAGCAGATGATGCCCCGGCTGGCGGAGGCAGCGGGCGCGACGGAGCAGCTGAAAGCCAGCGACCCCATGCAGTGGGTGGGCCTGATGAACACCTGCAAGGCCCAGGCGGAGGAGATCCTGCTGGCGGAACTTATCAACAGCTGACCTTAAACCTGTTCCTCTCCGAAGCGGAACAAATCCATAAAATCGACGAAGCAGAGAGTGTGAAAACGCCCTCTGCTTTTTCTATGCCCAAACCCGCTGCGCAGGCGGAACCTGTGCGCCGGGCGCTGACCCAGGCGGAGATCGACGCCGCCATCCAGGAATGGAACGGCAATATCGAGAGCAAGCACGCAGTTGTCCGTTACATGAAGGACCACGCCCGTGAAAAGGACACCGCCGCCTGGCTGCGGCAGGAGTACGGCGATGATCTCCCGGCCCTGCCTGTGACGGTGGACGGCGCGGCGGGCGACGTGCCCTGGCCCAAGGTGCAGCGCCGGATCGCCCAGCTCATCAAGGAAGATCGGTTCTACACCGAGGCGGAGCAGGACCGATTTGACAACATCGACCCCATCGCCATCCGGGAGGCCCTGGCCGAGCGCGGCATCGTGAACGGCCAGGTGGTGGACCCGGAAAAGCTGGACAGTGATCCATTCATCCGGCAGGTCATGCGGGATGTGGAGGCCGTCGCAACCGAGGAACAGGCCGAGGCAGCGGCAAAGCCGCCTGTGCCGGACTTATCCGGCCAGCCCGTCACCCGCGAGGGCGACACCCTCACCATCGGCAGCGGCGAACCCACCCATGAGATCGACATCACGGTGTCGGACGAGGAATATGCCGCCATCCGGGGCACCATCCCGGAGCGCACCGCCTACGATCCGTCCGCCCCGGTTTACAATGTGGGCAATACCGTCTATCTGGATGACCGCGCCCATCAAATTACCGAACTGCGGGAGGATACGGTGCAGCTGCTGCCCACCGGCATGAGCTATCCCATCTACCGGGTCGAGAGCCGGGAGCGGTTCGAGCAGCTTTTGCGGGCAGACAACCGCAACGACTTCTACACCGAGTTCCTGCCCGTCAACCCTGACACGGCGGACCAGGACCTGCGGGACGTGCTGGCCCACGGCCTGATCGGCGCGCCGGACAAGGCGGAGCTTTCCGAACTGCTGCGCACCGGCAAGAGCAACCGGGAGGTCGCCCTGTGGCTGAGCCGGGCCTATCCTGACATCATCGAGACGATGGAGCTGGAGACCGGCGATACCGCCGACTACCGAACCATACCCGAAGGCATCGAGCTGGAAGTGCTGGACGCGGACGAGAAGCGACTGGCCATGCTGTTCTTCCGCTGGGATGAGGTCGCACCGCTGCTGCGCGGGCTATATGCCCGCCAGCTGGACGGCTTTGTGCAGGAGCAGGATGAACCGTATATGGAAGCCCCTGCCGCCGTGGAAGAACCTGCCGAAACCGCCAAGCCCATTGAAGAAGCCGCTGAGGCACCGGCGTTCCACTCCGAGACGGTGGCCGTCTACCCCGGTGACAAAAACGGACTTCCCTATGACGTGGTGGTGGAACGGCTGCACGTTGACCGGCCGGAACCCACGCCGCCTGAACCGACGCCGGACACGCAGCCGGAGGAAAAGCCGGATCACCCGGTCGCCATCCCGGTGAACGGTGAGTGGCAGACTTTCCCCAACCAGAGGGCAGCCGAACAGGCGGCCTATCAGGAGTACCGGGACAACCTGCGCCGCAACGCCGAGAACTTCCGCATCACCGACGACCATCTGGGCGAGGGCGGCCCCAAGGCCAAGTACCAGGCCAATGTGGCGGCGATCAAGCTGCTGAAATATCTGGAAGAGACCACCGGGCAGGCCACGCCGGAACAGCAGGAGGTATTGTCCCGCTATGTGGGCTGGGGCGGCGTGGCGGATGCCTTTGACCCGGACAAACCCGCGTGGGATGCCGAGTATTCGGAACTGAAAGAACTGCTGACCCCAGAGGAATACGCTGCGGCGCGGGCCTCCACCCTCAACGCCCACTATACCAGCCCCACCGTCATCCGCGCCATCTATGAGGCCGTGGAGCAGATGGGCTTCCGCACCGGCAACATTCTGGAACCGTCCTGCGGCGTGGGTAATTTCTTCGGGATGCTGCCGGAGAGCATGGCCGGGAGCAGGCTGTACGGCGTGGAGCTGGATTCCATCAGCGGGCGGATTGCCCAGCAGCTCTACCCCAAGGCTAACATCACCGTGGCGGGCTTTGAGACCACCGACCGGCGGGACTTCTATGACCTTGCCATCGGTAACGTCCCTTTCGGCCAGTACCAGGTGAACGACAAAGCCTACAACAAGCTGGGCTTCAACATCCACAACTACTTTTTTGCCAAGGCGCTGGACCAGGTGCGCCCCGGCGGCGTGGTGGCCTTTGTCACCAGCCGCTACACAATGGACGCCAAGGATTCCACCGTGCGCCGGTATCTGGCCCAGCGGGCCGAGCTGCTGGGGGCGATCCGCCTGCCCAACAACGCTTTCCGCGCCAATGCCGGGACCGATGTGGTGTCCGACATCCTGTTTCTGCAAAAGCGGGACCGCCCGCTGGACATCGCCCCGGACTGGACCCAAACCGGCCGGACCGAGGAAGGCTTCACGGTCAACCAGTATTTTCTGGATCACCCGGAGATGGTGCTGGGGCGGCCCACCGCCGAAAGCACCCAATACGGCAAACAGGATTACACCGTGGCCCCCATCGAGGGGCTGGAGCTGGCCGATCAGCTGCACGATGCCGTGAAGTACATTCGCGGCACCTACCAGGAGGCCGCGCTGCCGGAGCTGGGCGAGGGCGAGGACATCGACGAATCCCTCCCGGCTGACCCCAATGTGAAGAACTACTCCTACACGGTGGTGGACGGCGCGGTGTACTTCCGGGAAAACAGCCGCATGGTGCGCCCCGACCTGAACGCCACCGCCGAGGCCCGCGTCAAAGGGCTGGTGGGGCTGCGGGATTGTGTGCAGCGGCTCATCGACCTGGAGATGGACGCCGCCGCGCCGGATGCCGACATCCGGGCGCAG
>OERF01000304.1_pt1 | contig 11400 bp, 13 predicted proteins | sample 1539921 | NCBI WGS metagenome assembly OERF01 (sample SAMEA3891883, study PRJEB23780) | metagenome | biome: terrestrial biome; feature: animal house; material: Caecal content | place: Italy | collected 2015-05-05
CATTTGTTGAGTATTTTTACCGGGAAGCAAGTTGAATGCAAGTTAAAAGCAAGTTAGATGCAAGTTGCAAGCAACGGATCAGGTGGCAGCACCACCCAAAAACCACTTGGCCGCGCTTGTTTTTCCTTCACAGCGAATCCGGCCTTCTGCGCGCAATTCGCGCAGAAGCGTTTGCAATTGCCCTCGACTACAGTTGGGTAAAACTTGTTGCAACTCCTTGAACGGCGTTCCTTGGCTACCACTTTCGCGAATATGCTTGAGCAACAATTCTTTGTTAGTGTCTCGGTCCAATCCAATCATTCTTGTATGAACGCCAGATCTTCCAACAGCAGCATATAGGCTGCGCGCCAGAACATATTTACTACGTCCAATATGTTCCACAATGCCTAGTTCCTCCAGGCGTTGCATGTTTTGATGCAGGTTTTGCGGGACTCGCTCTCCGTGATACAAGGCGTTAATAATGAGAAAATCATTGGTGGAAAGGCTTTCCATGCGCTCACTGCCGATACGGTTGATAAGAGAAAGCATCTTTTCGTCCAACACCAACCCATTCAGCGTAAGTTTAACGAAATTTTCATCTGTCCCAGTAAAATCTGGCAGTTGTTTGGCTTCTTTGATACTCCATTCGTATATCAGGTTCATCCCTTGACCAGAGCGCTCTACCAAACCGCATTTAGCCAAAATTTCTGCGATCCGCCGATTTCGTGGAGACTGCCGATCAAGGATGTTTTCCACAGTGATTCCGTTCGGAAAACCGCCAGGACTTTCCATCACCAGGCGATCTCGATACTGACGAATGAAAACGCTACCGTTCATCTGATAATTCCGATGACTCACTGCGTTCAAAATGGCTTCGCGAACAACGCGTTCGTTGAAAGTTGGAATGTCATAGATGAAGAAGCCCTCTTGATAATGCTGCTTGTCATTGCGTAGATTCACAAGTTCCCACAAACGGTTGTAGCAGGCAAAGAAGCCAACGCGGAACTCTTCCCTTTGGCTGGCTGGCCCAGAAGCGTCCGATGAGCGGTACTCAAACACGATTTCCGATTGTGGTAGAAATTTACCCAAGGCTGACCGTTTGCCGAACAACACCAATGCCGCATAGGTAACGCCGTCATCTGTAATCGCTTCGCAATCGCGCAGTAGTTGCTCCTTAGAGAGATTCAGAATTCGATGATTTCCGCTCTTCTCGCTCCACTGCTTACTGAAGGCATTCACCGCATCCGGGTCAAGATCTTCCAATGTTGCACCAAGGCAAACACTTGTAGGTTTGTCAAACATCTTGTACAGCGAGAGATTCAAAGAAAGCAGCAAGTTTTTCTTTCGGGGAGAGCCAGCCGAGAGGGCGCATAGGTAAGTCGTTGGAACGATTTTGGTGTGCAGCGAGCTGCACACCAAAATCGGCAAGAGAGAAGAAACGATGTGTGTCGTAGAATCGCTTCTGGTCTTCGCGGTGGCTGCGTTCTACTTTACCGTTGTGGCGAGGTGTGTAAGGACGGATCAGCTTGTGCCGGATCCCAAGGCGTGCGGCGGTCAGCTCAAAGCGTGTGAGCCGGTCCTTCTTGTTGGTCGAAAAACGGTTGGTAAACTCAATGCCATTGTCTGTCTGCACGCACTCTACCCGCACACCACGGCGTTTGAACCATGCCACCATTTTCTCCAGGAAATCAGCGGAAGAGTAAGTGCTTTGTTCTGGATATGCGCCCAGATAGCGAAGGCGTGTATATTCGTCGATCGCCGTATACTGGTATAGCCGTTCTTCCGGGTTTGTCAGGCATTTCAGCGGCACCACCTTCACATCTACCTGAACACGCTGGCCGGGATACTGCATCTGTTCGTATGGCTTTGCCTTGCAGGTTGCTTTGACCTTTGGCTGCGGGAACATCCCCAGCTTGCGCATGACCCGGAACAGACTTTCCGGACAGCGGGTATACCCACGTTTGCGAAGCCGGTGCCAGAACTCTACCATTCCCAGCGTGGGATTCCGCCTCCGCATGTCTCGGATAAGCTTCAGTTCCGCTTCTGTGTGCTGGTTTGGGTGGTGGTGCGGGCGTCTGGACTGGCAGGCCAGAGACGCCGCACTTCCATCCCAGCGTGCCTTCCAAAAGTAGATATACGACCGACTCTTGTTGTATTTCCGGCTTGCACGGCTCACGCCATATTTGGCTGCATACTGCATTAGGGATTGCCGATACCGCATGTCTTGTGTTATACTTTTACTCATGAGGGACAGAGCTCCTTTTTGGGTTTGTTGGTGTCGCAACTTAACTATACCCTATGAAGGCTCTGTCCTTCTACTTTTTTATTTGCTTTTACTTGCTCTTCTGGCCAATATGTATTGTAGCTCTACATTCCAATGTTGCACCAAGGCAAACACTACCGGAAAAGTCAAATCCGGCCTCTGCATAGATACGACGGCGCACATCCTCTGGCATAGGAATAAGACTGTCTCCCTCATACCACCAGGCAATACCATCAACCTGAATGGGCAAGCCCAGAGGACGGCCAGCTACTTCAAACACCAGCACGCGCTTGCCCTCTTCTTCATATAGCTGGAAATCCACCATGACATGTAACTTGTCGATGAGTCCCTTTCGGGTGCGTTCCGGCTGATCGAATGCCTGGCTGCCAACGACCTGACGCGGGCGCTTATCCGAAATGCCGAACACTAACTTTCCACCACCACAGTTCGACAGTGCGCAACAGCAACGTAAGGCATCACCAAAGTCAAATCGTTTCTTAGCTTCTTTGAATTGAAAGCCTTCGCCTTCTTGGGCCGCCAGTAGCTCTTTGATCGTTATAGGGGTGTACAAGGTGCCATCGCCTCCCGGAGCGTTACTATGCTTAATTATAGCAAATATGGTTTTTGCTCCACAAGCGACCGATTCAAATTCTCGATGCTTTGTGTGAAGCCACGTCCAATTTTTCTATATACCCATTTCCATAGCGAATAGATTTACACTGAGCAATTGTATAGAAAAAAGTCATAATTTATCTGTTTCGGCCTCGCACGTCTCTTGGACACCATCGCTTGAATGTCTTGCATTCCCGCCCAATAAAAATCGTCGTATGTGATAGTATCGGGTGCCCCTAAAGTTTTAATCTCTACGCCATTTGCTTGTAAAAGCAGGTGGCGCGTTTTCTTTTCGTCGCTGATTGGTGGCTTGTCATAAAAATAAACTCGACCATCGGCATGTCGCTCCCTTTGCTTGCGACGCAAAAGCCACCACAAATCGAATTCGCACTCATCAAAGCCAAATCCAAGGATGTAGACATCGCCAACAAGAAAAAGCTCTGGCCACGAAATTAGTGCAAGCGCTCCTGGCGATAGTTTCTTCGTTCGTTGTACCAATTCTTCACAACAGGAAATAATTTTGGACAATAAACGCCCATAGCGATCATGGCCCAGAACAACGCCCCGGGGAACGCTGCATTCACCATGAATATGCCAAATGCAGGTCCCATGCGTCTTGCCGCTCGTATCATCAAAATAGTAACCCGTATGTAAGCGATATTCTCTTTCGCGGCGATCGGTTAAGTAGCACCGATATTTAGAGCGCACACTCCCCTTCTGAAAGTCATCATCAGCCCAAAACGCCCGTTCCAAGCAATAGGAATAGTTCGTCGTTAGTACATGGTCCATATGCAGCGTCGGAACCACATCAAGCAGCGGATTGGTTTCGCTGACTAAGCTTTTCATTGCAGTTGATAAGCGCTTTTCTTCCTTTTCAATGTCGGCTCTGCTTAGAGGGCTCTTTATGTGTTGCGGTGTAGCCAGAAGCTCATAACGCAAAGGAAATAGCAAATTTTCTGCCCCGTAAACACCACGGTTTTCTGGTAGCGTTAAATCATCAACGAGTTGTGTCCAACTGCGTTGCCCGCTTTCATATTCCAATCCGTTCCCTAAAAGCAGGATTTGCGGCCTCCCACAACCCTTCAAGTTATATTGAAACGTTTTTTCGATTGGCATAACCCGTACACATCCTTAGAGCTCCGATATAATACGACCTCACAAAAATGGCGGATAACTACTTATTATCGACAAGGAGTATAAGCATGGAGCAAAGCTATGAAGTGAAAAGATTGACATCAACAAAGGATAAGCTTTGCATGCCTGCAATAAATATTTACGCCCAGTCGATGTCATCGGATGTACGGACGTCAACAAACGAAATTGCCGTCTGTATAGATGGTAAAATTCGTTCCCGGAATCAGTATTTTTGCTTTGCATTGTGTTATCAGCGCGCGGTTATTGGATACGCACAAGCTGCATTTATTAGCAAAGGAAAAATACTATTTATTGATTACTTTACAATTAAGGATGAATACAAAAAGAACGGCATATTTTACCCGCTCTTTAGCATCTTTTTGCTCTATTTTAACCAAAATAATATTTACTACGATTATATAATCACCGAAATCGGACATCAAGGTAACACAAAAATTGACGGAGACAGTGCATTCTTACAGAAAGTCTTATTCGTTGAAGATTTTTTATCTATAAAAGCCCCTTATAAGCAACCTGAGCTTGGTCTCTACAAGGAAGAAACTAACATTGATGCCAATTTGTACATACGTTTCTCTGATTCACTATCTTCCATACCAAAATCAACATACCTGTTACTTGTAAAACATATATATTATGACCATTATTTAGCCTGGTATCAAAATTTTCTAACAAAAGATGAGGTTGACATATATAAGAAACATTTGGACCAAACATTCGCAGCCATTCAACAAAAGCTAACCAAGGTAGATGCCGTCAATTTACTTGATAGAGTTTCTCTGGATTGCAAGTATTTTTCTGAATGCTGTAAGGCTAGCCAAATCAGCACCGCAGGGTTCGCACCACTGCCAGTTAAGAAAAAACGACTTCGTTGGTTGAGTAGCATCCTCGTATTTTTTGCGGTGATTACTATAAGCGTTTTGCTTTATCATTTAACCAGATTACTACATATATCAAATGAAGTCTTTTCCGGTATTTTTACGGCTACTACGGCACTGGCCTTAGGCGTCACCACATACCTTTTTAGTAACAAAGATTAGATTTTTTGGCAAATCATTATGGTGTTGTGTGCCCAGTATTGTGAGATAATGTTGGGTATAACAGAATCAAATTTCGAAAAGCCTGCTATTTTTTCATCATCAAAAAAACGAGATAAGAGGCCGCTTACTGTGTGGAATCGTTCTCGGTATATGAGCTGTAAATGATTGCATTCAAATATATCTTTTATGTATTGCTCTGAATACAACCAAAGACGATGTTGCTGGCCATTATATTGATAAGTATGCTGTGTAACGCTACGTCCGTATTCTCGCGTGAACAGAAATTCCCCACTCTCGCTTCGCTCAAACTCTAAAATTAGTTGTCCTTTGGATTTTAGTACGCGGCTCAATTCCCCAATAGCTGCAAAAGCGTCGCAGTAATTTATTACACTACCAACACAAATGACATAGTCGAAAAAAGCATCTTCACATGGCAAATCTTCAATAGAGGCGATGATTGGATTTTCACTTTGAGATATTTTCCCTTCGGCGATGTCACAATTATATACCTTTCCCCTAATATTGTAAGCCGTTTCACCAGATCCTGCATTAAGAATGACGGTCTGAGGTGTCACCTTATCTTTCAAATAGTCATTCACAAATTGTGTGACGTAATTATGGGTGTGGGTATGCCACTTGCTCTCCTGGGGCCAGGAAGTTTGACAATCGTTATAGAGCTTTCTGTTATACTCTACTCTATCATTTCTGGACATGACGCTTTGATCAACCCTCTATAATAAGTAGTTATCCACCCCCTCAAAGGTGATGAGCCACTCGCCGCCGACATTGGTCACATCGGTGATGTGGTACTGGTGTTCACTGGCTCGCACCGAAAAGGCGGAAAACAACGAAATTTTGTGATACCGCGTAACCGAGATCGTGCGGGTGAGAGACGCACCATCCGAAGCAGTATAGGCCGCTTCGGCGGTAAAATCTCCGTCCGCCCGCACATACAGCATCCAGGCGGAAGCCTGCTCGCCGCTCGCAAAGGTGCGAGTGCAGGTCGCGCCTGCGTCAGTTTCCATCTCGGAATCGGTAAAGACCGCCCCGTCCGAGAGGGTCACGGTGACGGTGCTGTCCGGGGCCGGGTCCACCACCTGCAGAAGCACCGGCACCGCCTCACCGGCGGGCATCCGCGCTTCGTCCGCCTCGATGCCGAACAGCGACTCGTCGATGTTGCCGCTGGCCGGGGCTTCGTAGTCGGCGTCCAGCACCGTGAAGCTGAACCGTGCGGCAGCAGCGGCGGTTTCGGGGGTGGATGTGCCACGTTCTTCATTGGGAGAGACGGCACTCTCGGACGTGGCAACCTCGTCGCTGCCGGGAGCAGTCTGTGCGGATTCCGGCGTGGCTGCCACTGCGGGTTCTTGCGGAGGTGTGGATTCTGCAAAGGCAACCGCGCTGCTCAAGTTGCTGAGCGACAAAACGCCTGCCAACAACAATGCCAGCCCCCGTTTCCAGAGTTTCTTAAAACGATTCGACATAACTGTCTCCTTTGTCACAAATGTATTGTGGTTACCGTTCCGGTTGTCTTTTCGGCTTCAGCCGGGCGGCGGATTCCGGCTGTTCCGCCAATCTTGGCGGCTGCGGGAAAAAGCCGCCCAAACGGTTCGACACATAATCCGAAAGCCAGGTGCCGCCGAACGTCGCATGGGTCTGCAGCCGCCACAGGGCAAGTTTTCCAATGTCCAGCTTCACACCGTCAAAGGGGAAAAGTAAACAGGTCAGACCTTCATGCTCAAAAACGGAAATGTTTTCAAACTTAGTGACATCTTTCAGCATGCCGTTCTCGGTAAACATCTCATTGATTCCGTCCAGCCACTCCTGCAGATCGCCGCCGCAGCCCTGTAAGATCAGCCCTTCGCGGTCGCCCATCCGGCGCAGACCATTGCTCGTGATCGCTTTAATGCCCATAATGGCTACTTCCTTTCCTGTTGTGGTCATCTTTCATTGTCGCGGTGCTTTCGCGGCACCCGCTGCTCGGCCTGTCTGGCTTGTGCGGCTGCTTGCAGCACGGCTTTCGGGTCGAAACCGGCCATGCGGCACCCATCCAAAACCGTTTGCAGGTAAGTGGAGGTAGGCGGCTGGGTTCTCTCGCAGTAGGGCGCGGTCATAACATAGGCCACAACGGTTTGCGGCCCGGAATCCGTCCGCACCGGCAGCAGTTCCTTTGTGTACAGGTGCGGATACCCCTCGTAGCGGTCGAGCGTCAACTCATCCCAGGCATTGACCCGCCACAGCAGACCATTCACCCGGTTGCCCTCTTTGGGCAGAATCGTCAGCACACCGCGCCGGAAGGCCAGTTCGTATCCTTCCAGCACAGCCTTGCCGACCACCCCGGCCTGCGGGCAGCGGACAGCCATCTGGCCAAGGTTCAGGTTGGAGCCATAGGCAAAATACAGTTCTTCCAAAAGCATCGCCTCCTTCATCGGGCCTCGCCGCGGGTATGGCGGCGCTGGTAACTTTCATACTGGTTTCGGTCTCGCAGCCAGGCCGGGTCGCCGGGCAAGCGCTTGAGCAGGTGCATCCGCACATTCTTGTATTCGGGGCCAATCAGGCCAAGCCGGAGCAGGAATGTGCGGAATGTGAACGCAGGGTTATCCCCCACCGGCGTCTTGCGGGCCACCGTCTTTTCCAAGTTGATGGCCTGGGCCGACATGGCCAGCGCCAGCGCGATGTCGGCGCGAACCTCTCCGGCGTGGAGTGTACTCTCAAAGCAGCGCCATTCCACGGTGCCGTGGTAAAACACCGAATGTAAATTCAATGCGTAGTACCTCGACCAGTTGTAATGGTCGTGCGCACCGTCTCGGCCCTCGTACCAGGCGCGGCGCAGCTGCTCCATCGTCAGGCCGGGCGGCATATTGCGGACCACTCTCACGACGTTTTCCCGCGACAGCTTGCAGTAACGCTCTACCCGGCGCTGTTGTGCCCCCAGTGCCGCAAAGATTAGATCCTCCTTGGAGTACATGATCGACAACAGATTCCGCAGGCTGCGCGGCGTGTGCTTACTGGCATCCACGTGGACGTGCAGCCCACAGCTGGGGTTCACGACCGCCCCGGCATGGCGCAGCGCCCGCACGACTTCCTGCTGCTTGCCCATCTCGGCATATTCCAGCACCGGCGAGTTGAGCTCGACTTTGTAGGTCAAGTCATAAGCCGGTTCATGCCGCCGGCCAACACGTCTTGTCGCCGCGATGCTGCCGTCGTAGACAAGACGCCATTTCTTGCCATCGTTGTCAACGACCTCCCAGGGGTCATAGAGGCTGGATTCATGGGTCTGGCGGGCCGATGTGCCGAAGAGTCGGCCCACTGCGTCGGCTGCCTGCTGGCGCGTGATGCCCGTCATCTCGATCTCACAGCCAAACTTCTGGTCGCGGAAGTCAAGGGGCAGGAGCTTCACCTCCCCGCAGTTCGGCATCCACCGCCGCCAGCCTGCGCCCGATGGCTTCCACCACGTTGACGGTCACGCCGTTGCCGGCCTGTTTGTAGGCCTGGCCCTCGCTGGTGACAGCCAAAATCTTGTCGATGCGGTCGTCCTGCCAACCCTGCAGCCGCAGGCATTCCCGCGGCGTCAGGCGGCGGATGCGGCCGGCGCACAGCACGCCGGAGCACTCGCGCTTATGCCGGTGAACGCCGCTGTTTTGGCGGGTGGTCACGCAGCGTGCCACGCCGGTGCAGTCCGGTTGCTCGTTCATATCCACAAAGCAGAGCACACCCTGGTTGGGTGAGGTCGTCAGCGTGTGGGCGATGCCATGCCCCACCCGGCCGCGGCGGCGGTTGGTGGTGGCGTAGGCCAGGCTGATGCTGTCGCCGGGGTACGCCAGCTTATAGCCGGTTTTGGTCGCCTCTTTTACCGGGAATCCTTCCCCCAATCGTCGGGCAGCAGGCGTTTTTGTTGTGCCGGTGAAAGGTAGTATCTTTCCGGCACATCGCCCGTCAAGAAATCCGACAATGTATACGCGGCGTCTTGACTGTGCAACGCCAAAATCTTGGCTGTTAAGCACCTGCCATTCGACATGGTACCCCAGTCGGTCCAGCGCATCGAGGATCGCCGCAAACGTCCGGCCTTGGTCATGGTTAAGCAGGCCGGGTACGTTCTCAAACAGCAGATAGCGAGGCTTCCGGGTTTCAGCCAGGCGGGCCAACTCAAAAAAGAGGGTGCCGCGAGGGTCTCCGAACCCTCGGCGGCTGCCAGCCAGGCTGAAAGCCTGGCAAGGGAATCCGCCGCAGAGCAGGTCGAAGTCGGGCATGGTGTCGGGGTCGGCGTTTCTGGCATTTTCTGTGTACCACTCTCCTTTGCAGTCAAACAGGGCGCGGTAGCTGTGCTCGGCGTATTTGTCGCATTCACAGTGCCCCACGCAGGTGAAACCGCCGGCACGGGTCAGCCCCTCGCGGAAGCCGCCGATGCCGGCAAACATATCAATAAAACGAATGGTCTTTCAGCATCCCTCCCAAACAAAAAAGGCCCACAGTCTGGCTGCGGGCCGTAAGGTGTTGGACTATTTCTGTACCTCCCAATTTTCCAGGATCAGCGCCTCCAGCGGCTGAATGTCGCCGTTGTCGATGCGGATGCATTCGGCGGCATAGCGCAGGGTGACTTTCCGCGAGCCCCGATCAAGCACCGCGTACAGCGTGGGCACCGTGAGGATGTACATTGTGCAGCCGTGGGCGGTCAGTCTCATGCCGGGGCGAATTTCATTTCCATTGCGGTCGCGCCGCCGTATCGGCATCAGCATCGATGGCAGATCCGTCATCGACGCTGTCATCCTCACAGGTTTCTGTCGCGGTCTCTGTTTCCGCAGCTTCTTCCGGCGTGTCATCCGGCTGCGCATCTTCGGTCTCTTCATCCTCGCCGGTCACCTTACCTTCCAGGCCGTTATCTTCGATTTCATTCACATCATCGTTGATTTCGGCGTCCTCTGCCGCATCCTCGGCCTCGGCGGCCTCCGCCGCCTCGAATTCCTCGTCCGCTTCCTCGAGCGCCTGCTCGATCAGGCCGATGACGAACTCTTTCTGAGTGAGTTTGCGGTGGTAGGTCTGCTCGTAGCGCGCCAGATACTCCTTGATCTGCTGGAAGAGTTCCTCGCTGACCTGGAAGGCCATTGTCCGTGTTTTACCCATTGTGATTGCTCCCTTCTCATAGTGTTCCCGAATGACTTGTTCGATGAATTTGCTCATCGTGCTTTCGTTCTGCTTGATTTCCTCGGTGATGCGGTTGTGCAAATCGAGGGGGATCTTGCAGGTCACGCCTTTGGTTTCCATTGCTTCTCCTTTCTGTCATGCCTGCGTTGTTTTGTCTTGCAAGGCAAGCATACTCCAAAGGCGATCTAATAGCTATACCCAGACCCAACAAAGAACGAATGCAATGATTGTGCAAACGAAAGCAATACCAACAAGAGCGAAAATACCACGGACAGCTTATTCGGCAATCATAGGCACCACCTCCTTTGCTGCTTTGCCAGCCGGTTCGGCCAGGTCATGGCGGATCAGCGCGCTGTAGTAGCTGTTGATGGTCAACGGCGCATTGTACAGTGTCGCCAGCAGGTATTGCTTGATGTTTTTGACCTTGGTGGTGTTCTCACGCAAGCACTTCAGCACAAAGCGGATATGCTCAGCGTCCAGCTTGAGCAGCCGGGATTTGACCACCTCGGCCGGGAAGTCGGAGCCGCAGACGCGGGTGGTTTTTCGCCGGACACAGACGGTCTCGGTCATGAGCTCGACAATCTCATCGATCAGGACGGCGTCGTCGGGGTTCTGGGCCACCAGCAGCGGATACTGGATGTTGTCGCGGATCAAATCTCGATAATCGGCCATCCTCTTTGCCAGGCTCGTTTCGATTCGCTTCGGTTCCGGCGGCTCGGCCGCCGATCCCCGGAAAAGAATCGAATCGGTATTTGATTGATCTGTATTTTGTTTCTCTATATTTTGTTGTGTGGGATTTTCCGGCATCGGTTTTCCCGTTGTCGGATTTCCCGACGACGGTTTTTCCGATGACGGTTCGCCCGATGGCGGTTCCTGCGGCCGTTCATAGATCGTGTACTCGTTGCCCGCAAACTTGCCGCCGCTGTCGATGGTTTGGCGGCGGCGTATGTAACCGGCCTGCTCCAGTTCGTGGATGGCGGTGCGGATGGCGTCCTTACTTTCGCGGTTGATGTAACACAGGCCGGCCAGCGTGTAGTCCCAATCCTCCGGCAGTGAGAGCATCTGCGACAACAACCCCTTGGCCTTCAGGCTGAGCCGCTTGTCCCGCAGGTGGTAGTTGCTCATGACGGTGTAATCGCTTGTTCGTTCTACTCGAAATACAGCCATTTGAATCTCTCCTTCCTGTTATTTTGAAAAAGCCAAGATTCGTCCTGG
>OERF01000305.1_pt1 | contig 11364 bp, 11 predicted proteins | sample 1539921 | NCBI WGS metagenome assembly OERF01 (sample SAMEA3891883, study PRJEB23780) | metagenome | biome: terrestrial biome; feature: animal house; material: Caecal content | place: Italy | collected 2015-05-05
CTATCACTTCTATCAGGAAAATATGTGGGCTCCCGAACCTCTGGAGAATGTTGTGATTGATATTATACAGCGGAAAATCCGTGATGTGATTCTTTCCGCTCCGGAACCTCAGGATTATGAGGTGCTTCTGGATAAGGTTGCAAAAGAATTCGCAGAAATGGAGAGCGATAACAACTAAGAAACGGAGATGAATGGTTATGTTCACAGTTTTAATAGCTGAAAAGGAACATATTGAAGCCATAAAGCAGGAAAATGCTCTGTTTTTTGAACCGTTTCTGCTTGTCCATCCCCAAGCACCTCCAGTAATTTCTCTCCACTGACCTCAATGGCTACATAGTCGTATTGTTTTGCTTCTTCCATACATACTTCCCTTTCAGCTGCTATATAGCCGATGGGGGCATTGTAAAACATGTCAGACAGGCCCTTGTGCTGATAGGCAATTGTTTTAACCTTGCTAAAATCTATGGAGCGAATTGTAGTCTCACTCAAACGGAATGTTTGCTCAGCTGTTTCCAAATTACCGCACATCGCATATGAAGCTGCAAGCAACTTTGTGGCCTGTAGATACAGATCGTAGTACTCCTGCATTTCCTGAACATCGTTCTTTTTCTCTGCAAGATAACCTGTATGGAAGAACTCTCGCATGAACCGGATGGCCGCAGCCTTAGGAAGTGGCTCAAATTCCCCTGCACGGCGCTCTAAGGTCTTTTCTATCTGAGCCTGGGCTACAAGAAGATTCTGGCGACTGGAATCGATCTGGCGTCTACGTTCCTCTCCTTCGGGCATAGATAATGCAAGAATTAAGCCATTCTTTCCCGCTTCCAGCAGACCAATGCGGTCATCCATTTGGCCATGCTTGATCTGCTCAACCACACGATATGTACGCTCAACCAATTCTGTGAGATGCGCCACCTGTTGCTGCATCAGCATATTGTGTTGACTGTTGGCAAGTTCCTGAACTGGATTTCCGTGGACGATAGCTTGCTCTGCAGTTGTTGAACAACCGGGAGGTTCAGCCGTTCTTCTATCTGCGTCAAGGTCAAATTGGTGCGGTTGATTTCCTTATGACCGTCCTTGCCTGCCCGGCGCATTCCTTCATAGTCATTTGTACCGGCAAATAGATCCAGATACCAGACCTGAGGTTTTCCCGGCATGAACATTTGGATTGCTCTTGCAAGAAGCAGCTTCTTTTCGTCTTCGCCCAGCGCACTGAAATAGGTGGCATTGACCTGATAATAAATATTCTTCTTGCCGTGAAGTTCTTTAACATGGCCACCCCGTTTCACCAGAAGATTGATCAGTTCCTCGATCCGTTCATTGGACAGCAGACCTTTTAAGTCCAGCATGGGAATGCCATCGTGGCAGCCCAGCATATTCACAGTACGGATCTTCTTGGTGTAAAGCTCCGTTGCCCATGCAGCAAGACGCTCACCGGAGTGGGATTCCAGCGCATCAATGATCAGACCCGGAAGGAAAAAATCATAGGTCATGTATCCTTGATCCGCAATGGTCTGATAGGTCTTTTCCTCATAGCTTGCGTGGATCTCCGGAAGCAGGGTCAGACCATATCGGTCTGCCATTTTCTTTACCTTGCCCAGCACCTGCCAGGTTTCCGGATCGTTCATGAAGTTCCGTCTGCCTGGTGCCTTGGGCGCATAAGCAAAGGCATCCAGACGGATGATCTTTGCACCGTATCCAGAGAGTTTCTTCAGCGTATCTTCGTAAAATTCCCATACCTTCGGGGACTGGATATTCAGATCCATCTGACCAAGATATCGGCGCTGTCCCTCTTCTTCCCATACCTTCTGGTAAAAGGTATTCCAGTAAGGCACCTCTCTCCCATCCGGGAAGCGGACCATCAGAATGGGAAGGCCCGGCTTTCGGAAGAACATATCCCGGATATATTTTTCCTCCGGCTGAATGTAACCTTCTTCCGTCAGTTCGCCGCAGCCTTCCCAGAACTTGTTCCAGTCAATGAAGAAGTCCCGGTATTCGGATTGCTCTCCCTTTTGCAGAAGGTCCTGAAACTGAGGTGACATCACAGAGGCATGATTCAGAACAAAGTCCAGCTTCAGATCAATCCCCAGTTCATTCAGCACTGTCAAGTTCTCTGGTTTTGCCAGTTCCTCATTCAGATCGTAGTCAACTACACAGAAGCCTCTGTCCAAATCGGAGTGATAGAGACTTGGGAGAATATAGGCAGAAGAAAAACAGCCTTCCAACTCCGGCATTTTTAGAACAGACGCAATATCTGCCAGTGTTCCACCCATACTATCCGGGTAGAAATTCAGCATCGGTCCTGCGTTGCTCATTTTGCTACCCCCATAAGGCTGCAGAAATCTTCATAGGTCATCAGAGTACCGGACTTTGCCACGACGATCTTCGCTTTGTGAGCCTGCCGGATCAGCTGCTGCTGTTCCAGTTCCAGAACCATGGTGGTAAAGGGACTGTCCACACCACTGTCCCGGTTCCGCTTTCTGCGATGCTCTAGCGTTTCCTCCGGGGTGCTGTTCAGAAGAATCGGGATATCCACGCCCTGAATATAGTCGCTGTTTCCATGAGTCCACTCCAGAATCAGCACCTGCACTTGGGACATATCCACGTCATCAAACCACAGTTCTTCCCGGGTGCGGCCCATCCGTTTCATAGCGATGGTTTGGCTACCTACCTTGAACTGCGCGAGAATATTGCTGACCAACTCAAAGTCGATCTCTCGCGGAGAACCAAGGTAATTAGCCAGATCTTCTCTGCCGCCATTCTTATAGATCTGTTCCCGCATAGCATCGTTGTCCATGGGGATCCGATGGGGATAATTATCGCCGCTCATGATGTAAGTGCCGATCCCATCCCGGATCAGCATACTGGCCAGCATGGATGCAATCTCAGACTTGCCAACACCGGAACCACCGCAAACGCAGACAACGCATTTCTCTGCACCAATCATGGGCTTCAAAACGGGGTAGATCGTTTCTGCCTTGTGAATATGGTTTTGGTTGATCTCAATTTTATCTCCCGGCATATCCCCGTGGGGTAAATTCTCAAAATCCATGGTTGTCTTTTGTTCCTGAAAAAATAGTTCATCACTCATACGATTACCTCTCTTATGTAGTAACCCCACTTATTTTGTCTACAGGAGCTAAATTCGTTGGAACAGTAGTGGCAAGAAAATCTGTCAAGACTTGGCGATACCTCTCCCTGTCGCACAGACTGTAAGCATGCTCTCTTCCCGGAAAAATCTCCAAACGGCTATTCGGGTTCTTGCAGGCAGCATAAATCTCTTTTGCAAACACAACAGGCACTGCGCTATCCTTATCTCCGTGTATGATGCAGATCGGCACATTACTTCCCATTACCGCCTCAATAGGATTGTTTTCCTCCATATTAAATCCTGACTTCTTTCCGATAAGACGCATACAGGGCAGCAGTAATGGGTTGGGGATTGGCACCATGGAACGATAGATAGGCCCAATTGTTTTGACCATGCTGGAAGGACCGCAGTCCTCAATAACAGCAGCAATATCATTTGTCAGCTTCAGGGCATTCATACTGCTCATTGCGCCCATGGAAACACCGATTAGAATGACGGGAGTCTCTTTTCCGCAGCGTTCTTTCGCCCAGTTTACCAGTGCAACTACATCAGTGGCTTCAATATATCCCAACGAGCCATGTTCTGCGGTGCTGGCACCAAATCTGCGCTGATCAAAGAGAATTGTGGAGAAGCCAAGATCCCGCAGCATTTGCGCCTGGGATACCATCACATACCGATTTTGTCCAAAACCATGGGCAACGACAGCACATCCCCGGGCATTCAGCACCGGATGGTACTCCGCGGGGATCACATAATCACCGTTTTTGCAGGTGAAATGTTCAGTTTCCCACTTTTCGTAGGACTCGTAGTCTGTTCCATAATCCCTAATACAGTTCTCCATGACGGTCTGTTTGCTTGGCGCAAAGGATTTGGGAACGTTATAGATCAGATTTCCCATGAAGAGTCCTACAATGACAGAAAAAATAAGATATATTACCACAACTGCCAATAAAACATACAGTATTATCATAGCGAAATCTCCTTGCTCAAATTACAGGCATATACGCTCCAGACCAAAATCTGTACAATTTCCGTTAATAGCCCCCCAAAGCCATGCTTTAGGCGAAGGCACTCCAACGCTGAATGTCGGAGCGTCCAGCGTACAGTGCTGAATCATGCCGTTTAATCGGAAATCATGCAGGAAGCAGTAAACCGGATATGTCAACGACTTCATTTGCAGAATCTGTTGTTTTAGAATGATTTCCATTCTTTTTTCAGCCCGCTCTGTCAACGAAAATGTACCGGAATCGATATAGCTTTGGAAAGTGGCAAGCACTCCGTCTGGATATCCACACATAAACAGATATTTTGCCCGGTCACCAATTCTCGATTGTGCTGCTCTGAACATATCAACAACAAAGTTATTGCTAACAACACCCTTGGCAATATGCTCTGGGGCTTGCCAGATATAGCGAGTAATTTTTCCCCACTCCGGGATTTCCAGAGCTGCACCATCCGTGCAGATTGTTATGTTGTTGCAGGATGAAAAACGCTCCACAATCTCCGCCGCCAGTGCCGGAGCGGCAAAGCCGCCCGCGCTGCATCCAGTGATTAGAAGTTTTTCCGGGTGCGCAAACAATTTGCAGACGATATCCATACCGGCCAGAAAGTTTGTATATCCATGGTGGTGCAGCAGAAGCTCTCCGGACTGATTGTCCGTGTAAAGAAAATCACCACATCCGATGTGCATATCCGCTGTACCATAATTGAACATGGCAATATTCCAGTCGCAAAAGGGGTTCTCTTCCTGAAGTGAGAAAATACCCCGATTCCCCAATATATGAAAGTAGTAATATTCATTATTGGGGTGGCATTCCTCCGTGTAAAACGCAGGTTCCTGCCACTGCGCAAAGAAATCACGTATAGATCCGGATCTTTTTGCCATATCTGGAGTATAGGCCAGGCCGCCACCGATAAAAAAGATTATCAGGTTATTCGACATACCCTTTTTTAGATACATCCAGTTTTCGCTGTCCCTGGCATTGCAGCAGCCATCCAACTTCCGCCGATACCAAACCATAGGTTCCAATGCATCATCCTTCAGATTTTTCAGGAGTGGTTCCGTTTCCAGCCATTTCAGGGTATCATGGTACGACTTTTCCGATTGCTTCATTTCTGTTCTTCCTATATATAGCGAAAAATATCTCCCGTGGGAACATAGTGTACAGGAAGCTGATATTCAATCAGTTCTCTGATCCAGTCAGCAGCATACCGCATGCCAAGCTCTTCCAGATTAAAATGCCCAATATTCATACAGGCTTTCGCCTGACCAAGCGCTACAGCATCCCGAATGTAGGAAAGAATGTCCCATTCGATTATTTCGCCGGGAATCAGCACCTGAATGCCATTCTCCTTCTCCATTTCTCCTATCAACATGGTGGCATAGTCTGCATAAATATCACCATCATCCCTAACTTGACCGAAAGCACCGGGATACAAATGGGCACATAATCCAATGCGCGAAACCCGATCTTCCGGTTTTCCGATGTAGCGCAGACCATTTAGGCCCAGTTTCTCCATCAAATACTGCCGCAGTTCTGCAACGGTCATCTCGGGAATGTTGCATTGGAACATCAGAGGGGGTGCATTATCCATGGGCGCATAATAGGATTCCCAACCGAGATACTTCAGCACACCGCTAAATATGCCATCCGGTTGGTGCGTATGAATATGATCGTGATCTCGCCAAACAGTAATTCCATACTTGTCCAGAAGCTCTTGTTTTTGCTCATACACCTGATTGGGAAATGTTCCCCGCCAGTTGGGATAATCTGGCGTCTGATAGGAAATTGGCTCGTGTACGATCATCAGATTACAGCCTAGATCTGCTGTTTTCCGAATGACTTCTACAGTCGGCACCAGCGCAGACACAACTCCGGAACATTCCGCTTCTGGGTTTCCGCACTTGTACCCGTCGCACCCAATGTAGTCGTTGATTGGGGGATGATAGTTCAGTATCTTTTGAATTACATCTTTGTTCTTCATGTGAATTCTCCTCACAGGTATATCTTTCAATAGCGATGAACTATAGCTGATGGATTCATCAGTTCTTTTCATTTTTGAAAATGCACAGAACGAATTCTGCTATACACTTTCTCCAAACACTCCATTCATGCCTTCCCGAGAAGAACCTGGTGTCACAGGCCATCCCATTCTCTGCGAGGAAACGGCTATCGTTTTCGAAGTCAGAGAAGTAGATATCTTCCGTCCCGATGGCGCGGTATAGATATACACCCATTGCTTTGAATTTTGCAATCTGTACAGGGGAAAGATACTCGCTGTGTCCACTGAGAATGTCAGAAAGGAAGCCACTGAATAAACCCATAAATGCAAACCGATCTGGATGGCTCAGCACTGAGCGGGAGGTCTGAATACTGCCCATTGACAGGCCTGCCATGGCACAATATTCACGATCCTTACGGATTCGGAACCGCGAAGTAAGGTACGGTATCACATCCTGCAGCAAAAATCTGTCAAAAAGATGGTATTCCGATCGGCTTCCATCCGCAGTGACCATCATGCCGCAGCACATTACCACGATCATGGGCACGGCTTTATTCTCAGCAATCAAGTTGTCCAACAGAAAGTTCAGCTTACCCTGGGTAATCCATACAGACTCGTTTTCACCATATCCGTGTTGCAGATACAGCACGGGATAGTCCTTATCCTGCGAAGTATGATATTCTGCAGGAAGATAGATCTGAATTCGTTCCCATTGACCTGTTACGGAATTGCGGACAAACTCCTGGCAAATACTGCCATGTGGAACATCCTGAATGCAATACATCGGGTCAGCAGGAATATCTACATAGTTAAACGGCATGTTACAGGAAAAGCCGATTGGAAGAGTTGGTGAAAGCACTTCATTTCCATCTACAATTACCTGCACACTGAAAATATCGCCTTCTGCCGGAACAGAACCCGTCCATGCATCATTGCATTGCTTCAAATGCAGCTCACCATTTACCCAGCGAATAACGACCTCTTTAGCATTGGGATAATAAAGGGAGAATACAATTTCCTTGTTTTCCACATGATAGGAAAGAGGAATCCGTTGCATCTGTGTTTTGCTGATATAAGGTTTCTCCAGAACATCACGAGAGGCATAGTTAATAGGCCCAAATGATATAGAATTCTGGTTTTCCATCGTTACCGACATGATTGATCACCTGCAGAACGCCGTTCCGCCAGTTCTTTCTGAATCCGGGGATACAGCTTATCAAGATCGTAGAAAAGCAGCAGCACACAAGCAATAATGCCACACGCCATTGGAATCAGGGTGTAACACAAATTGATTACAAATACTGCCTTTTCTGACTGAACTGCCAAAGTGGCATCGTAGCCACCCCAATCCATCAGCAGTCCGATCAAAGATGCTGACAGACCGGAAGCAACTTTTGTCACAAAGGTCATGGCAGCCATGCCAATACCAGAGGCGGCGAAGCCTGTTTTCCATTCACCGTAGTCAATGGTGTCCGCAATCAAACCATATAGCACAGCAGCTGCAAAGGCAGCGCCCAGACCCTTTGCCACATTACAGACAACAATGATGGCGGGCGATGCACCAAGGACAAATTGTGCCAAGCAGGCAGCGGAGGCAACAAAAACACCCATCAGCATAGTGTTGCGCTTGCCAACCTTCTTCATGGGTATGAATGCAACAAACATGCCCAGAAGCTGTGTGACAGACATCGCATTCGCGAAAGTTGCGTAATATGCGGTATCACCCATAATGCCCTTGGCAAAGTACATACCGCTTCCACCCACCATTCCGGTAAAGAACAGGGCGCTGAAGGTGACAAAAACGGCAATGATCCAGTATTTGTTGCTGAGAACAGACTGAATCTCTTTTTTTACATCCATCTTTGCTTCTGTGGGCTCAGCAATATTGCGTTCTTTCGTCAGGAAAAAGCAGATAAGGTGCAGAATCATTCCAATCAACGCATATACAATGCAAACCAACTGCCATGCACCGGGTGTATTTCCCAATGCCTTGGTAGCAGCATCAATCGTTGACTGTACCGCCATGGTACCGATTACAGCACCAAGCATAACGAATACGCCCAGCAGGCCACGCTCATAAGGGTCACTGGTAAGCGTACATGTCATGGAATTATAAGGAACATAGATGGCGGTCAGGCAAATGGAGTTGCACAGGTTATAAGTCAGGAAAACATAAACATACTTGATGATATCGCTGCCGGAAGCAGGCACAGACATCATCAGGATGGAGGACAATGCATAGGGTGCACAGATGCGGATGATCCACGCACGGCCCTTTCCGAACTTGGAGTGCGTGTGATCCACGATGACACCCATAATCAAATCCGTTATTCCGTCAAGGAGCCTGGATACCAGAAGGATCGTGCCAATGATACCGGGATTCAGAAGCATAACGTCTGTATAATAGAACATCACAAAGGAGGCAACCACCGTGTTCATCAATGCGGTACCGATATTTCCTGCCATATAGGCACTGCGTTCTACAATACCCAAGCGGGCATCCGGAGCGCTGGATTTGGTTAGTAACTTCATTATTGCTTTCCTCCAATTCGTTGATTATCAAATCTAACAGTCAATCCATGATAAGTGAAGCTTCCTGCATCAAATTCTTCTTTACTGATGGAATTCGAAAGAATCATATCGCAGGCATCCTTGTAGGTATACAGCAGATCAACGCTCTGAGGCGTATCCTGATGGCTTGGGTAAAGCGTATGGATTTTCCCTTCTTCAGCCAATGCAATCAGTTTTTGAATAGACTCACGGAACACCGCAACATTGGTACTCTCAGGAAAATTCAGCAGTACACCATCGTGACATGCGGTATCTCCGGCAAAGAGCCAGTGATTGTCCACATCCAAAAAGCAGACAGAACCTGCAGTATGTCCAGGAGTTGGTAAAATCTCATCTCTTCGATTGCCTAATTCGAAATACATCTGTTCAGGCAGTGGGACACGAACAGAGGGATAGCTGGTCACAACGCCTTTCACATTCAGCATTGGGAGTTTTAACAGTATCTTGGGGATCCGATTTTCTTCTGCTACCTGCTCCACCAGGCTCATCAGATAGGAAGCATTACAATGCCGTTCAAAAACTGCAGAATCCGCTTCTGAGACATGCACCTGGTCATAGAAATGATTGCCATGAATATGATCCATATGACCATGGGTATTCACAACAGTCAACGGCAAATCGGTAATTTTTTTAATTGCCGAAGGCACGTCAGTGAATCCATAGGCAGTATCGATCAACAGAGCACTTTTTTCACCAATCAGAAGATACATATACACATCTGTACCAAAAGCTGCCTCTGTAAACCGATATGTCGTTTCGTTTATCTTGGTTACCTTAGCCTTTTTCATTGTTCCACTCCGTTCCATATAAAATGTGGAATTCATCCTCTTTTACTATATCGTTTTTCTGGAATAATTCAATATAAATGATCAAAATAATGTAAGAAACGGCAGATAGTACAATAGTAGACCATCTGCCGTGTGCATATTCACAACATTTCGTGTGGAACAATTATGTTGTTCCACCCTTCATAAACGTAACAGGAACAATAGTTTCCTCTTCTGTTTTCTCTCCCGCAATTCGGCGCATCAGCAAATCCACACAGCTTTTTGTAAGCTGCGGAATATCCTGGACAATTGTAGTAAGTCTTGGGGAAACAATCTTCAGTATTTCCGTTCCGTCATATCCTACTATTCTTAATTGATCCGGTATGATGATGCCTCTCTCTTGTGCCTCCATCATGCAGCAAAACGCCATTAAGTCGTCTGTAAAAATACCGTCCACATCACTGTAGAGCAGCAGGTATTCCCGTATCACTTCTTTTGTATATCGGATAGAAAGCAGAGAACCGGGAATCTCAGCTACAATAACCTCAACACCTTCTGACTCCAGTAATCTGCGGCATTCTTCAATACGGCTGTCACCAAACAGACGGTTGCTGTGCCTGGCTGCAAGAAGCATTACCTTTTTGCACCCACTGCGGAGCAGTTCTGCGGCCGCCATACGACCACCTTGACAGTGATCTGATGATACCATCGGAATTTTCTTGCCCAAAAGGCGTTCGAAACTGACAACTGGAAGGTTTTCCATTCGCGCAATTTCTTCTGGGGTGACATCTGCATTCAAAATTAGGCCGTCCAGTTCACCAGTACTTAAAAGATCCAGCATTCCGCTGACACGGTTTTGGACACCAAGCGTATTACAGACTACTGTTCTGTATCCTCGCCGCGCAAGTTCGACCTCCGCATATTTCAAAAACGAACCATAAAACGGAAACGTTGCATCTGGCAAAATTACACCAACGGTCTTTGTATTGGTGGATGTTTTTTTCCGTTCTTTAGGTGTATATCCCAAGTTTTCTGCCGCCTGCATTACCAATGTCCGGTTTTCTTCAGAAACATACCCATTGCCTGTAATTGCACGGGATGCAGTACCTACACTTACACCAGCAGCTTTTGCAATGTCTCGAATCGTTGCCATATTCTTCACCATCCGGTTCTGTTTTATGGAATTAGACTACCATACATGTGGAACAAAGTCAAATAATTCCACTCTATGCAGCAAATTATTCCGCACCGGATTGAAATTATCTGTTAACTAACAACTGCACTTGTTGATCCAGCAAGTAAATACCCACGTCGTAGCACTTGCCATTCACAGCATCCATGACCCACTGAGCCGGGGATACACCGTCCACACCGGCTTCATGCCATGCCTTGTCCTGGGAGATACAGTGTTTGGTGCCTCCGGTTTGCTTGTCGGGAATGGCGTTTACGTAGTAGGAAATATTGATTCCCGCCTTCTGTAACCGCTGGATACGGTTCTGAAAGCCACGCTTCATCTTGCCGCGCCATTCTTCCGTAGCTGTAAAATCACCTGTATTTTCGAAATTGTTGAACTGTGCCAGGATGCCATCCTCGGTGCTGCAGCCGTACAGCAGCTTGATCCTGTGACCGTATTTGTTGCCCAGTGCCTGCAGCCAGTCGCCGCAGATATCATCCGTATGAACAGTTGCCGCTATTTCTTCGGGACATTTCCAGAAACCCTCAGCAATCTCTTTCCCGTTGGGCATGGGTATGTAAGAGCTGTCACAATATACCGTAATACTTTCACACTCGGGGTACATTTCAACAATTTTACCTGCCAGTGCAGATGCACCGAAGGGACCGGCGCTGCTGCCGGTAATGACGATCCGTTCCGGTGCAGGCCAACGCTTTTTGATCTGCTTCATGATCTCCAGGAAGTTCTTGTAACCGTTGAAA
>OERF01000309.1_pt1 | contig 11221 bp, 9 predicted proteins | sample 1539921 | NCBI WGS metagenome assembly OERF01 (sample SAMEA3891883, study PRJEB23780) | metagenome | biome: terrestrial biome; feature: animal house; material: Caecal content | place: Italy | collected 2015-05-05
GAGTTCTTCCAGAATACCTATCAGCGGTTTTAAATTCTTCGTATGGCAAGAAAACTCTTGCAGAAATGTGTAAAGCTATCGTGGGTCAAGCAAATATCAACGCTCAAGAGCTTCAAAACATTCAAATTGTTATTCCACCTTTAGAACTACAATACGAATTTCTAAAAGTAATACAAAAGATAGAAAAAATCAACTTGCCTATCAGCCGCAGCCTTGAAAAGCTGCAAACGCTGAAAAAGGCGCTGATGCAGGAATATTTTAAATGAGGTGAAAACAATGTCTAGTTTTTCGCAGAAAGTAAAACCCAAATATGATATGAGTACATACGAGGGGGTGCGAAATAATTATAACTGGATTATAAATTCAGCCCGAGAACTAAGCAATGAAGAATTAAAAATTAATGCCAACTTTTTATTTTACATAGGCAAAATAAGATGTTCGTCATCTAGCATTGAAGAATTCACAGATCAATGTTATGGAATTAATGACTTTAAATTAATTTCGTTTCAAATATTTGTGTACAAACAGCAGGGCGGTCATATTTTTAGTGCAATATACTTATCAGACTTAGATATATATGCTGATTCAAGAAAAAGTCTTGAGCAAGTTATTACTATTTTGAATCGTACTTCATCTCAAGAGATCAGCCAGAACGACACCGGTTATGTTGTAAAAAATGAATACCATAATGTAGGAGTTGTGGTAAATGGAGATAATAACACAGTTGCCAACGACAATAGTACTGTTGCAAATAACAATAGCTCTATTGCCGACAATGGAAGTTCTGTTAAAGATAGTTCTCAAAAAGAATCTGCCATAAAACGATGGATAGAATCCATCGCACAGAACTTGACGGCAAGCCTTATATGGAAACTTATTCCACTTATCGGAACAGCTATTATCACCTATATTGTTTCAAAGATTCCTTCCTGAGTTTTTGTTCATTTTCAGACCAGAATATAGACCAGATTAACAGGTGATATTTATGTCCAACTTCTCCTTCCTCTCCTTAAAAACTGAATATGCCCTTTTTGCCCCGGCCTGTGTGGAGGCGGAGAAGATCTATGCCTCGGCCCCGGCGCTGTGTGCGGTGGGCTGCCGCAAGGCCATGGAGCTGGCCATCAAATGGGTGTATGCCGCCGACCAGACCATGAAGATGCCTTATAAGGACAATCTGAAATCCCTTGTTTTTGAGCCGAGCTTCCGTTTTGCCATGGATCAAAACACCTGGGAGAAACTGCGCTACATCGCAAAGCTGGGCAATATGGCTGTACATACCGGGCGGAATGTCCAGCCGGGGGACGCCCTGGCGGCGCTGCGGGGGTTGTTTGAGTTTGTCCAGTGGATCGACTACTGCTATGGTTCCGATTACCAGGAGCGCACTTTTGACCAGGCGCTGATTCCCACCCAAAAGGTAGCAGTGGATGCCCAGAAAGTCAAGGCACAGGAAAGCCTGCTGGAGGAGCAGAAAGCAGAAATCGAGGCGCTGCGGCGTCAGGTGGAGCAGATGGCGGCCCGGTACACCGCCGAAAAGGAGAAGCACCAGCAGGAGCGCCGTTTCCATCCGGAGGACCTGTCTGAATTCGAGACCCGCAAGCGGTTCATTGATGTGGACCTGAAAGAGATGGGCTGGAAATTCACCGGCGCCGATGCAGACGTGCGGGAGGAATACCAGGTGGAAGATATGGCCGGCGTTTCGGGGCAAAAGGGTTTTTGCGACTATGTTCTATTCGGGAAGGACGGGTTGCCGCTGGCAGTGGTAGAGGCCAAGCGCACCAGCAAAGACCCCAACATCGGGCGAAAACAGGCGTCTCTCTATGCTGATTGCCTGGAACGGAAGTTCGGGCGGCGGCCCATGATGTTCACCACCAACGGGTTTGAAACCTACTTTTGGGACGACCAGAGCGGTCCCCAGCGGAAGGTCAGCGGCATTTTCAGCAAGGACGACCTGGACAAGCTGATGACCCGCCGCACCGAGCGGAAAGACCTGCTAAGCATCGCCATCGACGACAAGATCACCGACCGGTATTACCAGAAAGCGGCCATCCGGGCGGTCTGTGAACACACCCAGAAGGGCATCCGCAAGCACCTGCTGGTGATGGCCACCGGCACCGGCAAAACCCGGACAGCTTCCAGCCTGACCGACGTGCTCAGCCGGGGCAAGTGGGTCACCAACATTCTGTTTCTGGCCGACCGCACTGCACTGGTGAAGCAGGCAAAGGATGATTTCAAAAAGTACCTGCCGGATATGACCCTGTGCAACCTCTGCACCAATAAGGACGACCGGAACGCCCGGATCGTCTTTTCAACCTATCCCACGATCCTGAATGCCATTGACGACACCAAATCCTCGGACGGGCGGCAGCTGTTCACCCCCGCCCATTTTGACCTGATTATCATCGACGAGAGCCATCGGAGCATCTTCAAGAAATACCGGGCTATCTTTGAGTATTTCGATGCCATTCTGGTTGGGCTGACCGCCACTCCCAAGACCGACATCGACCGGAACACCTACGACTTTTTTGAGATGGAGAGCGGCGTCCCCACCTACCCCTACGATTACGAAACGGCAGTGTATCAGGACCATGTCCTGGTGCCCTACTACAACTACCAGGTCAAGACCCAGTTTCTGGAGGAAGGCATCACTTATAATGACCTGTCCGATGAGGATAAAGAACGCTATGAGTCGGATTTCGCCGAGGATGGCCCCATGCCGGAGTACATCCCTCCGGAAAAGCTCAACAAGTTCGTCTTCAATGAGGGAACGGTGGACCTGGTGCTTCAAGACCTGATGGAGCGGGGCATCAAGGTGGCAGGCGGCGACCGGCTGGGCAAGACCATCATCTTCGCCCAGAACAAGCTCCATGCCCAGTTTATCCTGGATCGGTTCAATAAGCTCTATCCCCAGTACCACGGAACCTTTGCCGAGCGGGTGGTCTGTGAGGACAGCTATGCCCAGCAGGTCATTGACGATTTCAAGCAGCCTGAAAAGGAACCACATATTGCAGTTTCGGTGGATATGATGGACACTGGTATCGACGTGCCCGAGTGTGTGAACCTGGTGTTCTTCAAGAAGGTGCGTTCCAAAACAAAGTTCTGGCAGATGATCGGCCGGGGAACCAGGCAGTGCAAGGGGCTGGCCTGTGTGGATCAGATCGACGGTGAATATACCGACAAACGACGATTTCTGATCTTTGACTACTGTGGGAACTTTGACTTCTTCAATGAACACAAAGAGGGCTATGAGGCCCGGGAGACCAAAACCCTGTCCGAGAATATTTTCGGCAAGCAGGTTCGGCTCATTGCGGCACTGCAGGGAAGCTGTTTTGCAGGAGAGGATTATCAAGCTTTGCGGGCAGAGCTGGTACACACCTGCTTCCAGCAGATTCAAAACCTCAATCCAGAACTGATCGAGGTCAAACTGCGCCGGCAGTATATAGAGAAATACAAAAAAGAAGATGCGTTTCGTTCTCTCTCGGAGGAAGACAAAACCGATCTAATAAAGGAAATCGCGCCCCTGGTCCAGTCTCCGGAATCGGACGAATTTGCCAAGCGATTTGATAACTTCATCTATGGTATGATGCTGGCCCAGATCGAGCAGATGCCCTCTTTCAAGTATGCCAAAAAACAGCTGTGCGACACCGCTGCGCTGCTGGAGCGTAAAGCCAGTATCCCTCAAGTTCGGGAAAAGCTGCCGGTCCTCAAAGAGGTCCAGACAGATGCGTTCTGGGAAGCAAACGATATCCTTCTGTTCGAGCGTGCGCGGCGGGAACTGCGTGGACTGATCCAGTTCCTGGTGGAAGGTGCGGACAGTCGGAAGCCTATCATCACAAAGCTCACCGACCCCATTCTGGAGCAGAAAGAAGGGACCCTGCTGGATGCCGCCTATGACTTTGAAGACTACCGCGCCAAGGTGAACCGCTATGTCAACGAACATGGAGACACCCTAGCCATCCACAAGCTGACCCACAACATCCCCCTGACCCAAACCGACTACCAGGAATTGGAACGGGTGCTGACCAATGAATTGGGAAGCCAGGAAGATTATAATCGGGAGTTTGGCAATACGCCCTTTGGCTTATTAATCCGCAAGATTGCAAAACTGGATCATGAGGCTGCCATACAGGCTTTCTCCCAGTTTATCAATGACCAGTCCCTCAACCCACAACAGATTGCCTTTGTTCACAAGGTCATCCATTATGTAGAAACTAACGGCTATATGGAAAGCATGGTCGAGTTGACCCGTCCTCCCTTTGATAAGCCTGTCAGCTTCATCAAGCTGTTTGACCCCAAAACCCGAGCTGCCCTGATTGATGCAATCCAGCAGATTCGGGAGAACGCGGAAGTTACTGCGTCGTAAAAATTAAAACCAGGTATACAGAATGCCAGCGCTAAGCACAGCAATGGGAGACGCTGCCAGGACACTTAATTTGGCTTGAATCAGCCCAATCCCAAAGAGATATCTACACATTATGCTGTCCCATCTTCCTTCCATGGGCTTCCGCCAGCATCCTTAACTGCTCAAGGACTTGATTCCTTGGAGTGACTATATGCGCAGTTGTTTTGAACAGGAATAACCTAGGGGACCAGCTTTTGCTGGTCCTTTTCTGTTGTCAAGTACGGGGTCTCGTGAGGCGCTTACCAACTTTCGCACTCCTCCACCTGGTTTCGGGATTTCCTTTCTCCGTACCGGGCTGGGGTTATAGCTTCCATCCCGGTTGATCTGCAAAAGTTCTTCCCTGTGTTCCTTTAGTCACGACAGCGCGTCCTCTACGTTCATTCTGTCGATTCCGGCAGCTCAGTGGTTTCTCTTGACCCGCTTGTATCCCCTGTTCAGATTATCTCTGTCCAGTATGGCTTCCAGCAGGTCGCTTGCACCGCCTCTTTCTTTCCCTTCTCTGTGGTCGGTGCTTTGCGCTTCTGCATCCCCTTTCTGTTCCACACTATCTCTTTGCAGGAAGCCCTCATTTCCTTTTCGGCACCTCACTTCATTTTTGTTTGTTGGGTTGTTAGGCTTTTTGTTTGTTCTGATGTCATTATACTGACCGCCTGAATAAACGTTTCGATCCGCATGATGTGGAAAATATATGTATAATTTGCTTTGAAAAGCCTTGCTCTCGCCAAAAATTATGGTATACTGCGTTTATAGATCTCCATCCTTTTCTTTAAATTTCACTTGCTTCTCCGTTCAATTTGCATTTTCTCAAATCATCCGCTATTTAAAATTCATCATGAAACGTATGTCTGACAGGAGTTTGTATTTATGCGCAGTTCAAAAAATATTTTTTCCGTCTTTTTAATTTTTCTAGCTTCCGCCTTGATTTTATGCGGGTGCTCGCACCGCAGTCAGTCGGTTTCCTCTTCTTCGGCTGCAAGCTCTGTCGCTCCATCGGAAAGTATCGCTGCCGCTGCTGAGATTTCTTCTTCAGAACCCACTTCCGTTTCTTCCGTCTGCGAATTATGCGGCGACGAGAAAGTCCTGCCCTGTCCGGATTGTACAGACGGTGTCATTCTCTGTCAGCAATGTTCCGGCAGCGGACATTCCACCTGCCAAATCTGTGATGGCATCGGATATCGCACCTGCGGTGCCTGTGATGGAGCAGGCGGAAGCGATTGCATCAGCTGTCAGGGAACAGGGGTCTTTGGCAACGGTTATCCCATGCTGAGCTTTCAATGTGCCTTTTGCTCCGGGAGCGGCTATACAGAATGCGCTTACTGCTCTGGTACTGGGCATACCACCTGTTTCTGCGGCGGCAGCGGCCTTACAGAATGCAAATCCTGCAATGGAAAAGGCTCTCTTCGCTGCAGCACCTGTTCGGGGAGAAGCGTCATTCCTTGCCCAAATTGCGCAGAATCCTCTGAAAGCAGCAGTTCCAGCAGAAATACAAATGAGTCCAGTCGCTCCTCTGGGCTCACTCCTTCTCCGGCTGCCCCACGCAAAAATACGCAAACTTGTCCCGCATGCCGGGGTGTGGGATGGGAGCTCTGTGCCGTTTGCGATGGCAGCGGCACCGTGATGAGACGGCGTGACACGCCTTATTATGGCGGAGATACCCCTATTGATCCATGGTATCTGGCTTCCTGTTCCGGGTGCAATGGGACAGGCCGCCGCACTTGCCTGCGCTGCGGCGGAGATGGACTCATCTACTGATTTTTCATACGAAACATCAATTGTACAAAACAGATCGAATAGGAGGCCCTTGAAGTAAAGAGCCGACCTCTCACACCACCGTGCGTACCGATCGGCATACGGCGATTCAATCGCATAAGCGCAAAGACTCGTAGTAGTTTAGGATACTAAAATATCCAGCTACTGCGAGTCTTTCGTTTGTAATGGAACGTTTGAGAATCGGACTTCCGGCAATACGACAGAACACCGGCACCACATCCTCTGCCAAGGGCAGCGTTCCCAATGGCAGATCGGCCAGAGCCTCCTGGACAAGTACCCCCACTACGACGCTGGCACCTGTAGCCAGGATTTTAGCCGTAGACCGTACCCGCTCGCCAAAGGGATAGGTGTCCGGATTGATTAGAAGCACTTTACAGGCTTCTACAATCAAGGTGGTGGTAAGGCTGGCTAGGACTCCGGCTGTTGCGCCACCAAGAAATTTGGAAAACAAGTCCGGAAACTTCTGCTTTGCATTTTCAAATCCACGCTGGATGCCACGGCCAATCCGTCCAGGGAAATCGCCCAGATCAAATGGCCGTCCTTGGCATCACATGCCTGGAATTCTTCCTCGACTGCGAACCACATCTCGGCAAAGGCAAAACCAAGCGCCTGCCGCACCCCCATCCGCAGCCCCACATTGGCCGCGGCCAGCGTCAAGTCCTTTGCAAAGCGCGGACTGGTATAATAGGCAGCTGCCAGCTTGGCGTTGTAATCTTTGCGTGCGGCAGCATCCACCTTCCACATAGTTTCTTTCTGTTTGTCGCTATACTCATCTCCGCGCCGCTCCAGCAGTTGGTCCATTGTCTTATCTTTCTTGGTACGATTGGTGTAAGATTTGTTCCTGCCAATCGAACACAAAAACTATACTCCAGTTAAAATATATCATAGCTCGTCTTATCATTCAAGATATTCGCTGGTCCATCGACGAATTAACAGCTAAAGGGCGAACCTTTCCTTGACACCAAAGATTTTCTTGATATATAATTAGTAAAAACAATACTGCCAAAACCACAGGAACCAAAGCGTCTTGCGGTTTTAGTTCTCTGAGGGATATTGATCAATCGGCACAGGATTGAACTGTATGTCAGACCTGGAAAAAGCTTCCTTTGGCAGCTTTCACCCTGTCAGAGGAGGCCTTTTTGCTCCAGTTGGAGAGATTTGGTTCAAAAGTAGAAGCTGCGCAACAACTTTTTATGAATCCAGATGGATTGATGCAGCGTTGTTTTTGCTTCCTATTCGTATAAACCCACCTCTCACCCCCTTTCCCAGAGCATTTAGGCTGGAAACTGCGTTCCGTACCAAAAGCCCGAATCCACACAGGCTTCCCAACAGATCCGACCGTCACTTGTATTTTACGACCGTATACGGCACCACAATGCCGCCCTCGTCTCCCACTGTGTTCAGCAGTTCCACCAGACCAGGCAGACGCTCTGCACAGAAGTCCTTCCGCAGAGGCACCGGGCTGATCCCCAGTTTCTCGAAATTCTTCAAGATGCCGGAGGTATCGTATCGTTTGGCTTCCAGCTTCTCCAGGGCCTTGTCCACAGACTGGACCGTCTTCAGAAGCTCAACCAGTTTGTACATAGCCTCTTTGTTTTTCTTTTTATAGTGGGATGCCCGAATCTTTTCCAGCAGGACTTCGGCCTGATAATAGCTCACGTTCGGGAAGCATTTGCTGAACTTCTTGACGAGTTCCTCCCGGGTGCATTGGACCAGTGCATGGAGCAGGCTGTCGGTGTCGGAACATCCCAGCTTCTTTTCCAGACGGCGCAGATACTCCCGCTGACAGTGCATCTCAAACCGGATGACTCCATTCGGCATCTTCTCATAGGAGAGCTCCAGCCCGTTTTCCTTCATCTGATAGCTTTTGTCGTAGATCACTAGCTCATGGGTTCCGCAGGCAAAGCGCAGGTAGTGCTTGTTATAGCGGTTGGCCTTCTTTTTGTTTTGTTTTTTGTCCTGGTAGATCATTCGTGTGTACTTGGGCGGCGTAGGAAGTTTCCGCAGAACACGAACCAGTTCACGGAAGATCTTCTTGCTGTCGCAGCGGATATTGGTACAGAAATCCACCCGTGAGAGCTTGTACTGGTTTATGTCATTTTCCAAGGTTGTCTTCCAGAACAGCCTCCGGAAGGCATCTGCCACGCGATCCACGCTCTCCTGTGTGGGCTGCAGGATACCCAGGTAAGAGTATTCGTCCAGCGGTTCAATCAGCTTTCTGGGGTTGATGGTCATTTTTAAAAAGTATTCGGAAAAGAGATCGTTGCCGTCGTCGTCATAGTCAGAGGGATGCTCAGCCTTGGAACCATTGAAGCCGCACTGCATGAGACAGATCCGTACTCCGTAGCGGTTGAAGGCATTGCAATGATGGAAGATATAGGCAGCTCCCTCTTCCCCCTTTGAGACGGTTTCATATGTACCGGGGCAATTGAGGTACATGTTCTCTTTGATTGTATAATACTCGATCCGTGTCAAGTGCCTGGTCAACGAAAAGGTATGAATCGAAAATCCATCTGGTTCCAGATTGAACACTGCCGTTTTGTGTTTGGTAATCTTTCTGCTTTTACGGTTTCCTTGATTCAGGTTCTTGTTCTTACTCATAGTAAAAACACCTCCATTGGATTGATCTATGAGAGATTCATCATTATAGAGATGTTACAAAGCAATCAAAAAATAACGCCATTGTACTGAGAATGTTTAAATAAAAAATATACCCCCTTTTTATCCGTTGATTATATTAACTATACTATAAGTATGGTCCCTGTTAAAAATAGACCTATGTAAAGGGGTAGTTGTTGATATTCAATAGAGTCCCCGAACGGCGGGGATGTTGTTTTAACAAAAAAGACCTGCCGCAGACATCCATCTGCAACAGGCCTTAACTGTTCCTTATGTTTTATGTTGTATAACTGTCAAATCAGAACCAGGTTTGAAAAACACCTTGACAGGGTATCGGAATTTTCCCACGGTACTGAGCGAATTTGTTCGTCAATAAAATCGAATTCCTTCCCGGGCGATTGGATGGCCCAGGTGACGCCCAAACGGGCTTTCAGTTTCAGACGGGCGTGGCCGATATACTTCCTTGCATACGGTTCTATCTCGTCCACGAAAGCTGCGCTGCGTGTTACAATCTCACGGTCATACGGATCCTCCGAGATGGCGTTCAGCAGCAAATTCTCCAGTGCGCCCTGTTGGTCGGTCGGGATTACCAGCAGCAGAAAAGACAATGACTGCTGCTGCCCGTAACCGTCCTGGTACTGATTTTCAGTCCAAACATTCTGCTCTGCTTGCGTGACCACCGGGGCAAAGCACTGGCACACTTCCCTTTCAATGGCTTCTTCCTGGCGATCATCGCGGTCTGTGACCAAAGCCATTTTGGAGAATACCTGGGCGTCTTTAATTGCCGCCCGGATCTTTTCATCGAAAAAGCTTCCAAATTTATTTTTCCCGCCTACACCGCAAATCAACAGGTAATCATTTCCCTGTTGATACCAATAAGCAGACTCCCCTATCTTTTCATCCACTGAAATGCGATAGTTTTTCGGCCCGCGCTTGCAGGGCATCCACTGCCGGACCCGGCCTAAATAATAACTGAGCAAAATCGCATCCGTTTTGCCCTCACACAGAATCAGTTTGTTCATAGACGTACCTCAAAGCCGAACTGTTCCCGATTCTGATATACATGGCGTCCTGAAAGAACACGGGCATAGCTGCGGAAAGAATTTAAATCCTTTTTGAGAGTGACAACGCTGACCGGGTCTTCCCCGCCGGTATTACGATCGTAGTCCTCAATGGCAAGAAAACCGTCGATTGCTTCGATGCTGTGGGAGGTAATAAAGACCTGCACGTTGAACTTCCGGCAGGCAGCAGCAATAAATCGGAAAATTTCATCGAAATAGCGCGAATGAATTGCAGTCTCCACCTCATCGATCAGCAAAATCCCATCAACAGCTTTTGAAATTCCACTTGCAATGGACAATACTTTTTTAATGCCGTCACCGTACGTAGAGAGCGGCATGGTTCCCAGCTCTTTGTGTCTGACACATTCAACCGGGCGGTTGGTGATTTCGTTCTTCAGCAGAAGTAGGTCCGTGATGCCGGGGTCAAACAGCTGCAGGATGCCCACACACAGATCTTTATAGGAGTCGTTCTTGATGATAGAGGACAACATTCCGCCTCTCAGATGGTCAAAGGGCGCCAGATAAACCACGTTCAGCAACCGGCTGCTTGCGATGCCCCTGCCGGATATGGTAGAATACTCGTGAAAGCTGATCTCTTTCTTCTCCTGGCCGCTTTCAGTACGAACCTCCAGTTCCCCCTGGAATGCCTGGCATTCCGAAGGCAGAAGATTTTCTCTCCGCGTAGAAAAGCGGAAAAGCATTTTCTGCTCCTCAGGGTCCAGCAAAATCGTCTGTGTCTTGCCCTCCAGTGCATAACAGACATCCTGTCCATGACAGCGGGCCTGCATTTCGATCCGCTTCACTTCCGACTCGATATGAGGGAACAGTGCAAGCAAGTTCTCATAGGCAGAAGTGTTGCCAAATGGATTCAGGCTGTCCCGCATCCGGGCAATCCGCAGCGTGTTGGTAAAGTCTCCGGGATTGCGCAGCAGGAGAAGCGCCTCCAACAGGCTGGTTTTGCCGCAGTTGTTGTCTCCGGCCACCAGATTGATATGATTCAGGCGCGGAATAGACAATTGCTGGATGCCGCGAAATTGTTGAATCTGCAGGCTTTCAATATGGATTGCCACCGTCACACCTCCTGATCTTCGAAGCTGACTACCAGCCTCTTTCCCAGCGCGTCCGCAATCCGTTTCAGGGTGGACAGGCTGGGATGATGGTTTCCATTTTCAATCTTGCTGAGATTGGCCTGTGAGATGCCCGAGCGCTGCGCCAGCTGTTTTTGGGTCAGGTTGGAGGCGCTGCGGGCGGCGACCACCAAAGCGCGCACTTCTTCGTTGATATCGTAGTCTTCGCTCTCTGGGACTTCTTTCGCAGGCGTCAGCTGCACCTTGTCGAGGGCCTCGTCAAGAAATTTCTGAAAGTCAGTCAT
>OERF01000310.1_pt1 | contig 11219 bp, 8 predicted proteins | sample 1539921 | NCBI WGS metagenome assembly OERF01 (sample SAMEA3891883, study PRJEB23780) | metagenome | biome: terrestrial biome; feature: animal house; material: Caecal content | place: Italy | collected 2015-05-05
GAACGGCCAGAAGGTCCGCTACAGCGTCGAGGCCGCCGAGGCCAAGCTGATCGCCTCCCGCACGGCCAGCGACGTGACCCGCCGCTGCCTGCAGCTCTTTGGCGGTTACGGCTACACCCGCGACTATCCGATCGAGCGGATGATGCGCGACGCCAAGATCACCGAGATCTACGAGGGCACCAGCGAGGTGCAGATGATGGTTATCTCGGGCGCGCTGCTGAAGTAAGGAGGGCAATGTTACAATGAAAGCGATTGTTTGTGTCAAGCAGGTTCCCGATACCTCCGGCAAGGTTGCAGTCAAGCCGGACGGGACCCTCGACCGTGCCTCTATGGCAACCATCACCAACCCCGATGACCTGAACGCCCTCGAGGCCGCCCTCCAGCTGAAGGACGCCACCGGCTGCGAAGTCGTCGTCGTCACCATGGGCCCCCCGCCGGCCGAAGGGATGCTGCGCGAGCTGCTGGCCCGCGGCGCAGACCGCGCGGTGCTGGTGTCGGGCCGTGAGTTCGGCGGTTCCGATACCTTTGCCACCAGCCAGATCCTGGCCGCCGCTGTCAACAAGATCGGCGTGGGCCCCGAGGACATCGTCTTCTGCGGCCGTCAGGCCATCGACGGCGACACCGCCCAGGTCGGCCCCCAGATCGCTGAAAAGCTCCACCTGCCCCAGGTCACCTACGCTGCCGAGATCCAGAAGGACGGCGACAGCCTGGTGGTCAAGCGGATGCTGGAGGACGGCTACATGATGATCCGGGTCAAGACCCCCTGCCTGATCACCTGCATCAAGGAGCTGAACCAGCCCCGCTACATGAACATCAACGGCATTTTCACCTGCTACGACAAGCCGATGGAAGTCTTTGATTACAACGCGCTGAAGGATGATCCCCTCATCGAGGTGGACACCATCGGCCTGAAGGGCTCGCCCACCAACGTCTTTAAGTCCTTCACTCCTCCCCAGAAGGGTGCAGGCACCATGCTCACTGGCGGCGACGAGGCGGCGCAGCTCGCTTCGATCCTGGCCGGCAAGCATCTGATCTGACGAAAGGAGCAGGATTACAATGGCTGATTTTAAGGAATACAAGGGCGTGTGGGTCTTCTGCGAGCAGCGGCAGGGCGCACTGATGTCCACTGACTTCGAGCTGGTCAGCGAGGCCCGCAAGCTGGCCGACGAGCTGGGCTGCGAGGTCACCGGCCTGCTGCTGGGCGACAACGTCGAGCCCATCGCCAAGGAGCTGGGCGGCTACGGCGCAGACAAGGTTCTGGTCTGCGAGAGCCCGCTGCTGAAGGACTACACCACCGACGCCTACGCCAAGGTGGTCTGCGATATGGTCAACGAGTACAAGCCCGAGGTGCTGCTGATCGGCGCGACCAACATCGGCCGCGACCTGGGCCCCCGCTGCGCCGCCCGGCTGCACACCGGCCTGACCGCCGACGCCACCCACCTGGACATCGACACCAAGAAGTACGTGGACTTCCTGGCCGAGAGCTCGACCATCGACCTGTCCAAGCAGACCTTCGACTACGAGGACCGCAACCTGAAGATGACCCGTCCGGCCTTCGGCGGCCACCTGATGGCCACCATCATCTGCCCCCGGTTCCGTCCCCAGATGTCCACCGTCCGCCCCGGCGTCATGAAGAAGGCTCCCTTCGACCAGGCCAAGGCCGACGCCTGCCAGATCGTCAAGCCCGCGTTCAGCCTGACCGCTGAGGACATCAAGACCGAGGTCCTGAGCGTGGAGAAGGCTGCCAACAAGCTGGTGGACCTGATCGGCGCCGACGTCATCGTCTCGGTGGGCCGCGGCATCTCCAAGGATGTGGAGAAGGGCATCGCCCTGGCCGAGCAGCTGGCCGCTGCCCTGGGCAACGGCGTGGTGGGCGCTTCCCGTGCCGTTACCGACGCAGGCTGGATGACCGCCGACCATCAGGTGGGCCAGACCGGCAAGACCGTCCATCCCAAGATCTATGTGGCCCTGGGCATCTCCGGCGCCATCCAGCACGTGGCCGGCATGCAGGACTCCGAGCTCATCATTGCCGTGAACAAGAACGAGACCGCCCCCATCTTCGGCGTCGCGGATTACGGCATCGTGGGCGACCTGTTCAAGGTCGTGCCCGAGCTGATCAAGGAGATCGAGGCCGCCAAGGCTGCCAAATAACTGTAAAGAAACTTTACTTTACATTAAAATTGCGCGAATTGGCGCGTAAAACGAAAAATGAGAGCGCCCCGTCCAAAACGGGGCGCTCTTTTTGGCATCTGGCCTTCCAGCTCGGAAACAGCCCCTCAAACCTCTGCCCGATATATGATCCCCTTTGCTTGACCGGAGTGGGAAAAGTGTGGTATGCTTGCATCAAATACCGGCGGGGGTCTGCCGGACATTGGGTAAAAGGAGGTATGTTTATGAAAACGAGCGGATGGAAACGCTGGCTGCCGCTGCTGCTGGCAGGCATGCTGCTGCTGGGCGCGCTGAGCGGGTGCTCGGTGGAGTGGGGCGACGTGGACGATGTGATCGGCGAAGTAGACATGACGTATGGCACAGCCGAGGAGTTTGAGAATGAAGTCATTCGCCTTGTCAATCAGGAACGCGAGAAACGCGGCCTGTCTCCATTAACCACCAACGACGCCATCAAAGCGGCGGCCCATGCCAGATTGAAGGAACTGGATATTGAGCCTTCCCATACCAGACCAGATGGGACCCCTTATTACACGATTTTGCCCGAGTACGGCATTTCACCCTATGCGCCGGGCGGGGAAAATTTGTTCCTTGGACCAGATACGCCAAGTGAAGCTATGGAGGGCTGGATGAATTCCTCGGGACACCGGGCCAATATCCTGAAGGAAGGGATCACCATCATTGGTGTCGCTTACAATCCTACAAACCATTATTGGGTCCAGATTTTCAGCCACTAAAAGACACGAGAACGCTCCGCCTTCGGGCGGGGCGCTTTTTTGCGCCTTTCGGCCCCGGCGGTGGCAAAAAGGGGCGGGGGGCGCATATCCTCCTATTGAACGCAGTTTTGCGAGAAGGAGGCACGTCTATGAACGGGAAACGGTGCAAACAATGTCTGTCCCTGCTGCTGATGGGGATGCTGGCCCTGCTGCTGCTCAGCGGCTGCGGCACGGCCGAAAAGGACTCGGGCGGGGACCCGGCCAAGCTGTCCAGCTTTGAGGCCGAGGTGATCCGGCTGGTCAACGAGGAGCGGGCGGCATACGGCCTGCCTGCCCTGACCACCACCGATGCGCTGACCGCCGCCGCGGCCAGGCGGGCGGAGGAGATCGCCGCCGATTATGGCCACGACCGCCCCGACGGCAGCAGCTGCTTTACCGTCCTGCCGGAGTTCGGCATCCGATACGAGACCGCCGGCGAAAACATCGCGGCCGGGCAGAGGACCCCCGCCCAGGTGGTGCGGGCCTGGATGCACTCGGAGGGGCACCGGAACAATATCCTGAACCCGGACTTTACCCAGATCGGGGTGGGCTACACCCATACGAACCGGGGTTACCGGCATTTCTGGGCCCAGACCCTGATCGGATAAAACCGCTGCGGGCTTGCGCAAACGGGGTTTTATGCTATACTATAGTCAAGTAAAGCAGGGCCCCGGCCCGCCTGCGGGAAAAAGCAGGACCCGGAAGGGGGCGGCTGCGCCGTCCCCGGCGGGCAGAGACGGCAGGGGAACGCACGGCAGCGCCCTGCAAAACACAAGGCATTGCAAGCAAGGGGAGGAGCACATTTTGGAAGAATACCGCACCATCCGGGGGACGGCCGCCGGGGAGTATGAGGAAAAGAAGAGCCGCTTTCTGGCGGTGGCTGCCCACGTGGAGAGCGAAGCGGAGGCGGTGGCTTTTTTGGAGCAGGTGCGGGCGGCCAACCGGACGGCCCGCCACAACGTCTATGCCTACAAGCTGCGGGAGGGCAGCCGGGAGCGGTATTCCGACGACGGCGAGCCTGCCAAGACCGCCGGCACCCCGGTGCTGGAGGTGATCGGCCACAGCGGCCTGACCGACCTCATCGTCGTGGTGACCCGGTATTTCGGGGGCATCCTGCTGGGGACGGGCGGGCTGGTGCGGGCCTATACCACGGCGGCCTCCCGCGCTCTGGACGCGGCGGAAAAGGTGACGGTCCAGCCGGTGGTGAAGCTGTCCACCATGGTGGAATACCCCCTCTACGAGCGGGTGGACCTGCTGGTGGCTGCGGCCGGGGGCCGGATGGAGGCCCCCGTCTTTACCGACAAGGTGGCCCTGACCTGGCAGATGCGGGCGGGCACCGAGGCGCCCCTGCTGGAGCAGCTGCGGGAGCTGACCCGCGGCCGGGGCCGTGTGGAGGTGTCGGAACCCTTTTACGGGGCGGTCTGAGTGGATGGAAAATTTTTCCAGCATCCAGCATTCGCCCCCTTGTGACACACCCTTTGTGCTAGAATATGGACGGGGAGACCCGTGAGGTGGAAAGTGAGGCTTGAACTATGGACGTCCGTCTGCGCACGGAAGAGATCGAACACCTGACCCTGGCGCCCTGGGCCAGCTTTTCGGACCGGAGCCGCGGCAGGGCGCGCCCCGAGCCCCAGGACCCCCTCCGGCCGGTCTACCAGCGGGACCGGGACCGGATCATCCACTGCAAGGCGTTCCGGCGGCTGAAGCAAAAGACCCAGGTCTTTCTCTCGCCGGAGGGGGACCTCTACCGCACCCGGCTGACCCATACGCTGGAGGTGTCCCAGATCGCCCGGACCATCGCCCGGGCCCTGCGCCTCAACGAGGATCTGACCGAGGCGGTGGCCCTGGCCCACGACCTGGGCCACACTCCTTTCGGCCACGCAGGGGAGCGGGCGCTGAACGCCCTGTGCCCCGGCGGCTTCAAGCACTATGAACAGAGCCTGCGGGTGGTGGACCGGCTGGAAAAGGACGGCCGGGGCCTCAACCTGACCTGGGAGGTGCGCAACGGCATCGTCACCCACACCAAAGGGACCTGGGCCGCCACCCCCGAAGGCCGGATCGTCCGGATGGCCGACCAGATCGCCTATGTCAACCACGACATCGAGGATGCAGTCCGGGCCGGCGTGCTGGACCCCCGCCTGCTGCCGAAAGAGGCCACCGACGTGCTGGGGCAGACCAAGTCGGAGCGGATCACCGCCATGATCGACAGCATCCTGGCCCACACCGAGCCCCCCGTGATCCAGGCCGGCCCGGTGGAGGACGAGGCTTTCCGGGTGCTGAAAGCCTTCATGTACAGCACGGTGTATGTGGACAAGGTGGGCAAGCACGAGGAACAGAAGGTGGACAAGGTGATCGAGGCCCTTTATGAGCACTACATGGGGCACACCGAACAGATGTCCCCCCTCTACCAGCGGATCTCGGAGGAGGAAGGGGACGACCGTGCCGTCACCGACTACATCAGCGGGATGAGCGACGAGTTTGCCATCCGCGCCTTTGAGGAATACTATGTGCCCCGGCGGTGGCACGTGCTGTGATCCGGGCCTTGCTGCAAAGGCCGCGGAAAAATACCATGAGGCAGGGAAGTTTACCGGAATGATACCACACGAATACGTTGAAGAGCTGGTCCGCCGCAGCGACATCGTCGAGGTGGTGGGCAGTTATGTCCAGCTCAAGCGGAAGGGCAGGCTGTACAGCGGCCTGTGCCCCTTCCACAACGAAAAGACCCCTTCTTTTTACGTCTACCCCGAGACCCAGAGCTTCTATTGCTTTGGCTGCGGGGCAGGAGGGGACGTCATCACCTTTGTCAAAAAGATCAACGCCCTGAGCTACCCCGAGGCGGTCAAGATGCTGGCCGCCCGGGCCGGGATGCCCGAGCCGGAAGAGGACGACGGCACCGGCCGGATGCGCAGCCGCATCCTGTCCATGAACAAGGAGGCGGCGCGGTTTTTCCATGCCTGCCTGAACTCCAGCGTGGACGAGGCCGCCCAGGCCCGGGCCTACTGGCGGCGGCGCGGCCTGGACGACCGGACCATCGCCCGGTTCGGGCTGGGGTACGCCCCCAACGACGGACAGGCCCTCTACCACTTTTTGCGGGACAAGGGCTACACCCAGGCCGAGATGGACGCCAGCGGGCTGTTCAAGCGCAGCCCGGCGGGGCGGATCTACTGCCTGTTCTGGCGGCGGGTCATCACCCCCATCTTTGACCTGCGGGGCAACGTGATCGCCTTCGGCGGGCGGGTGATGGACGACTCCAAGCCCAAGTATGTCAACAGCCCCGAGACGCTGGTCTATCACAAGTCGGAGACGGTGTTCGCCCTCCAGATGGCCAAGAAGGACCCCTCCCGGCGGTATGTCCTCTGCGAGGGGTACATGGACGTCATCAGCATGCAGCAGGCGGGCATCGGCACCGCCGTCTGCGCCTGCGGCACCGCCCTGACCCAGGGGCAGGTCAAGCTGCTGAGCGAGTACGCCAACGAGGTGATCCTCTGCTATGACTCGGACGAGGCGGGGCAGAAGGCAACGCTGCGGTCCCTGGGGCTGTTCCAGTCCAGCCCGGTGCAGGTGGGGGTGCTCAACATCCCCAACGCCAAGGACCCGGATGAGTACATCAAAAAATACGGGGCGGAACGCTTCCGGGAGCTGCTGGACAAAGCGGGCAACGCCCTGGACTTCCAGCTGGGGCGGGCCCGGGCCAAGTACGACCTGGCCCAGGACAACCAGCGGCTGGAATACATCCAGGAGGCGGTGCGCATCCTGGCCGACGGCACCACTCCCACCGAAAAGGAACTGTATGCCGGGCGCCTGGCCGAGGAGACCAACCTCTCCAAGGCAGCCATCCTCTCCCAGGTGGATGCGGAGGCCCGCAAAGCGGGGGCACGACGCCGGTCTGCCCGCCAGAAGGAGCTGCTCCACTCGGGGGAGATGGACACCATCAAGCTGCCCTATGGCCAGAGCGGCCCCGGCGCGCTGGGGGCGGCTTCGGCCCAGCGGCGGCTGGTGGCGGCAGCCCTCCGCCAGCCGGAGGAGCTGAAGCGGATCGCCCCCGCCCTGCAGCCGGAGGCCATCCTCAGCGAGGGCCTGCGGGAGGCTTACCAGGCCATCCTGGCCTGCTGGCGGGAGGGCCGGGAGGTCAATGTGGGCAACCTGTCGGGGCAGATCAGCGAGGAAGCCATGAATGAACTGTGCGCCGTTGCGGCAGAATACAGTGATGTGAGCTGCACCTCCCAGGACATCGACATGTACCTGGAGCGGATCGCCCGGGGCAAGCCCCTCTCGGCCCAGGCGGGCAGCATGTCGGGCCAGGAGCTGGCCGATTACATCGCCCGCATCCGGGAGAAAAAGGGCGGGGGCGAGTGACCCCGCTCCGCTGCCAAAACGGCCCGTCCGGACAGCCTGTGCGGACGGAGGGAATTGCGTGAAAGGAGTATCTGCCATGTCCCCAGAGATGCTTGCAGAACAACTGGCGCGGAAGGCCCGGGGCCGGGCGGTGACGGCCGGGCAGCTGAGCCGGGCGGCCCAGGAAGAGGACTACGATCTGGCCGGCCTGGACGCCCTGTGCGACGCCCTGAAAGCCCGCGGGGTGGAGCTGGCCCCCGGGCCCGAGCCCGCCGGCCCGGAAGAGGAGCCGCCCCTGCTGGACGATGTGCAGATCGGCAATCTGGAGCGGGAGCTGTCCCCGGCGGGGGTCACCCTGGACGATCCGGTCCGGGCGTACCTGAAAGAGATCGGGGCGGTGCCTCTTTTGTCGGCCGAAGAGGAAGCGGCTCTGGCCAGCGCCGCCCGGGAAGGGGACGCCAAGGCCCGCCGCCGTCTGTGCGAGGCGAACCTCCGGCTGGTGGTATCGGTGGCCAAGCGCTACGCCGGGCGGGGGCTGCCCTTTCTGGACCTGATCCAGGAGGGCAACCTGGGCCTGATGAAGGCGGCGGAAAAGTTTGAGCCGGAGCGCGGGTTCAAGTTTTCCACCTACGCCACCTGGTGGATCCGCCAGTCCATCACCCGGGCCATCGCCGACCAGGGGCGGACCATCCGCATCCCGGTCCATCTGGTGGAGAGCATCAACCGGGTGAAAAAGACCGCTTCCGACCTGCTGCACCAGAACGGCCGGGAGCCCACCCCCGCCGAGATCGCCGTCCAGCTGGACATGGAGCCGGAGCGGGTCAGCCAGCTGCTGCAGCTGTCCCAGGAGCCGGTCAGCCTGGAAGCGCCGGTGGGGGAGGAAGAGGACGCCCGGGTGGAGGACTTTGTCCGGGACGATACCGCCGGGGTGCCCGCCGACGAGGCCGGGCGGCAGATGCTCCACCGGGAGCTGACCAGCGTCCTGTCCAGCCTCACCGACCGGGAGCAGCGGGTGCTGTCCCTCCGGTTCGGGCTGGAGGACGGCCGCCCCCGCACCCTGGAAGAACTGGGGCAGGAGTTCCACGTCACACGGGAGCGGGTGCGGCAGATCGAGGCAAAGGCGCTGCGCAAGCTGCGCCACCCCAGCCGGGCCAGGAGGCTGCGGGATTATCTGGAATAAACAAAGGCATGGCCGCCGGGGGAGAACGCCCCGGCGGCCTCAGCGTGTCGCTTTTGCGCCACGCTCCAGGGGGGACCCATTTCTGCCCGCATGCGCGGGACAGAAATCCTTCCCCCCTGGTATCCCCCTTTTCGACAAAATGGAGCGCTGAACCGCGCACTCGGCCTTGCGGCCTCGCACACTCTCAGCGCTCAATTTCCCTGTATGTGTCCCGTCCATCCGCACATGTCGGCTGGACGGGACTTTTTTTGGCAGTTTGTAGCCGCCGCGGTCCCGGACGGAAGGCGGATCGAAAAAAGCAAGATGCAAAGTGTACAAAATCACCAAAGGCTTTTTTGGATGGAACGTGCGAAACGAAAAATGCAAGAGCAAAAACGCACTTTTGCAACACGCCTCCGTGCGTGCGAAAAAGAACGGGGCGGGAAAAATTTTTTGACCCAAAGCCGTAAAATGGCTTGACAACTGGGATTTTTTGTGCTACACTACCTGAGTATCACAAAATGGAATACTGCGCGAAAAACGGGGTTTCGAGGCTCGACTGGCGGGCTCGGAAACGAAAAGTTTGTGAAAAACGACGAACCCGTCCGGCCCGCGCAGGGCTGTTTCTGTGAGTCTGCCAGAAATCGGACGGCCAGCGGGGGCACGCCCCCGCCGCTTGTCAAGAGCGGAGGGAGAAAAAGCCTCCCCGCCGGCCGCCTTGTCCGCACGTCCGTGGAGTATAAAAGTAAGGAGTGGTCGATTTTATGATGAAAGTCAAGCCCGTAAAACTCGGCAAGACCGAGCGGATGAGCTTCTCCCACATCGACGAAGTCATCGGGATGCCCAACCTCATCGAGGTGCAGAAGAACTCGTACCAGTGGTTCCTGGACGAGGGCCTGCGGGAGGTGTTCCATGACATTGGCACCATTGAGGATTACACCGGCAACCTGGCGCTGAGCTTCGTGGATTACCGCCTCGACAAAGAGCCCAAGTACAGCATCAAGGAGTGCAAGAGCCGCGACGTCACCTACGCCGCCCCCCTGCGGGTCACCGCCCGGCTGCTGAACAAGGAGACGGGCGAGGTCAAGGATCAGGAGATCTTCATGGGAGATTTCCCCCTCATGACCGACGCGGGCACCTTCGTCATCAACGGCGCCGAGCGCGTCATCGTCAGCCAGCTGGTCCGCTCCCCGGGCGTTTTCTACGGCATGGCCCGCGACAAGGTGGGCAACGAGCTGTTCAGCGCCACCATGAACCCCAACCGCGGCGCCTGGCTGGAGTATGAGACCGACGCCACCGGCGTGTTCTATGTCCGCATCGACAAGAACCGCAAGCTGCCTGTCACCGTGCTCTGCCGCGCCCTGGGCCTGTCCACCAACGACGACATCCTGAACTACTTCGGCGAGGATGAGCGCATCCTGGCCACCTTTGAAAAGGACACCACCAAAAACACCGAGGAGGGCCTGCTGGAAGTCTACCGCAAGCTGCGCCCCGGCGAGCCCCCCACGGTGGAGTCGGCCACCAGCCAGATCAACATGCTCTTCTTTGACCCCCGCCGGTACGATCTGTCCCGGTTCGGCCGTTACAAGATGAACAAGAAGCTGTCCCTGGCCCGCCGCATCACCGGCCAGGTGGCGGCTGAAAACGTGGTGGACCCCCTGACCGGCGAGCTGCTGATCGAGGCAGGGGAGAAGATCACCCGCGCCAAGGCCGAGCAGGCCGACGCCGCCGGCGTCAGCCTGGTCACCCTCACCATCGAGGGCAAGCCGGTCAAGGTCATCACCAATGGCTGTGTGGACGCCCAGCCCTTCTTCTCCTTTGACGTGAAGGAGTGCGGCATCAACGAGCGCTGCTCCTTCGACGAGCTGCGCAAGATCCTGGACACCACCTCCGACCCCGAGGAGCAGAAAGAGCTGCTGCGCCGCAACCACGACCAGCTCATCAACCGCACCCTCACCGTCACCGACATCCTGTCCTCCATCAACTACCTGAACGGCCTGGGCCATGGCATCGGCACCACCGACGACATCGACCACCTGGGCAACCGCCGCATCCGCAGCGTGGGCGAGCTGCTGCAGAACCAGTTCCGCATCGGCTTCTCCCGGATGGAGCGTGTGATCCGCGAGCGGATGACCCTCCAGAGCCAGGACCAGACCACCCTGACCCCCCAGGCCCTGATCAACATCCGGCCTGTGGTGGCGGCCATCAAGGAGTTCTTCGGCTCGTCGCCCCTGTCCCAGTTCATGGACCAGAACAACCCCCTGGCCGAGCTGACCCACAAGCGCCGTCTGTCGGCCCTGGGCCCCGGCGGTCTGAGCCGTGACCGCGCCGGTTTCGAGGTCCGCGACGTTCACTACAGCCACTACGGCCGTATGTGCCCCATCGAGACCCCCGAAGGTCCCAACATCGGTCTGATCTCCTACCTGGCTTCCTACGCCAAGATCAACGAGTACGGCTTTGTGGAGGCTCCTTACCGCAAGGTCAAAAAGACCTACGACGAGAAGGGCCGGATCATCGACCAGGTGGTCACCGATGAGGTGGTCTACATGACCGCCGACGTCGAGGACGAGTACGTCGTCGCCCAGGCCAACGAGCCCCTGGACGAGACCAAGCACTTCAAGCGTCAGCGCGTTTCGGCCCGCCGCCGGGACGACATTCTGGAAATCGACGCCGAGAAGGTCGATTTCATGGACGTTTCTCCCCGAATGATGGTTTCTGTCGCTACCGCCATGATTCCCTTCCTGGAGAACGACGACTGCAACCGCGCCCTGATGGGCTCCAACATGCAGCGCCAGGCCGTGCCT
>OERF01000312.1_pt1 | contig 11199 bp, 9 predicted proteins | sample 1539921 | NCBI WGS metagenome assembly OERF01 (sample SAMEA3891883, study PRJEB23780) | metagenome | biome: terrestrial biome; feature: animal house; material: Caecal content | place: Italy | collected 2015-05-05
GAACTCAATTTCATACCTTATATATAAAAAGGAGAAAGCCATGCCAACCTATCAATTACAAATTAAACAGATTGTGGACTACCCACGCTGCCGGATCTACCAGCAGTTTATCCGCTTTCTGATGGAGGACCGGAGCATTCGCGTAAGCGGGGGCTCCGGCCTTTTTTATTTTACGGTACTTTGCAGCTACGCAAACTTCCGCACCTCATACCGCCGCATCGACGGCATCAGCTATACCGTCTACCCCGGCGAATGGGTCTGCACCCTCAAAGAGCTGTCCCAATGGTTCCGCACCCGGTTCCAGTGTCAGGCGCTGGCCGAGCTGGAACGGCTGCAGAAGCAGCACCTCATTTCTTTCCAGACCCTGGGCCGCGGGAATGTAGTCCGCTATAAGATCTGCGACTGGGCGCGGCATAACACGGTCCTGGAGTACAATGCCCCCTGCCAGAAGGACACCGGCTTTTTCTTCCTGCCGGTTTCCGTTGCCACCGACCTCATCAGTTCAGACCGCTGCTCCGAGATGGACATTGTGCTGGACCTGTGGGTATCCGCCATCTACAACGACAATCAGGTGCAGGGGTCAGACCTGGGGCCGGTGGTCTATTTCCGCAACGGCACCGGAAATCCCCTTGTCACCTACACCGAGCTGGCTGCCCGCTGGGGGCTGTCCCGGGCGACAGTCGGCCGTGTCCTGAAAAAGCTGGCCGCGCTGGACTATATCTCCCTCATGTCCTTCCCCGGCCGGCATGGCAGCGTGATCTATTTGCAAAAATATCTGTCCACCATGTTCGAGATCTCTGACGTGATGGTGGACAAAGAGGAGGTCGCTATGACGCTTAACATTCGCCTGGAACTCCCGAAGGAGGACAGCGCAGGCCACGACGCCCCTGCCTTGGAGCATGAGGTCATCGTTTCAGATGAACTCGCCAGCGTTTCAAAATCGCACATTGAAATTATCCTTCAGAAAATGGCGCAAATCCTGATGGCACAAGGGATTTCGTGCTTTGGCTGCCCGCTCTCTCGCTACAAGTTATATCCCTTATCGGGCGACTGCCGGGAAGATTTACTCCCCCGCGCGCGAGAGCAGTCCCTGATGCGTTTTGGCCTTGCTGTTCTGTGTGGGAACAAGCAGGTCGCCACTTTTGAACTTACACTCTCTCCCTCAGCGGAGAATTGAACAAGGAGGTCTTACCATGAAGAAATTTGTTGAAAAAGATGTCGCAGAGAACCCTCTGTACCATGATACCTGGAAACTGCTGAAAAAATATCGCGACGTGGTTTGGAGCTTGGAGATTTCCGTCCAGCATGTGCGGGCCAAGTTCGAGATCGAATACGGCACTTCCATCGAGGAATTTCTGGATTCCGTCTACCTGGCCGGCGCAGACCTGAACGGGAGCGACATTGAGCACCATGCCAAGTGCATTGAGCGCAGCCACAAGATGCTGAAGCTCCTGGATTCGGCAGTCGAATTGCTCCGTACCCGGCATAAGAACGGCGAGGCATATTACTGGCTGCTGTACTACTCCTTCCTCTCCCCTCAGCAGCTGAAGAATGTGGAGGAAATCATCGAGAACCTGCGCCCACATATCCGGGACATCTCCTTCCGCACCTACTACCGCAAGCGGCGGGAGGCCATTGACGCCCTCAGTTCGGTGCTGTGGGGCTACACCTCCAAGGACAGTCTGGATGTGCTGGAGCAGTTCTTCCCGGAGCCAAAAGCCACCGAAAAAAAGGCGGGCAAGTAATTGGCACAATTCGGGACTGAAATTGGCGCGTTCCTGCCCTTGAGCCGTAAATCCCTATGTGTTAGACTGAATATGCTCAAACTTGTATCCAAAACTGAACAGGCAGCGAACAGCACCTTTTCCGAGGTGCTTTTTTGCTGCCTAAATGGTCTTTGGCCGGAGAAGGAGTCCACATCTGCACGACGGATGCGGGCTCCTTCTTTGCTTCTTTGAGCGACGAACATCACATTTGGATTGGAGGTCCGCAAATTGAAAAAACTGAAAATTCCTCAACAGCAGCGGCGGGAAGATGACAGCAGCCCGCCTCGTCGAGTTTCCATCGGCCGGATCGCCTATACGGCGTTCCTCTGTGTGACGATGGCAATGATGTTCTGCCAGCCGGCCTTTGCCGCAACCGATGTTTGGACGAAGGCCAAGGAAATCATGCAGGATGTCTACACGCAGATCCTCGCCATCTCCACCATTGCGGCCATCGTGACAGCCTCGGTGGCGCTTCTGCTCATGAACTTTTCCCGCTCCGGCCGGACAGTCGATGAGAGCCGGGCATGGCTGAAGCGTATCTGCATCACTTGGGCCGTCCTCAATGGTCTTGGATTCATCATGGCTTATGTGACGCCTCTGTTCTCTGGTGGTCAGTGGACAGGCTGATTGCCGCCGCAATATACCCACTGGAAGGAGGCGTAAGCTATGGGTATCCTGGATGGCATCGTTGAATGGATCGCGGAGCAGGTAATGGCCGGCCTTGACCTTGTGACCACTTCGGTTTTGGGCGCTCTGGGCTGTGACATGGCTGTGTTTCTGCGGTACTTTCCCGCTGCCGAAACGATGTATAGCGTCTTTGTGGCGCTGGCTGTCGGCATTATCCTGCTGAATTGGGTCTGGCAGCTGTTCAAAAACTTCGGTCTGGGCGCAGGGATTGAGGCGGAAGATCCGGTCAAATTGAGCATCCGGTCGGTCATTTTCATCCTGCTGGCGCTCTTTTCCGATGAAATCGTCAACATCGTCCTGACCATCGGCGGCACGCCGTACCGCTGGATCATGGATTCGGAGCTGCCGCCCCTCAGCTTTGCCGATTTTAACTCGGTCATGCTGGTGATCATCGGTGTCTGCGCCAATGGCGCTGTGGCGTTGATCACCCTGATCCTCGTCATCATCCTGGCCTGGAACTACCTGAAATTGCTGCTGGAGGCGGCGGAACGGTATGTTCTGCTGGGCGTGCTGGTCTATACGGCGCCGGTCGCTTTTTCGATGGGCGCAAGCCAGACCACATCGAACATTTGGAAATCCTGGTGCCGGATGCTGGGCGGGCAGATTTTTCTGCTGATTATGAATGCCTGGTGCCTGCGCCTGTTCACGAGCATGGTTGGCTCTTTTATTGCCAATCCGCTCTCTTTGTAAGGAGGGGCGCTTTGAAAAAATTCAAGAAAATTTTGTTCCTTGCGCTGATGGTTGCTGCTCTCTCCTGCCTGTTCTGCCAGCCGGCTTTTGCCATTTCCGAGGAAGAGGTGCAGGCCCAGGTAGACGCTGTGGGCAAGGAGACGGTTTCCGGCAATGTCCTGATCTGGTTCATGTGCGCGATAGGCTTTCTGAAAGTCTCGCAAAAGATTGACTCATTCATGGCAAGCCTGGGTGTCAATGTAGGACACACCGGCGGCAGTATGCTGGCCGAGGCCATGATTGCGGCCAAGGGCATCGGCGGCTTTAAGAACTTTTCCAGCCATCACTTTGGCGGCGGACGCAGCAGCAACTCTACCCATGTCAATGCCAATGGCGGAGGTGGGAAAAGCGGTGCCGCCGGATTCGGCGCAGGCTTTGCCAGCGGCGGTCTGGCCGGCGTGATTAAGCGGAATGTCACGAACAATGCCGTCAAAACGGCCACAACGCCCTCGGATGCCAAGCCTTCCGGCCTCGGCGGTCTTGTGGGTGGTGCTGCTGGCGGTGTCGGCGGCCACATTTATTCTTCCTCAGTGAGCAAAGGCGGCAATTTTGCAAATAATGTCATCGGTTCCGTGGCTACTGGGAACATCACCCAAATGGGCACGATCACCGGCGAAAAGGCGGTGGAAGCCCTGCACTCCTATATGGGCCACACGGCCCTTGGGCCTGGGGCAGAGAATATCCCCACCTACCAGAATGTCGAGATCGGCGGCGGCCGTATCACCGGCACGGAGGTCACACCGGAACACCCGGAGGGCATTGCCTTTGGTATGTACCATGCGGACCAGTATGTTACGCCGGAGGGCCAGTACACGACGGTTCACGCCGCAGACGGCACCGCCTGGTATAAGCAGTATGCGGTGGACGCGGTGGACAAGACGCCCTACATGGCTCCGGACGGCTCGATTGCCTACAATGAGTCCATTGTGAAGAAACTGCCTCCCACCCCCAAACGAAAGGATAAGATCTGATGGCTGAAGAACGCAAAGACAGCTTTGCTGAAACGGTAGACACTGCGGCCTCCGCAGCACATACGGTCAAGGGCGCCATCAAGGCCGGCAAGGCGATTTCAGGAGCTGCCAAGGGCGCTGCAGCCGGCGGTCCCTATGGGGCTGTGGCCGGGGCGGTCTGGGCCGGGCGCAAGCATATCGGCAAGATCATCGCCGTCATCATCATTCTGCTTTTGCTGCCGGTCCTGTTTATTTTGATGCTGCCCGGGCTGATTTTCGGCGGTTTGATCAACGCTTTTTCGCCGGCAGACACGGAGCAGCCTGTCCTCAACAGCGAAACTGCAATCGTGGAGAACGCCAACGACATCACTTTTACCATCAACTCCATCTTGGGTGAGGCGCTGGACGATGTGATGGCCCGCATTGAAGCGGACTTTGCTTCTTCCGGCGCTGACCAGATGGAGATTAAAAATCCCTATTCCTCCGGCCCTGTCTACAACGCCAACCTTATCATCTCGCAGTATTGCGCTGCCCGGGATGAAGACTTTGAGAGCATATCACTGGATGACCTGGCCGCTGTCCTGCGGGAGAACAAAGAGCATCTCTACTCTTATACCAGCGTGCGGGAGAGCCGTGAGGTCACATCGGAAGACCCGGAGACCGGGGAGGAAACCACAACCACCGAGATCTGGATGGTCTACACCATCCGCTACAACGGCGAGTCTTATCTTGCTGACCATGTTTTTGCGCTTACGGATGAGCAGAAAGAGCTTGCCTCCGATTATGCCTCAAACCTGAGCATGTTCCTGGGGGACGGCCTGCTGCAGAACCTGACAGAATGGACCGGAAACAGCATTCCCTCCCTGGGCGATGTGACCTTTACAGACGGTGTGACGCCGGTGGTCTATTTCAATCAGCTCGACGAGCGTTATGCCAGCCAGCCCTACGGCACCGATAATATCGGCGGCTACGGGTGCGGGCCTACCGCCATGTCCATTGTGGTGTCCTCCCTCACGGACGAAACTGTGGACCCGGTGGCGATGGCCCAGTGGTCCTACGAAAACGGCTACTGGTGCAAGAGCAGCGGCTCCTATCACGCATTGATCCCCGCCGCCGCTGAAGCATGGGGCCTGCCGGTATCCGGCTGTACGACTTCCGAGCCCCAGCGGATATTGGATGCCCTCGCCGCTGGAAAGCTGGTCGTGGCGATCATGTCAGAAGGTCACTTTACTTCGTCCGGGCATTTTATCGTTCTCCGTGGTGTGAAAGACGGTCAGATAATGGTGGCGGACCCGGCCAGCTATAAGCGCAGCGAACAGCTCTGGGATCTGTCCATCATTCTAAATGAAGCAAGCCGCCGTGCGGGAGCGGGCGGTCCTTTCTGGATCATTGGCTGACCTGCCCCCTCGGCTGCGGAAACGAGGTAATACATGAGCAACAAAAACGACCATGATACTTATATCATACCGCCGAATTTTATAGAAACAGGCACCTTTTTCGGCGGTATGTTCCGTGCGCGGAATGTGATCGAGGCCGGCATCCTGGTGTTTGCCATCGGGGCGCCGGTTTTTCTGTTTCTTCCGTTTGGGCTGACCACCCGCATCATCATTTTGTGCCTGACCGCTCTTCCGGTAGGGCTGGTCGCTTTGATCGGCATATCCGGTGAGAGCCTTTCGCAGTTCCTGGTCATCTTTTTGAAGTACCTGCGGAACCGCCGCGTTGTCGGCGGTGACGGGGAGCAGCCGGAGGATAAGGCGGCGCCCTCCAAATCGGCCGGCAAGCATCTCAAGCAGCGGCCTCCCAAGGAGAAAAAGCCAAAGGCCCCGAAGCGTCGGCGGTCTGGTGAGGCAGATTTTCCGGCCGAGTTTGATGAAGTGCGCAGCTATGAGATCCGTGAAAAGCTGCGGCCCAAGAAAAATGCCAAAAAGGAGCGTCCTGCCAAGGCTAATAAGGCGAAAAAGAAAGCAAAGAAGCGCCCTGAAAAGGGGCGCCTGCCTAAACGCCCTGCCCATGTCAAGGAGCAGAAGCCCGCCTGCCTCAATCCGGTGGCGGATTATCTGCCCATTGAGAAGGTGGAGAACGGCATTATCTATACCAAAGACCATCGGTTTGTCAAGGTGGTCGAGGTTGTCCCTATCAACTTTATGCTGCGGAGCGCCCGGGAGCAGAGGAATATTATCTACTCCTTCGTTTCGTACTTGAAAATCTCGCCCGTCAAGCTTCAAATCAAGGTCCTGACCCGCCGTGCGGACATCAACCGCCACCTGGACACGGTGCGCCGGGAGATGGCCCATGAGGAAAACGAGCAGTGCCGCTTGATGCAGGAGGATTACCTGAACTTTGTGCAGCAGGTCGGCTCCCGTGAGGCTGTTACACGGCGGTTCTTTTTGATTTTCGAGTATGAGCCCTGGGCCAATACCCGGCGGTCGGAGCAGGAAGATGAAGCGATCCAGTCCCTCCAGAGCGCCGTCCATACGGCCTCCAACTACCTGCGCCAGTGTGGGAACGAGGTCATCGTCCCCGAAAACGAGGACGAATTTACCGTTGATGTCCTCTATAACCTGCTGTGCCGGAATGAGAGCGCCGTCAAGCCGCTGTCGGTACGGGCGCAGGAGGTAGTGGCGCAGTATATGGAGCAAGGCCGGGAGAATGAAATAGACCATATCCCGGCAGCGGAGTTTGCCGCCCCCCGAAGCATTGATTTTTCCCACGGGCGCTATATCTGCATGGATGGATTGTACTATGCCTATCTGCTGATCCCCTCGGACGGGTACAAAACGCAGGTGCCGGCGGGCTGGCTGAGCCTGATCGTCAATGCCGGTGACGGCATCGACATGGATATGTTCCTTGCCCGCCAGCCCAAAGAGCGCATCATCCAGCGGGTGGGCCAGCAGCTCCGTATCAACCGCTCTAAAATCAAAGACGCCAGCGACACAAACACCGATTTTGACGACATCGACGGCGCCATCCGGAGCGGATATTTCTTAAAGGAGGGTCTTGCCAACAACGAAGATTTTTATTACCTGAACCTGCTGATTACTGTGACGGCCCCCTCTGTGGAGGATTTGGAGTGGAAAGTCAGCGAAATGAAAAAGCTCCTGCTTTCGCAGGATATGAATGTCAGCGCCTGCCACTTCCGTGAAGAGCAGGCGTTTCTTTCTGCCCTCCCGCTGGTCTCTATGGAGAAAGGGCTTTATGAGCGCGGCAAGCGCAACCTGCTGACGGGCGGTGCGGCCAGCTGCTATCCCTTCACCTCGTTTGAGATGTGCGATGACAATGGCATCCTTTTGGGAGTCAACAAATATAACAGCTCCCTGATTATCGTGGATATTTTCAATTCCGCGATCTATAAGAACGCCAATATGGCGATCCTGGGCACCAGCGGTGCCGGTAAGACCTTTACTCTTCAACTGATGGGGCTCAGGATGAGGCGCAAGAACATCCCCGTTTTTATCATTGCGCCGCTAAAAGGGCACGAGTTCCACCGGGCCTGTGCCAATGTGGGCGGAGAATTTATCCAGATCTCCCCGGCCAGCCCGCACTGCATCAATGTTATGGAGATCCGCAAGGTGGATCGGTCGGTCAACGAAATGCTGGACGGCCCCGGTATCCAACTCTCGGAACTGGCGGCGAAGATCCAGCAGCTGCACATTTTCTTCAGCTTGCTCATTCCCGATATGAGCCACGAGGAACGGCAGCTTCTGGATGAGGCCCTGATCCGCACCTACAATGCCAAAGGCATCACCCACGACAACGCCTCTCTGGAAGACCCGGCCAATCCGGGCCACTACCGGGAGATGCCGGTGCTGGGCGACTTGTATGAGATTTTGAAGGCCGCCCCGGAAACCACCCGCATGGCCCATATCCTTAACCGCCTGGTGAACGGTTCCGCCAGCACCTTCAACAAGCAGACCAATGTGCGGTTGGATAACAAATACACCGTACTGGACATTTCCTCCCTCACCGGCGACTTGCTGACTGTGGGGATGTTTGTCGTGCTCGACTTTGTGTGGGACCGCGCCAAAGCTGACCGCACCGAGGAAAAAGCCATTTTTATCGACGAGTGCTGGCAGCTTCTTTCCGGCGCCGGCGCCACGGGCACCCGGCTGGCCGGCGATTTCGTACTGGAAATTTTCAAAACCATCCGCGGCTATGGCGGTTCAGCGGTCTGCGCCAGCCAGGACCTGAACGACTTTTTCAATCTGGACGAAGGCCGTTTTGGGAAAGGCATCATCAATAACAGCAAGACCAAGATCATCCTCAATCTGGAGGATGACGAGGCGGAACGGGTCCAGGAGACCCTGCACCTGTCCGATGCGGAAACGATGGAGGTCACCCACTTTGAACGCGGCAACGGCTTGATTTCCACCAATAACAACAACATCATGGTGGAGTTTAAGGCCAGCCCGCTGGAAAAGGACCTGATTACCACCGACCGCCGCGAGCTGCGTGAAATTTTGGAGCGCAAGCGCCGCGAACAGGAATCTGCGTAGGTTCAAATGATATATATGCGAGGTGAATCCCATGTTTTGATGTACTGCGCTGGGTGTGCGTCTATATGACGCCTTCCATGAAGAAAAGCGCCGGTTTGACGCCCGGATGGCGTCTTTCCGGCGTTCCAATATTCGATAAGGCGTTCCGATGACGCCTTGATGACGCCATTTGATAAAGGAGGTGAGCCCCCATGAAGACCAGGGCTGAAATCTATGGAAATGAGGCTGCGGACTTGCTGCGGACGGTCACAATGTACCCTGGCCTCAGTGAACAGCAGCTTCTTTGTTTTCACCCTGGCAAAGAAGATACGGCAAAGGCCCTGCTCTCCCACCTGGAGAGGCAGGGCCGCATTTTTCAAACAGAGAGCGGCGGCTATTTCCCGGCCGGCCAGTCAGCTAAAATTGACCAGGCGCTTGTCCGGGCAGTATGGGTCCTGCTGGACTTCATTCAGCGGGCCGATTACCATGCTCCCGCTGATTTTCCTGTCAAGCTCGTTTTCTTTGCCGATGGCGAACTCTACGAGGTGGCCTGCGTTGAGGACGGGCAGGAGGCGCTTGTCTGCCATGCCCTGCGGGGCAATAAGGGCGGCAGCCGCCGCATTATTCTGGTCGATTCACCGGCGCAGATCGCCAAAATCGACTGTCCCGGCATTTCCGGGTTCTGCACCGTAGAGGAAAACGGCCAGACACACTATTTCAAGAAAGCAGGAGGCACATGATTGGACCGAAAACTTATATCCCGCCGGATTGGGAGCATTCTTGATGATATATCCCGGCTGAGCAACGCGCTGTATGCGATGGACACCACCGACATCCAGCGTTATCCCGATAACTATGAGACCCTTTCCACCGATGCCGCGCTGCGGGCAGAGCGTATTGCCTGCCGGCTGCGGCATCTGATTTATTCCAGCACGACGATCCGCAAGGGCGATTACCTTAAATCCGCCAGTGTGATGCACGGCATCACCATCACCTATGAGAACGAGGTGCTTGCGGTGACGCTGCCCAGCCTTCTGCCAAAGCGCAGGCAGCGGCAGAGCGCCGAGTTTCTGCTGGACCCCCTCTATTTTGCCCTGGAGCAGTACGCCAAAGAGAACACTTTGCCCCACTACCGGGAATGTGTTGTCTGCTTCGCCCAGGTGTATGACCAGGCGCTCCCCACCAGGCGGGTGCGCGACTATGACAACTTGGAGGAAAAGCAGATTTTAGATCTGCTGTCCTCTTTTGTAATGGCTGATGATACCGGCCTGCTGTGTGATGCCTATAACACCGCCGAGCTGGGCGAGCAGGACTGCACGATGATTTTCGTCATGGAGAAGCACCGCTTTCCCGGTTGGCTTGCAGAGCATAAATCAAGCCTGAAATCCATCTCGGATTTTTGAGCATTTTGGGCCCCTTGCGGCCCGACATCCCGCGAAGCCGTCGAAAGCCCCGGATTTTCGGGCTTGCGGCCACTTGGGAGAAGCTTTATTTTACCGAAGTTCTCAGTCATTACGGTAAAAATCCAGCACCGACAAAGGAGGTGATCCCTTGGGAAAAGCAGCCGCACTTTTCCACAGCCGGATACGCTCCCGTTCCGGCTTTTATCGCTGACCGCCATCTCTGGAGAGTTCCCAACCAGCCAGCTGAACCGTCTTCCGGCCAGCCCCTACTATTTGGAGGCGGTCGTGACCTCGCTTAAAAAGAGCGGGCTGCTGCGGACCTACTACCGCGACAGGCTCCGGGGCTATCGGCTGGGGGCAAAAGCCAAGGCCGCCCTGCTGGACGGCTGGCCGGAGCGTTTCTCTCCCTACCTGACCGGCGACACCGACACCAACCGCCTCAAGAGCGAGGTGAACCGGCGGCTCCGGCTCCACCGCCTCGCGGAAACCTATGTCACGATGGACAATGCGGGGATCGGGCTCTTTCAGGATGAAAAGCCGAAGGTCTTTTCGCCGCAGGGCTATCACGGCGAAGCCATCGAGTATCCCGCCTTTTACAGTTCCCGTGAAGTCAAGGAAATGGGGATCGACACCACGCAGGTGCGAAGTTCCCGGTTTACGGGGGTGCTTCTGGCGCCCACCGGCATTTTTGTCACCTACAACAGCGGCGCAGCCCTGATGAAATGGCGCTGCAAGTCTGAGATGCGGGTAAAGGCGCTGATGTGGAGTGTCCTGTGCCAACAGCGTCTGGCCGGGCAGTACCGCGCCGAAGATGTGCATGGGCTGGTGCTGGGCGACAGCATGGAACTGGCCTACCAGATGCTCACCAGTACCGGCGGGGCCAAGCACGACTATTTCATGCTGGACGGCAGCTACGACCATTTTTATTTTCTCACAAATAACCACCAGGGGGAGGTGATCCTTGCTTTACTGTGTGATCCCTTGAAAACCGCAGAGCTTAACCGCATTCTGTCCCAGGGCTTGATTACCGGAAATGCCGGAAGGGCCATAGAGCAGGATGCCGCGGAGCAGGACGGCACGCCGGTGCTGTTCGGCTACTCCTGCGACTTGCCCCGGATCGCACGCTTTAACACCTCCCTCGACCTGATGGAGCGCCCCGGCACACTGATCTGTTTTGACTTCCAGGCAGATG
>OERF01000313.1_pt1 | contig 11198 bp, 13 predicted proteins | sample 1539921 | NCBI WGS metagenome assembly OERF01 (sample SAMEA3891883, study PRJEB23780) | metagenome | biome: terrestrial biome; feature: animal house; material: Caecal content | place: Italy | collected 2015-05-05
ATGTTGTTTGTCCCGTGGACGATTTTGCCCTTGCGCAGCTTCGATTGGGCATTGGAGTCTCCAGTAGCGGAGATTATGATTTATAGTTACGCTGCCTTTATGATTTTTTCAGGTATCTTTTCGATTCTTGTTTATACCAAAGGTAAGGTAAAATCAAAACTTATGCAGATATGTGTTGTAATCAACAGCATTTATGCCATTGGTGCAATCACAATTATCGCTATGAGTATCGCAACATTGAACGGGTAATGATATGAAAAAAATAAAAATTCTGATTGTTGTGGAATGATCTCAAAGAAAGGTATCAGCAATATTATTTTTGTCATCGGATTGGGGCTGATAATCCTTTTTTCGGATTATACCACTTCAATTGTTAAAGTCCTTGATTTTGAAACATTTCCGCAATTTCTTCTGCGGTTTCCTGCATTCCTCTTTGGAACCAGACTTCAATCCAACCATACAGAGTATAGGCAATATAGGCTCGTGCATAGGCTTCTTCTTTTGAATGCTCTGGTTTTGGACCGCAAAGTCTAATAATTACATCTTTCAAAAGATAAATGAGGTTTCGTTGATTTAACAGTTTGTAAAAGCTCTGGTGTTTTTCAAAATGAGTAAACAGGGAACGGAGCAGGTCGCTAAGTAATTGGTTTTCCCATTGCGTGTTTTCCTTTGTCCATTCCTGAAAAAGTTGATGGATATATGCCCGCAAAATATCTTCCTTACTGTTAAAGTTCCGATAAAAAGACGCTCGGCCAATCTTGGCAAGTTCACAGAGTTCGCTGATAGATATATCTTCAATAGGTTTTTCCTGCAATAGCTTTAATAATGCATCAGTAATATGCTCTATTACATAGGCATTTCGTCCCTGGTTACTCATCGGTGATACATTTTTTCTGATTTGTCTCATTTTCCTTCCTCCTATTGACAGAAACCGCCTGTGCTGACACAATAGTAACGCCGATACAAATGTGTCTGCATCTGTGAATACTATACTCGATCATTGGAAAGAAGTCAACAAGGAAGGATTATGAAAAAAGTGTTGAAAGCAATGGGAATCGCACTCCTGGCCATGGTGATTCTGATTGGAGTGTTTCTCTTCTGGCTCACCCATAGGGATGCTTCATTAAAGGAAAACTATCGAGATGATATCCAAACGGGCGGCGCCCTGGAAGCCGCTTATCTGAAAAACGGCCCCTATGCTGCGTCTTATTATGAAGATCCGGCGTTCCAGGTGTTTGAAAAATACGAGATCAGCTATCCCGCAGAACTGGAAACGGAAAATAAAAAATACCCGGTGATTGTGGTATGCAATGGTACTGGGTGGAAGGGGTCCCTCTCCAAGGCACAGCACCAGTTCTATGCCTCTTACGGTTTCATTGTCATCGCAACAGAGGAAACTTATTCCTGGAATGGGTTTGGTGCAGAGATGTGCATTCGCCATTTGGAAAGGCTGAACAACTATCAGAGGCTAAACGACAAGGAAAATGTTTTCTATCAAAAAATTGACTTTGACCATGTAGGGATTGTCGGCCATTCTCAGGGCGGTGTTGGTGTGATCAACGCCATCACCAATACGGAACATAAGAGCATCTACAAAGCGGCTGTGGCCCTGTCTCCAACCGATCAACAGCTTGCGGAGGCATTGGAGTGGCCTTACCATGCCGACCAGATCACAGCCCCCATCCTGCTGGCGTCAGGTGCAGGCGGGGGAGATGACTGGGTGGTGACAAGGGAAGGCCTGGAAGCAATTTACGACCAGATTCCTGGCGATAAGGTAATGATGCGGCGCAAAAATACCGAGCACGGCAGAACGCTTACTGCGGAGGATGGATATATCATGGCGTGGTTTATGTGGCAGCTTCAAGGTGACGAAGAGGCAGCCAGAGCCTTTGCAGGCGAAGATGCGGAGATCCAAAGAAATCCTCTCTATCAAGATATTCAAATTGACCTGGAGTAAAGGAGAAAACAATGTCTTTGCAGATGAAACAGAGAATCCTTTTGGCCGTGATCCTCCTGACCGGCTTTGTTTTGGGGCGGCTTGCCGTCCGGGTGCTTCTGAACCTCCTGGTGGGCGGAACCATGTTCGGAGGGAATTTTTTATGAAGAACGTGGGAAGAGCCGTGGGAAAGAGAGGAAAAAAGATGTCCGCAATCCTTTATGCTGCTGCCTTTGTGGTTGCCTTTGGTGCTGGGGCAGCCAGCAAGATGATAAAGCCTGTCTGGACAAAAGAATATACGGTACCAAAGGACCATGAAGTCGGCACAGTTCATATGGACTTTGCCTATGGAAAAGGCCCCTCCAATAAATTCGATCTCTACCTCCCGGCAGATGATACGAAACAAAGTTATGGACTGGTGGTATATCTTCATGCCGGCGGCTTTACCTCAGGGGACAAAAAAGATGATGAAGAAATGCTGCGGTGGCTGTGTTCCAAGGGGTATGTAGCAGCAGGAATCAATTATACGCTCCGGGATGAAGCACATCCTGAAGCCAGCGTTTATTCCCAGTCCGTCGAAATACGGGAGAGCATTCCTTTTGTGATCGCTGAGGCAAAAGCCCGGGGGTACTCCATTGATGAAATGGCAATTGGAGGCGGCTCGGCAGGCCATTGCCTGGCCATGCTCTATGGGTATCGGGATGCTAATTCTGCCCCTGTGCCGGTGAGAATGGTGTTTGGAGCGGTAGGCCCTTCCAGCTTTTACCCGGAGGACTGGGGGTGCTATGGATTTGATCAAAATACGCAGGAGAGCAACCAGGCGGCAGCCGCTTTGTTCGGTGTTATGGCCGGCAAAGAAATTTCCCCCGAGCTGTTTGGAACACCCGCCTACGACCAGGCTATGAAAGAGATTTCTGCATTGTTGTGGGTAGATGAAAATACCGTTCCTTCCCTGATGGCTTATGGCAGCCTGGATCGTATTCAGGGGTTTGAAGCGTCTATACGCTTGGATGAAGCGTTGTCGGCTTGCGGTGTTCCTCACGACTACATTGTTTTGCCCCATTCCGGCCATGGGCTGCAAAATGACAATCGAGAGCTTCGGCGATATTATCAGAAACTGGAAGAATACTTGGAAACCTATCTTCCGGTAAAATAAAAATATACTGCAAAATCATTTCCTTTAAAAGAGCAATACATACCATTGAATCCTCCCGTCTCTCGGGAGGATTTTTCTTTTCCAGGCCCCAGGCACACCAGCAAATCAACCCTGCTGCGGTTTGCAGCCAAAAGAATGATGGTTTCAGGTGTGTGCCGACCGGCCGCAAGCTCTTTTTCTCAGGAGGAAATGACTATGGATTTCTTTAACTCTGCTGTCGAAGTGCTTCAGACTCTGGTCATCGCTCTGGGTGCCGGTCTCGGTGTTTGGGGTGTCATCAACCTGCTGGAAGGTTATGGCAACGATAACCCCGGCGCAAAGAGCCAGGGTATGAAGCAGCTGATGGCCGGAGGCGGGGTTGCCCTGATCGGCATGACCCTGGTGCCTCTGCTGACCGGGCTTTTCGGTTAAGCGCGGGGCGTGATCGCTTATGGGCGGCATACTCGACAAACTCGATGAATGGCTGCGCGGGCTGCTCACCGAGGGGATCACGGGAAACCTGTCGGGCATGTTCGATACGGTGAATACCAAAGTAGGCGAGATCGCCGGAGAAGTGGGACAGACGCCGCTGGCATGGAACAGCGGCGTCTTTTCCATGATCCGGAACCTCTCCGAAACGGTGATCGTCCCGATTGCCGGGGTTATCCTTACTTTTGTGATGTGCTATGAGCTGATCCAGCTTGTGGCAGAGAAAAACAACATGCACGACGTGGATACCTGGATGTTCTTCAAGTGGATATTCAAAACCTTCTGCGCGGTGCTGATCGTAACCAATACATGGAATATCGTCATGGCAATTTTTGATGTGGGCCAGAGCGTGGTCAACCAGAGCGCAGGCGTCATCATCGGGGAGACCGCCATTGACGTAAACAGCGTTATCACGGATATGGAGGAGCAGCTTGAAGCCCTGGGAACCGGGGAACTGTTCGGCCTGTGGTTCCAGTCTCTCTTTGTGGGGCTGACCATGAACGCCCTCTCCATCTGTATCATGCTGGTCATTTACGGCCGCATGATCGAGGTGTATCTGACGACCTCCATCGGGCCGATCCCCCTTGCGACCATGACCAACCGGGACTGGGCCTCTACCGGGCAGAACTACCTGAAGTCCCTGTTCGCCCTGGCGTTCCAGGCATTTTTGATTATGGTCTGCGTGGGGATTTATTCGGTCCTGGTACAGAGTATCGCCACGGACGGGAACCTCTCCGGGGCGATCTGGGCCTGCATGGGGTACACGGTCCTTCTGTGTTTCGCGCTGTTCAAGACCGGCAGCCTCAGCAAAAGTCTGTTCGGGGCGCATTAAGGGAGGTGCCGGATTGAAAATAGGACTGATTGATGTGGACTCCCACAACTTTCCCAACCTCTGCCTGATGAAGCTCTCCGAGTACCATACCAGGCGGGGCGACCGGGTGGAGTGGTGGAGCCCCAAGGGACGCTATGACCTGGTTTACAAGAGCCGGGTGTTCACGGACACCTACTCCAAGGACACCATCGTGGTGAACAACGCGGAGAAGGTCATCCAGGGCGGCACCGGCTACGGGCCGGGCGGAAAAGACCTCCCCTATGAGATCGAGCACATCCGGCCGGACTACTTTTTGTATCCGCGGTTTTTGGGAACGGCCTACGGCTTTTTGAGCCGGGGCTGTCCGAGGAACTGCGGATTTTGCATCGTCAGCGGCAAGGAGGGGCGCAGGAGCGTCAAAGTCGCTGACCTTTCTGAATTTTGGCGCGGTGAGGATGAGATCAAACTGCTGGACCCCAACCTGCTGGCCTGCCCGGACCATGAGGCGCTGCTGGAACAGCTTGCCGCCAGCCGGGCGCTGGTGGACTTCACCCAGGGGCTGGACATCCGGCTGACGAACCCGGACAACATCGCCCTGCTGAACAGGGTGCGGACCAAGGCGGTGCATTTCGCCTGGGACAACCCGGAGGAGGACCTGACGGAGCACTTCAAACGCTTTGTGGCGCATACCGCCATCCGAAGCGACCGCAACCGGCGGGTCTATGTGCTGACCAACTACGGCAGCACCCATGAGCAGGACCTCTACCGGGTGAACACCCTGCGGGCCCTGGGGTATGACCCCTATGTGATGATCTATGAGCGCCCTACCGCTCCAAAAATCACCCGCCATCTTCAGCGGTGGGTGAACAACAAACGGATTTTCCACACGGTAAAAGATTTCAAGGACTATGCTCCCATGAAAAAGGAGGTGCATTGATTGGCCTATGTAACGATCCCGAAGGACCTGAGCAAGGTACAGAGCAAGGTCCTGTTCGGGCTGACCAAACGGCAGGTGATCTGTTTCGGAGCGGCGGCAATTATCGGCGTGCCGCTTTTCTTTTTGACCAAGGGGGCACTTGGCACCACCACGGCGGCCCTGTGCATGATCCTGGTGATGCTGCCCTTCTTCCTGTTCGCCATGTACGAGAAGAACGGGCAGCCCCTGGAGGTGTTCCTGGGACACCTCATTGAGAATAAATTTATCCGCCCAAAGACGCGGATCTACCAGACCAACAACCTGTACTCCGCCCTGGTGCGGCAGTACGAATTGGAACAGGAGGTGAGAGCGATTGCAGGCAAAAACGGCAAGACCCGCAAAACCGGCAGGGGCAAGGCGCAAGCTGACCCGCGCCGAGCGTAAGCAGATCGAGGCGGTGGTCCGCCAGGCCAAGGGGGACGGGAAAGCCCATACAGTGCAGGAGAGCATCCCCTTCCGCAATATGTTCCCGGACGGCCTGTGCCGGCTGGAGGGCGGGACCTTCTCCAAGACCATCGCCTTCGAGGATGTCAACTACCGCCTGGCTTCGCCGGAGGGCCAGCGGGATATATTTGAACACCTCTGCGATTTCTACAACGGCTACGACCCCACCATCGGGGTGCAGATGACTTTGAGCAGCCGGTATGTGGAGCATGGGCCGGAGGAGGACCTGTTCGGCATCCGTCCCCAGGGTGACGACCTGGACCCTGTCCGGGAGGATGCGGCCGGGATACTCCGCTTCCAGTATGAGCGGGGCAGCAACGGCTATGTGAAAACCAAGTATGTGACCCTGACCATCGAGGCGGAGAACCTTCCGGCGGCGCGGGCGCGGTTCGCCCGTATCGAGACCGACACCCTCAACCGCTTCAAGGTCATGGGCGCCGCCGCCCATGTGCTGGACGGGAAAGAGCGGCTGGAGCTGCTTCACGGCATCCTCCACCCGGCAGACGGCCGCCGTCCGGAGGGCGGGAAGTTCGCCTTCGATTGGGACTGGCTGGCGCCCAGCGGCCTTTCGGTCAAGGACTTCATCGCCCCGTCCTCCTTCCACTTCGGGGAGACCCGCACCTTCCGCATTGGCGAGATGTACGGGGCGGTGAGCTTTTTGCAGATCACCGCCCCGGAGATCCACGACCGCATTTTGGCGGAGTTTATGGAGACCGAGGGCAACATCCTGGTAACTATGCACATCCGGGGCATCAACCAGAACGAGGCCATCAAGATGGTCAAGCGCAAGATCACGGATTTGGACGCCATGAAGATCGCGGAGCAGAAGCGGGCGGTACGCAGCGGCTACGACATGGACATCCTCCCCAGCGACCTTGCCACCTACGGCGGCGCGGCAAAGACCATCCTCCAGGACCTGCAAAGCCGGAATGAGCGAATGTTCAATCTGACCTTCCTGGTCATGCACATGGCGGAGACAAAGCAGAAGCTGGAGATCGCCGTGTCCCAGGCGGCCAGCGTGGCGCAGACCTACAACTGCCTCCTCACCCGGCTGGACTTCCAGCAGGAGGACGGGCTGATGAGCAGCCTTCCCCTGGGGCTCAACCGTATCAGGATCGAGAGAAGTCTCACCACTTCGGCGCTGGCGGTGTTCGTCCCCTTCGTCACCCAGGAGCTGTTTATGGGCGGGGACGCCATGTACTACGGCCTCAACGCTTTGAGCAACAACATGATCCTTCTGGACCGCAAACAGTCCAGAAGCCCCAACGGGCTGGTGTTCGGCACGCCGGGCAGCGGCAAGTCCATGAGCTGCAAGCGGGAGATCACTTTCATCATCCTGACCACAAAAGATAATGTCATCATCTGCGACCCGGAGGACGAGTATTCGCCCCTGGTGAAGCGGCTGGGCGGTCAGGTGATCCGGCTGTCCCCGTCCAGCACCGACTATGTGAACCCCCTGGACATCAACCTCAACTATTCAGACGAGGAGAACCCCCTGGCGCTGAAAAGTGATTTTGTCCTGTCCTTCTGCGAGCTCATCATGGGGAGCAAGACGGGGCTGGAGGCCATCGAGAAAACCGTCATCGACCGGGCGGTGCAGAAGATCTACCAGCCCTACTTCGCAGACCCCCGGCCGGAGAATATGCCCATCCTGGGCGACCTGATGGAGGCGCTGCTGGCGCAGGGCATCCCGGAGGCCGACCGGGTGGCCCAGGCGCTGGATCTGTATGTGAACGGTTCGCTGAACTTCTTTAATCACCGCACTACCGTGGACATCCGCAACCGGCTGGTCTGCTTTGACATCAAGGGCCTGGGCAAAAACCTGAAAAAGCCGGGGATGCTCATTGTCCAGGACGCGGTGTGGAACACCGTCACCATCAACCGGGCCATCGGCCGGTCTACCTGGTATTTCGTGGACGAGTTCCACCTTCTGCTGAAGGAGGAACAAACCGCAGCGTACAGCGCCGAGATTTGGAAACGGTTCAGAAAGTGGGGCGGCGTGCCGACCGGGGCGACGCAGAACCCCAAAGATCTGCTTTCCTCCCCGGAGATCGAGAACATCCTGGAAAACAGCGATTTCATCTATATGCTCAACCAGGCCGCCGGCGACCGCAAGATTTTGGCGGAGCGGCTGGGCATCTCGGCGGAACAGCTTGCCTATGTGACCAATTCCGAGCCGGGCCATGGGCTGCTGTTCTTCAACAATGTCATCCTGCCCTTTGCGGACGACTTCCCCAAGGACACGGAGCTTTACAGGCTGCTCACCACCAAGCCCAGCGAGGTGGAGCACGCGGCGGAAACGGAGGCGTGAATATGAACATGGAGATATTCAGAAACAGTGAATTTGGCAGTATCCGCGTGATCGAGGAGGACGGGAAATACCTGTTCTGCGGTTCGGATGTGGCAAAGGCCCTGGGGTACAGCAATCCCCGAAAGGCTGTCCGTGACCATGCGAGGGGTGGAACGAAACGTTCCATCCCCACCGCAAGCGGTGACCAGACAATGACCTTCCTCCCGGAGGGCGACGTCTACCGCCTGATCGTTCATAGCCGGCTGCCCGGCGCGGAGCGGTTCGAGAAATGGGTGTTCGATGAAGTGCTTCCCGCGATCCGCAGGACCGGGGGCTACATGACGCCCTCCCTGCTGGAGGAGGCGGCCAGGCACCCGGAGATCCTTCTCTCCTTTGCGGACCAGCTCCTGGCGGAGCATGAGAAGAACCGCCGCCTTACCGGGGAGGTGGAGCGGCTGCGACCGAAAGCGGATTTTTATGACGCCTTTGTGCGCCCCGGCAACTGCACCAATATCCGGGCTACGGCCAAGGAGCTGGGCGTGGGCGAGCGCGACTTCTGCCGCTTCCTGATGGAGGAGGGCTTCCTCTACCGCTGCCCGGCCGGATACCTTCTGCCCTATGCCAAGCCCTCCAACAAGGGGCTGTTCCAGGTGAAAGATTTCTGGAAGTATGGGCATTTCCGTCAACAGACCCTTATCACACCCCAAGGGAAGGATCTTCTGCGGATGATGCTCTGCGGCGGGCAGATGTGCATGGAGTTTGATTTTTGTGAAAGCGAGGCGTGACTATGAAAAACAAGATTTACATTATCGAGGGCAAGACCTATCTGAACCACATCAACGATGAGGTCCATCTGTATGGCCTTCTCCATCAGCTTGCCTTCCTGGCGGGCCGGATCAAGGACGAGGAGGATGTGTTCCATGTGCTGGACACGGCGAAGCGGTACGGTGAGATCGCCGAGGAGAAGTTCCAGGGCTGGGACATCCCCGGCCGCTACCTGGTGTTCGGCGACCCCAAGGACCTGAAGGACCTCATGGCAAGGGAGCTGGCCGAGGCCACCCCGGTCACCCTGGAGGAGCCGGCGCCCAAGAAGTACAGGGACGAGTACATCATCCCCGGCAGCGGCTTCCGTATGCTGGTGGGCGACATCCACAACCTGATCGTCCTCTACTATTCGCTGGCCCGCCGCCTGTCCGAGGCGGAAACGGAGAAGGACTTCCTCCGGCTGAAGAAAAAGGCCGGCGGCTATGAGAAGGTGCTGAAAAAGCTCTACCGCAGCCTGGGCCTCCCGGAGGACAGCAACGCCGCCCAGGACATCCTGGAGGAGTCCATCATCCGCCGCCATAACCTGGTCCGCCTGGAGGATGTGGAGGAGCCCCAGGACGAGGGAGACCTTGAAGGGGACGAGGTATGGAGCGACTGACCCATGTGAGCCTGTTCTCCGGCATCGGCGGTCTGGACCTGGCGGCGGAGGCGGCCGGGTTCGAGACCGTCTGCCAGTGTGAATGGGCGGACTACCCCTATTCCGTCCTGGAGCGGCACTGGCCGGACGTGCCGAAGTTCCGGGACATCACCACATTTACGAAGGAGGCGTTTTTTGAGAAAACAGGACTTGAAACAGTCACCATCATCTCCGGCGGCTTCCCCTGCCAGCCCTTCTCCACCGCGGGAAAGCGGAAGGGCTTTGCGGATGAACGCTACCTGTGGCCGGAGATGTGCAGAGTTATTACCGAGCTGCGGCCCCGTTGGGTGCTTGGGGAAAATGTTGCTGGCTTCATCAATATGGGGCTCGACAAAACGATTTTTGACCTGGCAAAAGCGGGATACGCTGTTCTCCCATTCGTATTTCCGGCTTGCGGCGTCGGCGCATGGCATGAGCGCCAGCGAACTTTTATCGTCGCGGCTGATGTTTCCCACGCCCCTTGCCTCCGACAAAAACACCTGCCGGGACGCGGCCAACCTGGATGTGTACCTGTCGGACAACGGGATCTTCCGAAAGCGGAACAAGGACGGTTCCATCTGGAGCCTGTCCCTGTCAGCGGCGGTGTACTACCTGACCCCGGCGGCGTCGGAGGGCTACCGCTCCACCCTGAAACCCACGGCCTTCCAGGGCAAGTCCCCGTCCAGCAACCTGTCGGCCCAGGTGATCCACCAGGAGCAGCCCCTGTCGGAGAAGGCGGCGCTGAACCCGGATTGGGTGGAATGGCTCATGGGCTTCCCGAAAGGATGGACGGACGTATCCTCTGGGAGCGGGAACCGGAAGGAGTCCCCCGCATGACCGAGCGCATGGACGGGCGGGCCCTGCGGCTGAAAACCCTGGGGAACGCGGTCTGCCCGCCCCAGGCCTATCCCATTTTCCACTATATCGCGGCGATTGAGACCGGCGCCTGTGCCGGTATCTGTCCCTATGGAAAGGCAGGTGATGACGGATGAAGGAATTAAAAGCGTCCGATAAGGTCGCCCAGAAGATGACCCATGACGGCGCGGTGCAGGAAAACCTTGCCACGGGCGAGGTGACAAATATCAGCAGCCGGGAGGCCGAGGCGGATTTCTCCCCTTCGGAGGAACCGGCGGCCGCAGCGGAGTCCGCGGCGGAGCATATCGCAGCCGCACACGGGCGGAGGCAGGCGAAGAAAGCGGCGAAGGCCGAAGCGGATACCATCCGGGAAGGTTCTGCCGCAGGGCAGCGCCCTTCCTCCCGCCTGCAGTTTACCGAAGAAGAACGGGCGGACCCGGATTTGCAGAAATATATCCGGCGCTCCGACCGGGCGGCGGACCGACTGGACGCGGCGAAGGAGGCAATCCCGAAAAAGAAGGTCTTAAAAACCGAGCGTGTCTTTGATGAAACGGCAGGCCGCGGGAAAACCCGTCTCCGCTTTGAGGAAGTGGAGAAGAAACCGAACGGCCACCTGCGGCACAACCCGCTCTCCCGCCCGGCCCAGGAAGTCCTTCTGACCGCCCACAATGAAGTCCATAAAGTGGAGCAGGAAAATGTGGGCGTGGAGGCCGGGCACAAGGGCGAGGAACTGGCAGAGCGCGGCCTTTCCTATGTGAAAAGCAAAGTACAGGCCGGCCTCCGGCAGCGCCGGATGAGGCCCTGGCGGGACGTGTCAAGGG
>OERF01000314.1_pt1 | contig 11193 bp, 10 predicted proteins | sample 1539921 | NCBI WGS metagenome assembly OERF01 (sample SAMEA3891883, study PRJEB23780) | metagenome | biome: terrestrial biome; feature: animal house; material: Caecal content | place: Italy | collected 2015-05-05
ATTGGGCAAAACATTCCATTACTCTTTCTGAGTTGATTTTCTCTCCAGTAAATTCGAAGTTGTAATATATGTCTGTACCTGCATATTGGGGTGATGGACAATATCCGTCAGCATTTTTCCTGCCTGAATTCCCATGTCTCGAACATTGATATCTACCACTGTAAGCGGAGGATCGGTTATCTGAGAAAACGGATAATCATCAAAGGTCATGACACCGATATCCTTCGGGATCTTCATTCCCTTATCCCGAATGGCATCCACGCAACCAAGCGCAATGTAGTTGTTGGCGCAAATCACAGCATCTGGTACAGGTTTCTGATCCAGCAAACTTATGGTCATCCGATATCCTTCCGCCCGGGTGGAATCACCCAGCCAGATATTCTTATCCTCCAATTTAATTCCGCTTCCGGAAAGGCTCTGTTTCACCCCATTCAGCCGATGGGTGGAGCCAAGGTCGTATGACTTTCCGCCAATAAAGGCGATGTTGCGATAGCCTCTGGACACCAGATAGGAGGCGGCCACCGTGCCAGAGTAGGTATTGTTGTTATCGATCCAGCAGACCTGACTGTCAAAGTCGGGCATACCGAGGATAATATGCGGGAACCGAAGCTGCGTAAGTAAAGCCGCTAAAGGGTGGGACATGATGCCAACGTGAACGGCAATGCCATCTGCGCTTTTCCTAGAGATAATCTCCTTGGCAAGTGCGCAGGCAGAGGTGCTGTCAGTTCCGTGAAGAACGAGACGGTATCCCCTCTTTCTCAGAGACTCCTCCAAGCCGGCTACAATCTCAAACATATGGGGATTCTGAAAAGCGGTGTTGGGGGACATTCCTGCAAGGAGTACGATAGTTTTTGTATCTCCTGTGGCAAAGCTCTGGGCGCTGGCATTAGGATAGTAATTCAGTTCTTCCATAACCTTGCGCACGTGCTCGGCAGTCTTTTCAGAAATACTGTAATGACCGTTAATTACCTTAGAAACTGTGGATACGGATACGCCTGCAAGTTCGGCGACCTTACGAATGGTGACTTTCATATCTTTCACCCCTTATCATAATCGTAATATAGCACATTTTCCCCCTCTATGGAAGTAGAGGGGGAAAAGTTTAAGCTTCGCAGGAGGAAAATACTGCAAAGCCGCTGGCTTTAAGCGTTTTGCCATTCAGGCCATCGGACCAATAAAAAGAGCCTGCAATTTCAGGAAGATCGGCACTTCCCTTTCCGTGATTGATGCAAACGGTGACTAATTGATTATCCCATTTGCGAGTGAATACGATCAGGCCACTTCCCTGCTCTGCAGATACCATTCGGAAATCACCTCGGCGCAAGGGCGCAAGTTCATGACGCATTGCGATGACTTTTTTGAAGAAAGCATAGAGTTCTGCATCTCCACCGTTCCAGGGCATCGGGTGCCGGTATTCCTCTTCCAGAATGCCCTGGATGCCCAGTTCATCGCCGTAGAACACCGTGGGCATACCTACAAAGGTCATCATAAAGAGAAGAGCCAGTTTGTATTTGGTGGTATCCCCATTACACAGGGATAGGAAGCGGCTCACATCGTGGCTGTCCAGAAGATTGAGCTGTGCCGGAACCGTTTGCACCCGGTAACGCATCAGCATGTTTGTGATCCGACCTGAGAAATCTGCTGCATCAATGGACTGCTCTGCAAAAAACAGGTTGCAGTGCTTCCGGAAATCGTAGTTCATAGCAGAGTCGAACATATCACCCTGCAGCCAGTGGTTCGCACTCTCCCAGACCTCTCCGATCAGCAAAGCATTCGGATTCACTTCTTTGACAGCCTTTCTGAAGGCTCTCCAGAAGCCGTCATCCACTTCACTGGCAACATCCAGACGCCAGCCGTCAATGCCGAACTCCTCAACCCAATAACGTCCCACGTTGCAGAAGTACTCCCTTACTTCCGGATTTGCAGTGTCCAGTTTCGGCATCATCCGCTCATAGGCAAAGCAGGCATAGGTAGGATAGATTTCCGGAGTTTCCGGACGTTCTACAGGGAATTCCAGATGATAGAACCAGTCGCAGTATTTGGACTTTTCCTGGTTGCGCACCACATCATCAAAGGCGAAGAAATACCAGCCGCAGTGGTTGAATACACCGTCGATGATAATACGGATTCCGTTTGCGTGAAGGGTGGCCACCATCTCCCGGAAGGCTTCATCACCGCCGAAAACAGGATCTACATGGAAATAATCCAGCAGATCGTATTTGTGGTATTCACCGGCAGCAAAGATGGGATTGACATAGACACAGTTGATACCAAGGTCTTTTAGATAATCCACATTCTCCGCAACACCCCGCAGGGTGCCGCCCAGCTTTCCCTTGACGGTCTGGCCGTTATAGTCCATCTGAGCAGACTCAAGAGAAATATGCTTATGAGAAGTTGCGAAGCTATCCGGGAATATATTGTAGACCACTGCATCATGGACCCAGTCGGGAACCTTGGCAATGTCTGATCGATGGTTAAAGGGCAGCTTGAAATACTGGGAACGATCATCCACCAGATGGTTCGTGAATACATCACCGTAGTAGAGCTTGGTTTCATTTCCGTCGTCCAGCTCAAAGTAGTAATAAACACGATTATAGAGACTATCTACGATTACCTGCCAGTAGTCATGCAAAAGGTCACTAGCCACCAGTTCCATGGGAACCGGTGTGAAAATAATGGGTGTCACCCGGCAGGCGGTGTCGCCATAACAAAGGGTCACGCGCGTCAAATCACCCTTGGCAGAGCGCATCCGATAAACGATGTGCTTCTCGTCCAAACCATGGCAGTATTCGGACATGGGGATATGGAGAATTGCGTCCAGTTTCATCCTTTCACACCTCCTGCAGTCAGACCGGAAGTCATATACTTCTGGCACTTGAAGAAGATAATCAGAACCGGGATAGAGACCGTGATGGAAGCTGCGGCAAAAACTGGCCAGCTGCCGGTCATTTCCGTAGCCTGCAGGGAATTAAGTCCTGCGGCAAGAGTATACTTGCTTTCGCCCGTCATGAAGGTCGTCGCGTAGATATACTCGTTCCAAACATAAATCAGCACCTGCAATGCGGTGGTGATAATGCTGGGTTTTGCTAACGGCATTACGATCTTCAAAACTACTTGGATATCACTGGCTCCGTCGATCTTGGCAGCTTCCTCTATTTCGGTCGGAATTGTATCAAAGTAACCCTTGGTGTTCCAAAGGCTGAACACAGCCATGGTGCCAGTGTAGACAAGGATCAGACCCACACGATGGTTGACCAGTCCCATAGGCCGCAGCAGGCGGTAGATTGCAAACATAGAAAGGATCGCCGGGAAGGAGTTCAGCAGAACCAGACATTTCAGGATGGGCTTTCTGCCAGGGAATCTTCTGCGGGAGAAACAATATGCCGCAGGAACAGCAATCAGCAGGGACAGGAACACGGTAACGGCTGCGAGAAATACTGTATTCTTGAACCAAGTCAGAATGTCCTCTCCGAAGATGACCTCTTTGTAATTGTCCAGGGTAAAGTCCTTGGGGATAAAGGAAAAGTCGGAGCTGAGCAAGCTGTTCTGGCCACTTAAGGAAACCGTGAGCGCATAGAGAATTGGAATGAGGGTTACAAAGCAAAGCACAATGAAGAAGATATTCAGCGCCGTTAAGCCAATACCCTCTCTGATCTGTTTTTTTGTCATCTGTCACCCTCCTCTTTCATCTGATACTTGGCAGAGAAAATGAGCAGCAGGATGAAAATAATAATGGAAATGGCAGAAGAATAACCGTAGTTATTGGTGATAAATGCGTTTTCGTATGCGTAGGTCAGGATGGTATGGAATCCAGAGCCGGTCTTGGCACCTGCCTGTTGGGTCAGCAAGTAGACCACATCGAACTGCTTGAAGGTCGTAAAGACTGTAATGATAACCGCAGGAGAAATGATGGGTGTGATGGCAGGGATCGTGATATACCGGGTACGGTCCAGCCATGTGGCACCATCCAGGATAGCACTTTCAAAGTAGCTGCGGTCGATGGATTGCATAGCGCCGTCCATGATCATGATCATAAAGGGCAGTGCCAGCCAGAGATTCACGACAGTACAGCAAACAAAAGCAGACACATCGTTACTCAGCCACCGAACGGTTTCCTGTCCCAGTTTTTCCATCCACTGATTCAGCAAACCGAACTGGGTGTTGAACATACCGGTTTTCCAAAGCAGGATGGACACATAACCGGGCATCGCCCATGGGAACATCAGAAGGGTCTTATAAAGCTTACGAAGCTTCAGCTTCTGGATGTTGAGAAGACTAACCAGAACAAATGCGATCACAAGCTGCAAAACCATATTGACCGCTGTCCATATGATTGTAGCAAACAGCGCAGACAGAAAGCCAGAATCAAAGACGAACAATGCCCGAATGTAGTTCTCAAGCCCGATGATGGTAAAATCGAACCAGTGGTACACATTCATGTTGGTCAGAGATATGTATCCGGTATACAAGATTGGAAATACCACCATCAGAGCGATGAGGATCAACGAAGGGCTGGACCACGCATATGAAATTAGAGTATCTCTTTTGCGGTTTTTCATAGGCGAAGCCTCCTGTTTTACTTCATGGCATCGATTAGCTGGTTTGCCTGCTTCAGTGCAGCATCAAAACTCTCGTTAATATCCTTACCGGACAGGTTTACGTCCGTAAGCAGATTGCCAACCACCGTCCACATCACATCCATCTCGGGGATGTTGGGCATGGGAACAGCAATTTCTGCAGTTGCACGCATGGACTGCACCAGTTCATCGTTTGCTACCCGATCATCGTCATAGCACAGAGAATTGGCGGGAGCACAACCGCTGGCCAGGGCCAGATCAATGCCGATGGTGGGGTCAGTCAATACTGCAAGGAGCTTCTTCACGGCATCTGTCTTCTGTTCAGCTGCAAAGTTCAGCACATGGATGCCCTGGACACCGGAATAGGGTGCCAGAGCCTTACCGGTGGAATCCACCGTAGGCATAGGCGCGATGCCCAAATCAATCTCTGCGGCTCTCGCGGAAGGAACCATCCAGGGACCACCAATAGTGGCATCCGCCTTACCTTCCAGGAACAGAGTGTTGACCGTGTTATACTCCGTCTCACCGGGCATCAGAGCCACGAACTTGGAATGATAATTCAGCGCATCCTTAACAGCCTGTGCATCCGGGAACGGAACACCGGAATCATCAATGATGGAGCCACCGAAGCCATGAATCCAAGCAGCGGAGTAATAGGCAGTGCTGTGCTGCTCTACAAAGCCGTACCGGCCACGACCAGTATTGTTCTCCATGTAGGTCAGAAGTTCATCAGTGGTGGCAGGGACTTCCTCATCCTGCATATAGCGGCGGTTGTACATGAACAGCAGGGTCTCGAAGTATAGCGGAAGCTGATACAGAGTATCTTTGTAGGTAGCAGCCTCCAGAGTCATGGGCAGATAATTCTCCAGAGATCCTTCTTCCAGAAGGGGCTCAATAGGAGCCAGAATGCCCATTTCCGCAAAGACACCGACTTTATCATGGGCGAAGATAAACATATCTGGCGCAGCACTGGGATCGTTGCCAACCAATTTCAGAGAGTCTGTCAGGCTGGTTTTCTTCTCGAAGATAATCTCCAGGTCAGGAGCAGCTGTAGCGAGATAAGTCTCAAGTGCGGCAATCACAGCATCTTCTTTATCATGCCAGATGACCAGCTTGTTTGCTTCAGCCGGATCTAATGTCTGCTCTCCGCAAGCTGTCAAAGACAGGAGCAGGCAAACACACAGAAAAATGGAAAGTAACCGTTTCATAGGGTTTCCTCCTTTGGGATAGGTTACGAGAAGCGGGTACACGGTTACCGTGTACCCGCTTATTACGGATGATCAGTTGATGTACTGTTATATTTTACTTCTTTTTCTTCTTCATGACAAGGGCTGCACCGCCGCCAAGGACTGCGACTGCTGCCACAACACCGATAATAGCACCGGTATTGTTACCACCCTCATCTGCGGGAGTTTCAGCAGGAGCTTCCGTTGCGGGAGCTTCGGTCTCAGGTGCGGGCGCCTCGGTCTCAGCAGGAGTTGCCTGGGCAGCAGGCTCCTCATAGGAAACAGTTGCGTTCTCGGGATCGGTCACAACGACCCAGACATCCTTGCCAGCTTCCACGGACAGGTCAGAGGTCTGAACAGTGCCCTCGTTAGCATTGATGATGACGGAGTTGATCCAGCCGGGAACTTCGATTGCGTACCAATCGCCATCCTGAGTCAGGGCTTCACCGGGCCATGCGTTGAACGCATTGGTGCCATCGGGAGCGGACCATGCCCAGCAGCAGGGATTTGCCCAGTCGGCAGGAACCTGTGCGTAGACAGTGATGTTGGGAACAGCCTTGTTGGGATCTTCGTAGCTCAGTTCGTAGGTCAGATCTTCGTAAACGGTGATCCACAGTTCCTTACCTTCGATGGTAATATCTTCGGTCTGAACAGTGCCTTCATTGCCGTTGATGATCAGGGAGTTGACCCAGGTGGGAGCCTTGCCGGTGAACCAGCCGTCCTCACCCTCGACCAGTGCTTCACCGGGCCATGCCTCGAAAGCGTTGGTGCCATCGGGTGCGGACCATGCCCACATATTCACGGTCTTCCAGGACAGAGGAACATATGCGTGAACAACGAACTTCTCAACGTATGCAGGAATCTCACCACGAAGCTGTGCTTCGTAGGAAACTTCTGCGGTCTTGTCTTCTGCAACGGTGATCCAAACTTCCTTACCGGCTTCGACTACGATGCCATCGGTCTGGATGGCAGCATCGGTGCCCTGGTTTGCATTAACGATCACATTCTGGACGAAATTGGGAACCCAGATGTAGTACCAGCCCTCAGCCAGTTCTTCCAGGGGTTCGCCGGGCCAGGCGGCAAATGCGTTGGTGCCATCATCGGCCCAAGCCCACAGATTGGGAGCATCCCAGCCTTCAGGTACTTTGACCACCACAGGAACCATTTCGCTGTCTTCTGCGGCAAAGGCCGTCAAAGACAAGCAAGATACCATAAGCATTACTGCAATGAGAATAGCGATTGTCTTTTTCATAGATTTTCCCTCCTGTATTTTTATCGCTAAACCCAATATATCACCCACTTTTCAGGCGGTCAACGACAGTTTGCGAAAGTAGTTTCCTTTTCAAAATGATCTTTTTGCATAAGATTTGAATGTTCTTTTTGTTTGTATTAACATGATTCTAAAAGTGTAAGTTAAGGTTAGAGTCTCCAGAAAGATATTGGAAATGCAGCTATAAGGAAACTGGTTTCGTAATTTGTTTCCCAGAAAACGGATCTGTTGTAACGTGAAACAGGCAGGACCGAAGTCCTGCCTGTGCCGATTTATTTACTTCTTCACAAACTCAATGGTACCGATCAGCTGATCGTCCCAGTCATAGTATCGTGCGATCAAGGTATCACCAACATCGCCGGTGCAGCCGGAAACGGTGAACCACCAGTTACCGTCATCTTCCAGAACTGTACCGCCCTTGCCATAAACAAGTCCGTCAAATTCCACCTTCTTGATGTTAGAGAATGCTTCCTCGTCGGTGATGGTTTCCATATAGCGGATGATGATGCCCAGAGGAGTCTCAGTGATCGTGGCTTCTCCAACGATCATACCGGGAATTGCTTCTGCATCCACGGGAACATAAGTGCCCATGCCCTCGGAGGGTGCTTCTGCAAGGCTGAAAGGAATGTCAAGAGTCAGCTTGTTCCACTCCTCGTCTACTGCATACACGTGGCAGACAATATCATTCTCAGTAAGAGCTGCAGTCTTTTCGGTAGTTACCAGAATGGTCATCTCGCTGTCGGATGCATTCCGGAAGCTCTGAGAACCAACGCCACCCAGGGAATCGTTCTGCTCCAGAGATGCACCGACGAACAGAAGCTGCTTGCCCTGCTGTGCTGCATATTCTCCCAGAGTCATATCACCTTCGATGCCGATATTGACAACAAGGGTATCGGGATCTGCATCGGTGGGTGCGATGATGTACTTATCGCCACCGGATACAGTGACCGTTACCATGACCTTCGTCTCGTCACACAGAGACTCGGTAATTCTGGCACTCCAGTCCGCTGCTGCCTTGGTTTCGGTATGTTCCTGAATATAGGGTTCTGCGGTTTCAGGAAGCTTCGTGAAGAAATCACGAATGCCAAAGAGGTTGCAGGCGTAGGCAGTCAGAGCCATTGCGAATACTAGACAAGCTGCCAGAACAAGTGCAAACAGGCGTCTGGAACTTGTCTTGGTTTTCTTGGATTCATATTTACTCATTGGGATTGTCCTTTCCGGGGTACGATCCAAAGCGACTGCCGGTGGGGACAGGGTTTCTGCGATAAAGGCATCATCAATGTCGCTGATTGCCTTCGATACCAGTTTACGGTTCATAGGATCATCCCCTCCTTCTGAAGATAGGTTTGGAGTTTCTGACGTAAACGGAAAAGACGGACGGATGCGGTATGGGCTGAGATATTCAGGTTCCTAGCAATCTCACTGACACCATCACCGTACCAATAACGGCGCATGAATAGATACCGGTCTTCCCTGCTCAGTTCTCTCAGGAACATATTCAGGTATTGGGTAAGCTCCTTGGCATCATAATCCGATTCCACTGTAGATAGGGACGGAATGGTAGCCTCCAACTCTTCCAGGGCAACATCATAATGGCTATTGCGCTTTTCTGCGGTGTTGGCGTGATACCGCTTCAGGCATACATTCCGGGCAATCCGGCAAACATAGGCACCAAGGTAATTGGGCCTTGTGGGAGGAATCCGATTCCATACCTGCAGATATGTATCGCTCTGACACTCTTCCATGTCCTGAGGATTTCTTAAGATATTAGATGCCACGTTTCGAACTGCCGCTCCGTATTTGAGGATCAGTTCTGTTATGGCCTGCTCCGAGCGCTCAAAGAACAGTTCCACGATTTCATGATCTTTCAAACACATCACATCCTTTCCGTTACATCTATACAGTACCTTTTTCTGAGTAAATATCTCAAACTATCTTATTATTTTTCTAGAAAAATCGCAAGTAGTAATCAGCTGTACCATGCAAAGAAGCTGATGGTACTAAGTCCATCAGCTTCTTACTTTTCGCTCAAAAGATATTTTATCATCCGTTCCGGAGTATCAATAAACTGCTTTGTGATCTTGTAATGCTCGGTTTCTCTGTAGGAAACCTTGTCTATTCCAGCTTCGGTGAACTGGAGGATCTCCGAGTTAGGATAAGCCATTAGAATTGGAGAATGCGTTGCGATAATGAATTGAGAATTAGCCTTTACCAACTCATCGATTGCTACTATTAGTGACATTAGCCGTTGTGGACTTAATGCAGCCTCCGGTTCGTCCAATATGTACAGGCCATTGCCATCAAAGCGGTTGATCACCAATGACAGAAACGATTCTCCGTGGGACTGCTCGTGGAAAGAAACACCGCCATATCGGAGTAAAGTACTGTTTTCTTCAAGGTAGCTTGCAGTGTTGTAGAAGCTTTCCGCACGGAGGAAGAACCCATCATAGGGGCGAACGGATTTGATTATCTGAAGATGCTCATATAGATCCGAATGTGTTTTACGGGTATTGAAGTAAAAATCCCTGGATCCGCCTTCTGCATTGAAACCCATTGCAACAGCTATTGCTTCAATCAGAGTAGATTTACCGGTTCCATTTTCTCCGACAAGGAAGGTTACAGGCTTATCAAGAGTGATACCTCCGGTCTTTTTCAAATGTCGGACAGCAGGGATATTGAACGGATACTCATTGTGCGGAATGCTCGACAATCGTATTCCCTTAATGTAATTCATTTTCCGCCCTCCCTGCTTAAAAGTCTTTACTGTATTATTTCATATATTTCCGAAAAGTCAATGGCCACCTTATTGACGTGCAGTGTCTGCCAGTAAGGATCCACCTTCATGACGGTTCCTGTAATTTGCAGTGTTTCTTGTTCCATGGTGCCATAGTACACCACTGTGACTTGCTGGCCCTTGCGCAGCTCTGTCAGAGTATTATTTATCTGCTCTTTCATGTAATCCGTTAACTCCCTGCGAGGCTCCGGCCTCTTTTCTTTGGCTGCGATAGCCTCATTTAGTCCCTTTAATGCCTGGAATGGCGCAAATTGCTTCGCCCGTCTGGAAGGTGGCATAGGTGCCCTTGGAATGCGTTTACGCACGATGGCCTCCTATCATCGAGTTTCGATCACGAGCGGTTGCCGCCGGTTCGTAGTTTATGCCCTTGAGGATGGAGTTCTTACCGTACTTCGCCCGGATACCAAGCATAGCTTCCTGCAGCGCTTTGTCCCTGAGCTGCTTGGTGGTATCCTCGAACATACTCAGCTGCAGCACTCCCCTGTCCTCTACTACGTTGTTACAGGAAAGGCACACGCGGCGAATCACAAACCGAGGATCTACGATCCGGCGGTAAAGAGTCTCGATAGCCGGCACCAGCATGGATGCAGTGTTTGTTTCCATACCGAACTTTGCAGTGCCTCCTGTGCCGGGAACACCCTGGGTATAAGAATAACCGACATACAGAGAAACTGAGTCTGTGGCAAGCTTCTTGGCCGCCATTTCGAGGTATAGCTGATCCATCATCTCTTTGGCGATGATCTCGCCTTCCTGGTACTTATAGTCCCGCATGAGGACCTGGCCGCTGGAAAGGCTCTTGGATTTTGACCGGTAAGCCTTGATATCTGCGATTGTTGTAGACTCCCGGCCCCAGGCGTGGTCGATCATGATCTCCGCGTCTATTCCGAATTCCTGGAATAACATATCTTCGTTGTAAATGCTTGCCCTGGCCAGTTCTCCCATGGTGTGGATTCCGAGTTTGGCTAATCTTTTCACAGTACCCGGTCCGGTTTGCCAGAAGTCTGTCAGTGGTTGATGATCCCACAGCAGATACCGGAAGGACTCTTCATCCAGCATGGCGATGCGCACACCGTCGCTATCCGGTTTGGTGTGTTTCGCTGTGATGTCCATGGCCAGCTTGGCCAGGTACAGGTTCGGACCGATGCCGGCCGTGGCCGTGATGCCAGTGGAGTACAAGACCTCCCGGATCATGGTTTTTGCCAGGTCGTGGGCAGACATTTGATAGTGACCGAGATAGGCTGTTGCGTCAATAAATACTTCGTCAATCGAATATACCAGGATATCCTCCGGAGCGATGTATTTGAGATAGATGCCATAGATCTGCCG
>OERF01000316.1_pt1 | contig 11161 bp, 10 predicted proteins | sample 1539921 | NCBI WGS metagenome assembly OERF01 (sample SAMEA3891883, study PRJEB23780) | metagenome | biome: terrestrial biome; feature: animal house; material: Caecal content | place: Italy | collected 2015-05-05
TGTCTTCCAAATCAATTCTTCCCTCTTTTTTCGGATTTCCATAAGAGACTTTTTGTTTTCTAAAATATTAACCAGCCTATTCTCATATGGAAGATATATACTCTCAAAAAAAGGATGGTATGCAGCAAAAGGAAGGCGCTCATTTACAATTACATCTTCATATAAAAGTGATGTAGCGACTCTTTTGATTGCGTCTAAATCACTCTGTCCAGCTTTCCTAAGTTGGGATTCTTCTGCTATATTTTTCATGTTTCTTTTTTATCCCTCTACAGATCCAGAATCTGTTGTTTATACAGTTTTCCTATTTTATTTGCGATACTTAACCGAACCTGCATATTATAGCTATACCATTTGCTACTCGTTGAAAGTACTATTGTTTGCAGATACTTTAAGATTTTTCTATCGTTATCTAATATATGCTTATGATATCCATCTAAAAATTGATCTATCCGGATGATACGGATTGCTTTATCTGCTTTACAATAAAGAATCAGTTCTTCAGCATCTGGATCAATCAATAAAGCATAGTCAATTTTAGCTATAATGGGAGCCGTGTACCCAAGAATCATGTTGATGTTCTCGTAGGTCCTGTTGATCTGAGCAACATTCAACAGTTCTTTTTCCGCATATACATATTGATTATCTAGAATACATCTTGCGCCTATCTGCTTCATAAAATCACTGAACCTAATTGTATACTGTATCTGGGGATACTGTTTCGTAGATAATACAGCCCGAAAGCTTAAGGTTCTGTTGCTCATAGACTTTATCTTGAAGATTTTCGACTGATTTCTTTTTAAGAAAAGTTCAATATTTGCTTTAACAAACTCATATGAGAAAATATTTCCTAATGTAAATACATTAAATTTACCACCATTTTCTCCAATCCGCTGAACAATCCCCTTTTTATGCTGCTGCATGAGCCAATCCACTTCTCTCCTTTTGCAGATAAGAGGATCTGACTGATTCGCTTCAATAAAAGCATCCGCCTCTTTTGATAAGCGTAAAAATTGAGACTTGGCAAGCTCAAAAAGTTCGAAAGAGTCCATTACACTTTGCATGGGTTTCTTTCCCTCATTTACATAACTATTATAGATGGCATGCATCCGATTTCCGGTATCTTTCAATTTACAGTAAAGATCTGCTGGCAATACGATCGGTAACGAAGCTATATAATCGTCTGCATTTGAAATGGTCTTTTCCACATCCGGAAATCTGGTATGAAATTCCATACGTCTGGCGGCAACCCGATGGTTTTTATGTATCTGACTCATCTGCTTCTTCTGTTCAATATATCCTTCCATACCTGGGAACTTCGTAATGCAAGAAGACCCTACATTCAAAGTCTCTCCGTTAAGTCGATTCCGAATAAAATATAAGTACTTATTAGGTGTATTACATAAACCACACCTGACCTTCTTATCCGGATCCTCTTCAATCACTCTCTCGGCATACCACTCTTTAATTACGGTTTCAATCAAAGATTTTTTATTATATGTCAAAGCTGCCACTCCCGCCTCATCAAGATCTGGCATCATTCCCATTGTAACGGCCTTAGAGTTTTCCAGTTTTTCTAGAATTTCATAAAGATTTCCATACAAATGCGTATTTTTAGGTTCTTCACTGTGACGAAGAAGATTAATCTCATCTAATGTAAGAATAGCTTTTGCCATAGAATACCTCTTATTATTTTCATTATTATTCAGAATTGAAAACAGCCCACATGAAGTATTTATTAAAAAAAAGTCCTTTTGGCATCCGGTCTCTCATCTGTACTTAAATATACCTTTTAATTGGCTTCCAGTCAACTGAGCCTTTTGATTTCCAGTGTCAAAATGCCTCTCCTAAGGTCAGATATTCAACTCGGATTTTCCTATTTTGTATATCATTATAAATTTCTGGAACTTGTCCGTCTGCCGTTCCTTTGGCAATTATGATTTCATTTATGTATTGTTTTTTCACCAATTGTACTATTTTTCTCCTTGCCAAGTTTCCACAGGGTATATTACTGCTGGTTACATCTAATACAACCAATACCTGATATTCTCTCTTCTGGCAATAATCTAATAGCTGCATTTTATAATAATCCAACATTTCTTGAGATTGATCTGTAAATGTATCTTCCAAGAAAAGCAATGCTGCTTTTTCCTCTGACGTTCTCTGCGTAACAATTCCTTTTTGATGAGAACCTACCATTTCATGCAGCCACTTCATACAGCCTTTGATTCGTTTTATCGTTTTTGCATAATTTAATTTAAAAAAGAAAGATAAGGACAGGATTAAAAGCCACTTTGTCGATACGGTCAAGGTTCAAAGCGAAAACAGTATTAATGTTGAAAAGTTTATTAAAAAATACAACTTTCAATTCGCGGACGGAATTTATTTGATTAACGGTGAGATTTATTCGATTGACGATGTCTATAAATTTCTTTGGAAAAATGAACAACTGCTCCCGACAGAAGCTAATTTACTGCTCGAAAATATCGAAAAAATAAGCGAAAACGTTTCAATATTTGAAAAAATAAAATTAAAAGCCGTGCCGCGCGAAAGCAAATATTTGAAGTCTCTTGACGAAATTTACGGACTTCAAATAAATTTCAGGGACATATTGTTTAATATATTAACTCCAAACTCTAAGCCGCTTTTTCACATATTCTACGACGACGGTATAGGGGGGACGGGGAAAAGCACTCTTTTAGAAGTCATAACGAAAATAGTGGGCGAGAAATATACGTCAAATGTGCTGCTCGACCAGTTCGGAAATAGGTTTATTTTTGCAAACATGTTGGGAAAATATGTAAATATAGGCGATGATAACGGGAAAAATGACGAGCTCCAAAACGTCGGCACTTTGAAAAGCATAGTCACTGGCAACAGGGTTACTATTGACCGAAAAGGTATTTCGCCAATCGAAGTCAGGATTTTTGCGAAACAAATTTTCGCGACAAACATACTTCCGTACATCGACTTCACTGACGGCGGCATCATGCGCCGATTAAACATTGTGAAAATGAACGCGCCTATCCCCTCTTGGGTCGAGATGTGCACGCTTGACGACGATGAGGTCGGCGCGATAGTTCACGAGGTTTTGACGAAAGGGCGCGATTTGACCGATAACCGAAACGAGCTTGCCATTGAGACAAGCCCGCTTTATCGGTTTTTCACAGTTAAAAGTGACACGTCATACGACGCTTATAAGTCTTTTTGCGATGACAACGGGTTTAAAAAGTTGAATATAATCAACTTTGAAAGCAAAGCTAGATTTATAAAATCATACATTAACCGCCGTGTCGAGCAGCTTATGACTAAATAGGCGGTTGGGGAACGGGAACGCCGACAAAATAGGTTATATCTAACGTTGGGACGTCAAATTCTACCATTCGGGTTCTGTCAGACGCTCCTATATTGGCATTTTCAGTCATGTCATTAAGCACGCCTTCAAAAAATATGGAATCTTCGCCGTCAAAATTCATGCCCGTTAGAATTATCGCCAAATCTTTCCCGTCTGTGCAAGTAAACGCGCCGCTGCACGGAATAAAGCCCGGGGTATTGTGATAAGTGATCCCAATATCATTCAAATATGAGAGGTAGTTGACAAAACCATCTAGGGTTATCTCAGTTTCGTTTTCAGGTTGTGTGGTGTAAATCGTAAATTTACAAGAAATGTAACCGCGGAACACTTCTCCGTCGAATTCTCTTAAATAATCGATTGTCGAGGTTTCTAAGGAACAATATACGGGGCAGCCGTAGCTGTGTCCATTATCGCCCTTATCGCCCTTATCGCCTTTGTCGCCCTTGTCGCCCTTTGCGCCTTGCGGACCTCGCACGCCCTGAATGCCTTGGTCGCCCTTATCGCCTTTGTCGCCCTTGTCGCCCTTTGCGCCTTTAATGTTGCCCATTTTGACAAATCTGTTGTTCCCGAAAAATCTATAAAGGTCGCCCGCAGTTGCCGACGCGTCTACCGCGCTCGTCTTATTATCCGCGCCGAATAGGATACTGTCCCCCTCCTGCATTTCGGCAACAACTGCGGCAGTATCGCTTCCGGTAGTCGTGCGAACGGACTTGCCGTCTTCGCCGTTAAACACTGCGCCCAAATATACGAAGTTATACACGCCGTCGCCGTTCAGGTCGAATGACCCGTATTGCGTTCTTGAATTGTAAAAAACATCATCAAGAACGTTAAACACCTGCTTTTTTCGGTCGTTTGGGTCATAGTCGTTAAGCGACGTTCCGCCGAATGAAGTCCATAAACTTTTAGATATCGGAGTAGGCGTATTAGTATTTCCTTTTTTGACATTCCTCATCGTGATAGGCGCTTCTCTGTCAATGAAATCGCCTTTAAAAGCAAGCGTGATTTTACACGTAGTCGCGCCGCCCTCATATATATAGCCGTAAGCGGGAATATCATCAGGACGTCCAGAAGAAATTTCGACATAGTCACCAACGTCGCCACCCAGCGGTTGAATTTGTGAGTTAAAAGTATCTGAAAAGCGGTAATATAAGTTTCCGCGCTTCAAAAAAGAGAACCTTACCAGATTTTGCCCGCCATAGCTTGTATTTTCAATCAGCTCGTTTAGCTGTTCTGACAAATTGGAATTGACAGTCAACTGGTCTCTATGCGCTTCGGTCAAGTGGTCTACTTGCTCTTCATAAGTTCTATAAATGTTTCCGTCTTTATAAATTGCCATTTATTCAATCTCCATAATTTTATTTTCCATATACGGCAACTGAACGTTATAGAAACGCGTATATGCCGAATTCATATTAACCAGTCCAAAACAGGCAAACAAAACGAGAGTGACAAGCGTTATAAGAATTTGTATCGGATTTTTGCTGCCCTCGATAGAGATGTAAATAATCCCGAATATACTGAACGCCGCAGTTGCACCTTTTAAAATAACATCTAAAAATCCGTTAATAACTTGCCACCAGGTCATGGATAAATGCTTGCGCTTCTTTTTTGCTTTCTCTCGATAGAACTTGGAACAAATATCCGCGTTTTCAATTTCAGCATATTTTTGCCCCTGATAGCGTAGCAACACGTTTATAAGCACACCTATGACTGAATTTATCACGGAGAATATAACTATTGAATTAGTCTCTGCCTGAATATTAACGCCAAGAACGAATATTATAACGAATATAATGTCCGCCACGCCGGCGATAATAGACCCGACCACTCCTATATTATTTAAGAGTTTCAGCAACGCTTCGTGCGACTTCTGTTGCAAGTTTTTCGGCTCGGATTTTCCTTCGTCCATTTTTGAACACCTCTAACATTATCTTAAACACTATAAACGACGCTATTATAGTTATAGTCAACCCTAATATCTGCCACCAAAACTCCGAAACAAGCGTCATGACCGTAAGGATAGTAAGCGATTGACCTGCGAGCTTTAACAATCCCGAGTTTTTGAAACTCTCGGGTATTTTAGCGCACGCAGCAAGCCCGCCCGTACCTATAATTCCGCCGCTTGTCATTAAAGTATTATATCTTTCAGATAACTGCGGGCAAAGGATAATAAGGTATATGGTCGTTGGGACAATCAATACTAATATTCCTATTGAAAGGATAAAATAATACTTTCTCACTTTCGTTTACCCCTAAGTTCAAGAATTTCTCGCTTTATATGCGAAAGCTCGTTTTTAATGTCTTTAAGCTCTTTTGCTTCGTTTACCTCGTCAATCTTTTTTTGTAAACATTTAAGCGAAAAACGCTTAATCAAAAACGGGATAAGGACGGATGTTATGAATCCTGCCACAAGCGGAGCAGCATATGTTATTATTTCTATTATTTTCTCTTCCATTTTTACTTCCCGTCTGGCTCACATACAACGTAAGTATATGCGGGCGAAATTATCTTAATAAATAAATGTCTGAACCTGTTAATAAAAGTCTTAGTAGTATACGCGCGTTTATTACTAAGCTGCTCGCGCTTCACTTGAAGCATTCCTTTTTTAGTAATCATTTTTGTTTGCGCAGAAATGAAATCTACGCTTTCTTCATCGGTGCTTGCTTCAAGCTCGGGAATGTCCGCAACGTTTTGAATGTCTTGACGCTCGATTGAAATGTCTGTATCCTTTAATGCCATTAAGTCGTCAATACTCTTAGTGGTCGCTTCAAATTCTTTGTAATAAGTGTATAACTCTTTCGCAAATCGTTCTTTAAAGCTATCGGGCGAAGTGCACACATGACTGTCATTATACTCGTAAGCTATAAGCGTGAATGTTTTAACGCTCGGACAGTCGTTCTCATCATCTGAAAGCGGCAATGAAGAGTACCACGACTTAAACGCTGCGTAGTTGGGAAAGATGTTTTTAAACAGTTTTGTATTATGGCTATACAGTTCCATTTTGCACTCCTTGCAAATCATTGTATTGAGTGTTATCGGGGTCGCTCGTCTCGCCCGTTAGCATGTTTTCGCTTTGCGCCTCAGACATTCCGCGCTTGCTTTCGCACCACGTAGGATATTTATAATATGCTTGACAAAGCAAACAAAATTCTTGTCTCAACCTTAATCCGTTATAGTAAATATCATCGGAGTTAGACCCGTTCAAACGTTGCTCTTCTTGCAATAAATGCGCTTTTTTGTCGAAAACACCTGCGTTTGCTACGCCCGTAATTGACTTCAAAAAGTTAGTCAACGAATTAAACGTGCCGAATAATCCTTCAAGGTTTGCCGTATTACTTGTTTTAATAGGCGTAATAGGCAGTGTTCCGATTATGGGCGTAAATCTGCGACCGTGCAATATATCCTGATTTATAGCATTAATTTGCAAGTTAATACTTTCGAGTTCGCTTTCATTTGTCACTTGCAAAAGATTATGGTCTGCGTTCCCGAACATTGCCGTGTTTATAATTTGCATTAAAGTTGCAAGCATGTGCAATACGGGTTTAACATAATTGTATCTTATAACAGGTTGTTGAGAAATTTCAAGCGAGTTATCGTTAAGAATAATACCGACTACACGTCCGTCGTTTATCTTTTTTATAGTATCCTCACTGTACGGCAAATCGTACACTATTTCAAGATTTTCATAAACGAGCGGCTGCGCTTTTTTGTTCTTAACGTCACTGTCAACACCTGTAAAAGGCAATGTGTTTACGCGCGAATATCTGCCATATTCGTCGATTTTTCCGTTCAATGCGAAAGGTAAAAACTGAAACTTGCCTACCTTGTCGTTAAAGTACATAACGCCCTTGCCTCTGAAAAACAGCACGCGCTCTATAATGTCCTGCGTTAATCCAAACGGCAAGTTAGTCCACCTGTAACGTTCTATGGTCTCAGTAAAGTTTTGAAGACTTGTAGTATCATACATCGTCATATTTCACATCTCCTTTATTGCGCTAACAAAATCGTCAAGACTTATTTCCTTTGACATTTCCTTATAAATATCGCGCAATGCGCCGTAGCTTTTTTTAGCAATTTTAAGGTCCTGTTCTATCTTCGTTTTCAGATACGGCATTTGCGGGCTATTGTTTTCAATAGAAATACCGTGTGCGTCCATATCTTCACCACCGCTCATTATCCTGTCAATATCGAGCTTATCGTTATTGACAAGGCTTTGCTCTGCCCTTGCCAACTGCCGTTGACCTTTTTGCTTATAAAATTCGTTTATTTGGAAAGCACGGTTAATACCAGACACCGCCGACGCTGTAATGCCAAGATTTTGTACACCGCCGCCGACCGTGCTTCCAATATTTGACCTATTCATGAATATACACTCCTTTACCAAGCTCACGCGCCGCAATTACAGCTAATACTGGCGAAAAAGAGCTTGTTATTAACGTACCGCGAATGAAAGTTCCGTCCTTAATAAAATTAACATATAATCCATAGCAGCCAATCCCATAGCCGAATTTGTCTATAAAATCCTCTACTAACTCTATTTCAAAATCCGAGCATTCGTAGGTTTCTATTACAAACCAAAAATCTTGTAGCAATATCTCATTGAACGAGCTTATTCTGTTTACACTGTTAGGCAAATTTTTAACCGTGCCTATTTGAAAATCAAAGTTCTGCTGCTGTTGGTATGCTTCAAACTCTCTCAGCTTGTCGTTTTGCTCTATCTGTATTGCGCCGGCAATACCCGTAGCCGTACCCGCGGCTACACCGCCCGCAGTTCCTGCCACTGCCCCCGCAATCTTGCTTCCGCCTGACATTGAGTAACCTGCTAATGCGCCCATTGCCGTATTTGTAATTGTACTTGTAACAACAGCCGTGACCTCGTTTACGCGCTCTGTCTCATGAGATATAGCCAGCTCTTGCTGTTGTAGCGCAAATATTTGTTGATAATTACTGTTTTGCCTTTTATAAGTTTGAAATGCGTTCGAAGATAACGAAACTTCAAAACCGTTAGATGACGGTTGCGAGCCGCGCATATCGCTTGCGTATGTTTTTCCCTTTAATGAATTTAACGTGGGGGTCAACACTGCGCTTGCAATTATCGCATACGGTTTTAATGCCGTTTTGACTGTTATTTCCGCCGTATAATAGTTAATTCCGTTTACCTCGGATGACACATTATTAAAATAATCGTAAAAATTGAAGTCAAACTTAGACGACTGTTCGGGGCTTACTAATGAATAAGTGCGACAAATATACTCTTTCTTAATATCGACATAAGGCAACAATTGAACGCTGCACTTATGATTATATGTGTTTGATTGTATCTTAAAAAATGGATACCCTACTATTTCGCTTGCCACATCAGTTAAAATTGGACAGTAAGGATATATTTGCGCATCTACAAGATAAGCATTTTCACCGCTAAGATATTGAATAACGGTATTAAATATCATGAATGCACGAGACTTTTCAATATTATAAGTCTTTGCGTTACCCTCAATAGTTACATTATATAATGGAAAAACAAGGACGCTATACGGCTCATCAACCAACTGCGGAACAATATTCAATACTAGATTGCCTGTTTCTTCATTGCTTAGCTTCGTCCTCGTATACGTTTTTTCATCATATATAATTTGAGATATGACAAGCAGCCTATCGTCTACGCCCTCTTCAAAAGTACTGACAGTAACATCAAGCATATTGCTTGTAGCAGTCTTAACCGAGTATGATGTGTTAATATAGTTTTCAGCAGCCCAACTCATGAACAGATATGGGATAGACACGCCGTTTGCCTGATTTTCGGAATAACTTGCAGAATACGAGTAATAATCACTGCCGTCCTTAACTATTACACCGTCATAATTGACTGTTTCGTAAGGAATATCAGGCATTGTGGGAAAAACAAGCCCGTCATTCGAAGTCGTATTTTGCACCATTTGGCTTGCAATATTATTGAAAAGTTTAAACAAAAAATCATGGCGCGTTACTACTCCGTAGTTAGCAATTGACGGAGTAGTGTCTATATTAAACGTTGCATTTTTTCTGACATCATCGGTAGATATTTGGATATCATACGACCATGACCCGGTAAAATTGAACGTGACTTTAACTTTATGGTAATACCCACCTATTTTACAAACACAACTGACATAAGTATTACTTTCGTTTTGAACAAGAAACTGCGCCCCGTCAGCTATAAGCGGATAATTTACATAATTGGGCTCAAATGCGGGGATATTTATATTTACTTGGTCTGGATAAGGCTCACCTGTTATAGGGTCAAGCTCTGTCGGCTTAGTAAAATACATTATCCCCCACATTGAGTTTTCTTTTGTGGATACGGTATAATTTCCGAAAGTATTTGTGTCAGGCATTAAATATTGACGCTTTTTAAGTATTTCATTAAGCGACAGCTCTTTTCTGTATTTCAAAAAACTATCAGTAACGCCGCGTTCAATTTTACCGAAACAATCTTCAACACCAAACTCGCCGATAACGTCGCGTTGCAACTGCAACTCCACTTGGCTACCGTTTAAAAATGAATACGCCATGACAAACCAACGCGAGTTGCCGTGTTTGTCGTCTTGTATAAGTATATAATCGCAAATATTTTCAAATGACGTTTTTAAAGTCATTTGAGAACCGTCGCCGTACAACACTTTTTTATAAGTCTCAGAGCTTGCAGGCGAAAACTCAGATAAATTTCTATACCTGTTCCGCGACGCATATTTTAAATTATTATCCTTATAATACCAAACGGTAGCCAAGTTTAATCCTCCTTACGCCTACTCTGTAACTTCTTTTACAACCCTAACTCTTATTCTGGGGTACTCTTCCAAAAATTCAAGGTTATTATGCCCGAATATAAGATAGTTATTCGACGTCAACGAACGAGCGTTCCAGAACTCCGTGCCCGTTTCAAATCCCGACATGAACGGCAATGCCGAAGAGTGTACCAACATAAACGCAATAGTGTCGTCGACAGTGTACAAATGCTCTTTGCCCATAGTCGTACTACTGACCGTCACCGATACGCCCCTTACATTATCCGAATACACCTGCCCTTTGTACGGTGCGGGGTCACCTGCCCAAAGAAACACAGTATCATTTGTAGGCTTTGATACAAGCGTTACTTTTGTTTCTGTAACGTCATACCACCCCGAAACAAGCACGCGGGACGTTACTTTTGCAGGCGCGCTTGACGGCAAAGTCAAGTCAACCGACGCAGGCGAGCCAAACCACTTAGCGGGCAAATCGTACTCGGCAAAACCGCCCTCTGCTTTTATATCTTTATGGAATATAGTAGGCAAGTCGAGCTTAGTTATCTTTGAGTGCTGTTCAACATTCCATACGGCGATAAACTCATCGGCGGAATAAGAACGCAAATAACCCAACTTGTTAAAGTCGCGGTTATTATCTTCTAAATCGGCTTTAAGCACCACAACCCGTTGCGCAAGCGTTTGCGCTTCGAGCCTGTTTGTTTCCTCTTGCGTAGCACCGTTAGGAGTAGTGACCGTAATATCGCAACGAGTGGTAGACGGAGTAAGAGTTCCGATAGTGCTGTTTATAAGCGACCTGTCGTATACCCTTTTTATTTTACGGAGTGAACTTTTTAAAAATCCGATATACTCCGCAAAAGTGCCTTCCGCCATAAATGCCTGTTTCGACAGATATTGGTCGGTCGTTACGGAAATAATCTTGTACACACCCATAGTAATTGACTGGGTTTTGCCCGACTTATTACGATTAAGTTCAAGCAGGTTTTTAGCTTCTTCGTCGTCAAGCCAATCCTCAGGCGAACCTATGTCA
>OERF01000319.1_pt1 | contig 11041 bp, 8 predicted proteins | sample 1539921 | NCBI WGS metagenome assembly OERF01 (sample SAMEA3891883, study PRJEB23780) | metagenome | biome: terrestrial biome; feature: animal house; material: Caecal content | place: Italy | collected 2015-05-05
AGTTCGGCAACCCCAACACCATCATCAAGAAGGCCGTCAACCTGCTGGGCTACCCTGTGGGCGACTGCCGCAAGCCCTTCAACTACCTGTGCGACGAGGGCGTCGCCGAGCTGAAGGCCGTTCTGAAGGAGAACGAGGAGAAGGGCCTCTGCTGAGGGCCTGCTGCCGCGCGACACTTTTAACTTAGGAGGCAACAATATGAGCAAACCCATTCTCGGCATCACCATGGGCGATCCCTTCGGCAACGGCCCCGAGATCACCGTCCGGGCCCTCAACGACAAGACCGTCTATGACCGGTGCCGTCCCCTGGTGGTGGGCGACATGACCAGCATGGCCTACGCCCTGAAGGTGGCCAAGAAGGTCCTGGGCATCGACCTGACCCTGAACCCCGTGAAGGATGTGAAGGACGCCAAGTTCACCTACGGCACCATCGACGTGCTGGACATGGGTCTGGTCCCCGCCGACAAGATCCCCGACACCTCCGATCTGGATGAGCCCAAGCCCTTCGGGGTGGGCGCCTGCGCCCTGGGCGGCGAGGCCTCCTTCCAGTATGTAGTCAAGGTCATTGAACTGGCCATGGCCGGCGAGGTCGATGCCACCATCACCAACGCCCTGAGCAAGGAGGCCATCAACATGGCCGGCCACCACTACTCCGGGCACACGGAGATCTACGCCGACTACACCCACACCGACAAGTACACCATGATGCTGGCCCACGAGGACCTGCGGGTGGTCCACGTGTCCACCCACGTGTCCCTGCGGGAGGCCTGCGACCGGGTGAAGAAGGCCCGGGTGCTGGAGTGCATCCGCATCGCCAACGAGGGCTGCAAGGCCCTGGGCATCAAGGAGCCCAAGATCGGCGTTGCCGGTCTGAACCCTCACTGCGGCGAAAACGGCATGTTCGGCCGGGAAGAGATTGAGGAAATCCAGCCCGCCATCGACGAAGCCATGGCAGAAGGCATCTGCATCCCCGAGAAGAAGCCCACTCCTCCCGACACCGTGTTCTCCAAGGCACTGGGCGGCTGGTACGATATCGTGGTGGTGATGTACCACGACCAGGGCCACATCCCCCTGAAGGTCAAGGGCTTTGTCTACAACCGGGAAGAGAAGCACTGGGAGGCTGTTGCCGGCGTGAACGTCACTTTGGGCCTGCCCATCATCCGGGCTTCCGTAGACCACGGCACCGGTTTCGGCCATGCCGGTTCCGGCCACGCCAATGAGCTGAGCCTGGTCAACGCCATGGACTACGCCATTGTCATGGCCAACGCCAAGAAGCAGTAAATCGGGATTCGGTCATGGGGAAAATCCCCCATGACCCCCACAAATGAGGAGGAAATGCATTATGACCAACAAGTTTGCACTGGAACATGTGGGCATCAACTGCGCCAACCCGGAAGCGGCTTCGGATCTTGCCCAGCTGCTGAGCCTGCTGTTCAACCTGACTCCCCGTCACGGCCAGAAGTCGGAATTCGGCGGCGACTACTTTGAGTGCATGAAGACCCCCTTCCTGGGCACCAACGGTCACATCGCCATGCGTACCGACGATCTGGACGCCGCCGTTGCCGAGCTGAAGGAAAAGGGATACTCCTTCCGCATGGACACCGCTGCCTACACCGATGACGGCAAGCTCAAGAACATCTACCTGGACGGTGAGTTCGGCGGCTTTGCCATCCACATTCTGAACAAGCCTGTCTGATTCTACGGAACACCTGCGGCAAAATCGATGCTTCTCCGGGATTCCCCCGGAAGCCATCGCCGCCTGATTGGTTGTTTTTAAGCAGGGGAAGCTTAAAACCATATAAAATTCCCACATTACAGAGAGGAGAACTACATAATGACAATCCCCATGATTATCGCTCTGGCCGTCACGGCTTTCATGGTCTACCTGATCATGACTGAAAAGGTCCCCTTCGGTGCGCCCCCCATCATTGCCTGTGCGCTGATGGTTCTGTTCGGTGTTACCGACATCCAGACCGCATTCCGCGGTTTCTCCAACCCCAGCATTCTGATGCTGGCCTCCTTCATGGTGATCATCGCCGGTCTGCAGAAAACCAGCTTCATCGCTGCGTTCAAGTCTGCCGTTTTGAAGATGGCCAATAAGGGCGGTTTTAAGGCCTATGTGCTGATGCTGCTGGTGGTCATGCTGGGCACCAGCCTGTTCGGCACCGGCTCCACCGCTTACTATGTTATGACCCTGGGCCTGCTGTCCACCATCCCCTCTTCCAAGAACCTGCCCGGCTCCAAGTTCCTGATGCCCGCCGGCTTTGCCTGCAACCATCCCCTGATCCCTGTGAACACTGCGCTGCAGTTTGGCTATGTTCTGGCTGTTCTGGAAGCCGGCGGCGCTGCTATGAACGTCTCCCTGCCCAGATTCGCCATTGCCAACTTCATCCTGTCCGCCGGTTTCTTTGCCTGGTGTCTGATTGCTTACAAGTTCCTGCCCAGCCATGACATTGCTTCCGCCACCGACGAGGCCAAGGCTGCTGCCGAAGGCGGCCAGCTGCCCAAGTGGAAAGAAGTTGTGGTCTACATCTGCTTCGCTGTAGGCATCCTGGGCATGATCCTGTACAGCTTCATCGGCGATCCCGGCTACGCTCTGTGCGCTGTTTCCGCTTCTGTGCTGCTGTTTGTCGGCGTTCTGGACTTCAAGGAAGTTCGTGACAGCATGGGCGCTCCCATCATCCTGATGTCCGCCGGTGTTATCGGTGTTGCCGAGGCTCTGGGCGTGACCGGCCTGACCAACCTGGTTGGCGAGACCGTTGCCGGTATGCTGGGCGGCAGCGTCAACCCCTTCATCCTGATCTTCGTATTCTGCGTCCTGACTTCCGTGCTGGCTACCATGACCGGTTCCACCATCGGCACTGTTCTGGTGTTCGCTCCCATGGCAGTTGCTACCTGCGTCAACCTGGGCCTGAACCCCACCGCCGCCGCTGCTGCTATCGTGGTCTCCGGCTGGAACGGTCACTTCCTGCCCATCGACGGCCTGCCCGCAATGTGCATGGGCATCGGCAACTACTCCCTGAAGGAGTTCTGGAAGTTCACCATCCCCCAGTACTTCATCCGTCTGCTGGCTCTGACCGCTGGCTGCATGCTGATGTTCCCCGTCGCCTGATCGGCGCTTTTCAAACGTACCATAGCAGAACCCCCGGTGCCGTAACCGGGGGTTCACCCTATATAACGCTATCGCCCCCGGTGTGGTTTTTTGCCGCACCGGGGGCTGTTTGCTTATTCTTCTTTTTTGCCCAGATACCGCCACAGAGTGGTGCGGCTGATGCCCAGCTGCCGGGCAGCGGCCGTCTGGTTTCCGCCGTGGTCTGCCACCGCCTGGCGGATTACCTGCCGGGTGATCTCTTCCAGGGTTCCTTCGGCCCCAATTCTGGTAGCTTCCGGCGCCACGCTGTGGGCCAGCCCCGATTCTTTTGCCAGCACCTCCGCCACCAGGGACGAGCGGATGTATACGGAATCGCACAGGGTTGCCAGTTCATACAGCACCTGCTTGAACTGGGTATAGTTGTTGGGCCACTTGTACCGGCGCAGCTGGTCAATGGCGTTGGGATCAAAGCCGGAAATCTGTTTGCCCAGTTCCTGGTTCAGGTTGTTCAGATACAGGCTCGCCAGGGAGGGAATCTCATCCGAGCGCATTCGCAGGGCAGGCAGCCGCAGGCTCAGGCATCCCAGATCCAGGGCAAACTGCCGCACGGGTTCTGCCAGCGCCCCGCCTTCCCGGCAGGTGCAGGAGAAGATCAGCTTCTGCCGCTTCGCCAGCCCCGTTTCCTGAATCATGGCCTGAAGCTGGGCCAGCCGGATTTCCGGAAGGGTTTCCAGGTATTGGAAATACAAGGTGTTGTGATTGTCATTAAAGGGAGAATTGGGATTATTCAGCAGGAAATCCCAGCTTTTCTCCGTGAGAATCTTGCAGTTAAACACCACAAAGGGCATGTTGGTGTGGGTACTTCGCAGATACAGCGCCCGGGCAATCTGCTCCTTGCCTGTTCCTTCCTCTCCCACAATCAGCACGCTTTGCCGGGACAGGGCCAGAGATGACACCGTGGCATCCAGCTCTCCCATGGCACCGGACAGGCTGTAAAAGCTGTTCATAAACAGATGCTCGCACTCCGCCTGTCCGTAACTGCGCAGTCCCAGCTTGCTGCCCCGCAGGGGAATCTGCCCCGGCCGGCAGGAGAAGGCTATGCAGCTGGTATCCAGAATCTGCATCTGCTTGGCGGTGATGCCATATAAGGTGTTGTAACTTTTGTGGTAGAAAGACAGGGTTTTCCCCGGCTGCACCTCTTTGATATGAGAGCGCAGCGCCGCCAGCAGTTCCCCGGATGGCTCCGAGGGGCTGAAGTACCGGACCGCCCCCTGCCGGTCCAGCACCACAATGGACACATCGCCACGGTTCATACTGCGAAGAATCCGGTTTTCCTGCCGCAGACGGCGGAAGGCTTTGCTGAAAGAAACCGCCTGATCCAATGCAGTCCGCAATCCTTCTGCACCGGAGGTAATCAGGTAGGCATCCATTCCCATCTGGCGGGCCACGGTGTGGGTAACCATGTCGCTGACCACCATCCGATAGCCTTCACTGTGCAGCCGGTTCAATGTCCGCACCACCTCATCATTGCTGTGGATGGTATGAATGTCCACCTCATAGCGCAGCAAGTCACACAGAATGTGGGCCGGCTCTGTGATGCTGGGAAATCCCACAATGGCGTACCGGCCGCCATAATTCTCCGCCAGTTTCATCGAGCGCAGCACGTCATAAACCGACAGTTTGATGTCCACCACTGGAATGGTGCTGACCTGGCGAATCCGCTCCGCCGTGCCGCCCCGGGAAATGATGCAGTCATAGGCATCCTGAGGGTTCTTCTGGACAATGGCCACGCCTTCGTCCAGGTCACCGATGGCCACATCCAGCCGCACATTGGGATACTCCTCCGCCGCCCGTTCCATTACGGTTTTCATTCCCTCATAAGGTGCAATTCCCAGAATGTGAATCCGGCTTTCTTCCATAAGCTGTCCCTCCATTGCCCAACCGCTTCTGTTGCAGAATAAAACAGCGGGCAGCGCTTTTCTTTTTGTATCATAGCATATCCTGTTAAAAAAAGAAACCGCTTCTCAAGCAAACCCCAGGCAATTTTACCGGCCAGTTCTCCTTCCGGGATTCGCCTTGACAGAGGGGATATTCTGTGCTAATTTAGTTTCAGATGCAACGAAATGAACAGGAGGCAGCGCCATGGCACGGATTATGAAGAAACTCACCGCCCTGTCCCGATGCAGCTTTTGCTATCGGGAAGAGATGCTCAAACCCTACGGGCTGAAGGGAAAAGATGCCAGTTTCCTGGTGGAACTGTGCGCCTGCCCAGGATTGTCCCAGGAGCAGTTGGCCCGGAGGGTCTGCACCAACAAAAGCAATGTCACCCGGGAAGTGGCAGTTCTGGAAGAGGCCGGTTTTCTCACCCGCTGCTGCCAGCCGGAGGACAAACGGGCCATGATGCTCTTTCCCACCCAGAAAACTCTGGATCTGCTGCCCCGGATCCGGGAAATTCTGTCGTCCTGGTCTGCGTACATGACTCAGGACTTAACTCCCCAGGAACGGGAAACCCTGGATATTCTCCTGGCCAAAATGATGGTGCGGGCGGATGAATGGATGGAGGAGCGCTGATGGGACGACTGGAAGCCTACCTGAAACCCTACTTCGGCTACATCGCCCTGACGGTAACCATCAAGTTTCTGTCCGCCGTGGCAGAACTGCTGATTCCTTATCTGATGGAAATCATTCTGGACAAAAAAGTACCCGCCGGAGATCTGGGGCAGATCTATATCGCCGGGGGATGGATGCTGCTGTGCGCCGTCATCTGCCTGGTGCTGAACATCGTGGCCAACCGGATGTCCGCCATCTCCTCCGGCAAAATCACCCGTGCCATCCGGCACGACCTGTTTTTCAAGCTGGAAACCCTGTCCGCCCGGCAGCTGGATCATCTGACGGTATCCTCCGCCGTGTCCCGGCTCACCAGCGATACCTACAACATCAACCAGTTCATCGCCCGGATTCAGCGGCTGGGAATTCGGGCGCCCATTCTGCTCATGGGCGGCATTGCCATGATGGTCAGCATGGACCCGGTGCTGTCGCTGGTTCTCATAGCCCTGCTTCCCATTATTGCTTTGGTTGTATACTACGTCACCAAAACCAGCGTTCCCCTGTATACCCAGCAGCAAGGAGTTCTGGACAACATGGTGCGCACCATTCAGGAGAACATTACCGGCATTCGGGTCATCAAAGCCCTGAGCAAAACAGACTACGAAAAGCGCCGCTTCCAGTCCGTGAACCAGGAATTGACCCAGGTGGACGAAAAGGCGGGTTTTGTCACCGCCCTGACCAACCCTTCCTCTACCCTGGTTCTGAACCTGGGACTGACCTTGGTGGTGATTGTGGGCGCCTTCCGGGTCAACAGCGGCGCCATTCTCAGCGGCGTGATTGTGGCGTTTTTGCAGTATTTTATTATGATTCTCAACGCCATGCTGGGTATTACCCGGATTTTTGTCATGTATTCCAAGGGCCAGGCCAGCGCCAACCGGGTGGCAGATGTGCTGGCGCTGGAAGAAGATCTGTCGGTTCTGCCCGCTCAGCAGACCCAGAAGAATGCACCCCACATTGAATTTCGGAACGTGTCTTTTTCCTACACCGGCAAGGGTGCCGTACTGCACAACCTGTCCTTTTCTCTGAATCACGGGCAGACCTTGGGCATCATCGGCCCCACCGGCTGCGGCAAAACCACCATTGTCAATCTGCTGCTGCGGCTGTATGACCCGGACGCCGGAGAAATCCGCATTGATGGTCAGGACATCCGCGCCATCGCCCCGGAGGTGCTGCGCAGCAAATTCGGCGTGGTGTTTCAGAACGACTTCGTTACCGAAGGTACCATTGCGGACAATCTCCGCTTTTTCCGCCCTTTGTCGGAAGAAGCCATTTCCGCCGGAGCGTCCTTTGCCCAGGCGGATTTTGTCCGGGAAAAGGGCATGGATGCCCCGGTTCAGGTCCGGGGCAACAATCTCTCCGGCGGTCAGAAGCAGCGGCTGCTTATCGGCAGAGCCTTGGCCGGCAGTCCGGAAATTCTCATTTTGGACGATGCCTCCTCGGCCCTGGACTACCGCACCGACGCCCAGCTGCGAAAGGCCCTGTATCAGAACTTTCAGAATACTACCACCGTAGTGGTGGCCCAGCGGGTCAGCTCCCTGCGCCATGCGGACCTGATTCTGGTGCTTTCCGACGGTGCCCTCTTGGGTGCGGGAACCCACGAAGATCTAATGCAGACCTGTGAAGAATACCGCCTCATCGCCCAGACCCAGATGGGTGACGGAAAGGAGGGAGCCTGATGGCCCAAAATCCCAATGTAATCGGCGGCGGCCGGTACACCCGGATGGAATCCTCAGGCGACCGGCGGTCCTTCCGGGGGAAGGTCAGCGCCGGTTCGGTGCTGAGACGGCTTTGGCAATACCTGGGCCGGAACCGATTCTTGCTGGTGCTGGCGATTGTGCTTTCCATCAGTTCCAGCCTGCTGGGGCTGTATGGCCCGAAGCTGTCCGGTCAGGCCATTAACGCGATCGATGTTCCCGCCGGGCAGGTAGACTTCCCCACAGTCTTTCGCTGCGCCGGGCTGATGGTGGTTTTCTATCTTGCCTCCGGGGTACTGACCTACGGGCTGAACATTGTGATGATCTACCTGTCCCGGCGGGTTGCCCGACAGATGCGCCACGATGTGTTTGAAAGCCTCACTGCCCTGCCGGTAAAATTCTTCGACGATTATCAGACCGGCGACATCATCAGTGTCATCACCTACGATGTGGACACGGTGAACCAGTCTCTGTCCACGGACCTGCTGCAGCTGCTGCAAAGTGTGGTAACGGTAGTGGTATCCTTTTTCATGATGCTGACCATCGCCCCGAAGCTGGTGAGCATTTTCCTGTTTACTATTCCGCTTACCATTCTCTTCACCCGGTGGCTGACCCGGCGGGTGCGGCCGCTGTTTCGCCGCCGCAGCGCCAAGCTGGGCCTGCTCAACGGCTTTGTGGAGGAAATGCTCTCCGGTCAGAAGACCATCCGGGTCTACGGCCGGGAGGAGGCAGTTCTGGAAAAGTTTGACGAAAAGAACCAGGAAGCCGTGGACGCCTACACCATCGCCGAGGCCAACGGCACCATCACCGGCCCATCGGTGAATTTCATCAACAACGTTTCTCTGGCCCTGGTGTGCATCTTCGGCTCCATGCTGTTTCTGCGAGGGCAAGTGCGCCTGGGAGACCTGAGCAGTTTCGTCCAGTACTCCCGGAAATTCTCCGGCCCCATCAACGAGATGGCCAACATCATTGCCGAACTGCAAAGCGCCTTTGCCGCCATGGAGCGGGTGTTCTCCCTCATTGATGCGGAGCCGGAACCGGCTGACCTGCTCCAGGCAGAGATTCTGGATCATGTACAAGGAGATGTGCGGCTGCAAAACGTCAGCTTTTCCTACACCCCTGGTCAGCCCATCATTACGGATTTAAGCTTTCACGCCAAGCCCGGCAGCCTGACCGCCATTGTCGGCCCCACCGGGGCGGGAAAAACCACCATTATTAACCTTTTGATGCGTTTTTACGACGTGGACAGCGGCATGATCTTGGTGGACGGCAAGGATATCCGCACCCTGACCCGGGATTCCCTGCGCCGGGCCTACTCCATGGTGCTTCAGGATACCTGGCTGTTTCACGGTACGATTTTTGACAATCTGGCCTACGGAAAACCCGGCGCCACCTTGGATCAGGTCATTGCCGCCGCCAAGTCCGCCCACATTCACGGCTACATTTCCCGGCTTCCCCAGGGGTATGACACAGTGCTGTCGGACAACGGCACCTCCATTTCCAAGGGCCAGAAGCAGCTGCTGACCATCGCCCGGGCCATGCTGCTGGATGCCCAGATGCTGATTCTGGACGAGGCAACCTCCAACGTAGACACCCGGACCGAGCAGCGGATTCAGGCCGCCATGCGCAAGCTGATGGAGGGCAAAACCTGCTTCGTCATTGCCCACCGGCTGTCCACTATTCGCTCGGCTGACCACATTCTGGTGCTGAACCAAGGCCAGGTGGTAGAACAGGGCACCCATGAGGAATTGATGGCAAAGCGTGGCTTTTACTGGGAGCTGTATCAATCCCAGTTTGAAAATCAGGCCGGCTAACCTCGTTTTACCTGCCATAAGGAGAGATAATCTATGACATTTACCCCCATTGACCGGGAAACCTGGAAGCGGAAGGAATATTTTGACCACTATTTTTCCCAGGTTCCCTGTACCTACAGTGCCGTTTTCTCCCTGGATATTACTTCCCTTCGCCAGAGGGGCGAAAAACTGTACCCTGCCATGCTATATGCCATTACCACCATTGTCAACCGGCACCGGGAATTTCGTACAGCCATCAATCCCCAGGGCCAGCTGGGTTTCTATCAGCAGATGCACCCATGCTATACTGTCTTTCACAAAGACGATGAAACCTTTTCCAATATCTGGACCTCCTATGCCCCGGAATACCGGGATTTTCTGGCAAACTACCAACTGGATCAGCAGCGCTACGGCAGCTGCAAGGGGATGATGGGCAAGCCGGAGCCGCCGGAGAATACCTTCCCCGTATCCATGATTCCCTGGGCCAGCTTTACCGGTTTCAATCTGAATTTGCAAAAGGGATACGACTATTTGCTTTCCATCTTCACCATGGGCAAATTCTACCAGGAAAAGGACAAGACCCTTCTGCCCCTTGCCGTTCAGGTTCACCATGGGGTATGCGATGGGTTTCACCTGTGCCGTTTTGTGGAAGAGCTGCAAACGCTGCTGAAGGAAACATTTCCTTTCCCACAGCAGTGAGATCTGTCGGTCTTTTCTACCTATCATGAAATAAAAAACCAGCCCGGAGACTTCTGAACTGCACCCCATTTGTTAGATAGTATATCATACTGTCTAACAAATGGGGGGCAGTTCACTTTCGCTTTCCGGGCTGTTTTTGATATTTGCATGTTATGGAAGCATCACCACACCGGTCTGGGCTGGGGTATCATAGTAGGCATAGTAAATTTCTGCACCTTCCTCAAGGCCAGAGAGAATCTGGACATACTCCCCATCCGACACCCCGGTGGTTACCGTCACCGGATTGGTCAAAGAAGCGCTGTTTTCATCGTAGTGGGTATATACAATGGTTTCCCCATTGGATTCTTCCACCGCCGCTGCGGGAACGCACAGCACCTGTTCCTGGGTCTGCAATCCGATATAGGCGCAGGCCGTCATTCCCGGCAGCATATCGCCGCTTTTTTCCAGGGTCAGGGTGACGGTGAATTTGCTGTTGCCGCCTTCATTTTCTCCAGATGAGGCGATTTGGCTTACCTTGGCGTCAAAGGATTCCCCACCCAAGGCGTCCACTGTGATTTTGGCCTCCTGTCCCAGGGAAAGCTGGGAAATATCCAGCTCGTCCACGGCGATCTCCACACTCATATGGTTTTGGGATGTGACGCTGGCAACCGTTACGGTGTCCAGGCTGTAAGGCTCAAAGGCAGGGCTTTGGGAACCTCCGGTTCCTCCGCTCATTCCGCCCATACTGCCGGAGATGCCGCCCATGTTTCCCATACCGCCGCCGGGCCGCTCCGTTTCCGGATTGTCCGGGAGATGAGACAGGGCAACCAGATTCCCTTTTTCATCCACAACCAGCAGGAAAATCTGTCCCGGAGTCATTTCTTCTGCAGATACCAGGGAAGTGCTGTACGTCTGTTCCTGGGTCAAATCTCCGGTATTGACTCCCACCTCCGGCAGTTTGTTCAGGTCGGTGATGGCATAGGAATAGGGGGTCTGCATCACCGTTACCGTACCTTCTGCCACACCCACCACCCTGGCCACGAAGCCCCGGTATACCGGGCCTTGGGCGTCGGCAATGGTCAGGCTGTAGCTTCTTTCCGCGCTGCCGAGGTCGCAGGCAAAGCTTACCTTCACCGTATATTCTCCCGCTGCAACGGGCGTTCCTTCCAGCACGCCGG
>OERF01000321.1_pt1 | contig 10979 bp, 8 predicted proteins | sample 1539921 | NCBI WGS metagenome assembly OERF01 (sample SAMEA3891883, study PRJEB23780) | metagenome | biome: terrestrial biome; feature: animal house; material: Caecal content | place: Italy | collected 2015-05-05
CTCCCCACTACACGAGGGTCTTTTTATTCATGTCTACTAATTCTGGGGCAGTTCAGCTCTGGCTTGGTGGGGCTTATTTTTGTTTTTGACAGGAAGATGCGGACGATAGAAAATACCGTCAGCCTGCTGATCATCAAAGCGGAATGCTTGCAAAAGCAGTTTTCTGACGGTACTATACACGTTCAGGATTAGAACCTGGCTCTGGCTCATCGATGAACCGGACGACATCGTTAGGCGTGCAGTCCAGGATCCGGCACAGGCTTTCCAATGTGGCCAGAGTGATATTTTTATTTTTCCGCAGGCTGTCCAGCGTTTTATTATCAATCCCGCTTTTGATCAGCTGGTACTGCGTGATGTTCTTTTCTTTCATGGTTGCCCATAGCGGGCTAAAATCGATTATTCCGGTCACCTCCCATCCTGCTCAGTGCTTATAAGGCCGGCACTTTATTATCACGGCAATCTGCTTTGTTCCAGAATCCCCGCCTTTGGGTTTCATTATAGGGTGCCCGGAAGCGAAAGAATATTGTGGAGATATTCACTATATGGTATAGTGGTATGGAAGGGAGTTTACGTAGCGCAAAGGGATGCAATGAGAGGGAGGTCAGGGGAATCTGAGGAGGAAAAACGATGTTGATCGAGAAAAAGTACCACACAGAAGCCGCCAGGGAGATGGACGAAATTATCCGGGAGGAAGAAGAACGGAAGGCCAGCTTGTCGGAGGAAGAAAGGACTGCTGAAAAAGAGGAAAAATACGCGGAGACAGAAGAAATTATCCGGAAGGTACAGGAGGCAGAACGCCAGAACTTTCACATCATTAGCAAGGAAAAGATCAAACGGTTCAGCTACCTTGCGATGGACGCCTTGCGGATGGCGGAGACCCTCTTGCTGGATGTGACAGTGCGGACAGATGGGACAATCGGAAGGATACGACTGTCAACAGATTTCTTTGTATTAAATGAAATGTGTCCGGAAAAGGCGCGGCAAATCTTCGTGGACATGATAAAGAGCGCGGATGATTTTGGTATCTATGCTAAGGATGATCTGGTTGTAATAGAATACATTTTTCGTCTTACGATGACGATTCCGAAATAGGCATGACTATTCAGGAACCGGATAATACGAATTGGAGGAAGAGCTTGTGTTTCTCCCATCCACCTGACTTCAGCGTTGATCTCCCAGCATGGATAAGATATCCACAAGAAACACCCAGGTGTTTCAGGGCTTTTTGGTGCTATTGCAGAAAAAGGAACCCCTTGATTGCTATGTGCAGAGTTTTCCGATATCCTCTGGTGCTAAAGAAACTTATGGCACTGATGAGGAGGATACATACATGGATAGAGAAGAAACGATGAAGGCTGCGGAATGTTTAAGAAGGATTGATGTGGAAGGATATGGATTGGGATTTCATGAGCTGGTTGCTGCCGGCGCGGTGAAGGCATACCTGTGTGGCTTTCCGAGACAGGAAGCCCTGGGGATGCTTTCTACAGTATTTCGTGAACACCTCACAGATCGCGCGATAGCACGTTGGCTGTATCGCAAGTTACGCAGTCTTAATATTTCTCGATAATCGGTCATTTGTTGTACCTCCGCTTTGAAAATAGTCGCAGACTGTCGCCTGCGCCATCTTCATTATAGCGAAGGGTGGCTCACTGTGACCGGCGAGGTGGCTCAAAAAGTGCGTGCGGATGGCTCACTGTAGCCGATTTTTGCATCGCGCGTCTTTTTTCCATTTCTCCATAAAACCACCCCCGTTTCCTTTATTATACAGGAAACGGGGGATATTGCACCAGTTTTTTGACAAGCTGAAACGGGAGGCTCCCATGCAGGGAGCCTCCCGTTGGCATTTAGGAAATAGGGGTTACTTGTTCTTGCTGCGGGCCTTCATCCGCTGCTCGTGGTTCAGGATCTGCTTGCGGATGCGCAGGCTCTTGGGGGTGACCTCCAGCAGCTCGTCCGGGGCCAGGAACTCCAGGCAGCCTTCCAGGCTCAGCCGGCTGATGGGCACCAGGCGCAGCGCGTCGTCCGAGCCGGAGGCGCGGGTGTTGGTCAGGTGCTTGGTCTTGCAGATGTTGACGTCCACGTCCTCGCCGGTGGGGGTGTAGCCGATGACCATACCCTCGTAGACCTTTTCGCCGGGGCCGATCAGCAGGGTGCCCCGCTGCTGGGCGTTGTACAGGCCGTAGGTGACCGAGTCGCCGGTCTCGAAGCTGACCAGGGAGCCGGTGGAGCGGTTGGTGATCATGCCGGCCCACAGGTCGTAGCCGTCAAAGATCTGGTTGATGACGCCTTCGCCGTGGGTGTCGGTGAGGAACTGGTTGCGGTAGCCGAACAGGCCGCGGCTGGGCATACGGAACACCAGCCGCACCCGGCTGTCGCCCAGGGCGTCCATCTGCTGCAGCACAGCCTTGCGCTGGCCCAGGCCGGTCATGACGGCGCCCTGGTACTGGGTGGGCACGTCGATGACCACCTGTTCCATAGGCTCGTAGGTCTTGCCGTCGATGACCTTGGTCAGGACGTGCGGGGGCGAGACCTGCAGCTCGTAGCCTTCCCGCCGCATGGTCTCGATCAGGATGGACAGGTGCATCTCGCCGCGGCCCATGACCCGGAACGAGTCGGTGGTGGCGGAGTCCTCCACCCGCAGGGCCACGTCCTTGAGCAGCTCGCGGTGGAGCCGGTCGCGGATCTGGCGGCTGGTGACGTACTTGCCTTCGCGGCCGGCCAGGGGGCTGTCGTTGACCGAGAAGGTCATCTCCACGGTGGGGTCGTTGATCTTGACAAAGGGCAGGGGCTCCACCTTGGCGGGGTCGCACAGGGTGTTGCCGATGGTGACGTCGGGCAGGCCCGAGAAGGCCACGATGTCGCCGGCGGTGATGTTGTCGCAGGGGACGCGGCCGTTGGCCTGGAAGTCATACAGTTTGGTCAGGCGGCCCTTCATGCGGACCGACGGGTCGTGCCAGTCGCAGACCACCACTTCCTCGCCCACGCGGCAGGTGCCGTTCTGGATGCGGCCGATGCCGATGCGGCCCACAAAATCATTGTAGTCGATGGAGGACACCAGCATCTGGAAGGGGGCGTCCGGGTCCCCCTCGGGGGGCTCGATGGTGTCCAGGATGGTGTCGAACAGGGGCACCAGGTCGGTGCCGGGGACGTCGGGGTCCAGGCTGGCGGTGCCGGCCCGGCCGCAGCAGTAGACCATGGGGCACTCCAGCTGCTCGTCCGAGGCGCCCAGGTCCATCAGCAGGTACAGCACCTCGTCCACTACTTCTTTGATGCGGGCGTCGGGGCGGTCGATCTTGTTGATGACCACCACCAGGCTCAGGTTCTGCTGCAGGGCCTTCTGCAGCACAAAGCGGGTCTGGGGCATGCAGCCCTCGGCGGCGTCCACCAGCAGGACCACGCCGTTGACCATTTTCAGCACCCGCTCCACTTCGCCGCCAAAGTCGGCGTGGCCCGGGGTGTCCACGATGTTGATCTTGACGCCCTTGTAAGTGCAGGAGCAGTTCTTGGCCAGGATGGTGATGCCGCGCTCACGCTCGATGTCGCCGCTGTCCATGACGCGCTCGGCCACCACCTGGTTGTCGCGGAAAGCGCCGCTCTGGCGGAGCATGGCGTCCACCAGGGTGGTCTTGCCGTGGTCAACATGGGCGATGATGGCCACGTTGCGCAGATCGTTACGAATCATACAAATCAAACCTCTCTATTATACAACGACATGGTTCTATGACGGATATTTCAACCGTATTAGTGTAAATCATAGGAGGGCGTTTGTCAAGATTATCTAAAAAATTATTCGGCATTTCGGCGTTTTGACAGGAAGGGCGTCCTCCGGTAAAAAACCAGTGCGCAGAGCACCGACAGCACCTCGGTCACCGGGAAGGTCAGCCAGACATACGTCAGCCCTGCGAAGTGGAACGCCCAGGCCAGGGGCACCAGCAGCACCACCTGCCGCAGCACGGTGACAAAGAGGCTCTGTCGACGATGTTGTAAACGGACTGGATCAAAAGTGCCAGCATCACAGGGGGGGAAAGCCGGAAGAGCAGCTTCCCGATGGGCATGTCACCCATAACGTTCCATCTCCTTTCCCGCATAGGATAAGGGATGGAGCAGCTCCACTGTCAAGCCCCTTTTTGCGTTTTTTCTTTCAGATGGGCCTGCACCTCGCAGGCGTAGTCGTCCATGTAAGGGAAGAGCTGCAGCCCCAGCTCCTCGGCGTAGACGGCGTCGGCCTCCTCCCCGTGGGCGGCCAGCCAGTCCAGCAGGGGGGAGAAGTCGGCCCGCTCCTGCCGGATGCGGAGGAGAAAGACGGCGTACCGCCCGGCGGGGATGGTGTAAAGGGCGTCGGGGTCGATCCAGCGGTAGGGGCCTTCCGTCCGGACGTACTCCCGCAGTTTGATCACCTGGCCGGCGGGCATCCCCGCGCCGTCCAGCAAATAGCCGTACCGCCGCCGGATGGAGGCGGCCTGCTGCATATTGACATGGTATGCCTGGGAGCCCTGGGCGGCCCGCCCCGCGATGACCTGCTCCGCCTCCCGCCAGACCTGGCGGACCACCGGGGGGCTGTCCTTCTGGGCCTCGATGCGGCGGTGCTCCTCCTGGTACCAGAGGATGTCCGAGGCCACCTGCTGGTAATAGGCGCTGCGGCGCAGGGCCTCCTGGCGGTATTCCATCAGCAGGTCCACGATCTGGGCGTTGTCCTGCAGGGACAGGATCTGCCGGACCGTGTCCAGGGGGATGTTCAGCTTGCGGCAGGCGGCGATGATGTCCAGCTGCCACAGGTTGCGCAGGGAATAGTAGCGGTAGCCGTTGCGGGGGTCTACGTGCTCGGGGCACAGCAGGCCGATCTTGTCGTAAAAGTGGAGGGTGTCTTTGGAGAGGCCGGTGGCCCGGCTGACCTCCCCGATGCGGTAATAGCTCTGCTCCATAAAAGGCTCCTTTCGGCAGGCGGGGTTTCGGCGTTTTGACGGAAAGAAGGCTCCGATTTTGGCGGAAAAGAAAGCCCCTTTTGTGGTACAATGAAATCAGTACAGGATCAAATGACCATCCCCGGGGCCACGCCGCGGGGAGGAGGGAGGCAAGCAGCGATGAAGCTCACATTTTTAGGCGCGAACCATGAAGTTACGGGCAGCTGTACCCTGCTGGAGACGGGCGGGCTGCATTTCCTGATCGACTGCGGCATGGAGCAGGGCAAGGATGTCTACGAGAACCAGCCCCTGCCCATCGCCCCCGGGGAGATCGACGGGGTCCTGCTGACCCACGCCCACATCGACCACAGCGGCCATCTGCCCCTGCTGGCCAAACAGGGCTACCGGGGCAGGATCTACGCCACCCGGCCCACCTGCCGCCTGTGCGACATCATGCTGCGGGACTCCGCCCACATCCAGGAGTCGGAGGCGGAGTGGAAAAACCGCAAGAACGCCCGCGCCGGCCTGCCCCCGGTGGAGCCGGATTACACCATCGAGGACGCCGAGACCGCCGTCAGCCTGTTCGTCGGGGTGGATTACGGCCGGAAAGTGGAGCTTGCCCCCGGGGTGGAGGCCCGCTTTACCGACGTGGGCCACCTGCTGGGCTCGGCCAGCATCGAGCTCTGGGTCACCGAAGGGGACAAGACCACCAAGCTGGTCTTTTCGGGGGACATCGGCAACCTGAACCAGCCTATCCTGAAAGACCCCACCTACCTGACCGAGGCGGACTACGTCGTCATGGAGTCCACCTACGGCGACCGCAGCCACCCGCCCCGCCCCGATTACATCCGGGAGCTGGTGGAGATCCTGCAGCGCACCTTTGACCGGGGCGGCAACGTGGTCATCCCCAGCTTTGCGGTGGGCCGCACCCAGGAGCTGCTCTATTTCATCCGCGAGATCAAGGAGAAAAACCTGGTGACCGGCCACGGCAATTTCCCGGTGTACATCGACAGCCCCCTGGCCATCGAGGCCACCCGCATTTTCCGGGACACCGACGAGTCCTGCTTTGACGCCGAGACCCAGGCCCTGCTGGACGCCGGCACCGACCCCATCGCGTTCCCGGGGCTGCGGGTCAGCATCACCAGCGACGAGTCCCGGGCGATCAACGCGGACACGACCCCCAAGGTCATCCTTTCGGCCAGCGGGATGTGCGACGCCGGCCGCATCCGCCACCACCTGAAGCACAACCTCTGGCGGAAGGAATGCACCATCCTCTTTGTGGGCTACCAGGCGGTGGGCACCCTGGGCCGCGCCCTGGTGGAGGGGATCGACGGGGTCAAGCTGTTCGGCGAGGAGATCGAGGTGAAGGCCGAGATCGCCCAGATGGGCGGCATGTCGGGCCACGCCGACCGCGAGGGCCTGCTGCAGTGGATCGGCTCCTTTGACCCCAAGCCCCGGCGGGTCTTTGTCAACCACGGCGACGACGCGGTGGAGGACCTCTTTGTGGACACCCTGCAAAGCCTGGGCTACACCGCCTGCGCCCCCTACAACGGCGCCCAGTGGGCCCTGGGGGCCGACGGCGCGGTCTGCCTCAGCGAGGGCAGCCGGGAGCGGGCGGCGGCCAAGGCTGCGGCGCCCGCCCTCAGCCGGGCCCAGGCGGTGTTCCAGCGGCTGGTCAGCGCCGGCCGCCGCCTGATGCGGGTCATCGAGCACAACGAGGGCGGGGCCAACAAGGACCTTGCCAAATTTGCCGACCAGATCAACGCCCTGTGCGACAAGTGGGACCGCTGACGCCCGCCCGGCTCACGCCGGGCCGCCGCCCTGGCGGGTCAGCTCGTCCAGGTTCTGGGTGTAGCAGGGCAGGCAGTGCTCCATGAACCAGTCCGCTTCGGGGCAGGCCATGTCGGCCAGGGCTTTCTTCTGCTGGGCCAGGGCGGCGTCAAACTCGTGGTTGCCGCTGCGGGCCTCCTCCATGCACTTGATGAGGGCCGACAGCCGGTCGGCCGCCTTCAGCAGTTTGCGCTCGGGTGCGGTCAGCAGGTCCCCGGTGATGTAGGGGGTGACCTCCTCCTCCAGCTCGGGGGGCAGCATGGAGGCCATGGCGGCCGCGCTCTCCCGCTCGATGGCCTTGTAGGCGTCCCGCAGCACCTCGCTGCGGTATTTGACCGGGGTGGGCATATCCCCGGTGATGATCTCGGGGGCGTCGTGATACAGGGCCGCCACCGCCACCGTCTTGGGGCGGCAGGGGGTGCCGGTGTACCGCCGTGCGATCAGGCAGAGGGTGTGGGCCAGCAGGGCGGTGTCGCAGGTGTGCTCGCTGAGGGACTCGGCCCGGGTGGAGTGCATCAGGCTCCAGCGTGTGATGTACTTCATGCGGGCCAGCAGGGCATTGAAGGGATACAACATGGCAATAACCTCCCGGCCGGCGGCGCAGCGGCGCGCTGCCGGCCTTTTTGTACCCAAAATACCCCTCTTTGGGGCGTCTGTCAAGGGCGCGGCAAACTTCGCCCTTTCCTTGCAGGGGCAAACATGGTATACTGTCTGAGATAAAAAGCTAGAAAAGAGGGAAGCTATGGACATGGCAAATCTGTCCCGGCGGCCGCGGCTGCGGCAGAAACGGGACCGCTTTTGGCTGACGGTGGGCCTGTGCGCCCTGACGGCGGCTTTGATCTTTCTGCCCTTCCAGATCATCGATGGCGGGTTTTTCCACTATGCCGGGGACTTCAACGGCCAGCAGATCGGCTTCTACCGGTATATGAACGGCTTTGTCAAAGGGCAGGGCTACCCCGACGGCCTGGCCAGCGCGGGCGGCCAGCGCCTGCCCTCCAACACCTTCTCCTGGGCCACCGACCTGGGCAGTGGGGTGATGAACGCCTATTCGTTCTACCTGTACGGGTCGCCCTTTTTCTGGCTGTCCACCCTGTTCCCCCAGAGCTGGATGCCCTACCTGATGTGCCCGCTGCTGGTGCTCAAGTTTGCGGTGGCGGGGGGCGGCGCCTACCTGTATATGCGCCGCTATGTGAAACACCTCGACTACGCCGTGCTGGCGGCCTGCCTGTATACCTTTTCGGGGTTTGGGATCTACAACATCTTTTTCAACCACTTCATCGATGTGGTGGCCCTGTTCCCCTGGATGCTGTGGGCCCTGGATGAGTGCATCTACAGCGGCCGCCGGGGGCTGTTCGCCTTTTTTGTGGCCGTCAACCTGCTGAACAACTATTTCTTCTTTGTGGGGCAGGTGGTGTTCCTCATCATCTACTTTGCCTGCAAGGTCTCCGCCGGGGAGATCCGGCTGACCCGGGGGCTGTTCGGCACCCTGGCCTGGGAGAGCCTGCTGGGGGTGGCGCTGGGCTGCCTGCTGGTGTGGCCGGCCTTTTTGTCCCTGCTGCAAAACCCGCGCACCACCGACATCTCGTCGGGGTGGGGCTTCTTGACCTACTCGAAGGTCCAGCAGTATCTGGCCATCCTGGTCAGTTGGTTCATGCCGCCGGACTCGCCCTATATCGTCTCCATCTGGTCGGAGGGCACCATCAAGTGGACCAGCATGACCGCCTACCTGCCCCTGTGCAGCCTGGCCGGGGCGGTGGCCTACTGGCGGTCCCGGCAAGGGGACGGCAGCAAGCGGATCATCGCGGTCTGCGCCCTGTTCGCCCTGGTGCCGGTGCTGAACAGCGCCTTTTATGCCTTCAACGCCAGCTACTACGCCCGGTGGTACTATATGCCGGTGTTGATCCTGGCGGCCATGACGGTGAAAGCCTGGGAGGACCCGGACACCGACCTGGAGCGCCCCACCGCCCTGGTGGCCTGGCTAATGATCGCCACCCTGGCCTTTGCCCTGGTGCCGGTGAACGACGGGGAGAGCTGGTCCCTGGGCGTGGCCGAAAACCCGGAGCAGTACCTGGCGGTGCTGGCCTTCGGGCTGGCGGGGCTGGTCCTCTACCACGCCATTGCCCGCTGCCGGGAGGACCCGAAGATCTTCTGCCGCCGGATGCTGGGGGCGGTGCTGGCGTTCAGCTGCGTGTTCGGCATCGTGCACATCGGCATCGGCAAATTTGGCCAGTGGAACTACGACAGCGACCTGGTGGAACAGTACCAGGCCTCCATCGCCCTGCAGGACCACTTCCCCGAAGGGGACTGGCGGATCGACACCTACAACGCCCACGACAACCTGGGCCTGTGGATGGACAAGAGCTGCATGCAGTTCTTTGACAGCACGGTGGCCCCCAGCATTCTGAGCTTTTATTCCTCCCTGGGCTTCACCCGGGACGTCCGCAGCAACCCCGAAGCCTATTACTACCAGCTGCGGGGGCTGCTCAGCGTCCGGTTCACCATCATGCCCGAGACCGAGCGGGCCAATTTTGAGGCGGAGGCCATCCCCGGCTGGACCTATTACGACACCATCGAGGGCTTTGCCCTGTACGAAAACGACAACTACCTGCCCATGGGCTTCACCTACGACTACTACGTGACCGAGGAGCAGCTGGACAGCCAGATCACCCAGGACGCCTGCGCCCTGCTGGTGCGGGCCCTGGCCCTTTCGGAGGAGGACATCGCCCGGTACGGCCGGTACCTGACCCCGCTGCCCGGGGACCAGATGCTGGATTTTAGCTATGAGCGGTATCAGCAGGACATCGCCGACCGCCGGGCGTCGGCGTGCAGCAGCTTCACCATGACCAACTCGGGCTTCAGCGCCGAGATCCAGCTGGAAAAGCCCAACCTGGTCTTTTTCTCGGTGCCCTACGACGATGGCTTCACCGCCTATGTAGGCGGGCAGGAGGCCGAGATCCTCCGGGTGGACAACGGCATGATGGCGGTGCTCTGCCCTGCCGGCTGGAGCCGCATCGACTTTGTCTATTCGCCCGCGGGGCTGCCCCTCAGCCGGACCGTCACCCTGGTGGCCCTGCCCATCTGGCTGGCCTACACCGGCTGGAACCTCTGGCGGAGGAAAAAGCGCACCCACGTATTATGACCCAAACCGACCCAAAGGGGCGGCTGCCGCTGTGCATGATACCAGCACGGGCAGCCGCCCCTTTGGAACAGGGAGCGAAAAAAGAAAGTGAGCGTCCGTCAGGCCGCGGCCCGCCGGGCTCCGGCGCGGGCCAGCCCCGCCGCCAGCAAAAAGCCGGCCGGCGCGCTGACGAAACTGGCGAGGTAAAAGCCGCTGTACCCCCACAAAGGTACCAACAGGACGCAGGCCAGCAGGTCGAGGGCGGTGCCCCCCAGGTTGGAGGCCAGGTACAGCCCCATCTGCTGGCGGCCCCGCAGGCTGGCCTCCTGGAAGTGCTTCATGGCGGTGAAAGCGTAGACGATGGCCTGGCGGCTGAGCAGCAGCGCGCCATAGGCGATGGCGCCGCCGTCGCTGGTGAAGAGCCGCAGCATGGGCCGGGCGAACAGGATGCAGCCGGCCGTCACCGCCAGCGCGTAGAGCAGCATGATGCCGCGTGCCTGCCGCACCCCCTCCCGGACCCGGGCATCCTGCCGGGCGGCGGTGTTCTGGGCGATGAAAAAGACCAGGGACTGGGTGAAGCCGTAGACCGGCATCAGCAGCAGGCTGGACATCTTGTTGGCGCAGGAAAAGCCGGCGATGGCCGCCACCCCGATGCCCCCCAGCAGCCCCTGCTTGACCATGCTGGTCACCGGCGCGCTGGCCTGCTGGATGGCGCTGGGGGCCGCCAGCCGGAACACCTCCCCCAGGCAGCGGCGGTCCAGCATGGAAAAGCGGAACGGCCCGGTCAGCAGGGTGCGGCGCAAATACCACAGCATGAACAGGCACCCCGCCACCTGGGAAAGGGCGGTGGCCGCCGCCGCGCCCGCCACCCCGAAGGGCCCCACCCAGGCGAGGTCCAGCAGGACGTTCAGCACCGAGGTGGCCAGCACGGCGTACAGGGGCGTTTTCGAGTTGCCGCAGGCCATCACCAGCTGTTTGGACAGGTCGTAGACCATCAGGAAGGGCAGCCCCGCCAGGTAAAAGCGGATGTACTCCGCCGCCTGGGGCAGGATCTCGGCGGGGGTGCGGATCAGGCGCAGCAGCCATTCCGCCTCTGCCAGCCCCGCCCCCGCCATGCACAGCCCCAGCAC
>OERF01000331.1_pt1 | contig 10796 bp, 12 predicted proteins | sample 1539921 | NCBI WGS metagenome assembly OERF01 (sample SAMEA3891883, study PRJEB23780) | metagenome | biome: terrestrial biome; feature: animal house; material: Caecal content | place: Italy | collected 2015-05-05
AAGTGAAATATTTTTGAAAAAAATATTTGCAGAAATCAAAATAAAGATATATATTTGCATATCGAAAAATCAAAAACACATACGACTATGAACAATTACGCATTTGAAGTGATCGACGCAATCAACAGAGAAGGTATTGGCAATGAGGCATGGGGCCTTGTTGAAGATATTGACGATACGAAGGCTTATTTTGGCACCATAAGCAAACGAACACTCGAAGGCAAGTGGGCATATATATACGAACAGAAAGACGGCATATATGCCTATACCTACAAAGTCAAACCAACAATGAAAATGCGTCTTTTAGAAGATGCTGGCGGTAAAAATACAAGGCTGGCACTTTATAAACTCGATTAAGTCGTTCGAGCGACTAAAAACAGGCTTCAGGCTCGAAGCGTCGCCCCAAACGGGGCGGGTAGCAAAAAACAAAAAAGAATAAGGCCATGACGAAGTTTTTTGAAGAGAACAAGTGCAGTGCTTGCCATCGGCGGCAACGGCGACTTTTCGACAGTTTATGAAAGCGAAGACTAAATACGAAAGCAAATGAAAAGATACACACAGGCAGAGTTCGATGCGTTCGAACGCGATGAAAAAGGCATCAAATATTGCCCCACGGGCGACTATTCGCAGATCAAGAACTTCGGGGACCGGTGCAGTTTCGGGGACCGGTGCAGTTTCGGTGAGCGGTGCTGTTTCGAGGAGTGGTGCAGCTTTGGGGAGTGTTGCGAGTTTGGGGAGTGTTGCAGCTTCGGGGAGTGTTGCAGTTTTGAGAAGTGGTGCAGCTTTGAGGAGTGTTGCAGTTTCGGGAAGCGGTGCAGCTTCGGGGAGTGTTGCGAGTTTGGGGAGCGGTGCGATTTTGAGGGAATCGGCCGCGCGAAACCGGGTTATCCTTTCGCCGCGTGGATAGGGGCCGGGTCGCGCAAGGGCAGCAAAACCTACTTCTTCAATCTCGAACAGGGTATTTACGTCCGTTGCGGGGGCTTTCTGGGTACCCTGCCCGAGTTTCGGGAGAAAGTTCGGGAAACACACGGCACGGACGGTCTGGCCGGCGAGTATCTGGCTATTGCGGACCTCGTGGAACGGAAATTCGCGGAATGACACACGCTATGATGAGCGAAGAGAGACGAGGCGGGCGGCGGGCTGGCGCAGGCCGCCCGCGCAGCGCAGAGCCGAAGCGCACTATCGTGTTCAAGTTTGACGAATCGGTTTACAACAAGTTGGCCGAATACGCCAAGGCGCACGGCAAGAGCCGAACGGCCGTGTTGACAGAGTTTATTAAATCACTATAATTTTAGAAAAAATAGGGGCCAAGACTTGCACAATGTGCCGAACGTGTCCACCTTTGCACTGTACCAATATATGCGGGGTAGTGCAGAGGTTACCACGGCGGGTTAGTGTCCCGCAGGCGCAAGTTCGATTCTTGCCCCCGCTACTAAAATTAAATGCTATGAAAATTTTAACGCTGATCATCAAACAGAAGTGGTTCGACGCGATTCTGTCGGGCGAGAAGTCGGTCGAGACGCGCGAAGTGCGCCCGACCAACACGAAGTATATTTCGTACCGCGACAACAACACGGGCAAGGTTTACAAGAAAGACAGCGACGTGCCCGAATCGGCGTGGGACAGCGACAACGGCGTCGATACGGTAATTAACCACTACGACGCGATTCAGTTCTGGGTAGGTTACGAAACCAACCGCCCGGGCGCACTCGTCGAGGTCAAAAGTGCCGAGCTGGTCGACGTCTGCGACGAAGAAGCCAAAGAGCCGATCGTGTACGAATACAACGGCAACGAATACACCATGACCGAGATCGACTACCACCTCGGTAAGGTAATTGAGAAAATGAATTGTTAAACCCTTAAAATCATTGCAACACTCGAAGACGAAGGCAAAAAACAGGGGCGCAAATATCAGCGCAAAGACAGAGGCTCGCCGATGAGGCTGCTGCCAGATACGGGACTTATTTTACTGAACGTAATCTAAGGATCGTTGAAGCTTATAATTCTGTGATGAGAGATTATAATAGAAGGAAATCTGCTGCCCAAGGCCTTTCCGTAGGTTAAATCATATTGTCAAACTTCTAAAATTCAAGCTGCACTCGAAATTCAGTAAGAAATCGAATCAATCGGACGACCGGCGCTAGCCGTGTTCGTTATCGTACAGTAGGCGGTCGTGCGACGAATCGTGCCGGTCGTGCACGCGACATTCGCGCCGCCTTTGGTATGTCGGCTGGTTAATCATGACCCCGATAGACCATGCAAACGAAGTGATTGCCTCTGTCCGTCAAAAAACGGATAGAGCAATCCTTTTTTATTCTTGCGGCAAAGACAGCGAGGTATTGCTCGACCTGATGGCGCCGCACTTCAAAGAGATCGTTTGCGTGTTCATGTATTTCGTCAAAGGTCTCGACCACATCGACAACTACCTGCGAGCCATCAAAGCCCGTTATTCCAACGTTACCATTCTGCAAATCCCCCATTGGACATTGACGCGCGTTCTCCGTTGCGGGCTATACTGCATTCCTAATCCCAATGTAAAGCTGTTATCGTTGAAAGACCTTGATGAATCCGTTCGGATGAAAACGGGAATATCTTACTCTTTCTACGGTATGAAACAGTCGGACGGAATGAATCGCTGTCTTATGTTGCGCGGATATGAAAATGAAGCCATAAGCAATACGAACAAGATCTATCCTCTATCCAAGTGGAAGAAATCGGACGTCATGGCCTACATCAAGGCAAAGAAACTGCCTGAGCCCATATCCTACAACAAGAACAAATCGCAAGGTCTGACGTTTTTGCCGGAGGTATTCGATTACCTGCGCCAACACTATCCGCAAGACCTCGAAAAGATTTACAAAGTATTTCCTCTGTCACGCAATATCTTACTCCGTTATGACGCAGAAAAAGCAGCAGCCCAAATACAATCAGAGTGAAACGGTCGTAATCAAGCGATCGCAAATCAAATTCGCTCCTTACAACCCACGCAAAGAGGATCCAGAAGTCATCAAGAAACTCAAAAAGAACTTCAAGACTGTCGGCTATTTGGGCGGTATCGTATGGAATCGGTTGTCCTCCTATCTTGTGTCGGGGCATAAGCGCGTGCAGACGCTCGACATCATCAACGGATATGACGGGACATCCGAAACGGATTATGAAATCAAGGTCGAAGCGGTAGAGCTGGACAACAAGACCGAACGCGAACAGAATATCTTCATGAACTCACCTTCCGCAATGGGCGAATTCGACATGGAGAAAATGAAAGTACTCGTACCGGAGATCGACTATCAGGCCGCCGGCCTCTCCGAAGCGGACATGAACATATACGGCATATCGGTTATGCAGGATGAAATGAGTGCAGGGCTGGCCGATACGCTGGATGATTTCGAGGAGATGCAGCGGCCCTTCGAAGAAAGAAAAGCGGCGGTCAAGGAGATGAAGGAGCAAATCCGCCAGCAGGCAGAGCAGAAGGCCGAGGACATCGAATCTTATGTAATGATAAACTTCAAGTCCTATCGGGCAAAATCGTCCTTCATGTTGCGCTTCGGATTCGGGCCGGACGACAAGATCATCCCGGGTGAAATATTCGCTGATATGGTCGAACGGGTGGAATAACTACAAAAACTACGCTATAAAAAATGGCAATGCCCTCAAAAAAACCTACTATAGACGTGTTCCGCAAGGTGGCAAACGCCTGCGGTGGTATTTTATCGGATATCGCTGCAAATATCGGCGTAGAGCGCAGCACGGTTTATACGTGGTGCGAGGAGGATATGGCATTCAAGCAGGCCCTCGAAGATTCCCGCGAACGGTTCGTCGATCTGGCCGAAAGCAACCTGCGTAAGCTGGTGGCTGGTGTTCCCGCCATCGAGAAAGACGAGAACGGCGAAAAACGGTTTGCGGGCTGGATCGAACGTCCATCCGAAACCGCGATCATTTTCACGCTAAAGACCCGTGGGAAGAAACGGGGGTATATCGAACGGTCAGAGATTACGGGAGCCGATGGCGCCGATTTAATTCCGCCCCGCACACTCTCTCCCGAGGAAGCTAAGCAATATGGGCTGAAACTTAACGAAGAATATTGACGCACTCCCCCTATTCGCGACATTGACATAGAGCGGACTTTTTGCCTATCCGGTACGCTGAACTTCACCCGTTATATGTTCAAGCATAAGACGGGAATGCGCTTTATTGTCGGCGATCATCACCGCCAAATATGCGAAACTCTCGACAAAGTGTTACGGGGCGATATAAAGCGGCTCATCATCAATATCGCCCCACGATACGGGAAGGCGATAGACGTGAATACTCCAATGCTTACAACGAAGGGCTGGAAAAAGGCTGAGGACGTACAAGTTGGAGACTATCTTTTTGGCAGGAATGGAAAGCCGACAAGAGTTGCAGCGAGATACCCCCAAGGTATTACAGACGCATATCAAGTGAATTTTAGCGATGGGTCAAGCCTCATAACATGCGGCGAGCATATATGGGCTTTGAATCATAAGGATTTGAGTCGCAAGGATCATTTCACATTTAAGCAGGTTCGAAAAACAAAAGACTTGATAGGCACACTCATTTCAAATGATGGCCATAAGATGTGGCATATCCCGATGTGTGACCCGCTTAAGTTAGAAGAGAGGGAGTTGCCTCTTGATCCATATCTATTGGGGTGCTGGCTTGGTGATGGCAGTTCAGCCCAAGCTGAAATAACAACCATGGACGAGGAGATAATTAAACGATTTTCGGGGTTCAATCCATCTATACGGGGACACCAAAATTCGGGACGAGCGGTCATATATGGGCTTCGTGGAGGCTTTCTCACGCGATTAAAAGCGTTGGGGGTACTAAAAAATAAGCATATCCCAATGGCGTACATTCTTGCGTCCGAAAACCAGAGGCTTGCATTGTTACAAGGCTTATGTGACACTGACGGGACTTGTAACAGAAAATCTCACCAAACAAGTTATTGCAGCACGAATAATCGATTACTTGCTGACGTCAAATTATTGTTATCATCTCTCGGCATATTCTACACTGAATATAGGAATAGTCTATTTTTCAGATCACGAAAATGTCCATTCACCATAGAACGGAAAAGGGGATTGTGGAGGCCTGCAACAAATAAGCATTTTACAAAGAGATTCATTAGCAGCATAGAGAGAGTAGCAGACAGATCAACAATCTGTTTTACCGTAGACGCGGATGATCATTTGTATTTGGCAGGCAAGGACTTGATAGTGACACATAACACCGAACTCGTGTCGAAAAATTTCGTCGCTTACGGGCTGGCGCTAAATCCCCGCAGCAAGTTTATCCACCTCTCTTATTCAGACGACCTCGTTCTCGACAACTCGAAAGAGATCAATGAAACGGTGCAATCGGACTATTATCAACGGTTGTTCCCCGAGGTCAGCGTTGAATCGAAGAACGCGAAGAAGTGGTACACCTCCGCCGGCGGCGGACTGTATGCCGTAAGTGCGGCGGGGCAGGTTACGGGTTTCGGCGCAGGCCAAGTGGATGATCCCGACAGGGAGCGGCGCGAAATGGGCGATTTCATTCCGGCGTGGGAAAGCGACTTTGCGGGGGCAATCGTCATCGACGACCCTATCAAGCCCGAGGACGCCCTGTCCGAAACGATCCGCGAGCGCGTGAACAATCGTTTCGAATCTACAATTCGCAATCGTGTGAACTCCCGCAATACGCCGATTATAATCATCATGCAGAGGTTGCACGAACACGACCTGTGCGGGTATCTGCAAGAGATCGAGCCGGAAGAGTGGACGGTATTGTCGTTACCATGTATTTGGTATGACGAAAACGGGCAAGAACATCCGCTATGGGATTTCAAGCATACGCTGGAGGAACTGCACAAAATCAAGAAATCGAACTCCTACGTGTTCGAAACGCAGTATATGCAGAACCCTAAGCCGCTGGAGGGGCTGATGTACGGAGAGTTCAAGACATACGACATCATTCCCTATGCGGCATCCATGCGCCGCAAGAATTACACGGACACCGCCGATACCGGCAGCGACTATCTGTGCTCGATCTGCTATACGGAAACTCCTATCGGCAATTTCGTAACGGACATTCTCTACACACAGAAGCCGATGGAATACACCGAGCCGGCGACAGCCGAGTTGCTGTCCCGCAACAAGACGGAAATATGCTACATCGAAAGCAACAATGGCGGCAGATCGTTCGGGCGCAATGTTATGGCGCAGTGCCGAATGATGGGTAACAACTTTACATCCTTTAACCCGTTTACGCAGACGGACAACAAAAGGGTGCGCATCTTCACGCGATCGAACGAGGTACAGAACCTCATCTATTTTCCGACAGGATGGGAGCATAGATGGCCGGAGTTCGCCTCACACATCAAATCATACCGCAAGCAACAGGAGTTCAACAGTCATGACGACGCCGAAGATGCCTTGACAGGAATAATCGAAAAGCGGGGTTATTTCGACAATGGAGAAGATTTAAACAAAGAAGATTTAGGAATTTGGTAAAAATACGGACATGGGATTCATCGACAATCTGCTCAATGCGATAAGGAATAAGTATCTGAATGCAGCCGGCGCTGATCGAGACTTGCTTACACTTATCAAGGATAGAGATATCACGCAAGCGCAAGCCCTCATGCAGAACCGAGACATAGAGGTTCTGCAAGCGATTCAGGAGTATAATCCCGAACTTCACCGCATTATGCGGAAAGCCGACAAGGTGCGTAAAGGTCAAGAGCCTTATCGAACCGAGAAACTGCCTCGTGCACGGCAGAAGTATATCAACGAAGTGGAACTGTTCTTCCTGCTCGGAAACCCCATACGCTGGAAGAAAGTAAACAACGAGGGTTCGGACGAGGCTTTCGAAGCATATAATCAATTTTTGCAGGATACCCGATTCGACGTCACCATGCGTAAGGCAAAGCGCATTGCGGGGGCAGAAACTGAATGTGCCAAGCTCTACCACATCTATCGGGACGAGAATTTCCAACCGCAAGTGAAAGTCGTAGTAATCTGCAAGTCGGAGGGATACACCCTGCGCCCGTTATTCGATCAATATAATAACCTCATTGCATTCGGGTATGGGTACTATCTCAAAGAGGGGGCATCGACCGTCGAGCATTTCGACATTCAAACTCCTGATACAATCTACCGATGCAGACGAGGGACACTCAATTGGGAGGTTACGGCAACACCTAATCCAACGGGGAAAATCAATGTGATTTACTACAGACAGGATAAGGCATGGAACGGCCTCAATCCCCGTATAGACCGCGAGGAGGATATAGACAGCAAAATAGCCGACACAAATAACTATTTCGCAGACCCTATCGCCGCAGCAACGGGCGATGTCGTAGATTTTTTGAAAGGTCGAGCCGACAAGCCCGGGAAAATGATTCGGATGACCGGAGCGGATTCAAAATTCGAGTACATCAATCCACCGACCTCCTCCGAGACGCAGCAACGGGAAAAGGAAGACCTCGCGCGGTCTATTCTGTTCGATACTTTCACACCCGAGTTCACGCCCGAGAAGATGGCGGGACTGGGAACTCTCTCGGGCGAAGCAATCAAGCGAGCGATGGTGTTGGGATATATCAAGCGGGAGAACAACAAGGAGATTTACGACATAGCCGTAGATCGGGAGAAAAATCTTATTCTCGCCATCATGATGAATGTAACCCACATTCATCTGCGTTCCGAGCTTGCTGCTCTAAGAATAGAGCACGAGTTTGCTGAACCATTCAATGAAGATGTTACCGCCCGTTGGGCTGCAATCGGCCGAGCAGTACAAGACGGGGTGATGTCGCTTGAAAAGGGAGTCGAGTTAATGGGAACCGCCGACGATGTAACCGCTGAAATCGAGCGTATAAAGCAGGCAAAGGCAGAGGCATCAATGAGTAATATCATAGAGCCGACATTCTAATCTGAACCTATGGCCGGATTAGATTTGAAAGCCGCCCAATGGGAGCAGCAACATCGAGCGCATGTCGAAGAATATCTTCGACAGATCGACGCTTTGTATGATGCAGCTTCGGAGGAATTGGTTCGTTTGGGCATAGGGTATAACTATCAACCCGAGACCGGCCGACTGTTCACCTTCTCATCAAACAAAAGCCGTCGTAGACAAGCTGATGCCTCGTTATCTTCGTTCCGAGATAAGTTGTCCACGATAATTACTGCCGGAATCGCTACGGAATGGGCTTTTGCCAACGATAAGAATGATTCATGGGTAAAACAACTGTCCGACAATCCGAAAAAAGAGTGGATGCTTCATAATCTCGATGCGCTGGAGGCATTCCAGCAGAGGATGACTTATGGACACACGTTGTCCGAAAGGGTCTGGAGTATCGCAAAACAGTTCGAACGACACGTCGAGTTGTCGCTATCGGTCGGCATCAGCGAGGGACGAAGCGCGGCCAATATAAGCAGAGATGTACGCATGTATCTGAATGAGCCGGACAAGCTATTTCGGCGTGTCAGAGATGCGTTCGGCAATCTCACCCTGTCGAAAGCCGCGCAGGCCTACCACCCCGGACAAGGCGTTTACCGATCATCCTATCAGAACGCCATGCGTATGGCCCGTACCGAAATAAACAGCGCTTATCGTGAAGCCGACAGTATCCGTTGGCAGCAACTCGATTTCATTGTGGGTTATGAAGTAAAAACGTCCAAATCCCACGCCGCATGGTTGGCGAAAGCATGGTATCCCCGCTTCAAAAAGGGGCGGGCGCCACTGGAGATATGCGACGCAATGGAGGGGAAATATCCGAAGTCTTTCAAATTCATCGGGTGGCATCCGAATTGCCGCTGTTACGCTGTCCCGATTATCGCTAACGAAGACACAGGCAAGGATTGGTGGGAAGATGCGGAAAACGAGATTACGGAACTGCCAAGTGGATTTACGAGGTGGATGAAAGAGAATCAAGATCGCATCGAGAAGGCGCAGAAGCGCGGAACACTTCCTTATTGGATTGTGGAAAATAAGCAATTAGGCATACCCGATACATAGCTTTTGGTCTTAGCAATAAAAAACTGCGCTACGTGTTGCTAAAGCTCCAAAAGCGAGGCTTCGTGAACGTTTCCGCTACCACACGCGGCGCAGTAAATTTCTTTACTTACTCATATGTAAGGGTACAAAAAACGCGACATTACGTTCAGCGGCAATCTGTACCGCTATGAAGATTTTGACAGTACAAAAGTACGAAATATTTGTAATTAGAAATAGAAACGGCCGAGGTTCTCACTTCGGCCGTTTCTGTTCTTGTAGTAAACTATTTTTGAGCAGACTTGATGATTTCGTCAGCTTTTTCCAAGCTCACTTTGCATTTCATCATAAGAATATATCGAGCTTCTTGCATCTGCCCATTCCGAATTGCATTTTCCAGTTTCTTTCCACTATCTTCATCCAGTCCACTTATTGATCCTAAATGTATATTAGCAACAATCGGCTCTTTAGGTAAATTTTGAGGGCTTGTAGAATGAGAGGGTTGAGGAGCGGGGATATTAGGAATACTGTTGGGTATTTTTGATGCAATCGATTGTAATAATGTACAAACCTGCTCTTGTCGTTGATTTATTTTCTTCACATTATTCGTCATTCCCCAAATCTTGAAGAAAAGGATGATCTGAAGAATCCCGAATACCAGCATCACAAGGCTAAGAATAGTAAAAATTAGGTCCATATTACTATTAATTGTTTGGTTAGGTGTTGCAAAGTTACGAAATTCCCCCCCCTACAAAATTTTTGTAATCTTATTCTAACGGAATTATTGCATAGCAACTTATCTATTATTATCCGGTTGTACGATTCGCAGGATTAGGTTCTCGGAATTTTACCGCTAATTTGCAAGCATTCAATCGATAGTTCTCAAACTGCGTACTGTTGCTGTACAGCAGATGGAAACTGCGTCCCAGATCGGGTACGGATATTACCACTGTCCCTTTATGTAATTCGGCGATAAAAGCATTGTAGTTGGCAAAGAAAGACGATTTGTCGGAACCTTTGATGAGAAACGTCAACGTTACGTCTCGCTCCTTGACTGCGGGCGTCTCCGGCACGAGTACCTCCGTGCCGTTTTTCAGCGGATCGTCGTTTTCAACGAAATCCTTCAAGGCCGGCGGCGTGAGTAGAGCGGCATAGGCTCCGGTCAAAAGAGTGGCTCCAAAATCCGACAGGAGCTTTTTGTTGATCGTTATTTCTTTCGTTTCCATTATTTGTTACAAATTATCGAGTTTCCGGTTCACCGAGGTGAGTGTTTCATATATTTTAGGCAGGATTCGCGTATAGATTCGAATATCGGCTACATTTCCGTTCAACTGTATCATAATATCGCGCATTTCGAAAGTCGCATTGCGGGTAGCCATATTGATCGAACGGAGCATATCCATGCCGTTGACGAGAATGTTCATCTTGCCTTGCATATCGCTAAAACGCCCGTTCAGTTCATTGCCTGTGTCTTGAGACATCGCTTGAAATCCCTTTGAGCTGGACTGCTGCTGTTGTGTTAACGCCCCTGAAGCATCAATATCCGCTATCGAATAAGCTTCATCTCGTTTGCGCAAAGCATCCTGATAAATGTTTTCATATTCCCGTTTCAATTCTTCCCGTTCTTCTTCGGATAACGATCCGTCATCCATAGCCTTGCTGAAATCTTTATACCATTTTTGCAACCGACCATCCATCTGCGATGCAATAACACGATTGATGGCATTCATCATCGTGTTCTCGAAATTTCCGGCCACATCGTCGAACGTGGCATCCATATCGTTCAGGAAGTCCAGCAGTTCGTC
>OERF01000335.1_pt1 | contig 10690 bp, 7 predicted proteins | sample 1539921 | NCBI WGS metagenome assembly OERF01 (sample SAMEA3891883, study PRJEB23780) | metagenome | biome: terrestrial biome; feature: animal house; material: Caecal content | place: Italy | collected 2015-05-05
GGTTATGGCAAACTGCTCCCGCACCCGCCGGCGCAGAACCAGAACTGCCGCTGTCAAGATCACAATGCCGATCACCGCTGCCAGCACCACCGTTCGGATGGTCTTGCGGCGGCGCTGCTTTTTCGATTTGCTCAGGGCGTCAAACAGGGCTTCGTCCTTCTTCTGTTCTGTATTCCCCTCTTGGGGAAGAATATCCTGATTCTGATTGTTCATGGTTACTCCTTTCCATAGGTAAGCAGCATCCGGAAATACCGGCTGCACATTGGTCTGATCGGTTGCATTATATCCTACGAAACTGAAATGCCGCTTAAGATTTGGGAATGTTTTTCAATTTTATATAGACAACAAAAAACCTCCAGATTTTCTGGAGGTTTTTTAGAGCAAATGCTATGGCGGTCCCGCCCTTTTGTCAGGGTGTACTCAGCAGGCGAAGTTTCCCCTGCAGCACATACCGGGCATCCTGAAATTCGTAGGAACATGTTGACAGGGTCAGGATTCTGTCCCCCGGCTGGATATCCACTTCCGCTTCAAATGTTGACTGACGCATAGCCTGGGCGCCTAATTCGGGGATTTGCTCCCCATCTTCCGCAAATACATACGCATCCGATGTGGCTTGCGTAACATATCCGGCGAAAAGTTCCACTTTATAATTCTTATCTCTGGTCAGCAGCCACATAACGGGATGTTCTTCATAGTATTCCTGCTCTTTGTATCTGCTTAACGTACCGAACATACTGCCGTTTTTCATGTTATGACCATAGATCACAGTATTTCCATCAAGAAAATCCCGGTCATTGCGGTAATCCGCAAACAGCGTTCCCGACCCGTTGGGCGTTCCGTCCAGCAGGCGGTATAAGTAGTAGTCATTATCTTTCGCCTGTACAACCGGAAGGTTAATGGGTGTGTCCGGGCAGTAAAGCCAGGCAATGACATCCGATGACTTCTCCTGCAGCGCATCGAAATCCACTTCAATGGGCGCAGTTTCCTGCAAAGCAGTTTCCTGCTCCGCTGCTTCCGTTTCTTCCACAGAGGAAAGCTGGTTAGTTTCTGTCTCAGACGTTTTTGCAGCCCTGGTTTCCACCACAGCATGCTGTAATTCTGTGTTGAATTCTCGGCTGGCGCTGTTTTGCATGATATAGCGAACTGTTTGATATCCGCAAAAACACAACGTTGCAACTGCCAAAAGCCCCAACACCAATCGGATTAAATGTCTCATTATTCTCCCCTCTGTAGGGATAACACCCCATCCCACAAGATACGGGATGGGGTATCATTTCCATGTATGCTTACTCTGTCTCTTTCTTTTTTCTCGTCAAGTACAGCCCGACCAAAATACCGATGCTGACCACCGTCAACGCTCCGTAGAGGGCAAAGGGGAAAGAATCCCCGGTTTTCGGTGTATCGGAGGGTGGATAGGCATACTGATTCACAAACTTCGCCTTCTGCACCTTTTCAGTCGATCCGGATTCCCGAATCGCCGTGGTGGCCTCCAGCGCACTGCCATCAGCGGTGTAGGTTACCGTGATGTTTACATCATAAACCGTGTCATCATAGGTACACCGGCTGTTTGTCCCCTTGACCTGGCGGACGGTATAGGAATACACCCCTACAGTGTCAAAGACAATGTCGGGAAATACCCCGTTTCCGGAACCGGTAATGGTTATGGAACAGGCACCATCTTTGCTTCCGGACGGCATTGGACTATTTGAATTCTCTGCCTGAAGCAAAAGCTGATACGTCTGGGCCGTGGTAGGCCGGTTGCCGGTAACTTTCACTTCTACCGGGATACCAACCCCCACCGTTGCGGCAGCAAGCACATCCGGAGCAGCCGTCAGCAGGCATATCCCTGTCAGCATCAGTGACAGAAAGACTCGAAATATACGCTTCCTCATTTTATGATCCCTCCTGAATTCCCGATAAGTGGTTCTCCATTCTTGCCAGCACCACAGTTCTGGCATCGGTAAATTCTGCAGAGCAAGTGGAGAAGGCTAAAATATGGGGGCAATCTTCCTTCGTCAGCATATCCAGGGTTTCCTGCCGGAAATACATAGCGTTTTCCTTTGTATAAGATAGCAGATTGCTTATATCAGCCTGCCAGCGGGTGGGATCAAAGATCATATCATCCGATGCCTCCACAACCAGACAGGCAAAGATTTCCAGGTCGTAACTGCTGTCGGGCAAAATCAGAAGCCCGCTGGTATTATCCAGAAAGAATTGCCGATCCTTGTATAAGTCCAGATCGCCAAACATACCGCTGTTTTCCATGTGATGACCGTACAGCAGAGAAAATGTATCACCGAAGGCATTGTCATTTCGGGAATCCAGGAAAATGCTTCCCGCCAAAGCAAAATTGCCGTAAACATCGGTATTGATATAACTCATGTTGTCCTGCCCCTGGAGAACAGGGTGGTCAATTTTGGTATTGTCCAGGGTAACCCAGGCGCAGACATCCGGATTAATGGCCTGCAGCTGTTCAAATGTGGGACCTTGCTGGGCTTCATCCGTTTTTGGCTTCAGTTTCATCATGTCCGCCTGGACATTTTCTGCGGCAGCGTATATCTGGCTGTTATCCCACAGTGCATACCCTGCGTAGGCACCGGCAATGCACAAGAAAACCAGGACCACGAAGCTGAGAAGAAAATTCGTTGTACGCAGAAACAGTCGGAACATACTCTCACTGGGCCAATCGCCCTACACCTTTCTTCGGGAGATTCCGGGGGACGTGCAGCCCCCCGGATGCCAATAACCGTTTTTTACAGGAGATCAGAACTCCCGCTCAGCCCGCTTCTTCATAACAAAAGCAGCCATGCCCACTACAGAAACTGCCAGGAGCAGTACATAGGGCAGAGAATCCAAGGCAATGCCGGTATCTACATCCACACCCTTGTTGTTTGTGATGGTAACAGTATCGGAATTGCTGTCAATCTTTTTCTGGTTATCACTAAATTCATACTGTGCAGCATCATACTTATCACTTTGTCTATAGTCATCCTCAACTACGGTATACGTCACACCATAGGGCAGATTTTCAATGGTGAAGGTTTCACCGTGCTTCAGATAAAAGTCCGTAGGCGTACCAATGGAGATGGTAGAAGCTGCAGCATCGCCCGTTCCGTTTACAAGCTTCGAGCCGCCGGAAACAGGATAGGAATTGGCATAGGTTTTCCTGGCCTCTCCCGTGAGGGTAACGGTGATTTTAAAATATTTGTTCCGGTCACCCATATTGCCAGTAACATTTTTGGTTACAGCCAGACTGCCTGCGGAGTAGGTGTTTGTAATTGCATCAGACTTTTGACCGTCTTCATCCTCTGTATGAATAGCCGCCACACGAACTTTACCATTCTGTTCGATCACCGTGACAACCAATTTGATGGGCTTGGCCCAATAGGCGACACCAGCAGTCGTGCCGGGCGTCGCGGTAACGGTATATGTATAGATGCCCAAGCTGGTATATTCAGGCAAAGTAATCGTGACATCTTTTTCCTTAGTCGCTTCTTTTCCCGCATCGCCTGCGGCATACTGCACAGATCCAATGGTGGGAAGCGGCATATTCTCTTGGGTTATACCATCTGCCGCATCGGTAACAGAGGCTTTCGCAATGGTGAATTGAAACGTTTCTTCCGGAGAAGTAGTTCCCGTGTTCGTTGCTTCATATGTCATGGAGATCGTCACTGAATTCATATCTGTGTGGGGTCCTTCCGCAAACGCCGTGACGCTCAGGGACAGAACCATGACCAATGTCAGGGCCAATGCCAACAATTTTTTCATATTCTTTCCTCCTAAAATTCCTTTGCTTTTTTATGGATTCCATTTTATATCCTGCTTCGCAGGAAGAATGACACATTTACGCAGCGTTTACAGGCCGCGGCGGCGGAGAATGGTGATTACCTTTGCTTGTACATTGTCCAGGGATACCGGGCCAAAATCCCGGCTGTCCTGGGATTGGGTGCGGTAGTCTCCCAGGATAAATACACACCCCTGCGGCACCTGCACGGGATAGGTGAGCCCTTCTTTGGCATAAGTGGGGTAGAGAATTTCCCCGCTTTGCACCGTACCGTTTACCCGGAGCACCCCTTCTTCGTCTATGTCCACATAGTCCGTGGAATTGGCGCAAATCCGACCAACCCGGATGTTTCCATCCTGATGGTAGATCACCACATCTCCTTTTTGATAGGTCTGCTGGAGGCGGAAGCCAATCAGCAGGTCCCCATCTTTCACCGACGGGAACATTGCGCTGCCGCTGGCTTGGGTAATCAGAAACACCTGGGTAAACAGCACCCATCCGGCCAGCACCACCACTGCCAATCGGACTGTCAGGGAAATAAAGTCGCTGCGGTCCAAGGCTTGCTCCCTGCGCCGGGTGATGATCCGGCGCAGATCTTCAGTATTATTCGTCGCTTTCATCACCTGATTTCTCCCGTCCGGCGGTGTGATCCGCCCGGGCTGCCTCCAGCAGCGCATCATACCTTGCCCGCTCTGCGGAAAGTGCCGCTTCATACAGGGCGTTGAGTTCGCCGATTTTCTTCCAAACGTCGGCCTCGCTGACCCCCAGAATGCAGCGGCGGAACCGGACCTTCTTGAGCCAGGGACCAATGGCCTCCTGGGCGTGATTCAATGGGGCTTGGGTTTCCGCGGAGGGGCGGGAGGCCCCGGCGTATTTTCTCATATGCCTCAGTCCTCCCTGCGCCGCTTGCGGCTCTTAAGCAGCACCACACCGCCGATTACAACCACTGCCAAAATAAGAATGTAGGGCAGGGTATCCAGAATGACGCCGGTGTCAATGTCCATGTCCTTGTGGTTGGTGAAAACTACAGACTTGTCGGCTTCCATTTCTGTATTACCAATGCTGACCGTTACAGTCTTTCCGTTATCCACAGAAGAGTTCCCATCGATTGTGATAGAGGTGGTATAATCCGCTGCTCCGGTTTCGGTGAGGGTAATTTCGTCATCTTTCTGCACTCGCAGGGTGATGGACTGACCGTTGCGAAGGGTGAAGCCGTCCTGATATTCCTCCAGGGTACCGTTGTCTTTGACGATTTGGATGGGATTATTCTGCTGCGAGGCCGCCGTGAAGGAGAAGGGCTCAGAGAAGATTGCCATATTGCCCGTTACCTTCTTCGTGACGGTCACGTCCACAAACTCACGGACATTCTCGATCTCTATCATCTTAGAGTCTGCATCAGCAGAAAGCGTTGTCCATCCGCTGCCGGATTGCTTCTCCATGGTGATCGTGTTGCCGCTGACAGTGACCCGATAGAGGTCGTCCTTGAGGGTGTAGCCTGCTGGGGTGTAATGCTCCACCATGTAATACTGGCCGCCTTGCAGGTTGTTGAAAACCACGTGGGGATTGGAAACGGCTGTAAAAGGATCACCGAATCCTTCAATTACATTGTGACCGGCGTGTTCGCCTGTACCCTTTGTAACTGTGGGGACCTCTGTGGCATTGGCAGGAATCGTATAGAGGTAGAAGAATACCTGTGATAGACCCTGGCCATTCTGATCTACCTTCCGGAAGCGCAGCGTGCCGGTGTCACGTTCGTTGGTCACCGTCAGGTAAATGCCCACTGCGTCGGACGGGTTTTCGGTTTTCTGCCCGCTTGCATCGCGGTATTCCATGGGGAGGGTTTTAACATCATAGAAGCGGTAGCCGTCTGGTTCAGTGCTGGAGTAATTCCAGTCGCCGATTTTGTCCTCGCGGATGGTATACTCTGCCCGCTTACCGTCAATGTATAGAGGCACCCGGGTGGTGAAGGTGTGACTCCAGTCGTTTCTTTCCTCCAGTTCAGCCGTAAACCCATTGAGCAGAGGCTGACCATCGTAATAAACGGAAACACTGACCGGGGTGTTTTCCCCATCCAGCCACTGCTTCTCCACAGTCAGGGGAAGAACAGGAGAATAGTTTTTGACCGTGAGCTCCATTTCGCTCTTGCTGACAAACTTGTCTCCATTTTTTGCCGCTGCGCTTGTGATCTGTTTGCCCTCTGCATCCAGGGTAACTGTAATCTCACCTGGATCTTCATAGCCCACAGGCACCTCCTCCCGGAAGATGTAGGTAGTGCTGTGTTCCAGTTTCAGATAGATTTGGCCGGAGCCATCGGTGACAGCCTTGCTGTACGGGACAGGGCTGCCATCCGCCGGATCAATGGAATATCTGCCCGGACCGCCAAAATACAGGGTCACAGGGGCGCCATACTCGTCCCGCACTGTGAAGGAGATGTTCGGCATGGTCTGACCAGTCAGGGCATCAATCTTCTTCAGGGTCATAACACCGGGCTGGGTGTAGGTGTTCAGGAAGGATACCGTCTGAACCTCGTTTATCTGCGAGGCTTGGCCGGTGACCAATGCAGAATCGCCGCTTCTCCAACCGGCGGTGTTCTGGTCAGCTTGGCGAGAGTTTTTGACCTGGTACTCCGCAGTGGTCTTAATACCGTTTTGGGTGTATTTGTATCCCTTCTCTGCCACCGTATAATCCCGGTATTGATCCACCGGGATATCCCAGGTGTAAGTGATGCCATCATCCGATTCTGCACCCGCCAGACGCAACGTTCTGTTGCCATGGGGCGATTCGCTGCCATCACTTGTGTCTGTGGTAACATCGACGTAAAAACCATTTTTGGCGGCTTCAATGGCATCGGGGTTGCCGGCAAAGGTTTTGGTGATTCGCATATTACCGGTTTTTGCAACCAGAACGCCATCAATATGCCAGCCGTCCGTTGCGTCATACTTAAAGACGTGCCACTTAATGGTAAATTTGGTATCCGTCAGGTCATCTGCTGCCACGTCTTTCCCGTCGAGCTGAATATGACCCGTTCCATCTGCCACCATGCTGCGGATGTTCTGCAGGACCTCTTCATCATTAGGAAAGTCCACTTGGAAGGTGAATGTGGTTCCGTTATCTGCTGTCTCTTCATATCCGTTTGTAAGCTTATTGTATATTTCGCTGTGAATTGCATTCAGGTCATTGCCGGTGGACTGGCCAAGAATATAATACTGATCTGGATTATTTGGATTCTTTTGAATACCTACGCCGGGCCTCATCGCGTCATTTCCCGAAACACCGCAGTCGCTGACAAATACGGAACTTGTAAAAACATCTGAATTGAGTCCGCTTTCCCAGCGGGTGCTGCCCTCGGGAACGGCTCCAATGGAGACGAAGAAATTCACCAGGGTGTTGTTCTCATGATCTGCCTCATGGCCGGTTTGGGTCTCCCACTTGGCTGTGAAGGTGATCTCTGTTTTGCCGTTCGGAATTTTGTAGTATTCACCGATCTGATGCAGCTGTTTGTCGGCATCACATAACCAGCCTTGGAAGGTTGCCATGCCCAGATACTTGTCCCTTTCGAAGAAGTAGCTCTGCTGGCTGGGGGCACGGACGGAATGGGGATTGGCGCTGGGCTGAACCCAGGTAAAGACCTGCTGGCCTTCAATATTGGGGGCACCATAATCCGGGTCGCTGGGCGGCGGGTCCAGGTTCATAATGTAAGTGATTCTGACCTCGCCCTCTTTTAAGGCCGGGGAAATAATGTAGGGCTGGCTAATGCTCTCGATAGTGAAAACAGTGGTATCTCCTTGGGACACACCATTGACGAACGTTCCATCTTTGCCCACGCACTCCCATACCACACCTAGGCCGTTCTTCACGGTTATGGTTGCCGTCTGGCCGCTGAGAGTATAGGTGGTTGCAGGCAGCTCATCCTTTTCATATACCTTATGATTGGGATCCTGAATCTCAACGGAGTAGAAACTCTCAAGAGCAGCCAAGCTCTCTTTGGGATCGCCATCGTTGTCATTCCCCTGAAAGGAGTTGGGCAGATAATATACGTCGCACTCCTGGCCTTTGTTTACGTCATCCCGTTTCAAGATCCGCACGTACACAATGCCGCCTTGCTTTACCGCTGGCGCGTTCGTCCAAATTTTGTCGTTATCTCTGCTGGTATGGCCGAACAGTTTTTTATTCACTTCGAGGTTGCCTGCCCGGAAGCCGTAGGCGCCATACACGCTCTCCAGCTGCGCCGCCGTTAAGGCATAGCGATCGCTGCAGAGATAGACCGCCATGTTCCGCTCCTCCAGCGGTATCCATTTTCCGTCCTTGGCGATGAAGAACTGGATAGACAAGGTTTCGGGTTGCGAGTCCTGGCTGTCCGCTATGATATTTTCCGTCAATCCGTTTTGAATCAGATTCTGGATACTTACCTTTGCTCCATCCCGGGTTTGCCAAGTATAGACACTGTAGTCCACGCCATCAATTACGAAGTCGGAAGCAGCCAGCTGCTGGCCTTCCCGGGCGGTAATGGTCAGGGTGATGCTTCCATCCGGGTGATTCTGAACCTCTGCCATGGACAGAGCCATAGCGACCTGCTGGGGACTTAGCGTCAGCTGCACCTGATAGGTATAGGTGTAAAGTTCCATGTCCCCGGAAACCAAATCCGACAACTCTGCCGGAACTTTCTGTCCGTCCTGTCCCAGGGTATACCACTTGCACTGAGACAGGGACGTTCCGTCGGCCCAGACAGACTGGTCAGACGCCTGAATCGCCTGCTCCAGGGTACGGCCGGAATCCGCCTGCACCGTGACCGCAGCGGCTTCATCCCCCTGCGGCTGCACATCCCGGAAGGTTACGCTGCAAATCTTGCTCTGTACAAACTTTGCGGTAAAGACGGTATCCTGGGTAAGGATGGTTTCCTCTGTGGCCAGTTGGAGGTTGCCCTTCCCATCGGTGTACTCCCAGCCCTGGAACACCTGTCCCTCCGGTGCCGTTACCGCAGGCAGCGTTCCTAATGCAGAACCTTTGCTTACCTCTCTTCCTTCCACAACGGTTTCCCCGTTTTTAAACGTGGCGGTAACCGGCTCATTCAGCCACTGGGCATAAACTTTAATGGAATGGTCCCCATTTTCCACGTAATCCTGGGTAATGGGCACGCCGGCAGCGAAGTCCACCATTTCCCCGGTGGCCGAATTTTTCAGCTGCCACTTGTCAAAAACTTCTCCGTGGCCTTTGCCATGCTGACACCACTCGCTGCTGTAATTGGCGTTGATGTCTTCCGCTGTGGGGATGTACGCCTGGGATACGCTCTGCCCCAATGTAAAGGTGGCACTGGGGTATCCGCCCAGGATGTAGGGAATGCTATGGTATTTACCATCACACCCTCCGCAGACAAAATCCAGGCTATAGCTGGTATTGTCCCGATACAGATACAGTGACAGAACCGTATCCTGCGCAAAGGCAGCATTGGGGCTGCACACATTGCCCTGCCCATCTACCCAGGCATAGGAAGAAATATAGGTGACTGCATTGCCATCGCCAATGTTGGTCACGTTGACCTTGGGCCAGGAGGCCAGGGCGGTTCCCGCAGGAATTTTATAGCTTGCCAGTACACCCCTACCGGTGACCTTGTAGGTTTTAACCCACTGGGTATAGCTCAGTCCCCGACCCTGATCATAGGGTTCATCCACCGTAATGTGGGTATTTCCGGAACCGGCGTCCCGGGTATAGTCCGGGTTGTCAATTCGGAATGTCACCGTAATGGTTTCACTCTGGTCAGGCTCTTGGTTCTCTGTTTTCTCCGCTGGCAGGTCAGCGGGGTTCTGGGGATCCTGTTCCGGCTGCTCATCGTTCTGGGGCAGTACCGTCACTGTATACTGAATCTGCTGGTTTCCCGCCGCCCCAGATACATCCACCTGGAAGGAAACGGTTCCCGCTTCCACTGCGGTGATCGTCAGCTTTCCATTTTCGGCGGCGGCAGTTACCACCTGCTGCGGTGGTTCCTTTATTACAACAGCAGAACCTTCCCCAAAGTCGATCACTTCCACTGCCGCCACATCCAGCTGGATGGTCTGCAGGGTCGTTTCTCCGGTCTGCGTTTTCGGCGTGTTCTGTGCCGGCGCAGCGGAAGCATCACCGTCCACCGGACCGGTTTTCACCTCTGGCCCTTGGGTAGGAGCACCGTCTGCTGTGGGTGTCTGCACCGTTTCCGTCGGAACCTGGTCCGTGTGTGTTTGATCTGTTTGAGAACTGGTGGTTTCTACCTCCGTTTCCACTGTCTGTGTCTGAGGAACCTGGTTCCCCTCTGCAAATGTCCGCATAGGCACACAGGTAGCCAGCAACAGCACAACCAGTGCAAAGGCTATTCCCTTTTTCAAACGCTGCTTCATGCCTTTACCTCCCTCGGCAATTTCCCACGCCAATTTCCGTTCCTGCATTGGAAACGACTAATGCTTTTAGTCTATCACAAAAGACTATGCAACGTCAACACCGTTATCAAATTATTGGTTATATTTTACAATAGTACGCAGCATTGTAAAATGCAGGCAAGGAATTGGTATTATACGCCCTTGGGTGTACCTTGACACTGAAAGAACGCCTGGGCTGTCTGCACCGCATCGCGAATATTTTCTTCTGTATGGGCAGCAGACAGAAAAATCGCCTCAAACTGGGAAGGGGCAAAATAAAATCCCTTGTCCAGCATATACAGGAAGTACTTGGCAAACAGCGCCGTATCCGAATTTTTAGCGTCGGTATAGTTATGTACCGGGTTTGGTGTAAAGAAAATGCAGGACAAAGAGCCGACACCGGTCACCGTTACGGGGACGCCGGTCTGCGCTGCCATTTTTCTCATTTCCTGCCGGAGGAAATCACCCAGTGCGTTGATTTTCTGATAAACGGCGGGAGTATCCCGCAGAATCGTCAGCT
>OERF01000336.1_pt1 | contig 10650 bp, 7 predicted proteins | sample 1539921 | NCBI WGS metagenome assembly OERF01 (sample SAMEA3891883, study PRJEB23780) | metagenome | biome: terrestrial biome; feature: animal house; material: Caecal content | place: Italy | collected 2015-05-05
AATATGACGTGCCATTGGACAAAGCCTTTCAGGGCGGCTACTACGACGAGATGGTGTCCCTCATCCGCAATTTGTTTGGCAACGCGCTGAAAACGAATGACAGCTTACAGTTTGCGGTCCTGACCGGTTGCCTGCGCATCTCAAAAGAGAGCATCTTCACCGGGCTGAACAACCTCAAAGTGCATACAATCGCTGATCCCCGCTATGAGGAATACTTTGGCTTTACCGATGCGGACGTGGACGAGATGCTGGCCTTTTATGGTCTGACCTCCCACAAGCAGGTGATGCAGGATTGGTTCGATGGGTACCAGTTTGGCAAAGTGAGCGTCTATTGTCCCTGGGATGTGATCAATTACTGCGACCTGCTGCGGGCCGACCCCGAGGCCGAGCCGGAAAATTACTGGGCCAACACCAGCGGCAACGGCATCATCCGGCGGCTGCTCCAAAAGGCAGACCAGACCACCCGGGACGAGGTGGAGCAGCTTATCAACGGCGAGACCATCGTTAAGACGGTCCGGCAGGAGCTGACCTACCGGGATATTGAGGACTCCATCGACAACATATGGAGCGTTCTGTATTCCACCGGCTACCTGACCTCCAGAGGCCGCCTGCCCGGCAAGCAGATGAAACTGGCCCTGCCCAACCGGGAAGTCCGGGAACTGTTCATCGACCTGGTAAAGGACTGGTTCCGGGAGGAAACCCGAGCCGATACCAGCAGGATCAACCGCTTCTGCACGGCGTTCCCGAAAGGGGACGTGGCTACCATCCAGGATATGCTGCACGATTATCTGTGGGACTCCATCAGCGTGCGGGACACGGCAGTGCGGTCCAATATGAAGGAAAACTTCTACCACGGGATGTTGTTGGGCCTGCTGCAAAGCCAGGGGAGCTGGATCGTCCGTTCCAACGCGGAGACGGGCATCGGCTACAGCGATATTTCGGTAGCTACCCCAGAACGTCTGGGGATGGTCATTGAGCTGAAATACGCCGAGGACGGCAATCTGGAAGCTGCCTGCACCAAAGCTCTAGCCCAGATCGACGAGAAAAAGTACGATGAGGTCCTGCGCCGCCGCGGGATGAAAACAATCCTGAAATATGGCATCGCCTTTTGGGAGAAGGAGTGCCAGGTGATGCTGGGGAGCAGTAAAAGTATAAAATGAAGAAAGACCCGTATGCTACGGTTTAATGGCCGATGCATACGGGTTTTATTGATGAATCATTACATGGTTTGCTTCAATTTCTGGTTGCGTTCGCCGATCGATAATTGAACAATGGATTTTGGAGCATTAGTAGATAAGTGCAAGCATTTTTGCGTCAAATGATTCAAATTCTTGCACTTCACGCCTTTGGAAACCATGAATATTCTCATTTATTCGCTTGTTTTCTCGTGTGTTCTCCTGTTTCCGAATCATTCAGTAGACATTATCTGCTTTTCAATTTGCGAAACTTATTATACCTTATCGGCAGGGATGTTGTTTCAATAAAAAAGACCTGCTGCAGAAATCCATCTGCAACAGGCCTTGACTGTTCCCATATGCTTTTATGGTTTCAGCCGTGAAGCCAAAACCAGGCCACCTCTTCCCTGCCGATTCCACCAAGTCACCTCCCATGCGATCGGGCTGCCGTCCTTGCTTGCCTAAACAAAAACACCCGGAAGCTTATCATCTTCCGGGTGCCTGGAACCAATTCTGAAACGTGCTGCCTCGTATACCTCTTTTGAGATCACGCCGCTTTCCCATAGTTTCTGATTGATCTGCAGCATCATTTCCACTTTTAGGTCGTTTGTTCGTGTATCGTTTGTTTTTGTCATTCCAAATCACTCCCGTTTCCAAGGTTATAGAAACGTTGGAAACGAAGTCATTTTTGAATGGCACTTATTCTTGATCCGGTATCTCGCCTGCAACCATCGCTCTTGTTTCCTCTGAAAGGAACTCCATTTTATCGATGATAAAAATCAGTGCATTTTCCGCGGTCTTGCCACCCAGCCGGGCTTTCGATGTACTGAAAAGATATTCCAGATTGCACGACCGCAGATCTTTCACGAAATCGTCCACATTGCACGGCTCCTCCAAGAAATCTGGAACAATCTCCTTGAACTTGCTCTCTTTGAACACCAAAGCCCGAAATGGAGTCTTCTCATTCTTTTTGGGTTTGTACCAGCGCAAATAACCCCAGTACGTTACAGAGGGATCCTTCGGATTGGCCTCTTCATAGGATCCATTCTGCTCGCTATAAGGGAAGTGGATCAGCGGATCCGCGGTCAACATTTTTGTCAAAGCACCTTGAATAGTTTGTTTCGTCTTATCTTCCTCCGCCTCCAACTCATGAGAGATTGTTTCTTCATCTGGTTTTATGAACTGACTGCATCCAGGCAACAGCAGATTAAACCACTCAGATTGAACCTGCTTTCTTTGTGTCGTGTCAATAATTTTTTCATCCTGACAGCTTTCTAAAAAAAGTTGCAATGTCAGCATTTGCAATGCTATAAAGTGCTCTTCAGTCGGCTGAAACCTTTGAATCCCTTTTTGGGCGTGATATCTCAATATGCAATCTCCAACCTCATGTAATTTATTTGTAAGCTTTTTCACAAATTTTTTCTTTTTTGTAAGTCTCGAAAGAGACAAAGCAAACCGTTCTATCAAGTACTTAATATCCTCGCCATTCCAATCGAAATCCAAGCAAACCAATAATGAATCGCTCAAACGTATTGCTGGCACCTTGTTCACCTTAGCCGGCGCATTAAAAATGACAACCGTTGCCCATCGGTTCCTCTCTATAAAACGGCGAATTTTGTTTACAGAAAAGAAACTCCCAAAAACCAAGACTGCTGTATCTCGATATTGAGAAGGAAAACGATTTTTCTTTTTCTTATACCACAAAAACGAACCTTGATCTAAACTTTTCTGTCCAATTCCTTGTGGCAAAAAAGGCGGACACTTAGACCTTAACTTATCTTTAGTATGTGTAGGAACCGTCAGAGCTTTTATTGTTTTCGAAATGAAATCAAATGTAACATTGAATCTCTTATCGCTCGGATTTAACACCAAAACTGGCGCTCTATTCTGGAGTTCAATCAAATAGATTTTATAAAACTCAGGAACCAACACTTGTGCACAATATCCTGATAAAATACCACTGAACAGGCGTAAAACTTCTCTTTTGTTTCCTATATCTGTTCCACAGGAATTCAAAAACTTCTCAAGTTCTCCCCAACCACGTTTTCCTTTGTCTTGGTCTTTTTCTGAAAAGTCCTTCTTGGAAATATACCTCAGCCCGTTTTTGATCTTGATCTTTTTCTTTCCAAACTCGTATCCATCAGCGGTGCACTGTTTTTGGATTTTTTCAATTTCATCCTTCAATTTGGTTTTTGTTTTGCAGACCCTGCAGTCTACATATCGTTTTTTCATCATCAGCGAAGATTGATCCTGACGTGTCCTTTCTACAACGATGAGTCCGTAGCTGCCGTCATCATACTTCCAAAAGCGCACTTCTCGCCTATCCTTTATTTTCGATTCACCCACAGGTCCAACCTCACTTTTACAACTGTTGCATTAACTTTCACTTTAGAAAAATGGTACTTGTAAAGCCTTTAACTGAATTTGCTCCAGGAACAAAGAACACAGGAACATGAGAACATTAAAATTTTAACACAAAATCGTCTTTTTTGCAACAGCCATTTGACATGCGTTTTCCACTGTTTTACGTTGGCACAAGACCCTTTTCAGGCGATACAGAATGGGTTTCCTTGCCCGGTCACTCAAGCAGATCGCTCCCAAGCGCCACAAAAATCCGACTTCCAAGACGTCCAAGCCATTCCGGCTTTGCCGGCTGCCCGGCCCCACGGGGCAGACAAAATATACTCCTTCAACCGCCATCCGGCTGGATCGGAAACCGGACACACAGCCCCTTTGGCCGTGTTTTGTTTTGTCCAACAAGCACTGTTTCTGTTTTTAACATGGCATAGATTTCTTGTTCCGACCGATGGAGCACAGCAGGCCGCAGAGGTTATACCATCTCAAAATATACGCCAATTTTCCATCAGAAAAGGGCAGGCCACGGATGACTAGACCCCAGACTTTCCACCCAATGAAGAAACCTCCGAGGGCCTTGCAGAGCAGGTGAAAATCGTTTATTTTGCGAGCCTGTTGGACTCTGTGATTCACATTCAAAATGGCGTAAGATATACCAAGAGATAGAGCACCAGGCGGCATATATGAGCGCAATCCAGGTGCAGAGAGCAAAAAATTTATTGCGAGATTTACTCCGTGATAGATTAAAACTTTCTTGTCCGATTCACCCGTGAGTCTTGGTATGCATCCACTCAACTTATTATATAAAAATCCATCTTTTGTGTAATATCCGTGATTCAGTCCAGGCCACCGGTGGGCTGGATTCTTCTATTTTATAGCCTGGAAAGCTTTGGAAATCGATCGTTTTTAAGGCAGACAAAGCCCGCCCCATTCCGGGAAGAAGCGACCATTTTTACCACCGCGGAAAAGGCCAAAATCAACTCATCTTTTACCCTATCGGTACAGTGCCGCATTGTATCCCAGGCAAGAAGGAACCCGCCTTTTTATATCAGAACCGAGGCCAAAAGAACGCCCCATAGATGGGGGCCCATGCAAGCATTCAGACCGTCGCAGCAACAGTGATAGCCCGGCATATCATTCGCCGCAAGCGGCCGTTCTTTGCCGGGCTGTGCAGCAGCTGGCGTACACGTTTATGGGAAGCAAAGGACGTTTTCCGCTCTTCGGATCTGCACAAATAATTCAGGGTCTCTCGCCTCCTGTGGTCCTGCGGCCGAAAAAATAAGCGGGGCTGTTAACCCCGCTCATTTTTTTGGATCTTTATTCTCGCCTGTTCGTATAATGTTTGGCCTATAAGTCCTGTTAAGTACAGACGTTCATTGATTTGAAGCATGATCTCAATTTTCAGCGCCACTTCTGTTTCACTTGCCATGACATCACTCCCTATGAAACCATATGCTCGTCCTGATTTATATATACGCCTACCCACAGCAAAAGCGGCAGTTCCCCGAAAGGCGCTGCCGCTTTTGTTGTACTTATATTTAGATGGATACCATCCACTCCACTCTGAATACTCTTCCGTTCTGTGGACTTTTCAGTTCTAAACTTCTTTTTGTTCCATATAATATGGATGGAGGGAGCGCTGGCCTCCAGCCGGACGCCGTAGCGGCCCCCCTGCCGGACGATCTGGGGCTGTTCCAGGTGCATCTGGTCCACCGACGGCATGACGATGCCGTAGCCGGTGGCCTCCACCTGTTCCAGGGCGCCCTGCAGCCGCTCGTATTCCCTCTTGGCCCGGGCCAGCTCGATGATGCAGGGCATCAGCCCGGCCTCGTCCCCGATCTCCAGGCCGGTCTGCTCGCTCAGCACCTGGTAGAACACTTCGGGTTTCAGTTCCACCGTCACCCGGACGCTGCCCTCGGCCAGGTCCATGCCGGTGACCGGCGAGCGGGCCACCGCCTCGCAGTCCAGGGCCTGGGCCCCGGCGGCCTGCAGGTCCTTCATGCGGGTGATGCGGGCGGCAAAGTCCAGCGCCGCCTGGTAGACGCTGCTCTGCAGCCAGTGGCCGCTGTCCAGCATGGTGACCCAGCGGGGCATGGCAAAATCCAGCTCCCGGACGGGGAACTCGTACAGCACGCTTTCCAGGATGGCCTCCAGGGCGGGGGCGTCCAGGTCCACGCAGCTGACCGGCAGCACCGCCCGGCCGTACTGCTGCTGCATCCAGGCGGCCAGCCGGGCGGTCTCGGGGGAGCCGGGGCTGGTGGTGTTCAGCAAAATGACATAGGGCTTGCCCAGGGCCTCCAGCTCGGCGATGACCCGGGCCTCCGCCTGCTGGTAGCCCGCCCGGGGGATGTCGCTGATGGAGCCGTCGGTGGTCACCACCACTCCGATGGTGGAGTGGTCCCGGATCACCTTGCGGGTGCCGGTCTCGGCGGCCTTGTCAAAGGGCACTTCGTGGTCGAACCAGGGGCTTTTGACCATGCGGGGCTTGTCGTTTTCCTCGTGGCCCATGGCCCCCTCCACCATATAGCCCACGCAGTCGATCAGGCGCACCCGGCACTCGCCGCCCCCCTCCAGCTGCAGGGGGACGGCTGTTTCGGGGATGAACTTGGGCTCGGTGGTCATGATGGTGCGGCCGGCGGCGGGCTGGGGCAGCTCATCCTGGGCGCGGGCGCGGGCGGCGCCGTCCTCCCAGGCGGGCAGCACCAGCTGCTGCATGAACCGCTGGATGAACGTGCTTTTGCCGCTGCGCACCGGCCCCACCACCCCAATGTAGATGTCGCCGCCGGTGCGCCGGCCGATCTCGCGGTAGAGTACAGGATTTTCCACAGTCAATGCTCCTCCTCTCAGTTGCCGGGGGCCCCGGGCACCAGCAGGCGGCAGGCCTGGGCCAGGGTCTGGGCGTCGGGGTCCAGGCCGTTGGCCGCCAGCATCTGCCCCGGCGCGACGTGGAACCGCCGGGCGATGTCGAACAGCGCCTCGCCCGGCTGGGCGTAGTAGACCCGCAGGGAGATGTCCGGGTCGGCGGGGGCCAGGGGCTGGCCCGTCTCCACGGCGCTGACGCAGGGCAGGCTGTGCCGCCCCAGCACGGCCCCCTGGGCCCGGACCCGGACGCCCACCTCCAGCACGCCCCCGGCGCAGCTGGCCTGGACGCTGACGGCGGACAGCCAGCACTCGGGGTACAGCTGCCCTTCGGGGCAGCCCTCCAGGGGGATGGCCAGGTCGGCGGCCTTGTCGTAGCTGTCGATCTCGTCCAGGCTGTTTTGCCCAAAGGCCGTCACCAGCACCCGTGCCGTGAGGACGGGGCCCTGGTCCCGGGTCTCGATGCTCACCGGCCCAAAGGAGGCAAAGCAGGCCAGCAGGCGGGTGTCCTGGTCGGGCAGGGGCCCCGAACAATTCACCTCCACGGTCTGGTCCAGGGTGCAGGCCAGGGTCTCGGCGGTAAGGGGGGCGGTCTCGCACTGGACCTCGCACTGGGTGGAAAAGGCGTCCGCCACGCAGCGCAGCTCGTAGGGGCGCCAGGCCCGCAGGTGCAGCATGGCGGTGGCGGACAGCTGGGCGGGGGCCCCGTTTTCGCCCTCGGCCAGGGCAAAGCCCACCGGCTCGGCCACGCACAGGCACTGGCAGTCCTCGGTCAGGCCCTCCACATCCAGGATCTGCTCAAAGGGGATGGCCGCCTCCTGGCTTTGCAGGGCGGCGCTGTCCCGGCTTTTCCAGGCGCAGAGGGCCTGGATCTGCCCTTTGACCACCGCCTTGCCCGCCAGCAGCTTGACCTCGGTGACGGCGGCGCTGCCGCTGATGTCCAGCACGGCGGCGGGCGGCTGGGCAAAGGCCACCGTCCCGTCGGCGGCAAACAGCTTATCCAGCACGGCGGCCCGCCGCACCCCCCGCAGCACGGCCAGCCGCTGCTGGATGCCGCAGCCGGTCAGGGCGGTGATGGCCTCGGCGGCGGCCTGGGTGGACACCGACGCCGCCAGGCTGTAGGCCCCCCGCACCTCGATCCGCCGCGGGGTGACGGCCCGGCAGTTGATGTACTCGGTCTGCCCTTCCACCAGGGCGCTCCATGCGGCAAAGGGGAAGTCCGGCAGCTCCAGCACCTTGTGAAAAGGCAGCTTCTGCTCGGTCTGGCACAGGCCCGCGCCCTCCTCCCCCTGATAGTAGACGGTGCAGCGGATGTAGCCCTCCAGGGTCAGGCGGCCGGGCTGCAGCTGTTTTTGCAGCACCACCGGCCGTGCAAAGCACTTGACCACCTTGAACACCTGGGGCAGATAATCCGAGATCAGGATCTCGGTCTCGACGGGTATCTCCGCCTGGACGGCGCAGCACCCGCCGCCCCCGCAGAGGACATCGCGGAATACCTTCAGTTCCATGTATACGGCGCTCCTTTCCGGTCCCTCATCGTGGCATAGTTCACTGTATGCGCCGGAACGGACAAAAAGACCCGTCCCGCGGGCTTTTACGGCCTGCGGAGCGGGTCTCTTTGTCGTGGTTTCAGTTGTTCCGGATGCCGAACACCAGCCGCAGCAGGCCGGCCAGGCACCGGGGGCTTTTCAGGACGACGATCTTCATACGCGGCACCGCCTTTCTGTTTTGCTCCATTATAAGCAAAACGGGGCCGGGATGTGACAGCGCCCTGCGGGACGCCGCCCTGTTACGGCTGCGGGGCGTCCGCCCGGGTCTCGATCACCGCAAGGGCCCCCCTGCCCACCGACAGGGTGATGGCCTGCGAGCCGGGGGCGTACTCGTTGCTGACCCCCAGGGGGTACCCCGCGGTCAGGACGGCGTCGGTCAGCTCGTAAAAAGCGCCCCGGATGCACACCCCCTCGGCCCGGCCCTCCAGGGGGAACACCGACAGGTAGAAGTAGTCCTCCCGGGGGTAGGTGCGGGTCTGGCCGGGCAGCAGGAAGGTCACGCGGCTGCGCTCGTCCTGCAGGACGGCGCGCACCCCCTGCTGCTCCAGCCCCAGGCCGGTGCACAGGTTGGCCAGGGTGTGCTCCAGCCGGGGGCCCCCCAGGCAGCCCAGCAGCAGCGCTTCGGTGCAGCCCCGCTGCACCGCCAGCCGGGCGGCGTACTGGGTGTCGGTGTCGTCCTTGACATGGGGCAGCACCACCAGGGCCTCCCCCTGGCGGGTCCGGGGCCGGGGGGCCGAGTCGAAGTCCCCCACCACGGCGTCGGGCTGCCGGCCCAGCGCCTTGCAGTTGCAGTAGCCCGCGTCGCAGGCGATCAGGTAGTCCTCCGCCCGCAGCAGGCCGGCCAGCGCCGGGCTGACCGGGCAGGCCGAAACGATGACGCAGCGCGCCATATCCCTACTCCTCCTTTGTCATTCCGCCCCCGGCCGCCGGGGCTGCTGCCAGTCCTTGACGTCCTTGACCTCGTCGTACATGGCGCAGTAGCTGTCGTAGCGGGTGGGCGACAGCTCCCCCGCCGCCAGGGCCGCCCGGATGGCGCAGCCCTTTTCGCTGCGGTGGGAGCAGCCGGTGAACTGGCACTTGCCCAGATAGGGCCCAAACTCGGGGAAGGCGTGCTCCAGATTCTCTTTGGGGATGAAACCCGCCCGCCCCGCCTCCAGGCTGGCAAAACCGGGAGTGTCGGCGATGCGGCCCCCAAATGCCTCGAAGATGGTCACCTCCCGGGTGGTGTGGCGGCCCCGGCCCAGCTTGCGGCTGATGGCGGCGGTCTCGCGGCCGGCGTCGGGCAGCAGGGCGTTCAGCAGCGTGGACTTGCCCACCCCCGAGTTGCCGCAGAAAGCACACAGCCGCCCGGTGATCCAGGCCTTGACCTGGTCCAGCCCCTGGCCGGTGGCGTAGTCGATGCAGATCAGGGGCAGGGTGGATTTTGCATAGGCCTGCTCCAAAAAGTCGGTCGCGGCCAGGTCCCCTTTGGTGCACAGGATCACCGGCTGGACCCCTTTGTCCACCGCGATGGCGGACAATTTGTCCAGCACCAGGGTGCTGGGGGTGGGCTGGGTGGTGCTGGCCACCAGGAACAGCACGTCCAGGTTGGCCACCGGCGGCCGGACGAACAGGTTTTTGCGGGGGGCGATCTCCGCGATCACCGCCGCGCCGTTCTCGGTGGCAAGGGCGACTTCATCCCCGGCCACCGGGCTGCGCTTCTGCTTGCGGAAGATGCCGCGGGCCCTGCACTCCACCACCCCCGAGGGGGTCTTGACGTAGTAAAACCCGCCGATGCCTTTCATGATATATCCGTCCATGGTCCGCCCCCGTCAAAACCAGTCCCAGGGCCAGATCAGGCCGGGGTCGGTGGAGCTGGCGCCCCCGCCGGACGAAGAGGACGAGGACGAAGAGGACGACGAGGACGAGCCGCCGCCCCACAGGTCGCTCCACCAGTCGCCGCCCTCCTCCGGGGTGCTGGGCGCCTCGGGCACTTCGGGCGCGGGCTCGGGCCCGGCCGACACGGTGACGTTGACCCGGGTGTTGAACTTGACGGTGGACCCTGCCGCGGTCTCCTGGGCGATGACGGTGCCCACCGGCTGGTCGCTGTAGGCCTGGGTCTGGCTGCCCAGGGTCAGGCGGTTCTGCACCAGCAGGGTGCGGGCGTCGTCCACCGTCAGCCCCACCACCGAGGGCACGGTGGTGGTGGTGGCCACCTGCTGGCGGCTGACGTAGACCACCACGGTGCTGCCGGCGGCCACGGAGGTGCCGGCGGCCGGGTCGGTGCGGATCACCGCGCCCACCGCCACCGAGGGCTCCACGTTCTGGACCACCAGCACCGACAGCCCGCTGTCCCGCAGCAGCTGCTCGGCGTCGGCCTGGACGTAGTTGGTCACGTCGGGGATGGCCACATACTGGGTGCCCAGGCTGACGGTCAGGGTGACGGTCTGGCCCTCCCGGATGTTGCGGCCCCCTGTGGGGGACTGCTTGTAGATATAGCCTTCGCCGTAGGTGCTGCTGTATTCTTCCACCCACTCCACGTTGATCTGGCCGGTGCTGATCTGGGCGCTGGCCTCGGCCTCGGCCCGGGTCATGCCCACAAAGTCCTCCAGGACGATGTCGGCCTTCTGGTCGGTGAACATATTGTTGGCGTTGCGCAGGATCATAAAGCACAGGCAGGCGCAGGCCACCGCGAACGCCACCGTGATGCCCAGCAGCACCGGGATGAACAC
>OERF01000339.1_pt1 | contig 10605 bp, 9 predicted proteins | sample 1539921 | NCBI WGS metagenome assembly OERF01 (sample SAMEA3891883, study PRJEB23780) | metagenome | biome: terrestrial biome; feature: animal house; material: Caecal content | place: Italy | collected 2015-05-05
ACATATTATAATAGTGAACAAGCTTACATACGGGGCAGGACTCATTACGGGTTCTGCTCTATTTTTATGTCCGAAAGGAGGATGCCAATGGATAAGATCATCATAGCTCTGCTCGGAGCTGCTGCTGTAATCGTCCAGCAGATTTTCAGAGACGACGATTAAAAAAATCTTTGTAACAGGAATGAACCACTTTATGAACAATGATGAATCAAAAATTCAAAGGAGGACTTTATTATGTCAGCAAATGTAGAATCAATGTTTTATGTAAGAGAAACCCCGTGGCATGGATTAGGAACAAAAGTAATGAACGCTCCCGATTCAGAAGAAGCCTTGATTGTGGCTGGCTTGAACTGGAACGTAATTCAAGAACCGATCTATACGACAGAAAATGAGCCGATCAAAGGATATAAGGCAAATGTGCAAATGTCAACCACTTTTTTACATTGTTAGGTAAGATGTTTTTTACACCGTAAGGTAAGGAGTTTTTTACATACCCTGGTAAGCAGATCTTTACATCGTAAGGTAAGCACTTTTTTACATTACCCGGTAAGCAGATTCTTACATCCCTGTTTCTCCCTGCGGGTAAAGGTCAGGGTGCTTCAGCCGGTAGGATTCCCCTCGGAAAGAGTAACACTTGGCATGGTGCAGGATCCGGTCCAGCATCGCAGTGGTAAGTACCGGATCCCCCATCATCTCAGCCCAGTCAACGATCTCTTTGTTGGTGGTAAAGATGATGGAACTGGTTTCATAGGTATCACTGATAAATGTGAAAAACCTGTTTGCCTGTCCGCGGCTGATCGGTGTGTAGCCGATCTCATCAATTATGACAAGCTGTGCTTTCTTGATATTTTTGAGCCGGAATCCGGCTGCACGCTCTGTCTCTGCGGTATCAAGGATCTTGATCAGGCTGGTCATCTTCTCAAAACATACAGTATAGCCGCTGTTGACAGCCTGTAGGCCAAGGCCACAGGCAACCATGGTCTTGCCGAGGCCCGGAGGCCCCGCAAAGACAAGGTTTCCGCAGTTGTCCAGCCAGGACAATTCTTTCAAAACGGAGAGCTGTGCCTGGGTGATACCTGACTCCAGCTCTTCCGGATCAAACTCTTCCAATGGTCGGATATTTGGTGGAAAATGCGCTGCGGAATAGTTGCGCTTCCGACGCCGTTCATTCCGCCCTTTGACTTCGGTCTCGAGAACAGCCAGAAGGAATTCCCTGCAGGAGGAGTCCTGAAGATCTGCGGTTTCCAGAAGATCCGGAAGCATACGCGCCGCGTGCTTTAAGGTAAACGTTTCAAGCAGGGCTGTGAGCCGCTGTACAGGGATATGGCCGGTATCCATACTTTTTAAGATTTCACGGTTCATCGAGCAGCAGCCTCCTTCCTCTCTGTGCGTTCCTGAAAGGCTTTTGCATAAACAGAAAGATCCGTGTAGCTGACACTGCCGGATGGAACCTGTGCGCGGCAGTCGTCTGTAGCCAGTTCCCGGCCGGCTTTTGCAAGGCTGTAAACGACCTTAAACTGTGAGAATTGATACCGGTATTTCTGGCAGCATTCCTTCATCACCTGCGCTACCAGGGATTTATCCGGATTCTCAGAATCAAGGAACTGTTCAATTGCCCGAAGCTGTTTGGAGATATGCCGTGGATTTTCCTTTTTCACACCATTGATGAAGTGCTGGAAGTCATAGCAGTTCCATTTCCCGCGGAGACGTTCCATGATCTCTATCCAGTCTCCGGAGTCCTGTTTCCGGTGTTCCGGGAGCTGATTGACACTTCCTTTCCTCTCGCTGAGATTATGGGAACAGATATAGTTCAGCTGGTCATCATAAATGTGGATCTTCCCACTGACAACTTTGAACCGTACCGTTTTGAAAGCATAATCACGGGGAACCGAATACCTGCATGATTTATACAGGACGTAAGGCAATGCCGCGATTTCATAAGTACGGAACGTATTCGGAGATGTTTCATACACGGATGGAAGAAGAGGCCGCATGGCTGACTTTTCAACGCTGTCGTAGACTGCTTTTGGGACCCGTAAGGTAGAACGGTGGATCCGCTGGTTTTTGCGTTCCAGCCATCCGGGAAGGGAACGCCACACATCATCAATACAGGTGACTTTCCGCGCGCTGAAGAAGTTTTTCTTCACGAACCCAACAGAGTTTTCGATAGGTCCCTTGCTTTCAGGATCCGCTTTATTGCATACCCAGAGTCGGAGATCCTGTTCGGTACAGAAATCTTCAAAGGTCCTGGTCTTGATGACTTCGCCATAGGTTTCACTGGCGACAAACACGGCGTCCTGGTCGATGACCAGTTCTTTAGGACGTCCTCCAAGCCTGCAGAAACTATGATAGATCGCCTTACAGGCTTCTTCCGAGTTATACTTGTGATCCTGTGCATAGACGCATAAAAAGCGGCTGTAGCGCAGCAAGAGGCAGATAAAGTGGATGCTCTTTGTCTTGGACAAGGTTTGCTCACCGAAGTCGATCAGCATCTGTTCCCCGGGCGGTGTATCGAAAACATAATCATAAATACGGCGGTGCTCCGGTTCCCTGTTGATCTGTCCGGAATCCTCGAGATAGTGGATATAGTTGCGGAGCGTCTGCTGGTTGCCGGGAAGTTTTTCATAGTCTCCATTTTCGATGAATTTTTCTTCCAGGACATCGTAAACAGATGACATACAGAAACTTTTCCCACTGTTCGCCTCAAGGATCCTGACGATCGTGCTCCGGAAAGGCTCTACGTCAAAGGTTTTTGGTTTTGCGAGTTTAGCGCCGGGATCATCCGGGATCACATCCATGTCATAATACTTGCTGAGCGTGGGACGGCTGGGAGGCTTGCGCCCCTGCGCCTCATAGTACCTGATAATGTCAGCTTTTGTGTAACCTTGCAGTTTTAAATCTTGTATTTCCTGCATTTTTGTTTTTGTCAGCATAAAGGTCTCCTCTCTTGTGTACTGCTTACAGTATACAAGAGAGGATGAACCGCTGACTCCTCCTGTGATAAAACTCGCCGCAGGGGATGTAAAAAAGTGATTACCGGGCGATGTAAAAAACTCCTTACTCTGTCATGTAAAAAAGTCCTTACCGTGCCATGTAAAAAACTCCTTACCCTGTGACTGTAAAATCACCTTACCACGCACATAAGAGAAAGATGTATTTATCAGTAGAAGATAATGAGTATATGTATTATTATTCGGTTGAGTTTGTAAAATAAGAATAGTTAAAGAGAGAAGAGGATACCACAAATCATTGCGTTGATGATTCGGTGGTATCCTCTTTGTGGATTTCAGAATTTGTTTCTCAGTTTTCGGTATTCTCTCGGTGAATATCCTTTCAGCTTGTGAAAAAGCCGACTGAAATACAGCTGGTTATCATATCCGACGATTTTAGAGATTTCATTGATGGAATAGGTTGTTGTTTCAAGTAACATCTGAGCATTGTTGATCCGGATTCCTACGATGAATTGCATTGGTGTGGAACCGGTGTATTTTTTGAAATTCCGGATAAACCAACTGACACTCATGCCTCGTGAGGCTGCGTAATCCTCTATGTTGATGTCCTGATTATAATTTTCGCTGAAATAGGTAACTGCAGTGTTCATTTCCTGATCCAGGTATTCGTTTTTCAGAATATGTTCTCGTGTCAGTTCTCGGTGGAAAGTGATTAGTAGATGACGAAGCAGAAGAACAAGCATTTCCTCATAATCATCCTGACAGCGTTGAAGTTCTATGATAATACGCTTGAAAACCCGTTCATATTCCATAGATGTGCCAACTTGGAAAACCCGTTCTTTATCCGGAAATCCATACTGACGCAAGATATTTTTAACATTGCTGCCTGTAAAATGAATCCAGTATACTTCTGTCTTATCTTCCCCATAATATTCATATTTCTGAAGCTCTTTCGGTCTGTACAGTACAATATTACCGGCGGGAACAATCGTTTCATTATCTACATTGTCAAAATGAAAATGTCCACAACCGGCAGTGATATAGATGATCTGATAATCCAGGCGTCCCCTTGGACGGTAGGTTGGTAATTTTGGATGGCTGGAAAGGCGATAAGTACCACAGCTTCCTACAATCAGTGGGCGACTTTTGTCTTTGAAATCCATATGGGAGTGGTTCAGATAACCAGTATTCATATACATAGGGCAGCACCTCTTTTCCTACTTTTTACCATTGTATCATTTAGTGCATATTTTGTCTAATCCAATTCATAGACATATTTTGCGGATTAGGATAAGCTATGTATAGAAAAACAAAGAAACGTAAACAAAAAAGTAAAGAACAAGACTTGCTGTGGGAGAACAACGTATAAAAAAATGTATATGTATTGAAGGAGAGTTATTTATGATTGTACCACGTTATTATGAGGATTTAAGTGTACTGCATGAAAACACAATGCCAGCCAGAGCCTATTATGTTCCGGCATCCAAAAGAATGGACAACCTGGTGGAACACAGGGAAGAATCAGACCGTATGCAGTTATTAAACGGAACTTGGAAATTTCAGTATTATAACAGCATCTATGATATTCAGGAATCTTTTTTTGAGAAGGATTATGATACAGAAAACTTTGACGAGATTCAGGTTCCGAGTGTATGGCAGATGGCAGGATATGACACACACCAGTATACAAACATCCGGTATCCGTTCCCATTTGATCCACCGTATGTACCACAGGATATCCCGTGTGGAGCATATGCACATACTTTTGACTATCATAAAGATGAAAATGCACCAAAAGCATTTTTAAATTTTGAGGGAGTAGACAGTTGCTTTTATGTATGGGTCAATGGTTCTTATGTGGGATACAGCCAGGTTTCTCATATGACCAGTGAGTTTGATATTACCGACCTTCTTCAGGATGGAAAGAATACCATAGCAGTATTGGTAATGAAGTGGTGTGACGGTTCTTACTTGGAAGATCAGGACAAATTCCGTATGAGTGGAATTTTCCGGGATGTGTACATTTTGAAACGTCCGGAGCAGGCAATCAGCGATTATCATATAAAAACAAAGATTGAGGATATGCTTGCAAAGATAGAACTTGATGTGAAATTCTACTCTCCGGCAAATGTAAAAATTTCGATTGAAGATAAAAATGGAGCAGTTGTCGCAGTAGGAAGTATTACCGAAGAAGGAACAGCGGTGTTAGAGATTGCAAGTCCGGAGCTTTGGAATACAGAAAATCCATACCTGTACAAACTGATCCTTGAAACAGAAAATGAAGTAATTGTAGATCATATCGCACTCAGAAAGATAGAGATCAAAGATCAGGTTATTTACTTAAACGGACAGAAGATTAAATTCCGTGGTGTCAATCGACATGATTCCGATCCGGTTACTGGATTTACAATTAGTGTGGAACAGATTACAACAGATCTTACGCTAATGAAGCAGCACAATTTTAACGCTATCCGTTCCAGCCATTATCCGAATGCACCATTTTTCTATGAAATGTGTGACAAGTATGGATTTATGGTGATAGATGAAGCAGATATAGAAGCTCATGGACCATTTATGCTCTACAGAAAAGAAGACACGGATTACAATCGATTCAAGCGGTGGAATGAAAAGATTGCCGATGATCCGGCATGGGAATCAGCTATCGTTGACCGTGTGAAACTCATGGTAGAACGTGATAAAAACCGTTTTTGTATTGTTATGTGGTCAATGGGAAATGAAAGTGCTTATGGTTGCAACTTTGAAAAAGCACTTGCTTGGACAAAGAAATTTGATCCGGACCGTATCACACAATATGAGAGTGCAAGATACCGTAATTATGATGAAACATATGATTACAGCAACTTGGATGTGTACAGCCGTATGTACCCGGCAATTTCCGAGATTCAGGAATATCTGGACAAGGACGGAAGCAAACCATTCCTTCTGGTAGAATATTGCCACAGCATGGGAAATGGCCCTGGAGATTTTGAAGATTACTTCCAGATGATACAGGATAATGATAAAATGTGCGGCGGTTTCGTCTGGGAATGGTGTGATCATGCGATTGATCATGGCACTGCTGAGAATGGAAAGACAATCTATGCCTACGGAGGAGATCATGGCGAAGATATCCATGATGGCAATTTCTGCATGGATGGATTAGTATATCCGGACAGAACTGCCCACACAGGACTTTTGGAATACAAGAATGTCTATCGTCCGGCAAGGGTGGTTTCTTATGATAAAGAAAGTGGAGAGCTGGTACTTCACAATTATATGGATTTTGATGACCTGAATGATTATGTAAACATCAGTTATGAACTGACGCAAGATGGTCTTGTAATCGGAAAAGGTAAACTTTCAGAAGTGTCTGTGGCACCACACAGTGAAGGAAAGACAAATCTGAAAGTCAATGTTCCAGAAAGCGGAAAATGCTATTTAAAACTTATTTACCATCTGAAAAAAGAAATGCCACTGTTAGAGGAAGACCACATTCTGGGATTTGATGAAATTGAGGTAAGTCAGAAAGATGCAAAATGTCAGCTCGCAGAGAAATGGATGGAAAAAACAGCAACGAACTCTGAATTACAGGTGAATGAAAATGATACACAGATTCATATCAAAGGTCGTGAATTTTCCTACACCATAGACAGACGTACGGCTCTCTTTACAGAGATGAAATTTGCAGGACGGGAATATCTGAATCATCCGATGGAGTTGAATATTTGGAGAGCTCCAACAGATAACGATATGTACATCAAGTCTGAATGGAAGAAAGCTCACTATGATAAGGCTTACACAAGAGCCTATACGACAGAGGTTGCACAGGGAAAACATGGTGTGAAGATTACAAGCCATGCTTCCGTTGTGGCAGAGACGGTACAGAAGATTCTTGATGTGACGATTACATGGAAAATAGCTGCTGCAGGAAAGATTGATGCAGATATAGCAGTAACAAAAGATGGAGAGTTCCCGGATCTTCCGAGATTTGGAGTGAGAATGTTTTTGGATAAGAAACTTTCAGATGCCAGATACTTTGGAATGGGACCACAGGAGAGCTATCGTGATAAACATCAGGCAGCGAGTCACAGTCTGTACCGGGCAAATGTAGGGGATTTACATGAGGACTATATCCGTCCACAGGAAAACGGAAGCCATTATGATTGTGAATATGTAGAGCTTAACAACAGCCGATATGGAATTGTGGCATCCGCAGAAAAGGCATTTTCATTCAATGCTTCTTATTATACACAGGAAGAACTTGAGAAGAAAACGCATAATTATGAATTGACAGAATCAGACAGCGTGGTATTTTGTGTTGACTATGCATTAAATGGAATAGGTTCTAACAGTTGTGGTCCGGTTGTATTGGATCAGTATCGATTTAATGATGTATTATTCCGGTTCCAGTTTACTCTGGTTCCGTATGTAAAGGGATAATAAAGTTTTAAGTAACCCGTTAACAAGGAAGGAGAGTCTGGGTGTTTTGTAAAGTCCGGATATACAGAACAATCAGACAAAAACAAAGCAAAAAAATTTAGAATTAGGCACCATACTGTTAGGCATCTTGAGATTCTAAGTGCGATGAATATGAGGAGCAAAAGAATTCTATGGAAGAAAAAAAGTATTTAAAATGGTATAACAAAATTGGATATGGTTCAGGTGATATCGCAGGTAATGTAGTCTATGCATTCCTGACATCTTTTATGATGGTCTATCTGACAGACTCAGTAGGACTTGCTGCTGGTGTCGTAGGTACCCTGATTGCCGTATCAAAATTAATTGATGGTTTTACAGATATATTCTTTGGATCAATGATCGACAAAACACACAGCAAAATGGGAAAAGCAAAGCCTTGGATGTTGTATGGCTATATTGGATGTGCCATTACATTAGTCTGCTGTTTTGCAGTACCAGTCAGCTGGGGAACAACCGCTAAATATGCATGGTTCTTTATTTCTTATACACTGTTAAATGGTGTGTTTTATACAGCTAATAATATTGCATATTCAGCACTTACATCACTCATCACAAAGAACAGCAAAGAACGTGTGCAGATGGGATCTTACCGTTTCATTTTTGCATTTTTAACAAGCCTTCTGATTCAGGCAATTACAGTTGGATTTGTAGATAAGTGTGGTGGAGATGCAGCTGCATGGAGAACTGTAGCATTTATTTATGCAATTATTGGTCTTATTGTAAATACAATTTCTGCTCTTTCTGTTAAAGAACTTCCAGAAGAGGAACTTAACGAAGGAGAAGTAAAAAATGAGGATGAGAAGTACGGAATGGTACAGGCATTTAAGCTTCTTATCAAAAACAAATATTACATGATGATCTGTGGAACTTACATTTTACAGCAGTTATACAGTGCCATGATTGGAGCCGGTATTTATTACATGACATGGGTACTGAAAAACAAAAACTTGTTCGGACAGTTTGCATGGGCAGTTAATATTCCACTGATCATTGCTTTGATTTTCACACCAACTTTAGTTGGTAAGTGGAAAGGTATGTACAAACTGAACTTAAGAGGTTATATCTTAGCAGTTATCGGTAGAGCACTTGTTGTTGTTGCCGGATATATGGGTAGCGTTCCGCTGATGATGGCATTTACGGCTCTTGCAGCATTAGGACAGGGACCATGGCAGGGAGATATGAATGCGGTTATCGCATCCTGCTCTGAATACACTTATCTTACACAGGGAAAGAGAATTGACGGAACTATGTACTCTTGTACGTCTCTTGGTGTAAAGATCGGTGGAGGTATTGGAACAGCTGTTGTTGGATGGATGCTCGAGTTCAGCGGCTATGTAGGAACAAATGCAACTCAGCCACAGTCCGCACTTGATATGATGCAGTTTATGTATCTGTGGCTTCCATTAATCTTTGATGTATTGATTATGTTTGTACTTTCAAGAATGAATGTAGAAGGTGCAAATAAGAAACTGAAAGCAGAAAAAGGGATTACTGCAGATGAAGTAACAGATGCATCAGACATGGAGTAAGATTTGAAGGAAAAAGCATTGTCTGATTGAATCTTCAATTAGACAATGCTTTTACATATGAAGAAGCAATTGGAATGCTTAACGGGATGGCTGCCCATGCTGACTGGGCAGAGGAATGGATGCCAAAATACGAGATTACAGACAGTAATATTCATTCTATCGTACAGAAAGAAATTGGGATTGTATTTACGAAAGTCCTGGAGGATGCAGGAGTTTATAAGAGAACAGAGGAAGGGAAAGCTGCATTCAAAAGATTTATTGAAAGTTTATAAAAAAAGGACCACTTCATTTTTGTGAAATGGTCTTAAGAAAAAATATTCAGTTTTCACAAAATAGTCCTTTTAGTATTTATACATGATAAGGATGCTCAAAATAGTCAGCGTAGAATACTAAAAGGTCGTTCAGATATTTTTTAAGATTGCTCATTTGCGATTCCTCCTTTCCTTGTTTACAAGTTGATTATAGGATAGATGAAAAAGGATTGCTTGCCAAATCGAAAGAAGATATAGACAAATGTTGCAAAGGGGAGTATTTCATGCAGTTAAAATATGTTGACACAAAAGAGGAGATCATAGCAGTAAATAAAAAGTCAAAACATATTGAACCACATCTTCATAATGCACTGGAGATTGTTTGTGTAACAAGTGGAACATTAGAGCTTGGTGTCGGACAGGAACTTTACCATATGGAAAAAGGAGATATAGGCTTTGTATTTCCGGATATTATTCATCACTATCAGGTACTGACACCCGGTGTAAATAAAGCGACTTATCTGATCGCATCGCCATTTACGATTGGTAAATTTGCAGATATCATGCAGTCCATGGCTCCTGAATATCCAGTTATCAAAGCGGAAAAGGTTGAGCCGGAGGTATATAGGGTTATCAATGCGATCTTAGAGACAGAACAGTCGGATATTACAGTCGCACAGGCTTATCTTCAAATTGTGTTGGCACGCTGCATAGGAAAACTGAATCTGGTAGAGAAGAGCCATGTGGGGAGCAATGACCTTATTTACCAGACGGTTTCCTATATATCAGCAAATTTCAAAAAGAAGCTTTCACTGGAAGAGATGGCGAAAGACCTTGGAGTAAGCAAATATGTCTTATCCAGACTCTTTTCCAAAACATTTCATAGGAATTTCAACCAGTATCTTAACGATGCAAGGCTCAACTACGCATGTCATCGTTTGGAAAATACGAGTGATTCTATTACAAATATTTGCCTGGATAGTGGCTTTGAAAGTCAGAGAACATTTAACCGGGTATTTAAGGAAAGATATAAAATATCGCCTAGTGACTATCGGAGCACATGTGTAAAAGATATATTGTCATAAAAGGTTCTGCTGATAGAATAATTTACTTTGATTTCACGCCGTTATGTATTTGATTTTATGTGCGTATGATACGATATTACAATGGTCGTAGAAAATAGATTTTTCAGAAGTAAAAGAACAAGGCGTACTCTAAAGAAAAAGAAAGGCAGGGCATATATGAATATGGGAAATTCCATAATTGATTTTAACGAGAAAAAAGGGTTCATCTGCGATATGGATGGTGTGATTTATCATGGCAATCAGATATTGCCAGGTGTTCCAGAATTCATTCAGTGGTTACATGATGAAAAGAAGCCTTATATTTGAAGAC